>Ga0209986_10003350_pt1 | contig 14089 bp, 9 predicted proteins | sample BlataG_FD_183168 | JGI IMG/M metagenome (GOLD analysis project Ga0209986, IMG submission 183168) | Deep subsurface microbial communities from Black Sea to uncover new lineages of life (NeLLi) - Black_00105 metaG (SPAdes) (version 2) | ecosystem: Environmental > Aquatic > Marine > Oceanic >...
AACCCAGATGAAGCGATATATCTCGTTGGCACCCATCTCCACTGTGAGCCCCATGCCGCGCTCACCATGATAGCCGCCCAGCCACGGCGCCCAGAAAAGCGTGCCAACGAATGAGGGCATCGGTATCTCCCAGCACAGCTCCGCCTCCCGCAGGTACTCCTCCTTCATCATCCGCGAGCGCTCAGCCGGGTCAGGGGTAGCCTGCCACTCGTCAAATGCCTCCTTGGCAACCGGGTCGACGACAGGGCCGGAGAAGTTGTAGATTGAGTCATCAACGCCAGCGTGAGCCCACCCCCAACAGGATTGCGGGGAGGCATTTCCCCAGTAGGTGTAGTCCAGATCTTGGAATTTCTTACCAAATATGAGCGACGTATGGGTAGCACTTTCCTCTATCTTGACCTCCACGTTAACGCCAACCTGGGCAAGGTATTCCTTGAATATTTGGGCCCCATCTGCCATTATGGGGTCTCCGGCGTAGGTGATTAGCTGGCAGTCGAAGCCATCGGGATAGCCTGCCTCGGCCAGTAGCTCCTTCGCCCTCTCCGGGTGGTGCTCATACAGCCAGCGCACTTCCTCAGGCGCCTCCTCCAGCGGCGTGTAGCCCTCTACGTTGCCCGGCAGGCACGGCCACGTGTTGGCTATGGCGTTACCCTTGTAGTAGTCCGTAATCATTCCCGGCTGGTCTACGGCCATGGCGACTGCCTGCCGTACCCTCTTGTCACTCCACGGCTCCTTGTCAGTCCTGATGAATATGATACGGCTGACGTTCGGTGACAGCTGTTTGAACAGCAGCTCGGGGTTGGATTCTTTCATGCCCTCTGTCTTGTCCCAGGGAACCGACAGTATGTCTATCTTGTGGCTGCGCAACGCCGCCAGTCGGGTGGTCTCCTCGGGTATCATCAGGCCCGTGAGCGTGTCTATATACGGCAGCTGGTTCTCCGGGTGCACGGGGTCTTTCATCCAGTAGTCGGGATTCCGCTTCCAGGTGACAGAGCTCCCCGGAATGCAGTCCTCCACCATGAACGGCCCCGTCCCGCAGGCATTCCTCCAGTCCAAAAGGTCACCAAATTCCTCTATCGCCTCTGGCGGGTGTATGAACGTCCAGCTCCCGCCGTCGAGCTGGCCTGGATACGGTTCCCAGTTGACGAACTTGACGGTATAATCGTCGATCTTGGTCGCGGTGGTAATCTCGCCTGCCTCCTGCTGCGCCTTTGACTCAAAGCCGGTGCACTTGGAATCGTTCATGCACCGCTCGTGCCAGAAGATCAGGTCATCGGCGGTCACTTCTCGCCCGTTTGCCGGCGGCACGTTGTGGAAATGGACCCCCTTGCGCAGGTGGTAGATGGTGGTCTGCATGTCGGGCAGCTCCCAGCTTTCCGCCAGTTGGCCAGTGCGGAACTCCTCGGGAATATGGTCGGCCTCAAACGAGAACTCCCCGGTGCCCGCAGGCCCCCTCGACCAGTCTGCTGTGACCAGCTTCTCGTAGGTGATGCAGGCGAGCCACCCGCCCATCGATGAGTATATTGGATCGAAGTAGTCCGAGGCCTTCGAGTGGCCAAGCACGAAGGTAATCTCCCCGCCGTATTGCGGCGTTTTCGTTGCCGTCCCAACTGCGCCGCCCTCAATCTCGTCCGCCGGTGCGCAGGACCCCAGCACCAGCGACAGCGCCATCAGGCAGCTCACCGCCAACCATGGTACCTTCTTATTCACGTCTGTTTACCTCCTTTTCCTTTCTCGTGATAGCAGGCTTGTTTTCACTTCATCAAGTCTCACAAGTCGCACCTCCCCCAATGCAGGGTGTTTCTGGGTTAGTTTAGCTCACCCGTGCTGCGTTGTAAACCCCACGCCCTCGCCCGTTGCACTGGCGACACGCCCCTTCTTTGGACTTCGTAGGGACAAACCTTCAGGTCTGTCCGCTCTTCAGTCTTTGCGAAGCACGCAGTGCTGAAGCAATCTCGGCGAGAGGAGCCAAGCAAGAGAATCCCCCAGCATTAAGCTAGTAGGGATGACGGGGTACCTGTGGGTACGTGCCTGACACACGAGGTTTATTGACTACTGATGAGGTCAGGTCGGGGACCTGACACCCACACGGGACAAGCACTAAGCACCAAATCCTAAACGCTAAACAGTATCAAGGCACAAAATCCAAATGCCCCTGTTTTGGGTTTTGGACTTGGGTGATTTGAGTTTGTTTAGAGCTTAGAGATTAGGATTTGGAATTTGGCATGTGGGGTGAGGGTGATACGATACCTCCCCCTCCCTCTATCTCCCTCCCGCCAGGGGAGGGAGGAGTGCAAGGAACACCAGCCCGAGGATTCGTTCCTTCATAACAGGAAAGCACAGAGGTCCGACCTCTGTGCTTTCCACCTATTCCTTGTTGTTGGCTAAGTCTTCGTTAACGCCGGGGCCTCCTATTCCCCTGTTATCGCCGACTTCAGATCCTGGTCAACCCAGGGGTATCGGAATATCCCGTGCGCGCCGGTCTCCATTGTCAGCCCCATGCCGCGCTCACCGTGATAGCCGCCTAGCCACGGTGCCCAGAAGAGCGTACCGGCCATTGCCGGCATCGCTATCTCCCAGCACAGGTCCGCCTGCCGCAGGTATTCCGCCTTCATTAAGCGCGAGCGCTCAGCCGGGTCAGGGGTGGCCTGCCACACGTCAAACGCCTCCTTGGCAACCGGGTCGACAACGCCGGAGAAGTTGTAGATTGACTCCAAAACACCGCCATGAGCCCACCCCCAGCACGATTGCGGGGAGCTGTTACCCCAGTAGGTATAGGCCAGGTCCTTGAATGTCTTACCGTACAGGAGCGACGTAAAGGTAGCAGACTCCTCTATGTTGACTTCCACGTCAACGCCGACCTCCGCCAGGTATTCCTTGAATATCTGGCCCCCATCTGCCATGATAGGGTCGCCGGCATAGCACATCAGCTCACACTCGAAGCCATCGGGGTAACCCGCCTCCGCCAGAAGCTCCTTCGCCCTCCCCGGCTGGTGCTCATACAGCCAGCGCACTTCCTCAGGCGCCTCATCCAGCGGTGTGTACCCGTCTATGTTGCCCGGCTGGCATGGCCACAAGTTGTTTATGGCGTTACCCTGGTAGTAGTCCTCAATCATTCCCGGCTGGTCTACGGCCATCATCACTGCCTGCCGCACCCGCTTGTCACTCCAGGGCTCCTTGTCAAGTCGCATAAACATAAGACGCGCGTTGCCCGGTGTCATCTGTCTGAACAGCAGCTCGGGGTTCGATTCCTTCATGCTCTCTGTCTTGTCCCAGGGAACCGCCAGTATGTCTATCTGGTGGCTGCGCAACGCCGCCAGCCGAGCGGACTCCTCGATGATTATCAGCCCCGTGAGCGTGTCTATGTAGGGCAGCTGGTTCTCCGGGTGCACGGGGTCTTTCATCCAGTAGTCGGGATTCCGCTTCCAGGTGACAGAGCTGGCTGGAATGCAGTCCTCCACCATGAACGGCCCTGAGCCGCAGGCGTTCTCCCAGTCCGAGAGGTCACCATACTCCTCTATCGCTTCGGGCGGATGTATCCACATCCACTGTCCCCATTCGAGCATGTTTGGATACGGTTCAAAGTTCACCACTTTCACCGTGTAGTCATCGATCTTGGTAGAGGTGGCAAACTCACCCGCCTCCTGCTGCGCTTTCGACCGGAAGCCGGAGCACTTGGGATTATTCCTGCACCGCTCACTCCAGAAGACCAGGTCATCAGCCTTCACTTCTCGCCCGTTTGCCGGCGGTTTGTTCTGGTAATGAACCCCTGGGCGGACATGCCATATAATGGTCGACATGTCAACGATCTCCCAGCTTTCCGCCAGATGGCCGGTGCGGAACTCCACGGGGATATAGTCAGCCAAGAACGAGAACTCCCCGGTGCCCGAGGGCCCCCTCCCCCAGTCGGCTGTGACCAGAGTATCGTAGGTGATGCTGGCAAGCCACCCGCCCACGGATGAGGTTATGGGATCGAAGTAGTCCGTGGCCTTCGAGTGGCCAAGCACGAAGGTAATCTCCCCGCCGTATTGCGGCGTTTTCGTTGCCACTCCCCCTACGCCACCCCCTACGTCTGTTTCTGCCGGCGCGCAGGACCCCAGCACCAGGGAGAGCGCCATCAGGCAGCTCACCGCCAACCATGGTATGTGCTTTTTCATCTCTCCTTACCTCCCTTTCGTCTTTCGTGATAGCAGTCTGCCTTGATTTCATTAAGTCTCACAAGTCGCACCCGCCTCAATCCAGGGTGTTTCTGGGTTAGTTTAGCGCACCCCTGCTGCGTTGTGAAGCCCATGTCCGCGCCCGTTGCATTGGCGACATGCCCCTTCTTTGGACTTCGTAGGGACAGACCTTCAGGTCTGTCCGCTCTGGGTCCCCTGACCCCAGGCGAGGCTGAAGCCTCGCGCTACATGCCGCTCTTACCCTGGCTTGACGGTAGCGGCTCGGCGTCTACCCCACCCGTTGATGCGGCAGCAGCAGCAGGTCTTCCGACTGCCTGCTGCCAACTACGCATTTTAGGCTGTTGCTATCGTGAGATTTCAGAGGACGGCAGTACGTCCTGCTGAAGACCGAGTTACGTGCCGAAGTGACCTGTAGCATTCAAGTAGTAGGCAAGCGGCAACGTTCCTCGGTTGGTCCAGCTCCCTTCCATCACTTCCTAAGCCTTGGAAAAAGCCCCGATCTGGAGCTTCCTATCTTGCCTCTCTTGATCTCTGCCTTCATGCCCCCCAGGCGGCCCCCAGCACCTCTCAGCCTGGGGTCCAGCAGGTCTCTCATCGCATCCCCGAACATGTTTATGCCGAACACGGCGATGGTCAAGGCCAGGCCCGGCCATATAGCCAGCCAGGGCGCCTCGTACATATACCTGCGCCCCTCGGCACTAAGCATACCTCCCCAGCTAGGCGCCGGGGGAGGTACGCCGAAGCCAAGAAAGCTCAGGCTGGCCTCTCCGATGATGTTACCCGCCATCGACACGGTGAATATGATAATCATCACCGGCACAATGTTCGGCAGTATGTGCCGGGTAATCATGTGGCCTGTGGTCGACCCAATAGCCCTGGCAGCGTCCACGTAGACGTTCTCCTTGATGGCAATAACGGCGGCTCTTACCACCCTTATCCAGGCAATGCCGCCCCAAATCCCCAACACAACTATCACCTGCACCAGGCCGCTGCCGACGAGAGCCATGAGGGTTATGGCAACGATTAGCATGGGGAAGGACAAGGCGGCATCAACGAACCTCTGAACTGTAATGTCAACTCTGCCGCCGAGATATCCCGAGATAAGGCCGATAATTCCAGCGATGATTACGTTGATAGTACTGGCGCCCAGACCTACATACATGGAGATGCGAGCCCCGAAGATAATACGGCTGAGCATGTCTCGCCCCATGCCGTCCGCACCAAGAATGTACTGGGCGGACGGTGCGGCCAGCCTATCTGCCAGGTGAATCTCGCCGTACGGCAAAGGGGCCAAACCTACTCCAGGGAGACCCAGCCAGGCCAGGTCGGCGAAGACGCCGGTAAAGAACAGGAGCAGGACGATACTCCCGCCGAAAGTGCCCATCGGTTTCTCGCGGACCAGCCTGATGAAGAAATCAGCCAGCAGGGAGCGTCTCTTTGACTCCACTCCTCCCGAGGGTGTATAAGTCGTTACAGACATTCCTCAGATCCCCCCTACTCGTAACGTACCCTGGGGTCCAGATAGGCGTAGCTCAGGTCGGTAGCCAGAATGATAAACAGCCCGACACCGGCCAGAACCAGATTCAACCCACTCACAATGGTGTAGTCTCTGGTCACGATAGCATCGAAGAAGAGACGACCTATCCCGGGCAGAGAGAATATCTGCTCGAAGATGACCGTGCCTCCAATCATGATGGGTATCTGGCCGGATACTATAGTGACCACCGGGATGAGCGAGTTCTTCAGAGCATGCCTCAGCACCACCACACGCTCCTTCAGCCCCTTCGACCAGGCAGTCCTGATGTAGTCCTGCCTCAGCACCTCCAGCAGGGTGGTACGCAGCATCCTCATGGTTATTGCCGACATGGCCGCGCCCAGGAGGACAGCCGGGATTATGAACTGCTTCAGGTTGGTAATCGGGTCATCAAGAAAAGGAATGTAACAAACAGGCGGCGACCAGCCCCACCAGATTGCCGGAAAGACCATGACCATGGTTGCCAGCCAGAAGCCAGGGGCGCTCAGGCCCATTATGGCAGCACTGCGACCCAGATAGTCGCCCGCGGTGTCCTGCCTCATCGCCGAGTATATGCCTACGGGGAAGGCTATCAGTTGTGCTATCAAGAAAGCCAGGATGCCCAGCTCAAACGTTACCGGAAGTCTCTCAACGAGCATGTCATTCAGGGCACGTCCCGTCCACAGTGATTCCCCCAGGTTCCCGTGCGCCAGGTCTGACATCCACTCCCCGTACTGAACGTAGATGGGCTGGTCCAGCCCAATCATCGCCCTCATCGCGTCAACATCCAGCTCTACCTGACCCGCTTGCTGCTGTGCGTGCTCCATCACCATCAACTCCACCACGTCTCCCGGAATGAAACGGACCATCAGGAACACTATGATAGTAATCAGGAGCATGGTGGGTATCATCAGCAGCAGTCGCCTGATTATGTAATCACGCATGGCCCATTCCTCTCTGATGGTTGAGCGGTCTCAGTCAGACCGTGGCTGGCGGTATTGCCTCCCACGCCTGCCGGTAGGTGGCAGTGGCAATCATAGGTTGGCATTGCTCGCTACTTTGCCAGATGCGACCGTTTTTGTCAATAGCCATGGCGCTCAGACAGGGACGAAAAGCGCACAGGCCTCGCCTAGGCTATTACACCCTGCTCCTTCAGCTGAATGATGTCTTCCCAGGTGAAACCATGTTCCAGGAGAATCTCCTCGGTATGTTGACCGAATGCAGGGGCCGGCATTCTTATCGTCGCCGGGGTTTCACTGAGCTTGACCGGATTAGCCACTGCCTCAATGCGTCCGTGCTCAGGATGGTCATAGGCTACAAAGAAGTCGTTTGCCCTCGCCTGGGGGTCATTGATAGCCTCAACAAGGTTCTGGTACACGCCGAAAGGTATCCCCTCGAGGCGAGCTTTCCACTCTTCGAGGGTTCTGCCGAGAAAGGCCTCATCGAGAATGTCGTACAGGGCAACGCGGTTTTCGGCTCGAGCCTCAAAGGAACTAAATCGGGGATCATGCTCCAGGTCTTCCCTCTCTGTGGCGCGGCACAACTGCGGCCAGTAACGATCCGGCTGCAAAGCCATCAGCAGTATCGACCTGTCGTCTTTCGTTCGGTAAGCCATGGCCAGGGGATTGGGGGCACTTCTCTTGTAGAAATCCCGGATGCGGCGCGTCGCCGCTTCAGCCTCGGCGACCATCTCGGGAGGAGGCATCTCTATCCAGTCCAAGTAGTCCTGCCCGCTAACCAGAGCGCCGGCTATATCGAAGGAGAGCTGGTACAGGCCGGCGTGTAGCAGGGCCACATCAACCTCCTGCCCCACCCCGGTTCTCTCCCGCACGAACAAGGCAGTCATCACTCCGTAAGCCAGCGCCAGGGCAGCCACATTATCGCCGAAAGCCGCCCGAAAACCGGAGCAAGGCACACCGGGCAACGAGAGCATATGCGGGATTCCCGACCTGACCCACAGGGAAGTAATGTCATAAGCAGGGGCATTCCTATCAGGGCCCTTTCTTCCATACCCCGTCAGACTTCCGTAGATAAGCCTCGGGTTTATCTGGCACAGAGTATCATATTCCAACTTGTACTCTTCTAGCTCAAATGGCCTGAGGTTGCTCACGAAAACATCGGCCTTTTCCAGTAGCTTGTAGATTACCCGTTGGCCGCCCTCCTGGGAGAGGTTCAGCGTCATACTCCTCTTGTTGCGGTTGAAGTTCTCCCAGTTGTAGTTGATATCAGAGGCCACACCATAGCCGCCTGCGCCGTGACCCGCCGGGTTGAACCCCTGTCCCGCCTGGTAGAAGCGCCACGAATCCCCCCTCTGCGGATGCTCAATGTGGATAACGTCGGCTCCGAAATCAGCCAGATGCCGGGCCGCCATCGGCGCAGCCGCTACCTGGGATACGTCCACTACTTTGATACCTTCAAGAGCCATAGCCATTTTCTGCCTCCCCTGACCTTCATTTGTCACGATCAAAAGACACTCAAGCGCTGAGCCCATCAAGAAAGGTGGTTACTGCGCAATACTGGCCCTGCGGTTGTGCCCCCGTTTCCAGGTTCAGCTCGCAACCGTGCGGCCCTGACCTCCCTTAGCGCTCTTGTCACCAATCACATACCCGTAGCACCTGGTTCAACAGGCGCTTTGCCGTGCTCGCTCGCTAGGCGTCAAACTTGATCCGCTGACTCCTTTGTGCGCCTGACCGTGTGTGCGCCCTTACAGCCGTTCCTTATGATCTCCCCCTACTTGTAACGGACCCTGGGGTCCAGATAGGCGTAGCTCAGGTCGGTAGCCAGAATGATGAATAGCCCGACACCGGCCAGAACCAGATTCAACCCACTCACAATCGTGTAGTCCCTGGTCACGATAGCATCGAAGAAGAGACGGCCTATCCCGGGCAGAGAGAAGATGTTCTCCATGATGACCGTGCCTCCAATCATGATGGGTATCTGTCCGGATACTATGGTGACCACCGGGATGAGCGAGTTCCTCAGAGCATGCCTCATGACAACCACCCGCTCCCTCAGCCCCTTCGACCAGGCGGTCCTGACGTAGTCCTGCCTCAGCACCTCCAGCATGGTGGTACGCAGCATTCTCATGGTTACCGCCGACATAGACGTGCCCAGGAGGATAGCCGGGATTATGAACAGCTTCAGGTTGGTGATGGGGTCATCGAGAAAAGGAATGTAACAAACAGGCGGCGACCACCCCCACAAGATTGCGGGAAACACCATGACCATGGTCGCCAGCCAGAAGTTGGGGGTAGCCAGACCGATTATGGCGCCGCTGCGACCAAGGTAGTCGCCCATGGTATCCTGCCTAATCGCCGAGTATATGCCTACGGGAAAGGCTATCAGCTGCGCTATCAAGAAAGCCAGGAGACCCAGCTCAAAGGTCACCGGAAGTCTCTCAACGAGCATGTCATTCAGGGTACGTCCCGTCCACAGTGATTCCCCCAGGTTCCCATGCGCAAGGCCTGACATCCACTCCCCGTACTGAACGTAGATCGGCTGGTCCAGCCCCATCATCGCCCTCATCGCCTCAACATCCAACTCCACCTGACCTGCCTGCTGCTGTGCGTGCTCCATCACCATCAACTCCACCACGTCGCCAGGGATGAAGCGGACCATGAGGAAGACTATGAAACTGATTAGAAGCAGGGTGGGTATCATCAGCAGCAGTCGCCTGATTATGTAATCACGCATAGGCTTGCCCTCTCTGATGGTTGAGCAATCTCACGGCCACGGCCCTGCCTGTTCCTTGTCCCTGGCTAGGTCCTGGTTGACGCCAGGGGTTATCTCTGTCCCGTGACCTCGTACTTGAGGTCCTGGTCAATCCAGATGTATCTAAATCTCTCATTGGCGCCCATTGGCGATGTGAGACCCAGGCCCACCTCACCGTGAAAGCCCCCCAACCACGGCGCCCAGAACATGTGGTAAGCCGGTGCTACCAGAGGTATCTCCCAGCACAACTCCATCTGGCGCAGGTATTCCTCCTTCATCATCCGCGAGCGCTCAGCTGGGTTCTGAGTAGCCCGCCACTCATCAAACCGCTCCTCAGCAATCGGGTCGACAACGCCCGAGAAATTGAAGATTGAGTCCACAACACCGCCGTGAGCCCACCCCCATGTAGACTGCGGGGACGAGTTTCCCCAAAAGCAATAGGCCAGGTCATTGTACCTTCTACCATATATGAGCGACGAAAAGGTGCTGCCTTCAACGACGTTGACTTCCATGTCAACGCCAACCTCGGCAAGGTATTCTTTGACGATCGTGCATTGGTCCACAGCTCCAGGCAACAGGTAGACAATTACTTCGCACTCGAAGCCATCGGGATACCCGGATTCGGCGAGAAGCTCCTTCGCCTTCTCCGGGTGGTACTCGTATAGCTGGCGGACTTCCTCGGGTAGCTCTTCCAGCGGGGTGAACGCCTCTGCATTGACCGGGAGGCACGGCCAGGTGAGAACGTAGCCGCTACCCTCGAAGTATTCCTCAGCGATCGCCTGCTGGTCTATGGCCAGCGCTAGCGCCTGCCGCACCTTCTTGTCACTATAAGGCTCCTTGTCAGTCCTCATGAACATGACATTGGTAGCTCTCGGCGCCCTTTCCACGAACATCAGCTCGGGGTTCGACTCCGTCACGCCAGTTGCCTTGTCCCAGGCAACAGGCAACATGTCCAGCTGATGTGTCCGCAACGCCGACAGGGCAGCAGTCTCATCAGGCATTACCACGCCTGTAAGCGTGCCTACATAGGGCAGCTGGTTCTTCGGGTGCAGAGGGTCCTGCATCCAGTAGTCGGGGTTCTTTTTCCAGGTCGCGGAACTGGCCTCGATGACGTTCTCCACCATGAACGGCCCCGTGCCACAGGCATGCCGCCAATCGGAAAGGTCACCGTATTCTTCTATCATTTCATGCGGCATCACGAACACCCAGCTAGCTCCATCCAACATCGCTATGTCTGGTTGATAGTTCTCAACTCTGATGGTCCAATCATCGATCTTGCTATAGGTGGCAAGGTTTCCTGCCTTTCTTTCAGCCGGCGACACGTACAACGTGCTCTTGGGATGATTCTGGCACCACTCAAACGTATACAACACGTCATCGGCGGTCATTTCCCGCCCGTTTACCGGTGGTACGTCATGGAAACTAACCCCCTGGCGGATGTGGTAGATGAGCGTTTGGGAGTCGGGCATCTCCCAGCTTTCTGCCAGATGGCCGGTGCGGAACTGCTCGGGAACATGGTCAGCCTCAAATGAGTATTCTCCCGTGCCACCAGGCCCCCTCGACCAGTCGCCCGTGACCAGCTTGTCGTAGGTGAGGACGGCGCAAGGCCCGGCGTTGGATGAGAACACAGGGTCGAAATAGTCTGTACTCACAAGCCAGAATGTAATCGAACCGCCATATTGCGGCTCTTCCGTTGCTGTCCCATGCATCCCCCCTCCGATTTCTTCCGCCGGCGCGCAAGATACCACCACCAGCAATACCGCCATCAGGCAGCTCACCATCAACCATACCACCGCCTTTTCTGTCACCATCCATCCTCCTCTATCTGCGTCAATTTCATAGATGAGTCTCTGGCGGTGCTTCTTCTGTTTGGCTTGCTACCTTGCTTTGTAGACGGGTTTTCTCTTCTCGGCGAAGGCTCTGGCACCTTCCATGAAGTCCTCGGTAGTCCTGACACGGTTCGCCAGGTCTCTTTCCAATCGTAGCCCTTGTTCCAGAGTCAGGTCGTAACCCCTGATCATCGCCTCTTTCGTGGCTCTGATCCCCATGGGCCCTCGCTGGCAGATGGTCTCTGCAAGCTCCCTTGCCGTAGGCATAAGCTGGTCCAGTGGTACAACCCTGTTCACCAGACCGATTCGGTACGCCTCCTGGGCATCTATGTGTCGTCCCGTCAGCAGTATCTCGGCTGCCATAGCTCTGCCCACGAATCGAGTCAACCTTTGCGTGCCACCTGCCCCGGGCATGAAGCCGATATTCACCTCTGGCTGGCCCAGGCGAGCATGCTCGGCGGCTATCCTCAAATCACATTCCATAGCAAGCTCCAGGCCGCCGCCCAGAGCGAAGCCATTCAGAGCAGCAATAATCGGCTTCCATATCTGGTCAGGGCGCACCCACGCAACCGCTCCCCCCGTTTGTATCGGACCAGGACGGAACTCCTTGATATCAGCACCAGCCGAAAATGCTTTTTCGCCAGCCCCCGTGATAATACCAACCCACAAATCAGGGTCATCCCGGAAGTCTATCAGCGCCTGATTCAACTCCTGACGCACCTGGCTATTCAGTGCATTCATGGCTTCGGGGCGGTTGATGGTGAAGATGGCAATCCTTCCCTCCTTCTCATAGTCGACAGCCATTGTATACCTCCCTTTACGATTTCTTAGGATTCATGATACCAGGCCAAGTTGTAGTGGTACTGGAAGATTTCACCTCTCTCACACGGATTCTGCCGTACCTCGGGTAAATAGCCAAATAACGCCTGGATTTTAGCCGAGGGCTTAGGCTACCGTCAAGGTAGTGTGCTCGTCCAGCACGGGGACACCTTGAGATTTGTCCCTGCTTTGGCTATTTGGCCATCGCGAAGCATGCAGCGCTTAAGCAATCCACGGGATGGAGCCAACGGCAGGGCTGCTCCGCTTCGCTCACAATGATGCGGGGTAGACTACCTTGGGACTTCCGCTCAGGCGCTGAGTCTGAAAGGCGGATAGCGGTCGGTGGTCAGCAAGAAAGCGTATACAGTCACCCTCAGAGACCACCGGAAAACACCAACCACGAAGTCAAACAGGGATCGCGGGTAACGGCCAGTAAACAGGATGGCAAACCAAGCAACTATCACGACCACCCAGACAGCGATGCACAGGAACGCCAGAACGATATAGTGGGGAATAGCCATGATCCATTTCACCAGCGGCAGCCAGCGGTTCAGTTCCTCTTTGGCGTCTGGATATGGGATGTCAATGTGGACTGCCTGCGCCTCGTCAGTTGACGGATACTCATCTGTCAACAGTAGTATATAGGCGTCTACGCGGGCAATGAACCTGGTCATGGCCAGGTTCCAGTCAAACCACCACCCGGGATACTTCCGCCGGAATAGGAGCATCAACACAAGCGGTAGAACAATGAGCCCACCCATGGCATATTGGTAGTCTATTCCACCCTCGCCCCCACCCCACTGGAATGCAGCACCTATAAGTAGGCCCAAGACGATAATGATTGGAATTGCCACGAACAGCCTGAAGAAAGTGGTTAGCCTGTTCAGCTTTCTATCCGGGTAATCGATGGACAGGCTCATAGGATACGCGGTCGAGACTTGTGCCATAATAGCACCTCCTTATGGGACTTCTCGCAGTTGCTGCGGTGAGCAGGAATAGCCGCTGGATGGCCGACTGCCTCACGCTCTACGGCGCTGGCTCTTCCCCCTCCTTGGACCACTCCTGCATCAGCTTCTTTATCTGCTGGGCGAGCCCGGGGTTTGACCGAAGCCTGCTAATGAACACGGGGCAACCTTCAAGGATGGAGTTCTCAGCCGCCGCTGCCAAGCTTGACAACAACTGGTGCATGCCCTGTTCCGCTGCTCCTGGAGTGGCGGCTCCGGGTACGGATGATTCCAGTTGCCTTCTCAAGTCTTCTTCGGTCAAGCGCATAGGCAAGACACAGTTCTTGTACCAAGAGCAAGACTTGCACTGAATTATTGCCTGGGCTTCATCTATAATGTCACTCATAAGTCCCTCTCCGAGTGCACGTGGCTAGGCATCACTCACTGCGGCAATCCACCGAGAGAAAACAGAATAGAGTATCCTTCACACGGGTATACACCGCGTAGAACGCTGGGGAAGCACAAAGCTCAGTCAACGAAAAAGGCGGACATGTTCATTCCTCAGGCACAGCCTCAGTGGTGAAGGTCTTGTCCGCTGACTCTGATGCGTTCCCGGCTGCATCCTTCGACTTGACCCTATAATGGTACGGGGTCTCTGGGTCAAGGCCGGGCAACTCCACGTCATGGCCTATAACACCCATTGACGTGGCAGAGGCAGGATCGTTCTCCAGTAGCGTGGTAGTACCATATCCGCTATCAAGGCCATACTCCACCTGGCTGCTCGCTAGCTCGTCAGTTGACCAGGTAATTATGGTACTTATCGCACCTGTAGTAACCGAGATATTCGAGATTACAGGTCCTGTGGTATCTGCCGCTCCAGGAGAGGACGGCAACAGGCCTAACATCTGGTCACCCCACCGCCAGTAGATAATGCCCCCAAGCCCAAGCAAGAGGACAACGAGCAACACCAGCAGAATCGGTCTGTTAGAGGATTGCTGGGCCCTTCTTGGTGGGGCACCCCAACCCGGTTGCTGCTGAGGACCACCCGGCGGTGGTGCACCCCATCCCGGTTGCTGTGGGGGCGCTGCTCCGCCT
>Ga0209986_10003351_pt1 | contig 14085 bp, 18 predicted proteins | sample BlataG_FD_183168 | JGI IMG/M metagenome (GOLD analysis project Ga0209986, IMG submission 183168) | Deep subsurface microbial communities from Black Sea to uncover new lineages of life (NeLLi) - Black_00105 metaG (SPAdes) (version 2) | ecosystem: Environmental > Aquatic > Marine > Oceanic >...
TACGAAGGGTTAAAGGATGCCTGTAAGGTTTTGAACACCTATGGATTGGTCGAGGGGAAAAGGGTTTTGATTGTAACGGATGGTGGAGGCGTCGGCGTGAGTATAGCAGATGCTTGTGAAGATTTGGGACTTGAAGTGACCGGTCTTACAGAGGAGACGAGAAAACGCCTGAGTTCCAAACTTCCCGGTTTCTCTGCTACGGGCAATCCCATAGACCTGACCGGTAGTGTTACAGATGAGGATTACGTGATTGCCCTTGAGGAGTGTTTGAGGGAAGAATATGATATTGTCATTGTAACTGTGCTATGGGGTCCACCGGAAATCACTGAAGGAGTGGTAGATAAACTAAAAGAGGTCAGGGATAGATATAATAAACCGATGATCGTATGCAGCCCAGGTGGTGAGTTTACAAGGAGAATGGCAAAGCACTTCGAAGAAAAAGGTATGCCAGTATTTTTTACACCAGAAAGCGCAGCGAGGGCGGCAGCGGTGTTAGCTGGGGGTAAGATATAAGAAGTGCAGAGAATGTAAAATGGAAAGTGCAAAAGTTAAAGTTGGATTTTTAAAAAAAGAGGATGCTGAAGAAATGAGAACTGTCATCAAGGAAATGCGAGAAAAGAGCAGAGATAGAACATTGAGAATAATAGAAGAAACGAAATGATTCTTGATACGACTTTTCTTATCGATCTTATGAAAGAGGATCCCGCAGCCGTAATGAAATCGTTCTCACTAAAAATGTCGAACATTTCTCCCGCATACGGGCTCTGATAACCGAAACATTTTTCTCTTTCAAGTGCCCATTCACATTCTCTCCTGACCCATTCAGGCTTCATTGCCTCCCGACCGAGGAAAATCATCACGAAATCCACCTCTTCTTGCATCGCATTTCTTATCGACACATTGATGTCGGTACTATCAGGAACTCGTACTGCCCATCCACGCCGATATATATTTGGGCAGGTACGATAGATCTCTGGATAAGGGCGGGGCTTTAGCTCGGTGACTATGGCTCAAGAATACCTCCATCGAGTGCCATCACGAACAAAGTCCTTAGGCATAACGCCGAGATCAACTAAAGGCGAAAAAGCGAAGCTGTAAGCCTGTCAGGTGCATTGAGATGTTAGCACTCATAGCTTTCTGCGCAAAGATTCATTCAGGTCATCCATTTGAAGATGTCCCTGATCTATCGCATCCTTGAGGAGTTTCTTAATTTTACCCTTTGTGTATCGCACATCCTTTCCGTTCTTCAGCACATAGACTATCTGCTCTGCGACAGTGCCAAGCGTGCGATACGTTAGGTCACAAATGTCAATGTGTTGAGAAATTGGATTTTTTACTGGTGTATTGCCTGGAATTGATTGTAGCCTAATTCCGTTACTTTCAAGAGACGAAGGATCCAAGCAAACCACATCTATGGTATCGGGATGCATAAACGATGAGACAATGGCAAGAACTGCATCTTCGATCGTTTTCTCATCCGGTATTTGCCATGCCGAGAGAGTGTTCTTTTTTGTTTTCATACAGTTGGTTATAGCATCAGCAGAAACATCTCCTACGCTATGGATCTCATTCTGCATCCATTTAGCTTTATCAATTTTTCTAACAAGAAGAGACATTTTATTCAAACTCTTCCTCTAAATCACGAATTACTTGATTAAGGTAATCCTGCAGCCAAATCTCATCACATTTTACGTTCCGTAATATGTTGAGAGATTCAATTGTGCTCCAGTTTTCGAAGGCTCTTATTCCACATTCACGAACCTCAGAATTAGCATGAACCAAAGCTGCCAGTGCCATTGTGGGGCCTTGAGGATAAATATCGAGATATTGGAGGTGTGATATTACCTGTAGCAACCCGATGACAACTCTCATATCATGGTAATGCTCGATATAGACTAAGTTTAGCCACTCCTTTGTAATAGTTTCATTCTGCCCCATAAGCTCTCTAACGAATAAATCTGCCTCAGAATCAAAGCCATATTCAAAGTCCTGCTCGCAAATTATCCGAAGAAGTTCTTTAGTATAGTTTTCCTTGAACTGCCGTAAGCGCCGCTTGTTTAAAATATTTTCCCACTCATATGTCGAACTGTCGCTAAGATCGATTAGATCTTCGAGTACCGGTCCACAGGTTGTTCCTGGCTCTAACGTTGTATGTCCGTAGGAGGGAACAGGTTCTTCTTCGACTTTGCCGGTATCTTGTTTGGTCAACTTATATTTTTCAGACATCTAAAAAACCCTCCAAATCTTCCAATATATGATTGCGAATCTCATTTGCACCGGAGAAGAATGATTCAATTACATCAACGCTAAATCTCGTTTCTTGATTTTCTTGAATAGTATTTATATCAAAGCCAATTTCGATGCGATCAAACTCCAAAATATTATTAGGTTGCATTAGTTGTCCCCTGACTCGATTTATATCAGTTATAACATTTATTGATTCTTGAATACCGTTTATCTCTAATGTCTTTCTTGCCACATAACGTGTGTTCCATTCAAACGGAGGGTTATCTCCATAGAAGGGTATGGGATTGAACAGCCTATCATAGATGTCAGCAAGCTTCTCTTCGGGCATTTCTTTGAGCAGGCCACTCGTTATCAACGAGATTCGATTTCCTTTCTTCTTGAACTCTGTTAGGATCCTGTTAAAGAGATCGTGGGCTTGCTCTGCGAATTCCTCAGCCGTTCCTAAGTTCTGTCCTTTCGGATCTGTGGCATTCTTTTCAATGTCGAGACGACGGGTGGCGAAATTAAGGTTCCACTCATTGTTCTGACTCGATAGTCGCAAGCGCGTCTGGGGTCGAGGAGTATGCACGGAAATCTCTTGGAATGTGCTGGGGAGGAGATTTTTGTCCTTAAACAGCATAAGCAACTTAGAGATAAGTTCCGGAGACGGACTGATGTCAGCTAGATTTCCGAAAACGCTCGCTTGGTATTTTCCGATTATGTCAAACATATTTTACTCCTAATTTGAGTCGCTTCTCTGAACACTGTGCTAACATTATTTTTTATCTCTATTTTATTTCTCAAGTATATAAATAACCCATGCCGTCAAGATAGGCTTGGATAAGCATCAGCAAAACAACTGCATATTCACTTCTAAACTTCAAATGGATTGAAGGGAATAGACCAATTCATCAGATGATCTCGGTCATAAGTGTGGTGTATATACACTACACTTATTAAACTTTCCTTTTATGGTGTATGGAGCATTTTTTTCAGGCATTGACTAGTTTTCCTACCCGGAAAAAGACTGCATTATTTATAGCTTTACAAGACTAACTTGACGCTATGGTAAATAACCGTAGTAATTTGGCATACCTCTAAGACTATCAGAGACTCAAAAATTCTCTCATCTCGTGCCATACGTCCAATCTGCGTCTTTTATTACATTTATTACGTAGAACAGCCCTTCCCGTCTTTACCATTAAAATTCCTTACGGTGCGCCGTCACCATGTACGTACATCAGGCATCACTGCAGAAGGCATTCAAAAATGCGGTTGAAAAAGCGGGCATTACGAAAAATGCCCCCGTTCATACCATAATACATGGCAGGTTTTCTTGCCCGATATCATCTATTACAACGGGAATTATTCTTTTATTATCTGCCACAGCAGCCCCTATCTCGAAAAAAATCCAAAATGCCTTCCCGTTTTACTACACCCAATTAACCTCGATATTTCCTCTTTCATTTATACCACAAAAGACAATTTCCCTTGTATCAAATAATTTTTCAGGAATAACAGTAGTCATCTCCGATCCTTGCGGGCCGGGTAGACTTCAGCCCAAAAAGCGCTGTCCGGGTTCTCGACGTCAAATCTTCCATCCTTCACAAAGGCCTCAAGAAGATCCTGTTCTGTGAATAGCAAGTATCCTTTCATAATGAATTGCGTGTGAAGTTCAATAACAGAGCGTGGCTTTCTCTTGCGCTTCAACATTTCATAGCAGGTATCGACAATCTCATGGGACATTCTCAGGACGACTGGTTTTTCGAGCCATTCAAAATCATCCTCAGTTTTCCCCAAGGCGAATAGCGCATCCAGTATCACGTGTTGATAATCCGTGTTCCATGGATGCTTCCTGTGATGTTCAGACATGAACTCAATGGCTTTCTCATATTCACCATTCAAAACAAAAGCGTCGCCTAAGTCGTATTGAGAATACAAATCATCGGGCTGTTGCTTTGCCCTTCGCTTACAGTACTCGACTAAAGCAGGAAAATCCTCTTTATCACGAAGCTCAGCAGGGAGCTCCCACTCTTCAAAATCATGGGGGTCGTCTTTGTCGTATGACGTGGTTGCCTTCCTAAGGCTGTTGGGAAACTCGAGGATTTTAGATTTGTCCTTCATTCTTTTTGATGCAGAACATTGCTTTTTATCTTTATTCTATTATTTCTCAATTGTGTATAAATAACCGTATATAAAGGCAATTCAAAGTCCATCAGAGGAGGATAATGCAACTTTCAAAATACGCCTATTTTCTCCTTTATCACCGATATTTCGTGCTCTATACGTTCAAATCGCTCTTCCATATACGACTTCAAGTCCTCTCTTAAACCTTTTACTTCACTTAATGTTTCATCCTGTTTTTCCAGCATCCTACCCGTGTCCTTCTTTATCGCCTCTTCCGTAGCGAGCATTTCCATGCCGATGTTCACGAACTTACCCATCTGAGCGAGCATAAAACTCTGTGCAAATCGCTCTATTGGCTTAATCTTACCTTCATACTCCTCTATTTCTATATCTTCCACGTCTGCCCGTTCAGGTCTCTCCTGTTCTACGAACTCCACGAATTTAGCTACTTCTGCCTCGTCACCACCCACGAGAACCTCCACTGCTCTTTCTATGTTCCGTGCCTGGAATTCGGTAATGTCCAGTACTTCCGCATGCTCGTACAAAAATAATCGAAATCCTATATCATGAACAACATCCCCTTTTATTACTAATCGCCTTTTCATCTCTGAAAAATATCCCCCATATTTATGATACTTTTATCATTAAAGTTAATTCCTCAGGGACATCTGTATTAATCACCATACTATTATACAGATACGAAAGCTTTACCAAAGAACACACTTTATCTACAATCTGTAATATGAACAAAGAAGAAGCCAAAAAGCTCGTCATTAATGCCTTAACCGCAGGCAGGCAAGCCCTCCTTGAGCCGGAGGCGAAGGCTCTGGTATCTGCATGGGGCATACAGGTGCCAAAATCAGTCTTGGTCGAAGGGCTGGAAGATGTGACAATTAAATCAAAGGAGATTACTCCTCCTTTTGTTCTCAAAGTGGTGTCGCAAGACATACTTCATAAAAGGGAGTTCGGTGGGGTAATAACAGGTATAAAAGACAGCGAAGAAGCGAGCATTGCCTTGAGGGAGCTGAAGAAAAATCTTGCAGAAAAAGCTCCAAAGGCAAGGATCGAGGGTTTTCTTTTAGAGGAGACTGCTCTCACGGGGATAGAGCTGATATTAGGGGGCTTGAGGGACCCGCAATTTGGGCCTGCTGTTATGTTCGGCACAGGTGGCATTGCCGTGGAACTCGTGAAGGATGTAAGCTTCAGGCTTGCCCCGCTGAACAGAGAAGAAGTTTTTGATATGATGAAAGAGGTAAAGAGTTACCCCCTCTTGACAGGATTCAGAGGTTCGAAGCCGGTTGACATAGAGAAACTGGCATCCACCATTATGAAGCTGTCTGATATCTTATTAGAGATAGAAGAGATAAAAGAAATAGAAATAAATCCCCTTTTGGTTTATGAAGAGGGGGTGGTGGCAGTGGATGCGAGGGTGGTGTTACAATGAAGACATCTTTAGATTTGCGGATGAGTTAATGCCAGGATCATTCACGTTTGTCAAAAAAGGCTCTTAGATGTCTCTGATGATGTCCGAATTTAATGACTTGGTAGTTCTACCTTTATTATATATATTCATGGTGCTATGCCTATTATGAGTAGTGGGACTGGTGGGTTATTCCTTCCGTGTCTCAGCACATTATAAACCTCTCCTTCATAATATGCAATTCCTGTTGACATTTCGGATTGCATGGACTTCATAGGCAGAATCTCTATTCCAACATTTATTACCCCACCACTGTAAAATAGCAGATGTTTTACAAACAAGTCATAAGCTACGAATGCATACTTACCAAACTGAACTTCTATTGCAATATTTTCTTTGACGAAATCTGTCTGTTTATACGAATAAATTGGTGATGCTACTCCTTTCTCGATTAGAAACTCCTTCTGCTTTTCCAAAGGCAAGGTAATTAATTCCTGCATAATTGAGTAATCTGTTGTAACATAGTAAGAGTAACGTACGTCCTTCCAATCTCTTTGCTTAAAAAGACGCTTAAATTCACGATTTAATTCATCCGGATTATACAACAACCTGCCTTTCATTGTCTTTTCTTTGCTGACTTTTGTTCTGAACTTATCTGCATTAAGAATGTGAATTACATCGACTATCTCCTTGTATATATCGTTATGATGAACTATCAGATATTCTTCGCCATTTAAGTGAGAGTATTTTTCAATTATTTCCATATTTACTCCTCATTCTCTGCGATAAAAGGGTTTCTTGCTAATGATAGATCGCCCGTTGGTTCATAAACAGGCTTATCAGGACGGATTTTCAATCTGCCGTCATAAGCAAGCTTGGCCCGTTCACACGCAATATCATAATATTTCTTGACTATTTCTGAGCCTGCAACTTTCCTCTTGTTTACTATTCCCGCTACAGCAGTTGAACCTACCCCTAAAAAGGGATCAAAGACAATGTCTTGCTCATTTGAAAGAGCAAGAACTAATCTTTGAACTAATGCAATTGGGAATTGACAGGGATGGCATGTTTTTTCTATATGATTGCTCTTTACATTTGGAATATTCCATACATCTGAAGGGTTTTTCCCTTTGGGATTACTAGAATATTTTCCTACATTTGGTCCTTTGAAATGTTTTTTACCAGGATATTTTTGAGGAACGCGTACCGCATCCAAATTAAAAGTGTAGTTATCACTTTTTGTAAACCAAAGAATAGTTTCATATCGACCAGAAAAACGGTTTGAACAGTGAAGTCCATGACCAAAATGCCAAACAATACGGTTCCTAAGTTTTAAACCACTACTTTTGAAACAATCGTAAAGTAATATATCGTGAGGAATAATTTCACCGTTGTCTACATAGTTCCCAACTTCCCAGCAAATGCTTCCTTCATTCTTAAGCACTCTTATGCATTCATCAATTACTTGCCTTTGTTGAAAAACGTATTCTTGAATATCCAATTTTTTTTCGTATTCTTTGCCGATATTGTATGGTGGAGAGGTAACAATTAGTTGAATAGACCTGTCAGGAATTTGACTCAAAAAATCAAGACAATCCCCAAGATACAAAGTTGCACTGTTCTCTTTAGAAAAAGATGCCTTGATTTCTAAGCCTTCCTGAGGAGCAAAGAGGCTTCTATTTGGATCATATTTAATGGACATAATCAACCATCTCCCTACTTATTTTTAATTGAGCCGCCATTTCGTCTAACTTCAGTATATCCGCAATACTTCGTATATACATCACTATGGCTGAACCTTCTTTCTCCTTTATTTTCCTTCCTTTCATTCTACATTGCCCATTATTCTCTCTCTGATTTATGCCTTATATAAATTCATGCTTTCCACTCATAAGGATTAAACTCATGGTAAGCATTTCAAATATAAGAACATAAGAGAATTAAGATGCAAGAGGTATAGTTGATGGAAGATATTTTTAGATTCACGGATGAGTTAGGACCGACAAAGGTCATTCACGTTTATGAGCCTTCGGTGGGGCTGAAGGCTGTTCTGGTGGTTGACAACATAGCAAGAGGACCGGCGATCGGCGGATTGCGCATCGCTCCTGACGTAAGTACAGAGGAGTGCTTCCGGCTGGCACGGACCATGACATTGAAGAACGCCGCTGCCGATCTGCCTCACGGTGGTGGCAAGTCGGTGATCTACGGCGATCCGAAGATGCCCAAAAAAGAGAAAGAGACACTGATTCGGGCTCTTGCGAGCTCATTGCGAGAAATTCGAGAATATCTATTCGCTCCGGACATGGGCACCGATGAGGAATGTATGGCATGGGTGAAGGATGAGATCGGCCGTGCGGTGGGGTTGCCCTGCGAGTTCGGCGGAATCCCCCTTGACGAGATCGGGGCGACTGGGTTGGGCCTCAGCCACGTTACAGATATCGCCCTCGAGTACTGTGACTTCGATTTGGAAGGGGCTCGGGTCGTAGTCCAGGGCTTTGGTGCCGTGGGTAAACACACTGCCCGTTTCCTCACGGAAAAGGGAGCCATGCTGGTGGGTGTAGCCGATTCCCAGGGGACAACTTACAATCCCCAGGGGCTTGATATTGACGCATTGATCGAGTTAAAGAAGGCAGGCAAGAGTGTGGCCGATTATCCAGACGGAAAGAAGCTCGACCGCGACGCGGTGATTGACATCGAGTGCGACATCTGGATTCCAGCGGCGCGGTCTGACGTTATAGACGAGGACAATGTGCACCGCCTGAAAGCCAAGCTGGTGATCGAAGGTGCCAACATTCCCATCACTGATGGTGCGGAAAAATACCTTTACGAGAAAGGAGTGCTCTGCGTTCCCGATTTTATCGCCAATGCGGGTGGCGTGATCTGCGCGGCTATGGAGTGTCAAAGAGCCTGCCAGTCGTTGGCATTTCAGGCTATCGAGGAGAAGCTGCGGCGTAATACCCGGCTGGTGCTGGAGGATGCAGCAACCAAAGGGATACTGCCCCGGGAAGCTGCCGTGGACCTCGCCGTACAGCGGCTGAAGAAATCCATGAGTTATAGGCGCTGGTCGCTGTTTTCGTCAGCGCCCGGCTTCGTATAGCAAAACACAACGATTCGCAAACAAAATCAGGCAGTGGTATGGTGATGAGGAAAACTGTTGAGAGGAAAAAAAAACGAAAAGCTTTTAAGTACGTGGTATGTGACTTAATATAGATTGGGTATGAATAAGAAAATGAAACAAAAAGGAGGTGAATAAAAATGGGAGAAGAAACAACCGATGAAATCGTTGTTAGATTTAGCAACGTTGGACATCGACAAAAACTAGACAAAAAAAAGCTTCTTGGAGTTGGTAGAGAGCACTGTGTCAGGGACTATAGTTGTTGTGGTCACGTACCATAGAGATGTCGCACGAATACTTTTTGTGCAGGAAGTGTTCAAAAGGCTGGAGCAGTAGTATTCTCCAAGAAATATTAATCGGAAATCGATGCAGAATGAAGATCCGTAACAAGGTAGGAAATGCAGAATGCACTCCGAAGCAGTAGTTTTAGATGGCTATGCCCACGAGACCTACTTGCCATGTGACTTAAGTGAGATCGTAAGTCATGTGCGAAGAAAAAATATTACCGCTAAGCCCGGAGAAAAAGTTGGTTTAAAGTCAGATATTCATGCAATTCCCTTTAATAGAGGTTATATGCTTTCTACAAAAAAAATAGTTCTTTTTACCAATAATCTAAAACCAATCTTTTTGTTGGATGGAACGCACTCTCTACATGATTTATGTGTAACAAGTGAAATGAAATCATGTTTGGAGCAGTTGCATTTCTATAATTTGCTCTCATTTGGGTCAAATAATGGACAGCTAAAACTGATTAACATCGACCGAAAATATACGAAAAAATATCAAGATGAAAACTTTGTAACTTTTTCACTTGTGCCTATTACAGTTGAGCTTGATATAACCAATAGTTGTAATTTTGCTTGTATCCACTGTTTTAGAGATTCTAAAACCATTGATGGCAAGAGAGTTTTGTCTGACAGAGAATTATCAACTAAAGAACTTTTAGCTGTTATAGATGATTGTGCACGAATTGGCGTTCCTAAGCTACTTTTGATGGGTGGAGAGCCACTGCTTCATCCAGATTATTTTTATTTGCTCAAACATGCAAAAGAAAGGGGAATTCGTGACGTTGAAAGTAGTACCAATGGGTGGTTTATAAATGAAGAAACTGCACCAAAAATAGCAAAGTATTCAGATAATATTCAGATTAGTATTCATGGTGCTTCGGCTTCTACCCATGATTCAATTGTAGGGAAAAAAGGGTCATGGGAGCATGATAAAAAAGCTATAAAAATTTTAAAAGAAAATAACATAAAAGTCATCGTTTCTGTTACTGTATTGAGAGAAAATGTAAAGGATATTTTAAAAATGCCTGCTTTAGTAAAGGAATGGGGTGCAGATTCCATCAGATTTATCGCACTAACAAGCATGGGGCGAGGTTGTTTATTAAAAAACTTTAGCTATGAAGAGATAGATCAAATTGGTAAAGAAATTAAAGAACTTTATGAAACAATGACCACTCCGCACTTTACGATATTAGCAGGAGGTTTCCCCCCGTTATATCCTAAGAAAAATGATGCTACTGTTTATGGATGCGCCGCAGGAACGGCTTTACTACATATTACATCTAATGGTGATGTCAATGCTTGTGGAAGTATTGAAGGGAAATATATAGGAAACATTAGAGAAAGTAATATTCTGGATCTCTGGCATTCTTCCAAATTAATCGACATGAGACATCCTATGAAATGCGATTGCAATTATCGTTTTATTTGTTCTGGACCATGCAAAGCAGATTTGGGGTGATCTTATCATGTCATGTAAAATTCTCTTTTTAATTCCTCCTCTAATGCTTATAAGTGGCGAAAATAGTGCCAGCTACACAAGACGATTTCCGCACCTCGGAATTGCTTATATGACTGCCGTGTTAAAACAAAATGGGCTCTGTTGTGAAAATAGAGATATGAATCTCGGTTATTCTTCTGATCAAATCTTAGAATTTATCAAAAATAGTAACGTGAATCTAATTTGCATAACGATATTCAGTGCAGGGTATAAAGATGTATATTCTTTGATAGATTTTATCAAATCGCACTGTGACGCGTTAGTTGTCGTAGGTGGACCACATATTTCTATTACAACCAAGGAAGTTCTTGAAGAAACGCGAGCGGACTTTGCTATTATTGGAGAAGGAGAATATACTTTACTACCTAAGTTTCAGACTTTATATACTCGACCTCCAGCACATCCATAATTTGCCTTTGTTCCCGTGATGGAATGGACAATTTCGATGTTGTGATGCCCCCATCAGGATTAGTGACTACAACATACTTCACCCGACCCAGCTGTTTCAGCGCATTCTCGGCGCTCATCTTCAATCCGCCTTTTTTGAGCATGTGTTCAAGTGTTTTCATCAATAGATATGAAAGATAACATATAAATATGTGCGCTTTAACCCTTCCATCCAACCAATGCCTTATCGGTCTGAGTCCAATCGGCTGTTTAATACAGCAAAACGCCTTTTCTATCCCGTCCTTGTCATAATATGCAGAAATTATCTCTTTTGCGATCATCGTAATCCGCGTGCTCATCAATGCGTGCTTACCATCAAGCCGTTCGGCATCCGCTATTTTACTATCACGCCTTTTAAAATCAATTGTTACCCTTCCCTCTTCTGAGGCGTATGTGCATTTAAAATAGGTGCTCACGCCCGTCACTATCGCTTTGACCTTTGATACAACCTTCTCCACCTCCCTGTAATTCCCCTTTGTCAATTTATCACGGTATGCGCTTAATTCCGCCTCCGCTCGCTTTATCTTCTCATCCCTGTCACGCTTCTTAGATGCCGCCTTCTTCGTATCGTAGCAAATAACCACCTTCCTCTCTTTGCCGTATAACTTCCGAACCATCCCGACTGCATAGAGTTTGGAACCCTCCTCTAAGTCTTTGACAAAATTCTGCTCCTTTGTGAGTTCCGCAGCCTCAACCTCCCTCAACATCGCTTTTACCACCTTGTTCTTCTTCAAGCCGCAGATGAAATCGTAGTCGCTACCGTCCAGTTCCCCTATATTATCTTCTGATACCATGCCGCGGTCAAAGATGAGCAGGCAATCGGAGATGGCGAACTCCTTTTTCAGTCGAGCAATCGCTCTTCCAACGGTCGTTACATCCGTTTCGTTTCCCTCAAAGACGAGGTGAAATACGGGAAAACGTTCCTCTTTTGTGACCACCAGACCGATATTCACCTGTAATTTATCTGGTTTGCCATCCCTGCTGTATCCCAGCCTTGCGATGATGCATTTCTTCCCCTCGAAGTATGTGGAGGTGATGTCATAAAACAAGCAATCCATTTTGATGCCGAAGAGCTCTTTCAGCTTCTCAACGACTTCTTTCTCGATTTCTACCGCTTTATCCTTTCCATCGGGGTAAAAATAGTCAAGTGCGGTACACAGGTTCTCGGCATTCAACTTCTCAGCCCTTACACCAGTTATTCTCTCCAGAACGGTGTATTTATACCAGAATTCGAACTGGTTTTTGCTCACCGGGTCAACACAGTGGTTGATTGCCATGAATATCGCCTGAACGCCAACGTCCACGCCGCCACCCTTGAAAACATGCCGATTTATTATCCGTCTGAGGTCAAGAACTTCACAAACCCTGTAAAGAGCGGTGACGTCCCCGTAATCCAGTACTTCTGGAACTTTTACTGCCTTTATTGCCAATTCATCTCCTTTTAGCAGGCTTTCTAGCAGTTTATCCCTACTTCCAATGTATTTCACATATCTGTGCCGTGGTTTGCCATTTATTCTCACGCTTTCGACGATAGAATAATATACTCGCCCCTTCACTTTTACTGCTTTCAGTTGCATCAAGATTAAGTTAGTGCCTACATAATAAAAAGCTTTTCGATATGTTTCCGTTTTGCCCACAAATCTACGGCTGTCTGGGAACGATAGCTGTTCACAAAGGGTGCTTTTATTTCCGTGATGATGCATATCTGTTATTGACTACGTATGCGAATAGCTAATCAAATGCCACCGTTTAGTGGAAATAGTGGCAAAGTTTGTTGATAGAAAGTCTATGTTTATTTATACTCTGAAACTTAGGTAATAAACAGTTTAATATATTCTCTAAAAAGGAAAGTGAAATAATGGTGATGGGTGATGAGTAACAGGTCACAGATTACGGATTGCATATTACCGATCGCAGATTACATATTACCGCCTGCAGGGCGTGAAGCTGCCGCTACGAAATGGAATTTCCATCCTTATATGCCGGGGGTTTGGTTGGCGGTCATTGTATTCCAGTTGATCCTTACTACTTGGTTTATAAAGCAAAGGAGTTGGGGTATCATCCACAGGTGATATTAGCAGGGCGAGCGGTGACGGCTGCGCCGTCAGTAATGAGTAACGGGTAAGGGGTGACATGTCACAGGTTACAGATTACATATTACCGCCCGAAGGGCGTGCGTATAAGGAGAATGTGCCTGATACGAGGGAGAGTCCGGTTAGAGAAATGGTAAAGGAACTTAAAGAATTTGGCATTAAAATTTATGGTTATGATCCTCTGTTGAGCAAAGAGGAGATAGAAGATTATCGCTTGTATTATCCATCTTCATCGCCCGGAGTTTTGGCGATGTCATTTTCGGAAAATACTCTTTTGCGCTTGCCTTCACTGCAATCTTCGCCGTCTTTTCGGATTGGTGGGGATATAACACGCTATTTTTGAGAAGATGGAGTTGGGAGAGCTGAAGGAGGAGTGGGTTTGAACGAACGGCAGGTTTTTAAGTTTAGAGATTAACTTATTTTTTGTGATGCTTATGGGAATAAAAACGAAGATGAAGATTCAAGGAAAATATCAGAAAGCAGTGGATGAATTTGTGAGAAGGGCGCTTGAGAAGTATAGGGATAGAATAGAAAATATCATTTTGTTTGGATCCGTTGCGAGGAGGGAGGCAAAGGAAGATTCTGATATAGATATTTTAGTGGTAGGAGATGTGAGCTTAGAAGAACTGGTGGATTTAACGATTCCAATATTATTAGAGTATGGCGAACTCATCTCGGCAAAGGATATGAAAAAAGACTATTTTGAATTTTTAATTCGTGAAGAATATTCCTTGATAAGAAATGTGTTAAAAGAAGGAGTGGTATTATATGAAAGAATGGGAGAAGCATTTGGGGAGAGCAGAAGAGAAGCTAAGATCAGCCAATATTCTGTTTGAAAATAACATGTTTGCTGATGCTATAAGCGAAGGATA
>Ga0209986_10003352_pt1 | contig 14075 bp, 15 predicted proteins | sample BlataG_FD_183168 | JGI IMG/M metagenome (GOLD analysis project Ga0209986, IMG submission 183168) | Deep subsurface microbial communities from Black Sea to uncover new lineages of life (NeLLi) - Black_00105 metaG (SPAdes) (version 2) | ecosystem: Environmental > Aquatic > Marine > Oceanic >...
TGCGCCCCCAACCCCTTGCTCTTGACCAGCGCCTCTAATGACACACGATACTCCTCACCGTGGCGCCGCTTGACCTCCGGGTGCGTAGCGCCGAGGACCATGTAGAGCAGATCAGGAATAGCTTCGACGACATCAGCCAGGGCTTCGATCGCATACTCTATGCCTTTCTCGGGGCTGAGGAGAGCAAAGGTCAGGATCACCCGGCGTCCTTCGGCCTGGAATCCATCCTTGTAGTAAGATGGGTCCAGAAAGGGCACGTTCGGCGCACCGTGATGGATCATTACGATCTTCTCTTCTGGCACATCGTAAATCTGGGTCAACATTCCTGTGGCCCGCTCTGCCTGCACGACCAGGAGGGTTGACAGGGCACATACAGCCTTGAGGATATCGCGTTGTTGGGACGTGGGCTCTTCCAGGACAGTGTGTAGCGTGGTGACGACGGGCTTCTCCAAGTTCTCTAACAGATAGACGATGTGGCTGCCATCTTCGCCACCGAAGATGCCAAACTCGTGCTGCAGCGAAATCACTTCATGAACTGAGAGATTCAGGAAAGCGGCTGCTTCTCTGTAGTCGCCTTTGTGCTGCTGACGAATTACGAAGCGCACCTCGGCCGGGTATTCGTGCTCTGCGATGGCATTGTTGAGCGCCAGGACGTGTAGAACATCGCCAGCCTTCGGCCCGTACAGTGCCCTCAAATTGGTCAGCAGATCATAGGTGAAAGTCGCGATTCCGCAGTGTCGCGGCAGATAGGTGGCAACAAAAGCAAGGGAAAGCGGTCTTGGAATCCCTTCTCTCATGTCCGTCCTTCCTTTGCCAAGATTTCCTCGTACACGTCTAGATACTGCTGTACCATGCGCGCTGCCGTGAAATGCTGTTCCACGTGCTGGCGGCACTGGCGCCGATCAATCCCAGCCAGATCCTCTGTTATCCGAATTGCCGCCTCTTCGATAGAATCCACCAGAAAACCGGTCTCCTTGTCCGCAATCACTTCAGGCATAGCGCCAAGGCGTCTGGCGATCACAGGCGTGCCACAGGCCATGGCCTCCACTGGGCTGAGCCCAAAGGGCTCCTCAAAGTTGATCAGGTGCAACAGGGCCCGCGCTTGGCCCAGTACTTCACCTCGCTGGTCCGGTCCCACCGAGCCAATGTATCGAACCCCTTCCCCGTCCACAAAGGGAGCCACCTCGCTCTGGTAATAGGCTTCATCTTGAATGATGCCTGCCACCACCAACGGCAGATCCGCACGCCGCGCTACCTCAATCGCCTCGCGCACGCCTTTGTGGTGGTGGATACGGCCGAATACTAGCAGGTAGTCGCCACCTTGCTCGAAGAAAGGGAACTCCTCCAGTGGGATGCCGTGGTAGATCGTCGCGATGTAGTCCAGATCGGGATGTTTGTTCGCTTCGCTGATGGCCACATAATAGACCTGGCCATTGTACTTGCGATAGACAGGCAGAATCTTGGGCGATGAGAAGCCGTGGATCGTCATTACGACCGGCGTGCGCACCAGCCCTGAATAGGTCAGGGGAAGAAAATCGAAATGGTTGTGGATCAGATCGAACTGATCGGCACGGTCAAAAACCTCTGAGATGTGTAGGCATTCCCAAACCTTCACATCCAGTTCAGGGTCCTCCCCATAGGGCCGTGGGCACACCCAATGCAACTGTGCCTTGGTTTCAGAGTCTCCTGTGGCGAAAAGGGTCACCTCGACCCCAAGGTCCACCAGTCCTTCGGTGAGAATACTGGCCACTCGTTCCCACGGACCGTAATGGCGCGGCGGGGTCCGCCAGGCGATAGGTGCCAACATTGCAACGTGCATCTCTTCCCTACCGCTCTGCCGGCGCCTCGGGGCAGTGTTTGAGATACTCCAGCAACTCACCCATGTGCGCCACTACCAGGGCGACGCTCGTATCCGCCGAGCCGTAGTAAACGCGCACTTCATTGGTGTCTTGCGACCAGATTGCGCCAGTAGGGAAGGTGACCCCTGGCACATCCCCTGTGCGCTCATAGCTCTCTTTCGGCCCGAAGACCCATTCGGAGGAGCGGCGAACTGTCTTCCAGGGCTCATCCAAATCTAGTAGCGCCAGGCCGACTCGGTACAGGCTACCTGAGGCGGTGATGCGCACACCGTGGTAGATGAGTAGCCAGCCCTCGGGCGTTTCAATCGGTGGAGCACCAAGTCCAATGCGATGGCCATCCCACCAACCCGGTCGCGTCGCGAGCAGGATTCGGTGTCCTCCCCAGTGTTCTAGATCCGGCGAGAATGAGATCCAGATGTGGCCTTCTCCGCGAATGATGGGGCGGTGAATCAATGCGTACCGCCCCCGTATGAGACGCGGGAAGAGCGAGGCATCCTTGTCCTCCGGCGGCACCAAGGGGCCCAGGCGCGAGTATTCTCGAAAATCGTGCGTCAGGGCCAGCGAGACGACCGGCCCCCCCAGCGAGAAACAGACATAGGTAATGATGTACTCCTCCCGCTCCGCAAACCAGACAATCCTGGGGTCTTCAATCCCCCATATCCCCTCCTCTCGATCGGGATCGGGTTCCAGGGTTGGCTGTGGGTCAATCTGCCAATCGGTCTTGCCATCGCGACTGCGAGCGGCAGTTAAATGCGAGAAGCCGCGCATATCTTCCACCCGCGCCAAGAGCAGCGTTTCATTTCCCACTTGGATAGCGCCAGGGTTGAAAACGGCATTCGCCGGGTAGGGCCAGGACTCTGCAGTGAGGATGGGATTGTTCTCGTAACGTCGGAAGAGGTGCAATGCTCCCTTCTGGTCGCCGGAATCGCTCATTTGTCCGTCATACCTCCCAATTGATCACTAAAGCCACACTACACCCACCCTGGGGATGAACGTAGCATGAGCCAATAGTTGGAGAGTTCAGTGATCTGTCTATGACATGATAATCGAAGAATCCTAATCTCTGCTCCCACTTGCTGGCGCCTGCGTGCCGACTAGGAGCGCTTCCCCAGACTGTACGCCGCAGGGATCGTAGGCGTAGCTGGTCGCGATGTCGCCTGTGTTGTCAACCAACTGACGCACGCTCCCCAGCCCGTCGTGCACGTAGTACAGCCGCGCCTGGGCCCGCTGCTGAGCGATGATGTCCAGGCCATAGAGGTAGATCGCGTTGGTGTCGCTGATGACCACAGGCAGGGTGGCCGCCAGGTCGAGGCGTGTGTCTCGGACGGTCATCGAAGTACAGGCGAAGTTAGTGGATGATAGCACAAGTGGAGAGACAAGGCAAGCTAGGTTTCTGATAGGACGAAGCCCCGCCGTCGGGAGGCGGCCGGTGTATCAGACGCCGTCGCCTACTCAGCGCAATCGCGCAGGCGCTAGGCGGACATTGGTCACCTGACCGAGGAAAAGACTAGCCACCTGGCCAATAGAGGAATCCCCCGGATGGCCGATGCATCTGGGGGATTCTTCTCATATACTGGGTCTAGACAGAGATACTAGGGAGGCCAGAGATGGAACTGACGTGGAAGGGGTATGGAGTCAGGGTCAAGGCGCTGAGAGACCAGGTCGAGGAGAGACCAGGCCGGCTCTAGCGCAGAAGATAGGTCTTGGACAGAGAATCAACTCCGTGGGAAAGAGGGGGAGAATCCAATGAACGTTAGAAAAGCTGTTATGCTCGTACTGAAGGTGTTAGCCCTGACCATCGTCATGTTAGTCGGCTACATCGTTGCCGGTATCCTGTTCGGAGCACAAGTGGAGTCCACTGAGCAAGCAGGGGGGGACCTTCTGCCCTTGCTGATCGTCTCATTCCTGAACACAGCGGTCCTGACGTACCCCATTATCCGTTCACGGTGGTCCGGGTGGCGGCTGGTGGCGGTGGTCTTCGTGGTCTTATTCGGCATCTCGTACTTCATGACGCAGATAGAGGCCTTTGTCTTCGTGACTAACCTCCCGTCCAGCGAGATACGAGTCATATTGCTGATGGGCGCGACGGTCGCCTTGATCTTCTCACCGCTGGCGGTCTTGATCCTGGGCAAGATGAGGCGAAGCACCGCAGAGGAGGGGCCGAACTTGCGGCTGGTCATGCCCTGGACCGAATGGGTCTGGAAGCTGGCGGCGATTGCCGTGGCCTACCTGATCCTCTATTTCACCTTTGGCTATTTTGTCGCCTGGCAGAGTGCAGCGCTACGCGAGTTCTATTCAGGCAGCACAGAGCTGCTGGGGTTCTTTGAGCAATGGGGAAACACACTCTCGGGTAATCCCGGGTTGGTGCCTTTCCAGATCTTGAGATCATTGTTGTGGGTGGTCTGGGCTTTGCCGGTGATCCGCATGATGAAGGGCCGGTGGTGGGAGGCAGCGCTAGCGGTCGCGCTTCTGTTCGCCGTGCTGATGAACGCGCAGCTCCTGCTGCCAAACCCATACATGCCCCAGGCCGTGCGGATGTGGCACCTGATAGAAACGGCGCCCTCCAATTTCATCTTCGGCTGGTTGATAGTTTGGCTGCTCAACCGGCACCATTCATCTCTACGCGAGCTGTTTCAATGGTGAGAAGGAAGTGGATAGGTGGCCCTGCCGCCCGTTTCGTAGCACGGCCTAGCGCGGAGGCCAAGCGCCTACGTCCGATATCGATACGCATCGACAGTAGCAATTGGTGTTCGCTGAAGTACGAGATTCGCTAGAAGCGCCTCAGATAATCCAGTGGCATGGACACAGGCAGTGCCGGTCACAGAAGCTCGCGGAACTCGTCCACGCTGATATCTGCGTCGCGCAGAATCGCACGCAGGGTTCCGACAGGGACCGTGCGTCCTTGATGAACCGGCACGGTGACCCGTTTTCCATCGGACGCTCGACGCAGATGCAGATGGCTACCCCGTTGTCTCTGCTCCTCAAACCCTGCGCGTTTCAACGCCCGAACCAGGTGCCGAGAGCCCACGCGTGGAAGCCTCGGACTCATCCGGCCACGGGCACAGATAGACGGGTGATGAACAGTGGCTCGCGCTCGACCGGGATCGGTTCGCCATCCTCCTGCATGCTCTCGATATGCAGTTCTATGGCTTCGGCGATGTTGGCGCGGGCTTCATCGACAGTCATCCCAAAGGTATGACAACCCGGCAAGGCAGGAACAAAGGCGTGAAATGCCTCTTCGTCTGGTTCTATTACGACCGTGAATTGGTAGGTCTTCATCCGCTTTCACTCCCTTCGTCTCACCCAGATGTCCTCTGGCATCACCATTTGCCCTGCATCCATTATCACACCGTTCTCCACCTGTTTGCAAGCGGAGTCATGAAGGAAGGATGATGGGCACAGAATGTGCAACTATCGCGGACCCGCTTCATGCTCAAGCGGGTCCTCGTCATTTCGGCCTATGATCCTTTGTCACTGTTGCTGCCCGCCCAACTCTGGTATGCTATGGCTGCCGCCAAGCCAACACCCCGTTTGGCCAGCTTGGCGCGCTGGGCGTTGATAGCTATTGCGATGTTGGCTATCTTATTCGATCTTAGTTCTGAGCAGGTTTTCAGTCTTGAAGACATCGCGGCAGGTGACGTTGCACTCCTGAAGACACTGCTGGTCATTCCGATTCTTATGACCGTCCTGACCGTCGGCCGCGTGGCGGCCTATGCGCGGTCCGTTAGGCAGCGCGGCACTACAGCAAGAAAGGGGAAACCGTGGGTCTATGAAGTCAAGAACAATTGGCAATGTTGTGTTGGTGTATGATCCTGGTGAGCAGGACACTGCGGATTTGATCAGCGGCGTCTATGAGAAGGCAATCCAACTCGCTCAAGAGAACTGGGGATTGGAACCGCCCGAGGACTGCCGTGTCTACGTGATGACCTCTTGGTGGGGGTTTGTGTTTCAGTCGGCTCCTTGGCTCTGGCGAATACTGCTGGGGGCGACGATGCCGTTCTGGTGCTTCCGTGCCCGGAGGACGTGGCCGCATAGCGCCGCTTGGACCCAGCGGTATGGCAGGCGAGTGGCGATCGGGGTGAAGCCCCCGCGCCTGTTGGAGCAAAGTGACAGGGGCATCGGGGTTCGCATGTTTGTGGAAGAGAAGGACATGAAGGTGAATGTGCAGCGTGTGACGTGCCATGAGTTGGTGCACGCCTGTTCGGCCCATCTGAGGTTGCCCCTGTGGCTCAACGAAGGGATAGCGACGGTGACGGTGGACCGATTCTTGGGAAGGCCGACGATTAGACAGGAGACGTTGGAATTCATGAGGGGCTTTGTGCCAAAGGCGCCACCGCCGACGTACCGAGAGCTATCGCGCATGGGGGGAGAGGCGATCGCCTATCATGGCATGCGCGGGTACTGGCTGGTACGGTACCTGGAGGAGCAGCACCCCGGTTACTTGAGGCGTATGTTTTCGCTAGTCCAGGATGGGAGGGTGATAGACCGAGAGATGGTCACAGAGTTGGGGATGCAGCCAGAGAACTTCTGGAGTGAGATAGATGACGTGGTAGTGGGCCATTTCGAGAGGAAAGGGGTAGGCGTCTAAGGGGGATGGAGCAAAGTGGGTGCGCGGCCTAACAAATCGTTGCAGCCGACCAGAGACGATTGTTGTCACCTAGCCGAAGTACATTGGATTCTCGCCAGGGGCGCATCGTACCAAAGGTACTTCAAAGGCCGTACTCCGAAGAGGGGAATCTTGTGATGGCGGGGGTGCTAGACTCTCGCCAGCTGAGCAATTGCTAGCGTGTCAGGCGTCTCGGTGAACAATATGAGCGCGGAGCCAATCGGTGAACTGCCCGCGCCCTAGTTCGCCCGCTGCAAGCTGAAGGACGACTTGTTCCTGTTCGTCGGCCGACGCATCGATCTCGTAGCCGTTCAACACGAGGTAAGTCTCCATTGCCGCGTGACCGACGCGCTTGTTCCCGTCCACGAAAGGGTGGTTCTTGATCAAAGAGAATCCCAGAGATGCGGCCTTTTCCGCAATCGTGGGATAGAGCTCCTCACCGCCGAACGTCAAGCGTGGTTGAGCCAGCGCCGACTCCAACGCTCTCAAGTCACGGATGCCCGCTGCTCCACCGAACAGCTCGATGAGGCGACGGTGCAGTTCGAGAACCTCGTTAAGCGTGAGGTACCGCATCACGCCAGCCGCTGGTACAGTTCGGCGTTCTTTGCGAGGACATGGTCTGCGGCTCGTTGGAAATCTGCGGCAGGACGAGTGAGCAGTTCCTCAATACTGACAAGGACCAATTCCTCGGGCATGACGCCTAGACGGCTGGCAATCTCTTCTAGCTTCTCCAGACGATCTTCCGATAGAGCAATTGTGATTGAAGTCACTGCAACCCTCCATCATCGATGGCACCAAGGATGTTGCCAAACTAAGGGTATTGTAGCGCTGATGTGATACACTGTCAATTCTTGCTTGAGGCTACGTCGAGGCTGTGGTAAGATCACTGTGCTGGAAACGGCTCCTCCACGAGCAAGATTGGCCATACAACGCTCCTTCGGAGGGTTTTCACTTCATATTGACTCACATTCTCCACTCCCCGCCTTCGATCACCAACTTCTCATCCAGCAGCAGATCGGGCTCGGCGATGACGAAGTCCTCGTGGAGGTCAGCGGTGACTGTGCCTCCCATGTGGGAGTTATCGCCGATCGCCAGATGCACCGTGCCCTTGATCTTCTCCGCCTCCAACACGTTATCAGGCTGCTTCGCGTTGGGGTTGGTACCGATGCCCAACTCAGCCAAGTTGCGGCGGGCTGCGTACACCTCTTCCTCACTCTCCAGTCGGAGCAACTTCCTGAACTTCTCCCCTACCTTTGATCCGCCATCGACACGGACCACCAATCCCTGGCTGACGAGCAGCGTCATGTCCTCAGTGAGGTTGGGATACCAGCCTCCCTGGACTACGATTACCCCTTCGGCCGTTCCCTCTACAGGGGCAGCATAAGCCTCTCCGGCGGGGAGGTTGCTCCAGGCTCCCTTGGCGGTACAGAGACCCGTATCGACTCCCCCGCTTCGACCAGCCAGACTGAAGCGGATGTCCGTCCCGGCCGGCGAGCGCACCGTGGCACTCTCGGCCGCAGTGATCAGTTCGGCCAGTCTCTCCGTCTCGGCCGCCACCTGATGGTAATCCACAGCCATGGGTCCGCCAGGGTGGAACATCCGGGCCAGGAAATCGGGCATGCTAGCGATGCGCGACCCGGACTCCGTAGCCTCTGCCCGCGCAACGGTATGAGAGAGGGAGTAGTTGGTGATAGCGATGATCACGTCGGCTTGACGCATCTTCTCCGCCACCGCTTCTCCCGGCTCCCTTCCGTGCATTCCCACCGAAGGGTAGGGATAGAATTCCACCGTGGAGCCAGGGAAGGACACTCTCGCAATCTCTGCTATCATCCTGGATAGGACGGACCGCTCCAGTTGGCTCATCAGCTCCGCAGGTTCTCTCTCCTGCCAATGGGCCAGGCCGGGAGGATCGGTGACTACCAACAGCCACTCCCCCTCCTTCAGTCCCATATTGACCCGCAGCATGCTGAGTACCCCTTCCTCGATCAGTTGCCTCTCTGGCCAAGCCATAAGACCCTCCTTTGAAGTACTGTTGGCAATTCTTGCCACCAACAGAGCCATTCAACCCCAGTAGAAGCAGGCACGCATTTGCCCCCGCGAGTGGATACTGAGGCCTAGAATCAGAGCAGAGGCTCCTTTCTGCGAAAGGGTGCGGTGCACTCGACAAGCTGCAAGCAAGAGCGATCGGTTTACGCCCTCAGAGATGCTCGTCTAGGGAGCAGCGACCATCTCCTCGCCTTCGGTCAGATACCAGAGGTTTTGCAGATCCCCTCCGATGGGTGGAGCCTCCGCCAGCGGGCCAATATTCGGCTCTCCCACCGGGGTGACCCCGTTGATCTCCAGGGAGAAACTGGATGGCCTAGAGCAGGCCCCTACCTCCATCAGGTTCCCCCTCACCCTCCGTATGTAGGCCACTGGAACGTCAAATTCCTGCAGAGCAAGGATGAAGGTGGTGCCATCCACCGCCTCCATCCTGTCCACCGTATCGCGGGGGACTTGGCCCACGCTCTCGAAGGCGGCCTCCACCATGGGCGCTGGGGAGCCCTCTCCAGGCCGACCGGCGAAGACCGTATAGTTGAAGATCTCGTCCCGTAGGTATCGGGCTACAGCCGCGTCGTCGGTGAAGACTCCGAAAACATCGTCCTCTCCGTCGCCTGAAATGTCGCTCCGGATAAAGAGGACATTACCCTGACCTTTTGCTGTGTAGTGGACCTTGACCAGGAAGGCAAAGGTGGTCACTTCCTCGTCTCTGCTCAATACTACCCAGCGAAGAGGTCCAGCCATCACCAACCTCCTGTAATCAACTGTCATCTTGCCCTCCCGGAGTGAAGATCGGTTAGGACGAGACCAGGCCTCCTCCCAACGCGCTCTTGGAGCGCCCACCTAGTAGAGAACGCGGGCTCTCAAGCAGACGCGTCGCGCCGCTCCTTGGTGATACCGCTTACCCCCAACGTGCAAGCGTCTAGGACCACTCCGTAATCCTTCTTCGCCATCTCCACGGTGATGTAGCCGCTCTTGACATCTTTCTGCACCGCCTCGACTGGCCGCTTGTAGGGGTCGCCCCACCCACCACCGGTGGCGGTGACCAGCCGGGCCACCTCACCCTTCTTAAGGTGCACGCGTGCCGACTTTCCGACGACGACAGGCTCGCGGCCATCGGCGAAGATGAACTTGGTGTAGTTAGGCGAGCCCTCTTGACCGCCCTCCATGGCCCAAGGCCTGGACTTGTGGCGACCGAAGGTGCCAGTGTACCAAGCCTCATCAGCGGTAATGCGGTAGTCGCGCACGAGACCCCGCCCGCCCCGTTGCCGTCCCGCTCCCCCTTCACAGACATCAAAACCATACTGATCGACCAGCACACCGTAGCGGGTCTCGCAGACCTCCACAGGGATGATGTAGGTCTCTCCGTCGCCCACGCAAACCAGCCCGCTCTCGCCGTCCTTGTCGTGCCCAGCCCCCCAACCTCCAGCCTGGGGCTCGACCAGCAAGAACAGTTCGCCCGTATCGGGATGCTTGCCCGCCAAGACCACCCCGCACACGCTCAGGAAGTGCCCAGCGGGCAGTCGGTCGGGTACTATGGGAGCCAGAGCTTTCCAGATCAGGTCGCTTGCGTACATCGAGGTCTCCCAGTAAGTGGACACGGCCGCTGGCTTCTCGGCGGTGAAGATCGTCCGGTCGGGACAGATGATCTTCAAGGGGCGGAAGCATCCCTCGTTCGTCGCGATAGATGGATCGGTCAACGCCATGAAGATGGAACGCACCCCGGAATAGAGGCCGCTGCGACTACAATTGACCGGGCCGGGCACCTGAGGATGGGTACCAGTGAAGTCGCAGATGAACTCGTCGTCAGTAATGGTAACCTTGACGCAGACCTTGAAAGGCCCGTTGCCCACGCCATCGTCATCGATGTAATCCGCCGCCTCATATACCCCTTGGGGCAACTTGGTCAACGCCTTACGGGTCATCTCCTCGCCATAATCCAGAAGCGCCTCAATGCCGGCTTGCACCAGATCCAGCCCATATCGGTCACACATCTCCTGGAAACGCTTCGCGCCCAGGCGTACGGAGGCTGCCTGGGCATACATATCGCCCAGGGTCATCTCCGGCGTGCGTACGTTGGCGGCGATGAGGTCCACCAAGCTCCGGTCTATCTCACCCCCCTCGTAGAGCTTAATGCAGGGGAATTGCAGACCTTCTTGATAGATCTCGGTCGAATCGGTTGTCCAGGACCCGGCAGCCATGCCACCCACCTCCGTCCAGTGGGCTTTGTTGGCTGAGAAAGCCACCACCTCCCCATCGTAGAAGATCGGCATGAACTGACCTACATCAGAGAGATGGGTGCCCCCACCGCCAAAGGGATCGTTCAGGAGGATGATATCGCCGGGTTCCAAACCCTCGAGGCCGAACTTGTCCAGGATCGCTTGCACGCCAGAGGTCAGAGTACCCAGGAACAAGGTAACGCCGTTGCCCTGGGATATGAGCTGAGCCTTGTTGTCGGTCAGGCCGCAGGCATAGTCCAGTACCTCGTAGATGATGGTGCTCATACTGGTGCGCTGCGTGGCAACGAACATCTCGTCGCCGATGGCGACCAGCGCGTCCTTGATGATCTCCATGGTGAAGGGATCAACGTTGGCCTTTGGCATAGTCTACTCCTCCCTGATGTGGAGAAAGCCGTACTCGTCAACGCTCAACTTCTGGCCAGGGAAGATCACGCTAGTGGCGGCTGGTTCTTCCACGATCAGCGGTCCGGAGAGGGCCGCCCCTACTGGCAGAAGATCGCGCTCGTAGGTCGGCGTCTCCAAGACCCCTTCATCGAATATGACCTGGCGACTCCCTTTGTAGGCCTCCTCTACACTGCGAGCGTCACTCCTGTTGAGGCGGCTGATCTTTGGCTTTTCAACCTCGCCCAGAGCCGTCAGGTGGAAATTCACCAGTTCAACAGCCGAATCGAGGCGGAAGGTGTATGCCTGCTCGTGCAGTTGGTGGAATCTCTCGTTGATCCTGGCCATAGCTCTCTCTGTCAACTGGCCACCGGGAATGGGTACCTTTACCGTGTGCTCCTGGCCCATGTAGCGCATATCGCCGAAGCGCTGGAAGACCATCTGATTCTCTTCCACCTTCTCGGCTGCCAGTTCTTGAGCCGCTTCCGTCTCCATCTCGCCAAAGATCCTACTCAATTCAGCCGGTGCGATCTGGTCGGTGCGCACCACCATCGTGCGGATGTAGTCGTTACGCAGGTCGGCCATCAGCATCCCCCAGGCAGAGAAGACCGCCGGCTCGGTGGGCACCAGGATCCTCTTGACCCGCAACTCGCGGGCCAGAGCCGCCGCGTGCATCGAACCGCCGCCGCCAAAAGCCACTATCGTGAACTCACGGGGATCGTAACCACGCCTCACCGAGACCAACTTCAACGCATTGACCATGTTCGCGTCAGCCAGGCGGATGACACCCATAGCCGCCTCTTCGATGCTCATGGCCAAGAAGTCAGCGATCTCCTGCATCGACTGACGAGCCTTGTCCATTGACACCTTGATCTCGCCCCCCAGGAAGTAGTCGGGATTGATGCGCCCGACCACCAGATTGGCATCGGTGACGGTTGGTTTCTCGCCACCAGCATCGTAGCAGGCCGGGCCAGGCACCGCTCCAGCGCTCACCGGGCCCACACGCAACGAACCCGCTTTGTCTATCCAGGCGATGGAGCCACCCCCGGCACCGATCTCCACAATGTCCACCGTGGGCACCTTGATGGGATACCCTTCCCAGTCGCGGCGGTGCTCGATTCGGTAGTCGGTGGTGATCTTCGGCACGCCGTTCTCCACCAGCGAACTCTTGACCGTGGTGCCTCCGATGTCTAGGGAGATGATGTTGGGCTCGCGCAACAAGTCCCCAATGACCGCCGCACCGATGACACCGGCCACCGGGCCCGACTCGCAGGTTCTGATGGGTGCCTGACGGGCCATCTCGAAGGTGGCAATGCCGCCGTTGGACTGCATGATATGCTCAACCGGCCCCATCCCCATCTCACCCAGGTCGTTCTCCAGAGTGTTCAGATACTGGACGGCGATGGGTTGGACGTAAGCGTTCAGCACGGTAGTGTTGGTGCGCTCGTACTCCCGAAACTCCTGGCAGATCTCATGGGATAGGGTCACCGGAATATCAGAGACCATCTCCCGCAGCAACGCGCCACAGCGAGCTTCGTGATCTGGGTTGGCATAGGAGTGTAGGAAGCAAACAGCGATGGCTTCCACCCCCTCTTTCTTGAAGAACTCTACCGCCTGACGCACGTCGTCCTCGTTCAGAGGGTCCAATTCCTCCCCTTTGTAGTTGACCCGTCCCCGGACTTCCAGCCGCAGATACCGGGGCACAAAGGGCTCTGGCTTCCTGTAGTACATGTTGTAGATGTCTGGTCGGTTGGCGCGGGTGATCGCCAGGACATCGCGGAAGCCCTTGGTGGTGATAAGGCCCGTCCTCACCCCTTTGCGCTCCGTCAAGGCGTTGATGATGATGGTCGAGCCGTGGACGAAGAAGGTGGTGTCCGCCACGTTGATGCCGGATTTTTCCAGGGTGTCTTCCACGCCAATGGCGAAGTTATGGGGAGTGGTCGAAGCTTTGGTCATGCCCATCTCCCCTGTGGCCTCGTCAAGATAGATCAGGTCAGTGAAGGTACCACCGATGTCGCTCGCTACTCGCATCTAGGCTCCTCCTCTCAGAAGCTGATGACTGGCGCAACCGCGCTCAGTCTCTATCTGTTCCCTCATCTGGCTATCTGCCCCCCGTCTAGAGCCTCATCGACAGCCATGTGGGGGGACAGCATGGCCCTCTCTTTCAACTCCCTGGCCACAGTACGGGTCGGGTCGTCCAAGAGCGCAACGTACCCCTCCTAGTAGGACTCCGACCACATCTTTTTCTCTTCAATCTCGTCTTGCAGCTGCTGAAGGAACCGCTCACCCTCCAGCTGGCCGCAGTGAACGATAGAACCCGAAGTCCACTGGCGGCGCCCACCAAACGAAAGGCTCAGTAGAGCTTGGGTTCATCCACGCACATGCCGGCACTGGTTATCAGAAGAGCGAGGATTTCAATTACTCGTGTGGAAGCGGCCGGTGTTGCCAAAGACGATCAGGTCCCGGCTGTCCATCAAGAGGATCTTGGTAAGGTTGAGCATGCGTGGCTATCCACCTTCCATAGCCCACGCGAATCCATTGGGCACAGATTCATCTGCGGGATTCGGAGATCACCTCCTCGGAAATGAGAAACAACGGATCGGCGATGCGCTCTAGCGATTCTGCCAGCCCGGCTTGATGGTCAGAGTCAAAAAAGGCTTTCTCAAAGGTCTCCGTGTCGGGAAAGTAGGCTTCGGTCATATAGCGATAAGGAGCCTCGTCCATCTTCCAGGCGCGCTCGATGACATAGAAATCGCTCCTGATGACGCCTGGGATGGACATGTTGCTCTCTTGATGGGTTGTCGTGCGCCACTTGATGAATTCTTCATGATCGGAGCCGGGCGGTAGGTTGTAGACCACAGTCAGCTTGATCATGGTGTTTTTCTATCCGCTTGTGCTGCGCTTACCCAGCCCAAAGTACCGGTTCGCCTGCTCTAGCGTGATATAGCC
>Ga0209986_10003354_pt1 | contig 14069 bp, 10 predicted proteins | sample BlataG_FD_183168 | JGI IMG/M metagenome (GOLD analysis project Ga0209986, IMG submission 183168) | Deep subsurface microbial communities from Black Sea to uncover new lineages of life (NeLLi) - Black_00105 metaG (SPAdes) (version 2) | ecosystem: Environmental > Aquatic > Marine > Oceanic >...
AATGGCGGGCAGGTTTACCCCCTCCGCATTGCCCCGACACGTCGGGGCCTGCGGTTTCCCCCACTGATAAGTTGCGAAAAGACAGCGCCCTTCGACTCGGCCGAGCTCGTCGCGGGCCGCCAGTCACTTCAGAAAAGTCCACCCTCTTTTCTTGGGTTACAAAGATTGTCAGGTTGTGCAACGGTCTCATTATATCATATTCTCATTCTCTTCATCTTACTGATTTTATCCTTAATCTCTTTTCCTTTTTTCTCAAAGCCAGGTTTATCGAGCAGGGCAAACATTGCTTTCTTATAATCTTCTACACCTGGCTGCATGAAAGGATTATGACCTAAAAGATAGCCACTTATGGCTACAGATTTTTCCATCATATAGTACATTTCACCCAGGCTAAATGCGTTTTTTCTTGGTATTTCAATTATCATGTTGGGAACATCACCTAAATAATGGGCATATGCAGGTCCTTCGATTACCTTTCTGTTTATGCTATTCATGTCTTGGCCTTTATTGACTAAATAATTTAATCCATCAATGTTATCTTTATCGTGGGGAATAGTAACTGTGTTATCATGCTCTTTTAACATAATAAAGGTCTCTAAAATATTTCGTTCGCCCTGTTGAACCATCTGGCCATTGGCGTGTAGCTTTTCAGAGTAAAGAGAAGGAGATACCCACATACCGTGCCCAGAATGTCCTTCACTTTCTGGAAATAACTGTTCCATCCACTTGGCTACACCATATAAAGGCACTGAATTTGTGGCTACTATCTCTATCTTTTTACCCTTTAACCATGCTGCATGGCGAGCCGCTGCATGAAGAAGACTTGGGTTTTTCCAGAAATTGTCTACCATTGTGATATTTCTCATATATTTGAAGCCAGCAGCGAATTCCTTGATATCAATATTGGCCATAGCAAGCCCCAGCAATCCAACATCAGTCAATACTGAAAAACGGCCACCGATATTATCAGGAATAGGAAAGGTTTTATATCCCTTCTCCTTTGATAAATTCTTAAGGGCTCCTCTTGTAACATCAGTAGTCACATATATTAAATCTTTGGCATTTTGACCCCAGTTTTTCTCCAATACATTACGCAGGATTCTAAAGGCAATTGCAGTTTCTGTTGTTGTACCTGATTTGGATATAACATTTATTCCTACCACTTTGCCTCGTAGCATATCGAGGGTGTCTCTTACATAGTCAGGGTCCATATTTTGACCCAGAAAGTAAATCTCTGGTGCATTACCTCTTTCATCTCGGCTCAACTGGTTGAAATAGGTATGAGTCAATGCCGTACATGTGGCCTCGATGCCTAAATATGATCCGCCTATTCCTAAAGAGACAAATGCGTCAATTCGACTACTAAGGCTCTGGGCTGCCGATTGTATCTCCTTAAAATGATTAAGGGTTATTTCTTCTGGGAGATTTTGCCAGCCAGTCATGGGTATCCCATCATCACATATATCTCCTTGATCTTTTTTTAACATCCTATGGGCCTTCATCACCTGCGGTTCAATATCTTTAATATCTTCAAGAGTGATAGATGGTGAATCTCCTGGGGTGTCAAATAGATAGGTAAGGTCTAAAGAGACTCTGTTGGACGATTGCCATGATGCCTCATTAAATGGATTTCTTTTGCCGTTAGCTCTTTCTTTCTGCATTTTTATGGTTTTATTTTCCTTAAAACCTATTAGCTTCATCCCTTGCATATTCAACCCCTTTTATTCTGAATAGTATAGATTATTCTTTATTATAATAAATTCCATTTATAGTAAGCCTAAAAAATTAAGTAGGCACTCGTGGTGGCCATTATTACTGTAAAATCATAGCATGAACACTTTTTTAGTAGCTGCTTTGCATAGTTTTTTCAAGTACAACTTTTTAATTTAACATTTCAATTCTCGTATGTAAGGTTAAAAACGCGATAGGCAGGGGAGGGGAATGGGTTTGCCTTGACCAACTGGGGAATTTTGTCTATACTCTCTATTCAAATTATATCTTAGATTGAGTTTTGCGGAGTAATGGGTTTAAATGGTGTGATTATTGGAGGATACTATGAGTATAGCACTATATATTATAGCAATACTATGGATCGTTATAGGTGTCTTTATAATCCTATATACTGAGAGAACAATGAAGATTTTGAGAAAACTCTTTTTTATAGAAAAAGTAAGGCTGCTATCTATTTTACCGATTATTTTTGGGATTGTTTTGATAATAGGTGCCTTTGTATGTACTCAGATATTTTTCCTATCTTTTATATTGGGTGTGCTTGCCTTACTCAAGGGATTATACTTGGTCATGGGACCATTGTCCCAGATTAAACGTATTATGGATTGGTGGTTCAATAAAGCCAGTGACAGTTACATCCGTTTATGTGGACTCATAATCTTTATTATTGGAATTGCTGTGCTGTCAAATCTCTGAAAAAGGATGCGTTTTTAGGGTACCCTTTAGATAAATTGTTCGTAAGCATCAATGTTATCTTCTATTTGACATGATTTTCTATTTTTATTAGTCTACCTCTTTAATTTTTCTTTATTTCTCATTCATCAATTATAGCTACCTGTTTAGCCACGATAACTATATGAACATTCCTAATATTTTCCTATTGCCGATTTTACTTATTTTAATAATAGCCGGTATAGTCTTTTATCCGCTCATAGAGAACAGCATTATATTTTATCCGGATAGACAGCTTGATGATAACCCATCAAATTGGGAGTTATTCTACAAGGATATTCAATTTCTGACCCCTGATGGTCAAAGACTACACGGTTGGTTTTTTCCTTTATCTGAGAAGTCTCCTGTACTTATCTTTTGTCATGGAAATGCTGGAAATATTTCTCATAGAATTGAAAATGTAAAGTTTTTGGTTAGCAAAGGTATTTCAGTCTTTCTATTTAGCTACCGGGGTTATGGGAAAAGTTCTGGCAGGCCTTCTGAAAAAGGAATATATATTGATGGATTAGCAGCATATGACTATCTAACGAAGATTGAGAAGATTTCTTCAGACAGGATTGCTGTTTTCGGGCGGTCGTTAGGAGGCTCCGTAGCCATAGAGATTGCTCTAAAGAGGAAAGCGAGATGTTTGATAATTGAAAGCACATTTACATCCATTAAGGATATGGCGAAAACTATTTTCCCCTTTTTCATTTTTTCACCTTTTTTACCTCATCATTACAATAATATTTCTAAAATCGTCGATGTTACTATTCCAAAATTGATAATACATGGTGAAGATGACAATATCGTTCCATTTTCTATGGGTAAAAAGTTGTTTGCACAAGCCACAGAGCCAAAGTTATTTTTACCGATACATGGGGCTGGGCATAATGATACGTATGTTGTAGGAGGGAAGAACTACTTTGATGCTATAGTTAATTTTATTTTCCCTCTTATGGGTATTCGGACAAGATAAATGGATTTTAGTTTTTTTACTATTTTAGTGCTTTTAAATAAAATTTTGATGATTATAGTAGTAGTAAGAAAAAAAACATAAGAATGAAACTGGATCATATCAAGCGCACAGTGACATTATACTTCGTGTGAACAAGAGGGATACAATTTTGGATACTATGTTCGTTTCTCTCTACTGGACATGCTAACAGCATAAACTTGGAGGATTGGGAGAATGAGGATTCTATTGACTGGCTCAAGCGGACAACTTGGCAGTGAGTGCAAAGAGGTTTTAAAAGATGACTATGAAATCATTTCCCCAAACAAAGAAGAGCTGGATATTACCAGTTGGGATAAGGTAATAATGAGTATTGATCAATTATCGCCTGATACAATACTTAATTGCGCTGCCTTTAGAAGGGTTGACGAGTGTGAAACAGAGAGAAAGTTAGCTGAGAGAATTAATGTGGAGGGCCCGAGGAATTTGGCACAAGGAGCGGCCAGATATGATAAAATGATTATTCACATATCTTCTGATTTTATATTTAATGGCCGAAAAAAACTGCCACAACCGTACTTTGAAGATGATCCCACGAGTCCGCTCTCTTACTATGGTTTAACAAAGATGGAAAGCGAAATGGCTGTGAAACAAAATACTCCACATTATATTATTATTAGGGCTGGTTGGATTTATGGTATGAGGGGAGATAATTTTCTAAAACAGATACTCAAATTGGCCCAAAAAAAGGGCCAAAAATCGATATATGTTGTTAACGATCAGATTGGTTCTCCTACATGGTCGTATAGGCTGGCCCAGCAAATTAAGGTATTGATAGACAAGAGAAAAGAAGGAGTTTATCATGCCACATCAGAAGGTTATTGCAGCAAGTATGAGTGGGCACATTACTTTTTAGACAAAATGGAAATTACAATCCCTGTTTTGCCCTGTACCAGTGAGGAGTATCCAACGCCTGCAATACGACCACTCAATTCTATTCTTGAGAACAGGCAGCTAAAGGTAGAAGGAATTAATATTATGCCCAATTGGCAAAAAGACCTTGATATTTTTATTGATAAATATGGTGAAATGTTACTAAAGGGAGAAGAAGAGTCTAATGTTTCGCCTTGAGTGTAATGACAAGATCTATAATCTCATCCATTTTTCTGATATAAAAATCCATCTTATTGATTATCTTTTTAGGAATATCTTCACGATCCTTTTTATTTTGAAATAATTATCTTTTATGCTTATAATGAAACACTAATAAAAAGGGAATCATTAAGTCGAGCTACAACAATTGCTTGGAAACCGTGGATAAGTGTATGCAAAGAAATAGCAACCAAAAAGAAAAGGAGGTAAGCAATGTACGTAAAAGATGTAATGACAATGAATGTGGTCAATGTTCCAAGTAACACAACTATCTCAGATGCAAAAAAGATTATGGATGCACACAAGATTCGCCGCTTGCCCGTAGTAGACAGAGGAAAGCTCGTGGGTATTGTTACGGAACACAGGTTAGAGGCATATACACCCTCAAAAGCGACATCTCTCAGTGTCTGGGAAATTGGTTATCTTCTTGGAAATACAACTGTAAAGGAGATTATGGAAAAAAATCCCGTTTCTGTAGCTCCAGAAATGACTGTTGAAGAAGCCCTTGCCACAGCTCAGGATAGAAAGGTTGGATCATTGTTAGTTATAGAAAAAAATGGACAATTGGTCGGTATCGTAACTACAAATGATTTTTTCTATAAGATCGCCAATCCAGCTCTCGGTATTGGTATGCCGGGTACGCGGGTTGAGGTAACGAGTAAAACTGATAAACCTATTCTTGAGGACATATCCAAGGCAACATCTCAGAAGGGTATGAAAATTTTGACTCTTCACATGATATCTTCCACTGAAATAGGAGGTAAGGATATAGTTGTTCAGGTGGATACTGAGAATGTAAATAAAATGGTGAAGGAATTAAAGGATAAAGGCTATGAAGTCCTTGTAAGAAAAAGATAGATTAGCAATAATCATGGGAGAAAAATCCGGGTATGTTGAACTGCTTCCATAGATGACACATAATCTTCATTGCTCTATACTGAGCTGCCTTTACAGGTAATTCTATCATTTTACTACTCGGTTTATAGCGAGCAACTAAAGGGTCTTTTCTTAATGAAGACCCTTTTTTGCTGTTCAGGTTGTTTGTTTGAAAAAATTGGTTTTCGTAGTGAACTTAGCCGCCTGCGGCGGAACTTTTTTGACAGGATTACCACGATTAACAAGATTTTCTTATTTTCTTTATATCCCCTCGACAAGCTCGGGGCCTGAGCCTGTCGAAGGCCTGAACATCCCGTCTATCCTGTCTAAAAAATGGGATCTCCTATACTATCAAGATGTAACGATCCCGGGCATTATAAAGTCAACGACTTCCTCCTTCCGGGTAGGCGTATTAAAAGGCGGCGGTAAAGCGGAGTACGCTTGCGTTAAAAAGCAATTTATGCATAAATATTGGCATGATGGACTGGTATGAACCAAGAGATTTGAAAGAATGGGCAAAAAGACTATTTGCTGTCCGGCATTTAGTATTGATGCTATTTATCCTCAGTATTTTCATATCAGAGCTGAGGTTTGACTGGTTTGAGCAAACAGTCGGATCCTACCTTGTCACAACAAACTCCAAGCGGCCTGAATCTGGAGCAATTTGGGAAATAGGTCATCGAACTATAACGGCTCGACAGACACTTGACAAGATTGTCACTGACCGTCAATTTTTACAGCGTGAGGCTCGCGGAGCTACTACGTTTACACAGATGGTATTAAATATTTTACCCAACAAGGGGGTTATGCTATCTTCCGAACACTTTCGAAAAATCTATCTCACGCTGCCTCAGACAATAGCTCATAAAATTGCTTCACCCTTTGAGATACTCAGGCTTTTCAGCGATGGGTCCTGGGTTCGGACCTACCTTGAAAAAGCAGGCGATGATCTAAAAATATATCTTTTGAATGCTAACAATCGGGTGTTGAAGGAATTAGAAATACCATCAGATTTGATACAATATATTGAAAGAGTTGACATGGCGCTAACAGGTACGCTTGAAGATTTACCAAGCTTTGAAAACCGTATCTATTCCGCTGCCCACTTTTTTGCAGCACTGAGGTCTTTACCTCAAGAAGATCTTAGGAGTGTGGTTTCGCAACCAGAAATGCTTTTGAGTATGCCCGGTCATATAGTCAGGGTCGGAATTTCAGATGAAGCTGTGTCAGGATTTATTGAACTTGGCTTTGAAATCGAAGATGGCACGAGACGCAAGGTTATTTTATTACAGGGCCGTGAGTGGGCTGTGTGGACGCTGCGGTCGTATCTGGAAGAAAAAGAGGGAGAACTGAATACAAACGGTACTAGTCAAAATAACTGGATGTGAGTATGATACGTGCTGACACCATTATACGCATTTTACGCATTGTTTTCTATGTAACACTGGCCCTGTCGAGCTTTGCCGCTCTTGCTGGTATAGGCATTTTTTTTGTGGCAGTGAAAGATTTGCCCCGTGTGCCTGAACCATTGATCCGGATTATAGAAACTCCACCTACAGAGATCTATGCAGCTACAGGTGAAAAGATCATGGTTATCGGAGGAAGGGAATATATCCCATTGAGCAGGGTCTCACAGCATTTTATTCAAGCAGTTGTAGCCACTGAAGATCACCGCTTCTGGGAGCACCATGGTATTGATAAGGTCCGAACATTAAAAGCTCTCTGGATAACCTTTTTTACGCCAGGAAAGGTTCAGGGAGCCTCAACTATCACCCAACAGCTTTCCAAGAATCTTTTCTTCAGCTTTAAGCGGAAATATATGAGAAAATTCCGTGAATTACTGGTAGCCATACAAATCGAATCTCAATACAGCAAAAGCGAGATTCTTGAAGCATATATCAATCAGATCCCTATTGGTGTTGGCGCGCATGGAATTGAACAGGGGGCCCGAACCTTTTTCGGTAAGCCGGCCTCGGAATTAACACTAGCGGAATCCGCACTATTGGCTGGTCTTCCAAAATCGCCGACACGCTATAATCCATATCTTCACTATGATCGGGCCAAGAAGCGTCAGCGGACTGTCTTATTAAGAATGGTGGCAGTTGGTTACATCACTCAGGAGATGGCGGATAGCACCTCACATGCTGAATTGAATCTGCAGAAGCTTCCCGCGCGGGCACGCACAGGAAGCTATTTTCTCGATATTGTCGTAAAAACTCTTGAAGAGCGATATGGTCCGGAAATTGTCCATCATGGAGGATTGAAGGTTACCACGACGATTGATCCTCAGCTTCAGTCCGGAGCAATAGAATCGCTGCAAAAGGGATTGATAGAGCTTGAAAAGATGATGGGTGTCTATACACAGGCCAGCGATAGCACGACTGCGATGATTACCCATCCACAGGGCGCACTTGTGGCTGTTGAAACAAACTCTGGGGCTATCAAAGCCTTAGTTGGGGGAAGCGACTATTCTGAGACGGAATATAACCGTGCAGTACAAAATAACCGTTTGCCTGGATCAGGTTTTAAACCCTTTCTCTATTACGCCGCTCTTGAAAAGTTGGATATAAATCCTGCGACTGTGTTTGTTGACCAGTCTGTAACGATTCCGGTAATCGGAGCAGAAGACTGGTCTCCAAGGAATTTTGGTCTTAAACATGAGGGGCCGATGGTCTTGAAAAGGGCACTTATGAAATCTGTCAACTCTGTTGCTGCGCAGCTGGTAGAAAAAACTGATCCCGAGGAAGTCATTAGGAGCGCACGCCGTTCTGGGATTAAAAGCCATTTAGAGCCGGTCTATTCTGTTGCGCTGGGGACATCCGGAGTTAGTCCTCTGGAAATGGCTTCTTCCTTTGCCACCTTCGCCACTGGTGGTGTTAGGCACGAGACCTTCTGGATCTCGAGGGTTGAAGATGCCCTCGGGAGGGTATTGGAAGAACATATTGTGAGTGGAGAGCGATCTCTTGATGCGAGCTTTGTGTATCAAGTCGTGGATATGATGCGTGGCATTGTGGATGAAGGTACGGGCTCTATTGTGAGACGTCTGGGATTTGATCTACCCGCAGCTGGAAAGACAGGTACTACCGATAGTTACTATGATGCGTGGTTTACTGGATTCACGCCAACGCTCAGCACATCGGTCTGGGTTGGCTACGACAAGGGAGAAGGGTTGTGGGATACACGAGGTATGGGAATTACCGGAGGCCGTGGTGCGGCCCCAATATGGGCTGATTTTATGATCAAGGCAACAGACGGTGAGCCGCATAGGGAATTTGTAATTCCCTCTGACATACGGTTTGAAAAGATAGATCCGATCACTGGGTATAAAGCAAATGATTGGACACTCAATCCGATGCGAATAGCATTGCGTGAAGGTCAAAACGTATACGAAAATATTGTAGGAGATGAAACGATCAATGATTCACAAACAGTACTACCTTAATGGTTGCGCTAACGTGCTTCAAGCGATTATTTCATAGCCATCTTTTTTTTATAGGTGCCTTGTGTTGTATATTTTGAGACATATATCCCTTCGTATTTGGGCCTCGGTTCTATTGGGGGGGCTCATGAGCCTTTGGATTTTGCCGGCATTTCATTCTCACATAGAGCTCAACTGGTCTCTTGTGCCAGCATTGGGGATCATGATAGTGGTCTTTGTGGCCATTGGCTGGTTTTCAAACCGGTTAGGCCTTAGTGCTGTTGAGCGCTTGATCAAGGAAGCTACTACCTGGGAAAGGGTCGGTGCATACCGTGGAGCTGAAGATGCCTTTAAAAAAGCTACTGCTGTTTTGGACAGTTTCCTTCTATCGCCTCTTGTGAAAAGGAAAGAATCTGCCAAACTTGCCGCTCGTCTCGCACGCTTCTATCTTGCACGTGCCGATAAAAACCATTCCTCCGAAACCTTTATAATCTCTTACCTTCAATCTCACCCCGAAGATGAGGAGGTGGCAGAGAACTGGTTGCAACAAGTCGAAAGCCATGGTGGCCTTAAAACAGAACATTATGAGCTTGCCTTCCGAATAGGAAACGCCCAACCCAAGAACACAACAATTCAGCATTTGCTGGCGCGGTTTTACCTGTCGGAAGGCCGAACTGATTTCCCTGCTCTTCAAATGTACCGACATGTTTTAAGTGAAGGCAGTAATGAAACTGTCGACATTGTTGAGGGTCTTGCAGAACTTTTCCTCAGAGAGGGACGTGCTGATGAATGGGCGTTGCGTATATATCTACAGGCCTTTAAACTAAGTGGTGGTAAAGATCAACTATTAAGAGGCATTGCAGCCTGTGTTCACTGGACACAGGAAAACGAACGAACTATGCACTTATTGCAAGAAGCACGTGGATTATTAGTGAGGTTTGACGAGATACATTTAAAGAAGTTGAGAGCCGGGTTTAATCCTCCAGGTTTGGAACCGGCAGAGCAAAAAATTTCTGCTCAATTAAGGGTTGGAATTATACTATGGAAAGTGGTGAGACAGATAGGGAGCTCCCTTTTCACTCTCATTACATCTGCAGCCTTTGAACTAATAGCCAGGGCGAGGGTTTTGTTCAACCTCATCAAACGCTCCAGAAGGTCAAAGCTCATTACTAAATGGGCAATGATGACTATCTTGGCTGTTGGGGTTATAATTTTAATGATCAATACAGTCAGCCATCTTATCAGGACTAAGAGAGCCCTTTATGAAAGGGAGAAGGCCACTGAGATTGTTGTCACCGACCCATTCACTTTACAGGTCGCTGCATACCTAAAACCACAAGATGCTGAAAGATATGTGAAATATCTTAAAACGAAAAAATTGGATGCCTTTTGGATAAAAAGGAGAGGGAAAAGAAAGATTTGGTACCAGGTAAGGGTTTCCCATTTTGCCAACAAGGCATCAGCCAGGGCTTATGGAAAAAATTTAAAAGCACAAGGTATTATTGATGATTTCTACGTTGCCAATTATGAGCGGCCTTAGGTAAACATCGCTATTAACAGACAGTCAAGCAAATCAGAATGTATAATTGTTATCGCGCTATAAAAATTAAAAAATAGACATATGAAAATCATATCAAACATTTTTGAGGTTTGGTGATGTGCAATAGATATGAGAGTTAATAGGTGTTTTTAGACTTTTCCTCTGTTTTGCAAACTGCCAACTAACACCATATCTTATTTTGTGTTATAGGGGCCATATCACTTCTTTTTTTGATTGCAACTCGACAATCTGCTCTGGTGGTAGATTAAAAAGTCCAGACAGTTGCTCGGCAGTCGTAGCAGATACGAATTTACGCCTATCTTTTTTTCCAAATCTAAGATAATTATAATAACCCCAGAAACGGAGCACAGCAAACACTACTAAAATGCTCCAACCCATTTTGTAAAAAAGGTTCAGCAATTTTAAATAGCCTGCTTTCTCAAATACTTCCACATAAAAAAAATGTATTCCCAATAACCACAGGATTATATTCAAAAGTGGGAGAAATAAGTATAGCCATAAAGCCCACACAAGCGTGGTAAAGCTCCACTCGCTTACATTCCTAAGAAAGCTCTTTAACCTTGTATTATCTATGATCTCTATCTCTGGCATATTATCGTTAAATGAAGTTAAGGTTTAGAAATCCCACGATCAGGGCTTTGCCAAACAGCCCTCGTCCCCTTTTTCTTGAGAAGTGCTTTGGGGGCACCTACTAACACGGTCAGAGAGCTGATCATCCAGTACATAAAGGGATACCAGATAACCCAGAATAAGTATCGTAACATTCTCTTTTCATAAATATGGTCCACAAATAGGCTGACCACAAACTGGATTACACACGTGAGGGCAAGAATCGACCCAGTCCATGCTGGAGGTATGGGAGGTGCAAGCCGTACTGGCAAGGTAAGGGTAAAAATTTCTGTTAGAGCCCAAATGGTAACAAGTGTCCAGAAAGTGTATGCCCAGACTACGCTGAACACATATTCCACGTATACCGGCCATATTCTGCGCTGCCTCCAGTCTTGCCAGATATCTATATGCTTTCTGAGCACCTCGACACCTCCTTGGGACCAACGCAAGCGCTGCCTCCAGAGACCCTTGAGCGTTTCAGGCACAAGTATCCAGCAAATAGAACGAGGCTCATAGCGAACATCCCAAAAATGCTTCTCAAGCTTCCAGGTAATATCTATATCTTCCGTGACCATATCTGTGTCGAAGAATCCTACCGACACGAGCGCCTGTCTGCGGAAGGCAGCTATCACTCCAGACACGGTCAAGACCTTTCCAAGTATCCTCTGGGTCCTTTTTATGAGACCAATGATAGTAGAATATTCTCCGGTTTGAATCTTGGCGAGGAGAGTTGTTCGATTAAGTACTCGTGGATTTCCAGTAACAGCGCCTGCTCTGGGAAATTTGATGAAATGCCACGCTATCCATTTGAGGGCCTTTGGATCCAAGAGGGCATCGGCATCTATCGTGAGGATTAAATCAGCCCTGGCAATCAGGCAACCAATGTTCAAAGCAGCTGCCTTGCCTTGATTTTCCTTTAGATACGCAGCCCGCACCTGTTCATGTTTTTCGGAAAGCTCGTGGATTATAGAAGCTGTCTTGTCTGTGCTGCCATCATCTATGGCAATGATTTCGTATTTCGGGTAATCAAGCTCTAAAAGCTGAACTATTGTATCGTGTATCTGTGCTTCTTCGTTATGGCAGGGGACCAGTACAGAAAAAAACGGAAACTTTTTAATGTCAGGGAGATTATCGGCCCCCCGCTCCAGACGCCAGTAAAATATGAGTGAGCCAATGATCCAGACAAAACTCATCAAAAGGGGATACAGATACACAAAGTCATTAACAAACTGAAAGAATGTGAGCATTGTTGCCTTCATTGAATAAATGGATAGATACGAGTTGACATCTCACGTCTTATCTTTTTTGCCATAGGCTTATCCAACAAGAAATTATCTGGGTAATAGGCAATATGCCTACCCCCTGTGGCGAGAATATCTCGTATCTCTTTAAGAAGGACGCTGTCTTCAATCCAGTTATTTCTCCTCCAATTATATGCCTGCACTTTAAATACTGTCTTTTTTGACCATTCAGGATATTTCTTTGCCTTGTTAACCAGTTCCCTAAGCCACACTAAAGGACGCTTTATTTCCTCCATCTGGGGATACGCCATAATGACTACCTGGTCGTATTCCTGAAGGGAAAGCTCGTAGTTCTGAGCAAACCATACTTCTGATTCAGGGTTAGTCAGGACTGGCGCATAAAGATTTCTTGCAAACTTGGCCTCCGGGCGATATTTTCTTACTCCCTCCATTATCTCCTTTGTAAAGTTTATCAATGTCTCGGTCTTAAGCTTTGCCCAGTTCATTGCACGCTCAGGATCCCTCCCGAGATTATCAGGCATCATATCTTCTCCGAAAGCGGCCTTATAGGTGGAAACTGCAAGCGGATGATAATCTTCCGTGTCTGTGAGGTATGCATCATCCTGGAATAAAATGCCATGTATCTGAGAATGGGCTGCCAAATCCTCGTACATAATTCGAACAAGATCTCTAACCGTGGGGCTAAAAGGTGTAAGTCTTTTGTACCAGGAGCGACTAGGCCTAACATTGCCCTCATTAAGTTCGGATACCCTCAGGTTTTCATTAAGTTTTTTATCAGGAAGCACGATACTCAATGTTGGCATCCAGGCATAGACTATCATGTCTCGTATAATCATCTGGTGAACAGCATGGCTGAAGATATCTGCTTTTATAGGCAAGACCCTGTTAGCGAAATAGACATTTTTTATATTGCCTGAGCCATCTGGATCGGCAAATGCTTGTAGAAACACTGTGTTGACCTTAATGTCCAATAGACGGTCTATTAGTTTGCCAAGTTTTTTGTCGGTCTCTTCATATGAGCTGGGGTCATAAACCAGGTCCAGGTCGATCTGTACAGCCCTTGTCAAGGATTTCTCCTCATAAAGGGTGGCGGTATTTTTGATAAAGCTATTCATTGTCTCATTTAAAATCAGATTCCGGTTAATGGCATGAAGGCGCTCCACATGGGCCACGCCCTCTTCAAGTGTAAAAGTAAAGAGACAACCGGCTTTGTGTGCCGCCTCTATGCTTATGTGATTAAACTTTCCATATGGCCAGACTATAGCACGTGGGGTGACACCAAGTTTCCTTGTAAAAAAGCCATTTTGCGCTATGAAATCAGACTCGATCCTGGCCCTGTATTCATCTTCTGTCTCATAGGTTTCTGTGTCAGAGTCGAAGGCGAATACATTCACTGCTGGACCCACATTCCCTTGTGGATTGTATCGAATACCCATATGCAAGTCATAGGTATGAGAGGCAATTTCGACGAGATCACTTTGAGCAACTTCTCTAATCTGATCCCAGTTCATCAGGGGTTCTGGAAGGCCGTTTGGAGGGTTGTCAATCCAAGAACCGACCACTGCTAATATAGATGGATAGCCAAAAGTTTTGAGAACTGGGAAGACAAATTTGTAGTAAGAAATGTATGCGTCGTCGAAGGTCAGAAGTATAGGGTTATGAGGAAGATCTTTCTTGCCCTCTCTGGCACTCAGGATATTGCCTAATGACACGGGATGGTACCCGTGGGTTCTTAGGTACTCCATCTGTTCAATAAAGATGTTTTGTGACACACCATAGGAATTACCCGGGTGG
>Ga0209986_10003355_pt1 | contig 14069 bp, 12 predicted proteins | sample BlataG_FD_183168 | JGI IMG/M metagenome (GOLD analysis project Ga0209986, IMG submission 183168) | Deep subsurface microbial communities from Black Sea to uncover new lineages of life (NeLLi) - Black_00105 metaG (SPAdes) (version 2) | ecosystem: Environmental > Aquatic > Marine > Oceanic >...
TCCCCAGCGCCCCGGCCTGAATCACCAATTGACTTGCCTCAGGTAAAGTCATAAAATATCTCTTTACTTCTCTATCGGTCACCGTAACCGGTCCGCCCTCAGCAATCTGCTGCTTAAACATAGGAACAACACTGCCATTACTCTCCAATACATTTCCAAAACGAACCGCTACAAATTTAGTTTTATTCCTGCTTCCTATATCCTTTACCAACATCTCGGCCACTCTCTTACTCGCCCCCATCACACTGGTAGGATTAATGGCTTTATCAGTAGAAATCATTACCACTCTTTCCGCCCCATATTCCTCTGCCAACTCCGCCACATTCTTAGTCCCGATAATATTATTCATCACTGCTTCATCGGGATGGAATTCCATCATCGGGACATGCTTATGAGCTGCCGCATGAAAAACCACTTCCGGCCTATACTTCTTAAATATCTTATTCATCTTTTCTCTATATCTAATATCAGCCACCACTAACTCAATCTCCATATCCGCTTCTGCTCCTTCCCCTGCTCCCGACCATTTCTTTTCAAGTTCAAGATTTATATGGAAAAGGCCATTTTCACTGTGGTCTAACAAAATCAAACTCCTCGGCCCGAATCTACAAATCTGCCGGGCTAGTTCTCCTCCGATCGAGCCTCCCCCTCCGGTCACCATCACTCTCCTGCCCTCTAAATATCCGGAGATCTCCTCCAAATTTAAATCTACCGGTTCCCTTCCCAATAAATCTTCAATCCTGATATTCCTAATCCGGGAAACACTAACCTTACCATCTACCAGCTCATATAGTCCGGGCAAAGTTTTTATCTTCACTTCCTTATTTTTTATATTATTAACGATTCTCTTAATCTGTTTACCGCTTGCCGTGGGGATGGCAATAATAACTGTACCAACCTGCTCTTTTTCCAAAACATCATTTATCCCCTCAACATTCCCCAATACCTTTACATTGTGAATTCTCTTTCCAATCTTCTCTTTATCATCATCCACAAAACCTACTAACTGGCCTAAATCAGGCCTTCTGATTATCTCCCGGGAAATAACCTCTCCCGCATCTCCTGCACCTACAATTAATATTCGCTCCTGCCCTCTGTTTAAAGCACCCTTCTTTTCACAATACAATCTCCAAACCAATCTACTCCCTCCCACCAGGGCCAGACTGAAAAACCAGGTCAAAGCCACAACTGTGCGCGGGAAAGCAATACCCTTCACCCAATTTAAACACAAAACCGTAACAAATATTCCCCCGGTAACAACTTCCGCTATCAGAAAAAGATCACCGATACTCAAATATCTCCAGATTCTTCTATATAATTTAAAAATTAGAGCAAACAACAGAAAGAATCCGGTTAAATAGATAATTAATCCCCGATAAACATAGAAATAAGTTCCCCAACCTTCCCCAAATCTTAATATCAGAGAAAGAATCAAAGAAACATTTATAAAAACTATATCCAAAACTACCCAGGAAAAACTCTTAAAAAATCTCTTCATAGATTCCCTTCCATAATTAAAGGTCATTGCACCCCCTGATTTATCAGAGCGCGGCAATCTCAAATTGTCATTGCGAACTTGCCAAAGGCAAGTGTGGCAATCTCATCTCTTACAATATTACTTCCTCAGCTTAACTTTACTTTACTAATAATATCTTTTAACTTCCCTATTAGCAACTATTTATTCTCTATTTTATATTCTACAAAACTATTCAAAAATCCTCTTTTTTTCTAAAAATAAATTACGAAAGACGAGGGAGCAACAAAAAGGGGACAAGCAACTTTTTTGTTACAAAAAGTAGCCAGTCCCCTTTTATTCTCCCTATTAGTTTTCCTTTAATCCCTTTTATTTTTCTCACTTCTCCATGCTTAGTTAACATCAAGATGAATCAAAAGTGCCTTCTCTACTTTTTCTAATTTTTTAGGAAGCAAGGCGCTTACAAAATTGATAAGTCTTTTCTTGTCTATAGTTCGAATTTGATTGCATTTTACTTTAGAATCTTTAGGTAGATGAGTTTCTTCGCTGGGAAGAAAAACTTCAAATGGATATATTTTTTCTGTTTTTGATGTAATGGGAAGTACAGTTACCGTCTCAGCAAACAAATTATTTCTATCATTAGAGATTACCAAAGCCGGTCTTGTTTTTCCTATCTCATGTCCCACTACTGGCTCTAAGGATACAAACCAAATCTCACCTCTTTTAGGAAAATCCATATTATCTCCATCCCTCCATAGTAATCTTTTCCCACTCTTGGTTAATCTCTTTATCTTCCTTTCTGGTTGCTTTATATCCTTCTATTAAAAGTTTATCTAATTTTTCTTTATTTATCCTATCAAGTTTTTCTTTTACAGCTTCGGAAATGAAACTACTTTTGTTAGGGATATCTTTTATCTCTTGAGCAATTTTTTCTGGTAATGTAATATTTAACCTTTTCAAGTACATCACCTCCTGTATTAATTATACACTAAACAATACACAAGTCAATTATTTGTTTAAATACTTATTACATCTATAAACTGGCTAACCGACAAACTAGCTAACTAAATTCGCTTGCGTCTTGCAACCTGTATTATAATATGTCAATTGGTGAATCAGTGAATTGACAAATTAATCTTTCAAAACGTCTCCGAAGAACTAAAACGCATAATAGCAGTCTTTATAATAATCTTAATATCTAACCATAAACTCATATGTTCCACATAATATTTATCACACTTTACTTTTGCTACCAAATCTTCTCCCCCGGTTTTCATTATCTGGGCATAACCAGCAATACCCGGTTTAACCTTATGAATCCCTGCCTTAGTCCTCATCTTAATTAAATCATACTGCGTATAATGAGGAGGCCTGGGCCCAACCAAACTCATCTCTCCCTTTACCACATTAAATAAATTGGGCAGTTCATCTATAGTAAATCGCCTAATTATTTTCCCTACTCTGGCAACATACGAACTTTCTTCTCCTAAATCCTCTTTTGCACCATCCGGCGTTTCCACACTCATACTCCTAAATTTATAAACCATAAAAGTTTTATTATCTTTCCCTACCCTCTTTTGCTTAAAAAAAACTGGTCCTGGAGAATCTAACTTTATTAAAATCCCCACCACCACAAACAAAGGAGCTAAAACAATCAATAAAATTATAGAGAAAAATAAATCAAATACTCTTTTTATCATCTTCCAATATCTTTCTATCTTTCAATATAGTATTTTCAAAATTCCATTTCGGATTATATTTAAATAATTTCCTGGCTTTCTCAATAGAATATACATTATCTTTAGTTAACTTATAATAAATTGAAAGCAATCTTTCTTTTCTCCCTGAAAATATTAAACTAAGCAATTTTATCCCAGAATACACTATAAATTTTGGGATTTTTACTGTAATACGATTCCCGCTCCCCAATTCTCGAAAATAATTCGATAAATCATTGAAACTATAAACTTTATCATCTGCTATATTAAAAATTTCTCCAAAGGGAACTTTACCTTCAATGCACACCTCTACAACATCAATCACATTATCCCTCGAACATAAAGACACTTTCTGTTCTCCATCCCCTACCCTATAAAAAAATTTATCTCCCCCTATTAATACTCTGCTCTTCACATTTCTTAAAAAATCTTTACTATAAACCGGGGTAAGCCGTAAAATAACAATTGGTAATTTATATTCCTTATTCAGGTTTAATAAATACTTCTCGGCAGCTAATTTGCTCTTTCCGTAAAAAGTAATTGGCCGACATTCGTCATCCTCAGATATAACCTTATCTCTTCCTTCACCACCATATACTTCTATGGTACTAAAAAATACCGCTCCATCAAATCCGGAATTACTTTTATTTCCAGCTACAGAATTAAAAATATTTTTAGTACCTTCAAAATTAATCCTCATAAAATTACCTAAAGAAAGATCTGGGGAATTTTTATGCACCAATGCCGCACAATGAACTAGATAATCAAAACTTAAATCTGAAAAAAACTGCCCCACTTTATCTTTATCAGTAATATCTAACTTTACATATTTGAACTGCCCGTTATCTTCTTCTCCCCCTTTGGATTCTGTCCTATCAATTCCAATAACATAATACCCCTTATTAATAAATCTTCTGCTTAATTCAGAACCAATAATTCCATTAACTCCGGTTATAATAATTCTCTTCATTTAGACATTGCCTCACACCATTCTTTTATCTTTTACTTTTATTATAATAACTTTTCAAAACCCTTTTTTTAAAAAATGTTGTGAAATGTAGATAATAATAATTTTCTCAAAATTCTTTATTTTTTCTATATGCTTTTAAAAATAATTTTTCATACTTTCTAACACAAACTTGCCTTGAAAAATATTTTACTGCATATGATCTACCATTTTTTCCCATATCTTCCCTTAATGTAGGGTTATTATATAATTTTAAAATCGCTTCCGAAAAACCTTTTACATCATCAGCATCAACACAATAACCACATTCGGCAGATTTAATTATTTTGGGAGCATCACCCTTTAAATTCATACTTGCTACCACAGGTCGTCCACTGGCCATAATGTTTAGAAGTTTAGCTGGAACTGCCGGTGTTAATACCTTCTTATCCAAAGTAACTAAACAAATATCAGATGTGTATAAAATAAAAGGATATACCTTTTTGGACTGAGGGGGCAAAAATTTAATATTATTGAGTTGCCTATTTTTTGCTTTATTTATTAATCCGTCCTTCTTAATTCCATCTCCTACTAATAAAAATAATATATTTTTATATAATTTTAATATTTCCGCACAATCTACAATAATATCTAATCCCTGAGCAAATCCCATTGTGCCAGCAAAAGACACCACAAATTTATTCGTTAATTTATTTTTTCTCCTGAAATTATTATTATGGACTTTTACAGGCTTTATTAAATCAGTATCAACCCAATTATGTATTACCACAACTTTTTCAGGATTAATATTTTTAGAAATAATATTTTCTCTATTCCCTGCAGAATGCACAGTAATATAACTAGCCTTTTTATAAATAAATCTCTCCATTAATTCAGATATTTTAATTAGAATTCTACTTCTAAGTAAGCCTAAATCAATTACACTCTGAGGAAAGATATCCTGAGCATTAAAAATAAATGGAGCTTTTTTTATTTTACCCAATAGATAAGCTGAAATTCCTAAAGGCAAAGGAGGAGAGTAGGTAAAAACAATATTCTGCCTACCAGAAAAAAGACCCCCTATTACAAGCAGCGAAGATAGAATAAATTGACTTAAACCTCTTACCAGGGGAATATGGCGAAGAAAAGAAAAACTATATAATCTTATTACATTTATTTCACCCATCTTTTCATAAAAAAATAATTTACCTGTATATTTATTATCTATCTTATTAATATAATCTTTGGGAAATCTTGTTACTACAGTAACTTTAAATCCTTTTGCCACTAAACTTTCTGCCAACTCATACAAAAGGTGAGAAGCAGATCTTATTTCAGGCGGAAAAGCTTCTGTTAAAATTAAAACATTCATCTTTACTCTTTCTTTTGTAATTTTTATTAATTCCTATTCCAAATATTCCTATTAACTATCTTGGTATAACTTTGAATTATTTTCACTACTTTCATTGATACATTCATATCCTGATAATCCACAGGTAAAATATTTCTATTATCCATCGCCCTAAACATTTCTACCGCACTGTAAACAGCTTGAATAACTTCACCAGATTTAATGCCCCCAATTATAATTGAACCCTTGTCTAAAACTTCCGGTCTTTCAGTGCTTGTCCTAATCAATACTGCTGGAAAATTTAAGATTGTTGATTCTTCGCTTAAGGTTCCACTGTCTGACAAAACGCAAAAAGCATTCTGCTGTAATTTATTATAATCTATAAATCCAAATGGTTTTAATTTTTTAACCAAAGGATTAAATTTTATCTTTTTCTCTTCTATCCTTTCCCAGCTTCTCGGATGTGTAGAATATATTATAGGTATTTTAAATTCTTCTGCTACAGAATTTAATGAATTAACCAAATCCATAAAATTTTCTTCAATATCAATATTCTCTTCCCTGTGTGCGCTAACTAAAATATATTTGTCCTTTTCTAATTTAAGTTCAGTTAATATATTGCTACCATTAATACTGTCACTACAATTATTTAATACTTCCGGCATAGGAGAACCGGTAACAAAAATATATTCTTTTCTAATTCCTTCACTTAATAAATACCTTCTACTATGTTCAGTATAGGGAAGATTGATATCACTTATATGATCCACTATCTTTCTATTTATCTCCTCCGGTACATTCTGGTCAAAACACCTATTCCCAGCTTCCATATGAAAAATAGGAATTTTTAATCTCTTCGCCGCTATGGCACTCAAAGCACTATTGGTATCTCCTAAGATCAATAAAGCATCCGGCTTCACTTCCCCAAACAACTTGTACGATTTAGCTATTATGTTCCCTATGGTCTCGCCCAAATTTTCCCCTACTGCGTCCAAATAAAAGTCAGGCTTCCTTAATTCTAAATCCTTAAAAAAAATTTCATTTAAGGTATAATCCCAATTCTGTCCGGTATGTACTAAAATATGCTCAAAATATTTATCACAAGCTTTAATAACAGCTGATAACCTAATTATTTCAGGCCTTGTCCCCAATACAGTCATTACTTTCATTTTATTCATTTAATTACACCTCACAATAATAGGTATCAGGATTTTCAGGATCAAATATTTCATTTGCCCAAATTAAAAGAATCATTTCACCATCGCCTTCAGTTAAATTCTCTATAGAATGAGTATACCCCGGGGGAATATCTACTACTTCTATTTTTTTATCAGAAACATGATAGGAGATAATTTTATCATCCAGAATATTTCTTAACTTTATTACCGCTTTGCCCCGTATGACACAAAACTTCTCATTCTTAGTATTATGATAATGATTTCCTCTTATAATTCCCTTCCGTGACCTGGATATAGAAACCTGACCAAAAGTTCTTGATTTTATTAATTCTATAAAATTTCCTCTTTCGTCTTCTTTCATATCCATATCATAAGAAAAATTATCTTCATCTAAATAAGTTAAATAGGTACTATGTAGATATTTCATGAAATCATCAGATAAATCCGGCACAATTAAGGTCTTTCTCATATCTCTTATTTGGTATATTTTATCTGCTAATTCCCCCAGAGAAATTCTAAAAGTTCTCATAATATTATAAAAATATTTACCTAAATTTCTATCTTCCCTATATAATAATTTAACAAATTCATCAACCACATCATCAATGTAAACTAATTCTAATTCTTTTTTAGGATCAGATATCACAATATCTAACCCATTACTTATATTATAGCAAAAAGTTGAAACCACTGAATTATAATTTGGTCTACTCCATTTTCCAAAAACATTAGGCAATCTATAAATATACACAGGCACGCTATTTCTTTTAGCATATTTAATTAGTTCATCTTCAGCCATTTTCTTGCTCTTGCCATAGGGGTTATCTAACGCCGCTTGAATAGAGGACGTTATTACAATAGGAATTTTATTACCTATTTCTTCAAGTAATTCTATTAAAGTTTTAGTTAAACCTACATTTACTTTTTCGAATTCCTCCAGATTTTCAGGACGATTAACTCCTGCAAAATGAAAAATAATATCTGATTCTCTAAGATATTTTCTTAAAATATCTATATTATCGTCTTTATCGAAAAATTTTATTATTATACTATCCAATTCTTGCAATCTTGTAATTAAATTTTTCCCGATAAATCCCTCACTACCGGTTACTAAAACAGTCTTCATAATTATTTTATTCCCTTCCTTGCTACATATGCCAAGATATATAAAATAAGCTATTTTTTAAGTTCATCCTGAATATAATCTATTTTTAATAATATTTTTTTTATCTCTTCAATATTTAATCTCTTAGTATTGTATGAATTATAATCTTCTTGCGCCGATATTTCTGATTCACCCTCAATAAAAAATTTATCATAATTCAAATCTCTTGTATCAGCTGAAATTCTAAAATAGTTACCGCAATCCTCAGCTTTGCCTATCTCTTCTCTGGTTAGTAAAGTCTCATACAATTTTTCCCCATGGCGGGTTCCTATAATTTTAATCTCATTCTTCGCATCAAATAATTCCTTTATTGCAAGAGCTAAATCTCCTATTGTACATGCTGAAGCTTTTTTTACAAACATATCACCCTGCCGAGCATGCTTAAATGCATATAATACCAAATCAATTGCACCATCCATCGACATCATAAATCGAGTCATCTTTGGATCGGTCACGGTTAGGGGTTGCCCAGTTTTTATCTGGTTTATAAAAAGAGGAACTACTGAACCTCTTGAAGCTATAACATTCCCGTAACGTGTGCCGCACAATATAGTTGTTCCTTTATCGGAATTTCTTGATTTAGCCACCATTAATTTTTCCATCATTGCTTTAGAAATTCCCATTACATTAATAGGATAAACCGCTTTATCCGTACTCAATACAATTACCTTTTTTACTTTATTATTTTCAGCAGCATTTAATACATTTTCGGTACCCAAAATATTAGTTCTCACTGCTTCCATGGGATAGAATTCACAGGAAGGAACCTGTTTAAGAGCAGCCGCGTGAAATATATAATCTGCTCCCCTCATAGCGGGATTTATACTTTCATATTCTCGAACATTTCCAATGTAAAACTTAACTTTATTATTTCTAAGTCTTATCCTCATATCTTCCTGTTTTTTTTCATCTCTACTAAAAATACGTATTTCCTTTACTTCTGTATTTAAAAATCTCTCTAACACTGCATTACCAAATGAACCAGTTCCTCCGGTTATAAGTAATATTTTATCTCTAAACATTAGATGCACTCTCCTTATATATTAATTAACTAATTAATCCAATGGTCTCTTTCGAAATAAATACATAATATCATGTAATATCTTAGCATAACTAGAAAAATAAAAAAAATGAGTTAACCGTTTAGAATTAAAAGCTAATAATGCAGGATAATTCCAAAAATTTCGCTTTAAAATAAATTTCTTTTCTAAAGACTCTATATTCCCTATGACCATAATTTCTTTTAGATCTGGAATAAAACCAAGGTTGGCTGCTTCCCTTAAATGCCCTATATCTCTCCAGTTAAATCCCATCATCTCAGACACCACGGCATCAAAAGCCCCAAGAGAATTTGAGGCTACAAACCAATTAACTTCCACTGGTTTTCCTGCCATTGGACCATTATCATCTAATCCATATTTCCCGTCTAAAAAAGCATATTTAAACTTCAAGACATTACAAACTTGCCCTATTATCTTGTTAAACACATAATGATTTTTTAACCTCATTGTGTCTGGTAAACAACCCCATTGATTTTTAAAAGATAAGGTAACTTTAGTCATGCAATGAACTTTAGGAACAGGACAAGTAATTGAAAAATCAATTTCATCAAAGAACAACTCTGGTAAATTAATAGGATATGGTTTCCCTTTTACTTTTAATTCCACCATACGGGTGGAAATTTTAGAAATATTTACCACTTTTACATTTTTATATCTTTTCTCAATTTCATAAAATCCCATAGTCTTCATAGCTTTAGTCATTGAAAAGCTGTTATAACCCCCTTCTCCTTCTCCAATATATATTTTTGTAGAATCATTAATTTGTCTTAAAGCTGCAACAAGGCCTTCTATAAACTCTACACGCGTGGTTACCCCTTCTCTATATCTTGGATAAGTTAAATTCGGTTTAATAAATATTGCATTAGCTTTATTAAATTCATCAGCAATTGAAAATGATTCAAAAGATTTTAAAAATTGCTTTTCTAAATTTTTAGAATCTTTCGCAATTTTGTCAACAAAAACAACTGTCTTCATTACTTAATAACCTCGTATAATTATAGATAATATATTTTTATTCATATTTAATTTTTTGTTACTTTTTTAAACTCTGCTAATAATCTGTCTACGGTTATATCCCAAGAGAATTCTGCAGCACGTTCTCTTGCATTTTTTGAAGCTTCTCCGCAACGATGATTATCCCATTCACTCACAGATTTAATAGCTTCTGCTAAAAGCTCTACTTTATTATGCAAATAAAAAACAGCTGCATCACCGAAAATTTCCGGCAAACAAGGGCTATCTGAGGATATACAAACACAACCATGTGCCATAGCCTCTCCAGCTATCATGCCAAAAGACTCTACTCTGCTTGTCATCACAAACACCTTGCAATTCTTATAACACCAACTCATCTCTTTCTCACTTAACTTACCCGCCCAACATACTTTCGATGATAAATTATTCATCTTAATCCACTCTTCTAATTTTCTTCGATATGGAATCATTCTTAATTCGGTTTCTCCCGCAATTACCAGTCCTTTGATATTCCGTTTATCTAACATTAAAGATTTCATTGCCCCAAGTATATCTTCTATTCCCCTTGCTGGGCGAATAGAACCAGCAGTAAACAAAAAATTTCCTTCCCAATCTTTAGGAATATTATTAGGGCGGACACGTTCTCTAATTAGAGGCGACTCTATCCCATGATAAACCAAGCCTATTTTTTCTTCTGGAACATTCCATTTATTTAATAAAAATTCTTTAACATATTCTGATACAGCGATTATTCTATCCGATTTTTTTATTGCTCTTCTTGCCACAAGGCGCTGAATGTATAATCTAAATTTATCAGTAAGAGAATTTTTATCAATGTTTTCCGCAAATGGTTCCATATTTTGAATCATATTTACAATCGGAACTCTATTATATTTAAAGTATCGCGCAACTGGCATAAATATTATATCAGGAGAAAATCTTTTTAGTGATTCTTCTAATTCATTATCTGGCCTATAAAACATCCTTTTAAAGGGTTGGCAAGTAATAAATTTAACTTTAGGTAAAAGCCTAAACCAGCTTTGAATATCTATAGATGAAGGAGTGGCACAAAGAATATTTTCTATTTCTGAATTTTTAGCCATTCTTGGTAGTATATTCCTTAAATACTTTTTGTACCCACCGCTTATTCCTCCACCAGTTAGATTGATAATAGCTACTCGCATATTATTATATATACTCACCTTTATATATTAATTTAGTATACTGCTCAATTATTTTATCTTCAGTAAATGGATTTATAATTTGTTTAAGTTTTTTAGGATTTACTACCTTCCCTATCGAATTTTTTATAAAGTTCTCTAATAAAAGAACATTATTTTCTTTCGTAATGTTATTATCTATAATATTTAAATGAAAAGGATAATCTTTAATTAATGGTAAAGAGCTGTCATTTGAAGATGATATGAAATTTATAATTGGTTTCCCAGAAGACATATATTCTACCATCTTACTGGGTAGTTGATAAAATGTATTATTCCCGACATTTATAAGGAAATCAGCCTCCTTTGTGGCCTGAAGAGCAACATTATGAGTTACTAAACCATGAATAAATATTTTATTATTGAGCAAATCCTCATAAAATTCAAAAGAACTAGCGCAATCATTAATATCTCCGAAAAAATGTAATTCTAATCTATCTCCCAAAGATGTTTGCAATAATTTTTTAAAATATTTTAATAAGAAATAGGGAGAACGAATGGTTTTATATAATGTGCCCACAAATACCAACCTAATCATATTTTTCTTAATAAAAATATGATTGTCAATATTATTATTATTTTCAGACAAAGAAATTAAGGGCGGGATAACATATATTTTTTTATTGCTTTTAGGGAATAAATCCCCATACATTTTTAATAGAGCTTCTGTAGTAACGGTAATAATATCTGTATAATTTATTATTTTCCTTTCTGTAAGGTAATTTAACCTTCTATATATTTTATGATTATTAACCGGAGTGGCATCCAAAACATAAAACGGGTCCCCGATATCCATAATCCATAGCAAATCTGGATTATGTTTCTTTATATTTAACCCAATCATATGGCAAGTAAAAGGAATAGATACTGTAATAAGTCTATCATACTTACCAGTCGTTAATAAGTATTTTGCTTTCTTAAGTGCGGAGAAATACCATAAACAAGCAAAATCAGGCCAATATATTTTTTTCCACGTATGGTTATAGATATATTTTAAAAATAATGATAACTTATTTTTTGATTTCTCTTTTTCCTTTAATGTTACATTTTTTATTGAATCATTATCTTTAAGCCGCTTACGAAGCATTTTAACAGCAGTATTTCCTATTCGATGTATATGCACATCATTTATTATTTCACTTCTTTCCAGACCGGGTTCCCAAGAACAAATTACCTTAACATATTCTCCTTTTTTGGCCCAATATTCAGCAATAGTGGTCCAGCGAAAAGCTCTGGGTGAAATGGCAGGAGTATAATAATAAGTAATTATTAGAATTTTCACGTATAAAAACTCCTATTAACTATTTTTATATCTACGAATTTCATAAATCATCAATGCATAAATAATCGCAAACATTATACTAAATTCTTCTGAATGAACTGCAAACATTGCTAAATATGAAATGTAGGGTGCAATTATAAATATAATTTGGCTATCTTTCCGAATTTCTTTACTTAACATTACTTTTATAACTGGATTAAATAAAAAAATACACAAAAAAATTAGTCCCAAAACACCGGTTGAATATAAATAATTAAAATACAAACTAAGAAAACTGCATATTGCATTACTGTTTAAATATTGACTAAAAAGTATATTGGAATTTCCCAAACCAGAACCAAATAATAACGATGGTGGATTATGAGAAATGTATTTATAGACATATCCTCGATTTGATTGCACCATTCCCCCTTTAAATAAAATAGGGCTTAGTCGATTATTTATTATCTTAAATATATTTGCTCTTTCTGTGGTATATGAAATTGCTAATACATTAAAAATAATCAATACAATCAAAGTTAATCCTACTACGCGTATAAATATTTTCAGATTATCAAGTTTAAAGATGTTGGTAATAATAATTGCTGCAATAAACCCTATAATTCCTCCAATAATTCCGGTCAGACTTCCGGTAAGCAAAATAGTTATACCTATTATAATTGCATAAATATTAATTTTTTTCTTACAATAAATAAAACTCAAAAAAAAGGGCACTACTAACCATTGTGCTAAATGACTGGGTTCGCGAAAAGTCCCTGCCGCACGATGGAAAGCATAGGAATATATCCCAAACTTTGTTATAATATTTCCGCTCGTGGAAAGCCTGTTTGGAAGAGGAGCAGGAAGTCCATAAGCCCATGCAAAATAATAATATACTGCAATAACGGAAACCACTGTTCCTATAATAACCGTCCACTTTATAATAGAATGCCTTTTTTCCTTTAGTAATAGCCAATAAATCAAATAAACTGCGGCAATAAAAGATAACAATTTAATAAATCTTAAACAAACAAAAAAATAGTAAGATGTAGTCGATGAAGCAGGCATCAAACTAATATAATCTTTGAAAAAAATATTAACAGATGTAACTATTATTGCCCAAAAAAATAAAGAAAATAATATTCTACTTCCTGGTACAATATAGAGATTTCTATTAATAAATAAAAAAATAATGACAGCAACAAATCCTACTTGTGATAACCATTCGAAAGGAATATTAATAATGCAATAAGCTGCTAATGCATTAACAATTAATAGTACACTAAATGCAAGTATAGCTACGCTGGTAATTCTTACTTTATTATTTTCATTTAACGAATTAAAAACAATTTTCTCACTGTGTAAGATTTTTTCCATAGCAAATCCTTTAAATAATAAATACTCTATACAAATTCTAATTTATTATCTCGATAAATTTGATATTATTAATTATGCTAATGATTTATCTTCTGAATATACAAACTCGTAGGAATACGAGTTGATGGATACGGACTAAAATATTTTTTTAATAGTTCTGGATATTTATGATGCATGTAACTTGCACACCATAGAACCTTAAATGAATTATTATACATTAAAAATGCTTGAACTAAATATTGTTCTTGCCAAAATAAATGTTGTTTTAGTATATATGATTTAAAATATTCGTATGGAAAATGAATATCATGAATATGTATTATTACACCTTTTTTTAACTTTG
>Ga0209986_10003357_pt1 | contig 14063 bp, 14 predicted proteins | sample BlataG_FD_183168 | JGI IMG/M metagenome (GOLD analysis project Ga0209986, IMG submission 183168) | Deep subsurface microbial communities from Black Sea to uncover new lineages of life (NeLLi) - Black_00105 metaG (SPAdes) (version 2) | ecosystem: Environmental > Aquatic > Marine > Oceanic >...
TGGAAGGGCAGAAGGAGTATCAACTCAATCAATTAGTTGGCTCGGCAAGAACAGGAGGTAACAGTTCATCATAGGTTGGGAAAAGCTTTTGTGATGACAGTTTTTTTTTTTTTTTGACACTCTTTTAATCTTCTCTTTTGCTAGACTAAGCGAATAAATGAGGAATAGATATTTTCCCTACATTATTGCACGAACATACGATCATTCAACATTATATTACTATAATTTATGTACAATAGCTTCCTGGATTCTAGCCAGGTACCGTAATCTCGTCACAAGCTCCACTGCATCTTCGTACTCCTCCTTCTCAATAGCTTGCCCCAGTTTCTCTTCCACCTTACTAGCCCTCTCCTCACACTCCTTCTTCATACCTTTCAACAGATCTACGTCATGTGTATCATCCACCTCTTCTCTTGCTTCCATTACAAACGCTAGCAGCTCCGGATCTTGAATTGTATGCCCTTCTTCTATAACTAGAGGATTGGCTAATGGCTTTGTTTTGAGGAGAGAGACTGCCCTTGATAGTGGATGCTTCAGGGCTGCATATGCCTTGTTTACAGAAGCTGAATGGTGGCTGGAGTGTTCTTTTTCTTGGGGGGAGGCTGTAGAGAATTTGTCGGGGTGAAGAAGACGTTGCAAGGATTTATACCGGGCCTCTAGGTCAGTTGTGTTAATGGAGAAAGTAGGAGTTGGGTAGCCTAGGAGAGTGAATGGGTCAATTGAGGGGTTGGATGGTTGGACTGCTTTGCATTGGTGGCAGAAGAAGAGGTCGGAGGAGTCTGTGAGGGAGGTGTTGCAGCGCCAGCAGTGTGGAGAAGGGAGGGATGTGGAGGAGGAATAGCGTCGGAGGTGAGAGGATGAGATGAAATTATTATTGGGGGAATGAAGCGAGGTGGTAGGTATGTCCAGTTGAGGATCGATGAGAGAATGATGTGCATGGTGTGATGATTGTAAAACAAGAGGTGAGTTCTCTAAGAAAGAAAAATGTCTACAACCAAGTGATCTGACTAAGTTTAGAAGAGACGATAGACTCCGACGATATACAGGTTGTAGTGCCATCATGTATTTGTTATTATGTTAATATTAGGTTGAATGTGCTAGCATTGTGAAACTCGAAGCTATAAATTCGCTGTGGTTTGAAAAGGGTTAGCAGGGTTGGACGTTGCAACGAACAATTGCAATTAATTGGAGCCCAAGACAAAAAGTTGTAAAGGCTTTTGCAGCCGTTTTCTACCACGTCAACCAGATATACTATTTACAATGGATACTATGTACTTGCACTGATTGATTAGTTTCTTGATATACCCCCTAAGAGTACAATTGTGCGCTTAATCTGTGGTAGTTAATCACATTCCCAATCACACACTGCTAGTCAATAAAGCTGTATAAATTCCAATCAGAGCATTTGACAACAATGTTCACGCGTACCATATCCTCAAGCACCCCATCTTCTATCAACACATTCACACTCCGGCACGCACTACGAACACACATAGACCGACAACCGGTCTCTTGCTCCGCCACCGCTGCCAGTAAAAAAGAACGTCTTCTCGACAAATTCTGGCTGGCCAGAGGTGTTGTTGACGACCATCAGCGTCGTCAGCTGGTGATGATAGGCACCACCATATCATCTGATACACTTATTAATAGTAATATAGATCAACAACAACAATTAGCAGAAGAAGATGTTATAGGAACATCATCAATCAATCTTCCTGGGGTCACTAGTACTTGGTTTCTAACTAATAATAATAACACAACTAAAACGTATACTACCTTAGCTCCAGAAGCTTTACCAGCAGTAGTATCCACCAGCAAAAGACTCCTCGCCCTAGAAAGCTTACTGGGTGGCAACGGAGAACTAGACGTAGACGTAGCATGGATGGTAGAGAGAGAACCTGCCCTACTCACTGCTGATCCCCGAACAGTAGCCACCCGCCTCTTAGAGCTTCGTATAGCTACAGAAGAGACTACGGATGATGTCATACAGCTAATAGAGTCCCAGCCTGCACTTCTACTAGGGAAGGGATGCATTAGTAGAGAGGAAGGTGCAGAGGACAAGGCACTGGCATGGAGGTATGGTCTGATGAGTGATGATGCTGGGGAATGGCGTCGTCATTATACAGAACTGTTAGAATATAAAACCAAATATGGTGATGTGCATGTAGGATACAGAGACGGAGACGATGGTGAATTAGCTCGATGGGCTGCTAAACAAAGAGCAGCTGCTGCTGCTTCAGAGGGGGGGAGATTGTCGGAAGATCAACGTGCAGCATTAAAGGAGATAGGATTTGAATTTAAAGCAGAGACAGCTGAATGGATTAGGTGGTATAACGAGTTAAAGGGGTTTGAAGAGGTACATGGTCATTGTAGCCCTGTGCCGTTGGCGTCGGGGGCTGATTTTCTGTTGTTGAATTGGTGTGCTGTGCAGAGAATTGCCAAGAGGAGTAGAGTGTTGTGTAGGGAGAGGGAGGAGTTGTTGGAGGGGATTGGGTTTGATTGGACTGGAGCTGATGCTTTGAGTTGAAGGGATGGGATTAGAGTGATGATGTAAATGGTATGCGCTCAAGGAAACAAAACTTTACCCCTGCTCACAAAGGAGCCAGACTTCAAAAAAGAAGTCTAGGGATTTGGATTGCTGCGTGCCTTCCTTCCTCCAATCGTGTAAATGGTGTTAGTTAGATATAGGTAGGGGAAGGTTATGAAAGACAAAAGAGGAAGAAGGCGTGGCCGTCTCTGTGAGAACGACGAGGTCGGGAGGAACAATAGATAGCGCACGCAACAAAACCTTCAGCCATACTTCTAGCTTTCATACAACCAAGCAGTGGATCGGCAGGGACTACAAAATTATTTTGAGACACAGTAGAGATACCAGCCACGCCCTAAAACAACAGAAACGTACATCAATCAAGACCTTTGCTCCGAAGGAACAAAAAAACATGAACCAGCTGACGACGTATTTTGCTAAAGGGATGGGAAAACAATCCCTACGAGAAGCCATCAAAGCAGGCGGTTGGAAGGTCCTCATCGACGGCAACCTCACTGAAACCATGGTCCGCCACGGACCCGGTGCAGACCTCATTGGTGTCGATCAATTCGGCAACAAATACTTCCAGAAACTAGATACCCAGGTTGGCCGCCATAGATGGGTTGTGTATGCCAAGTCAGATAATTTCAACTTTCAAGATCCTTCTACCATTCCTCCAGAATGGCATGGCTGGCTCAATGGCATCACCGATGCCAACCCTACCACTGTGAGTTTCATCTCACCATTTTATACTTGACGCCTTTTCCTCCCTCCTTATATTGCCAAAATAACTAACCCTACTTACTCCTCTTATCTCTCTCTCTCAATATAAACATACAGCATGAGTTTGTGAAGCCTATATATGCAGTAGAAGCCAAGGCAATAGCTACTGCAACATCAGGAAGGCACATGCCAAAAGGGGCTTGGGAATGTGCTGAACAAAGGAGTTGGCAAAAGTATGAATCGTGGAAGCCAACGTAGATCTGATGTGTATGAATTGATTTGTAATTGTAATTGTAGATAGATAATTAGTGAACTGAAGGGAAGAAGGCCAGATGAGAGGAGAGGAGAGAGGATCTGGCAAATCCGGGGGAGGGTCGTCGGTTGAGTATATATAAAAGCAGCCAGTTTTGCAGAATCGCCAACATTATTTCACAAGTTATTTTTCAAAAAGCACGTTTATCGATCTCTGATACATAAAACATCTCAAATTGTACCATAACCGCTGCATTCGAGTGTAAATCGCGGCATTATTTGAAAATCAAAATGGGCAGTTTTTACCCACGGCAAGTTTTGGGCTAGTTTGCCATAATGAAACCGACCATTAAAGTCCTGGAAACGCAATGGCACCCCACATTGCTGCCTAATTGGTCCTGGAAAAGTTGATCGCATGCCCGCCCACCTGATCATCATGGGGGGGTGACGACCAGTGAGTTGCTTCCCCGCCCACGCAGAAGTCCATCACCTCTCTTATGAGGAGTGTTGGATGGAGGTGCGCTTCCATTCACATTCCTGCCCACCACTGGCCCAGTAGTCCAACAATGCGCCCAGTGGCCCACCAGAAGCCCAAGTCGCCCAGTCTTAGCCCATGCGCCCACTGGCCCAACAAAGCAAAGCCCATGACAAGCCCAGTAGTGCAGTCGTAGCCCATCCGCCCACAATACGCCCACTGGCCCAACAAAGTTAAGCCCAATAGCCTAAGTGTAGACCAGCACCTTTTTTGAGTGGGGAGCGTCAGCTGTTGCAGCCCCTCCCCACCCCTCCTCTCCCTCTCCCCAACTTCTCCTCCTCCTAGTGGATGAGGAGCCAGCCCCTTTCCCACTGCCTGATTTAGTAGATGTGTATCCTTTAGATAATAATGACACTCCAGGGGTCCTTACATTGGTATGAACATTGTCTGGAGGGTCTCAGGGAGTGTGAGAGGGCCTGGGTTTTTCGGTGGTACCCACTGCTTGGCAGGGGAAGTCGTAAGGAAGGTGGATAGTCAGTCTCCAATTTTCCCTTCTCTCGGTTTTATTTGTTAGCCCCTGTAATAGTATTCATCGCTTTTAGTCGTAAAATATAACATTCGCCTATAAAATTCCATTAAACAAGGACAGCAGCATGCTCAGAACGAGCAAATTATTAGAAAAAGGGTTTGGACTGCTGGTCCTCCGCTCTTCTACTACCATTCCTAGGCACCACAACCGTAATAAACACACATTATCAGAAGCAGATGGTACCCGTCTACAAGAGGATCCCAAGCATCTTGTTAGCACTCCATTTGACCCTCATCACCCACTTACTATTGACCCTGAAACTGGCCTTGTTCAATTTAAAGCTGACAGTAGTAAGAAGAGTAAAAAGAAGAAGAAGAGGGAGGAGGAGGAGGATGGTATTGACATTTTTACCACCACTACTATGAAATCACAACCTCCCCCATTGGCATCCTCATCATCATCGGCATCAAAGGACAACACTTATAACAGTATCAAAGAAGCAGCAAGAAAAACAGGGGATCCAGTAACAGAGTGGATGGCTGGTTATGACAAGAAGGGCAGTGGTGTGTATAAAAGTGTCAAGGGAAGCAAGGATGAGATGCTAGAGGCAAGGAAGAGATATGCTGTTCAAATTGAAGATAATAATAACAAACAACATAAAGAGAAGGATAAAAAAGAGAAGATCATTACTACTGCTCCTACTACTGCTGCGAGTGGCGTGATGGAGTCTGGTGAGAAGACAAAATAAAGGTAGTTGATAAAGTAGCTGGAGCAGTTAATCATGCACCATTATCATCTAATAATGAAGAAGAAGAAGATGGTGGTAAGGGAGGGTATATGAGGGGGGGGGGGGGAAAGGAAGGAGGAGCATTTTAACTTGATGAGGCTGCTGGTGATGATCCCAAAGAGACAAGAACTAGAAGAGATAAGATAACATTTTCCTAATGAATTTTACATCAGACACTAAAGTTAAATTACGTGTATAATGTGTAAATGATCTATCAATTACCAATGCTGGTCATTTCCACTCTTCTAATCTAATCATCTAATAATTCTAAATCTGCAGTACCAGGACCTTCTAATGGACTTTGTATATAATTATACAGACAGCTCCTAGATACCATGCCATTACCATCAACCAAGCCAAGGAGTAGTTGCTGGGCGTGAATGCCTCTGATGGAGAAGAGTCGTTGTAACAGGAGAGGGGTGAGTTGCTTGCTGGCGCTGCTGAGTGGGACGATGATTTGGATTCTAATAGTGGGTTCTTTGTGTTCTTGTGATGATGGGTGCGGATTTTGAGGAGAGAGTTTAAGAGATGCTTGTTGGGCTTTCATTTTTTCTTCTAGGATGATCTGGAGTTGAGGGTCGTCAGCGTCGGAGAGAGCCTGTGTGAGAGAGGGGACGGTGGGTTGTGGAAAAGCGGTTAATTTGAAGGAGAAAACAGGGTGGTGTGCGGTATAAGTGGGTGATATGATGGCTATAAGTGTACCTCTAATGGCTCTCCGTCGTCTAATGTAGGAGGTAGTTTCCAACGCTTTTCTGTTGCTATAAAGAAATAGAATTGGCCTTGACTGCTCCAATTGAGCTCCCAGTTTTTCTTCTCTATATGAAGCATTGTGTATATAGCATACATATCGGTTGGAGTAGATAGTGTGTATGGAGCATCTGCAGGTGGAATTCGCTCTATAAACTCGGGAAGTGATAAAACTGAATCGATGGATGTTGGATTATGTCTCCACTTTCTATTCATTTTCCCTTAATTGTCTATTCAATTAGAACATAGACGGTATGTATGTATCGAAGATGGTTATATTTCTACTTATTCTTCTTTTAAATCGTCCCATTGTCAAGAACGCCTTCTCTCTCCCCATTCTCTCTTTTCACTCCTCATCATCATCACATCACACCCAACACATCATCCTCATCATCACTCCCCTCACCATACATCCCTCCCCCCACCCCCATCCCTCGCCCTCTCCTAGGAGCCTCATCATCAAAAGATCCCACCACCAATTCATTCCCATCCCCTTTCATCTGTGATATGCTCGGCAGCGCTGCCGACAATGATTGCAGCTCCCAATCAAAACTACTCCCACCTGTACCTCCACTTCCCAACGAATCAAGCTCGTCCATCATCACCTCTGGAGCAGGTAGGTTTCTAATTCTATTCCAGTCTATATCTTGAAAGAAAGGGTGGTTTTTCAAATCTTGGATGTCATTGGCGCCCAATCTCTCTCTTGGGTTCAATTGCAGCAATTGGGTTATCAGGTCTTTGGCTTCATCTGATATTACCACATACTCCTGATTGCTTTTATTATTATGATTACTTATAGTAGCAGTAGCACCATCATTACCATTCCCAACATTACCATTAACCTCACCAACAGCAGTACCACAAGAAGGAAAGCTCCATTCACCAGCTACTATCAACTGAAAAGTCAAATACTCGCTCATTGCCTTGAAAGGAGCCCTTCCTATCATCATTTGATACACAACACATCCTAGGGCCCATAAATCAGCTGCACATGTTACTCTTTCATTATTTAATATTTCCGGTGATACATAATCTGCAGTACCAACCAAAGATACCTCCCTTTTACATGATGATGATGATGAGGAGGAGGAGGAGGTTAGTTTACTACAATGTTGACTAGAAAGAGGATGATGGTTTTGCTGATGATGATGATGATGATGTTGTTGTTGTTGTTGAGAGGTTGGAGATGCGGATGGTGATACTGTTTCTGGTGATAGAGGCGGAGAAGGTGGTGCAGAAGATGCAGCTGTTTCAGCACCATCATTGTCATCACCGTCAAGTTCTCCTACTTCTCCAGGTTGTTGTTGTTGGTGGTGGTAATGGTGAAGTTTCTTAGCAGATCCAAAATCTATTAATTTCAAGTGACCTTCTATATCTAGCATGAGATTCTCTGGTTTCAGGTCTCTATGTACTATATTAGCTCTTCTCAGCTGTTCCAACATGAGCACTATTTCTGCAGCGTAAAACCGTGTATCTGCCTCTGTCAACCGGCCTTTCAACCTAATTTGATCATATAGTTCACCATTAGGACAGTATTCTAAAGCCATGTAAAGACTGTATACATCCTGGAAGGTATATTTGAGGGTGATAAAGCCTTCATAGTTGAGAGACGCTAAGAGAGTGCGTTCGCTGCGGATGTAGTTGATGACATTGTGTCTGACGACGTATTTTTTATCAACGACTTTGAGAGCGACCTCTTCTCCTGTGGTCTTGTGTCTGGCGAGGACTACGTGGGAGTAGCTGCCGTCTCCAATACGGCGTATGAGCTCGAAGTCTGCTATAGATCGTTTGGAGGGAGTACCTAGTTGTTCTTGTTGTTGTTGGGTGATCATCATAGTGGGTCGCTTCTAGAAAGGAGAGGAAGACATGCCAGTCGAGGTAGGATGGGTATGAGTAGACCCTAGGTAATCTATGTTCTTAGAAAGCTGAAGCAGGATATCTTAGAGCGATCTATATGTTGGCAAAGATAAACAATGCTTTTGGAGGGAAGGAGGTCTCAGTAGAATCAGTTTGAATCCAAATAAAGATGTATTTCCAACAAGAGCTAGATACAGGCAGTTTTTGACTTTGTTAAGTACGTTAACGTTCTTTCCACTCGACTCTATTAAATTGTGAATCGTAAGATTACACGGTTTTTAAGACAATTTTCCGTTTTCTTCGAAGGAGAGGGGGGGCGGCGACAGCGACGGCGGCCCGCCTTGCTTCTCTCTTCTTGTTGTCGTGTAAATCACATCAAATCATCATTCTTACTGCTAGGATTTCTACAAAACAAAATTAATAGTTGGGGATTTATAATATTTTCCTTCTACAGTTCATAATTCGTATCCTTTTGTTCAAAAGTTAAGTAGTGCTACCTACATCATGAAATGAAATGGTGGGGGTGGGAATGGGTGGGGGGGTAGAGACCCCAAAATCCAAAATCAAATGCACACATAATAGTGCGCTGCTGGCAGTTCCTTCTTTTTATCCTTTTTACTCATTTCTTTTCTTTATGTTTGATCTGATACCATCACATATCCTCTCTCTCTCTCTCTCTCTCTCTCTCTCTCTCTCTCTCTCTCTCTCTCTCTCGCTCTCATCTTATCTTTATCAGTACCTATTAACAGTATCTTCTACCTACCTATTGGAATGCCTATCCTGCTGCAACGCACTACGCTTGAAGAATACCAAATCAGGGAGATGCACCCCTCTTCTTTCAGTCCATGCTTCTGCTGCAGCCATCATTGGCATGTGCTGAATGTATCTATTAGCTGGATCAGACCATAGTTTCCCTGTGGCTTTGTAATGGGCAAAGGCCCACGGTTGTAGACAGTGTACACTCTCTGGCAACAGCACCTCATCCTGATGATGATGAAGACGATGATGATGATCAAGAGTATCAGCAGCATTGCTATGTGTTCCATCCCCGTCATCATTGTCCTTACTGCTTCTCAGCATTAAGTTTGCTACAGCTTGGGATACTAGCTGCTGCCTCAGGTACTCTCTCCTTCCATTGATCACCATGGCTCCTGCTGGACACAGGGGGGGAGGAATAGGAGGAACTTGTCCTGGCAACCTAGTACTACTGGTGTTGGTTATACTAGTGCTGTTGTCTCTTTGACTATCAGTGCTATTACTATGAGTACTATTCGTAGTATTCAGTGCAATGGAGTGGAAAGTGAGAAAACTAGCCTGGAGATCTCTATTATTAGTAGGATCAGATACAGCGGGAATACGATACAGAGGATACCAAGCTACTGCAAACCAACTAGCCGGATGGAGATCGGTAGTAGTGAGCTGCTGGAGATCTGGGTATGCCAGGGAAAGCTCGTCTATGCGTTGGGAGAAGGGAGGTCTGAGATGAGGGCCTTCCGCTTCAAAGTATTGGAAAAGGATCTGAGAAGGTTCACCTAGACTTTGTTGTTTCTTTAATACACTGGTGCTATTGGAACTTCCTGATCTCTTAGGCTGCGGTTGTTGCTGTTGCTGGCTGGTATTGTCTTTTTGAAGATGGTTATCTATCGTTGTGGTTCCTTCGCTATCGCTGTCCCCGCCAGTCGCTGAGCTGGCTCTGCTGGGGGTGCCGCTGCTGAGCGCAGTGCTGCTATCATTGGCTGTGCTACTGGTATGGCTTGCTGCTTCTGATTGATTGGGACTACCGTGACGATGATGATGATGCGTATGACGATGATGAGTATGACCATTGTCGTGTTCATCGTCAGAGGTATTATTCTCACACATATCTCTGCCACTCCTTGTGCCATCAACATTGGTAGCAATAGCAGTATTGTTGTGATGATACTGATTCAAGCTGGTATACAAGTGATGACTGGTGCTATTATCAGATAAAGAGGAAGATGGCCGTTGCTGTTGTTGAGACGATCGTTTACTGCTATTATCTCCACTTGGTGCGGCGAAGAGTTGGATGCCTGAAAGGTAAGGAACATAACACTGCATGACATCCTGCCATCTGTGAGGGGAAGGAGAGGAGAGCTGAAGACGGAGAGGGACTTCACATCCATAGGCACTCCAGTCCTCGTATGATTTCCACAAGTCGCAGAGGGAGAAGAAGTGTGATGCTGCGGTTGTAGGAGGGGGGGAGGAAGACGGGTGCACACCGACGAGAGGGGCGGTGTGGACCAGCATAGACTGAAGGTTGGACAGCGCCTGTGAGTTCGCCCGTCCTTGTTGACGTGGAAAGTGCTTTGTTCTTCTGTTTGCTTGTGTCATTGCGACGATTAGGCCACTTGAATGAGTGAAAGTTTTGGTTGAGACAAAAACTACGCTCGTTTTTAGTGGTGAGGTGGTCTAATAGCCTAATCTATCTATTGGCCGTCAAGGCCTTGTCTTATACTACTGAGAGCGGCAAGGTGAAGGTAGCTCGTCGGGAAAATAGGAAGGTGTTTTGTCTTTAATCGCAAGCCAATGAAACTACACCCCTTTAGAATGTCCTGCTGCTATGTTATTCAAATTTCGAGTGTCTACGGATATATTCAACGTGCAAATGTACCGAATGATAGAGGACACGCTCGTTTAATTATCTACTCTGTTCAGCTCGATCGAGCGGAATCCGGAGCTGGATGGGGAGGAATGCCATGCGAGGCCTCATAACAGCCTTGGGAACCATTGAAACTTCAAATCAATTATGCTACTCGCCATTTCAGAAAGATATTCAAATTCCAGCTCCCCTTATTCCCGTATAGGTGCTGGATCCTTGAGATCATCATTGACAAAAGATGAAGACGGTTCTAGCGCTTCTATTCACCGTACTCCTGGCGGTTGTATCCGCAGCTAGTGACGACACTCAACCTACCATCACTCACAAGGTGTTCTTTGACGTTGAGGTGAGTGAATAGACTGAACTTCATCAAGATTTACCGACCGTTCATTAGTTGCAGCCTCCGAAATACCTACAAACCTTTCCCTCTCTCTTTTTCTCTTTCTCACACATCCCTATCCCCGCCCCTTCCCCCAACCCCCTAATCCTCTCCCAAACACACACACAGATTGACTCCAAGCCAGCTGGACGCATCATCATGGGCCTCTACGGCAAAGACGTCCCAAAGACCGCCGAAAACTTCAGAGCATTGTGCACCGGCGAAAAAGGCAAAGGAAAGTCAGGCAAGCCCCTCCATTACCAAGGCTCCACCTTCCACCGCATCATCCCTCAATTTATGCTCCAGGGTGGTGATTTCACCAACGGCAATGGTACTGGAGGAGAAAGCATTTATGGAGAAAAGTTTGCAGATGAGAATTTCACCCTCAAGCACACTGGCCCGGGCAACCTCTCAATGGCCAATGCTGGCCCTAATACTAATGGATCACAATTCTTCATTACCACAGTAAAGACATCTTGGCTTGATGGGCGTCATGTTGTGTTTGGTAAGGTCATCTCTGGATTGGATATTGTGACTAAAATTGAGGCAGTGGGGAGCCCCAGTGGCAAGCCAGCCAAGACAGTGAAGATTGCAAAGTCTGGGGAATTGAAGGTGGAGGATAGAGCTGATCCTGAGCTTTAAATTTGGATTTGTTGAGTGGAAGTATTAATTCCCTGTGTAAGAGTGTCAGTGGTCACAGATGGAGAAGAGGGGGGATAATTAGTCACGGAGAGAGGGTTGAGTGCCAGCTGGTGACGTCTGCGAGGGAGAGGTAAGGAAGCGGGAGGAATCAAACTAAACATGCGAGCCAACAATCTGTCATCAATTCAACGATTGCTTACAAAGACCACGCAAGTGAGAATATTAAGTGATATACTGAACACTTCAAGTCTTATACACGGGCAGAGTGAGGACATTATATCAAAACATTGAATAAAACTCGTCCACAGTGAGCTGTGTATCAAACAAGAGGCATCCATCAACTCATCATGGTGGCTTGGGCCACTATTTCTATCGTTCTATCCTGGTAAGTCTTGATCTTACACTTGCCGTCGACGACATTTACTAGACACACATCGCGCAACCGACGTTGGCACTTCCACCCCCTCCTTACTAGTTCTCCTTGACCCCATCTCTCATCTCCCCTCCCCCCCCTCCCATTCGAAGGTATGGATCCAACACCGTCACGTTAATCCTTAACAAATACCTCCTAAGCATATATGGATTCAAATACCCCGCCTTTCTAACTCTCTGTCACATGATGGCCTGCTCCCTGCTGAGTGCCGCCCTCGTAGCATCAGGCCGGGTGACGTACCAGCCCATCAGGTCAAGCTCCCAATTATTAAAAATAGCCTCCCTGGCTGCATTATTCTGCCTTTCAGTAGTGCTTGGAAATGTATCCCTTAGCTATATACCAGTGTCATTCACCCAAGCAATTGGCGCCACGACGCCGGCATTCACTGCTGTGCTGTCGTTTATAATCTTTGCACAGAGTGAACATTGGAAGGTCTACATGTCCTTAATTCCTATTATTGTAGGTATTATCATCGCATCGCATGCAGAACCATTGTTTCATATCATCGGGTTTATAGCAGCTGTGTCGGCGACATCAGCCAGGGCAATGAAGAGCGTGCTGCAGGGGCATCTCCTGGCAGACCCTCAAGAAAGAATGGGCAGCTTGAGTCTCCTAATGTACATGGCCCCAATGGCCTGTGTAGCACTTATTCCGGCCACTATGTACTTTGAGCCAGATGCAGCAAGGGTGGCTTTTGAACTAGGCCGACAAGGGCAGTTTTGGATCTTGTTGGCAATGAATTCTTTCTTAGCGTACTTTGTCAATTTGACAAATTTCCTAGTCACGCGGCAGACTAGTGCATTGACATTACAAGTACTCGGGAATGCCAAGGGAGTGGTGACAGTTATTGCGTCAGTAGCGTATTTCAAAAACCCTGTCAATGCAATGACGATGGGGGGGTATGCAATTACAATTGCAGGTGTGGTAATGTATTCTAGAGCGAAGAAGAGTGGGAAGAGGCCAACAGAAGTGTCTCCTAGTTTAATGATGGATGTGATGGATGAATCTGCGAGGTTGTTAGTGGGGGCAGAGACACCTAGAAAAGAGAAGACTGGTAGGACAAAGGATACAAATGTGTAGAAGGGGCGGGGCCGGGCCGGGGAGAGAAGATCATTACTTTTTAGTAGCGTCGTCTCTCTCTCTCTTCAGAGTGTTTCTTTAGTGATATGAATTTTCATATCGAATAGTAACATATTTATTCATCCAAAGAATCGTGGTAATACTGATGGTAGTGAAGAATTGATATGATAAGACCACATTATTCCCAATAGATCAATGGGAGGAGCAGCAAGTAGAGCTGCACGTTCTGGTAGAGCGAGAACAGAGAGTGCAATCAAATCTCTGAGCAAGCATGGTACGTCTTTTCCTAATAATCCACACCCTTTCTTTCCAGATCTCTTTCCCTACGGTCCTCACCGACATCTCCCCAACCCAAATCACAGAGCTTGAACGAGAGGCTCAGATCCGCGCTGCTCAACAAGTGCTCACCAAGCAACAACTAGAATCAGAATACGACAACGATAAAGAACTAGTATCCTCAATGAACAAGCTATTATCCAGTATTGCAGTACACACAACAGACACAATAGGTCATGACCCCACGCTCAAGGCCAAGAAGAAGCTGACTCCAGAGGAAAAGGACTTGGCACTCCAATCTAGGCTCACTACTGCTACTTTAAAGGCATTATTCGAGGAATACAGGGTTAATAGTAATAATAGTGAGGTGGAGAATATTAAGTTGTTGGCGAGAAAATATGGTGCAGATGAAGGGGTACTGCGACGGGTCCTAGCAGTGACGAGCACACCTCATCTTGAGAGAGACGGGGGTGGGCAAGTAGTGGGACATTGGCCTGGTGAATCTAATAAATAGAGATGCATAGAATTAGATATGTAATGTGTAAAATAGGTGTAATATTAATGTTGTTGTTACAAAAATGGAAGAGTGTTTATGGTTTTAGTTTCTTCGTATCTATAGAGCATGACAACCGACAACCCCCCGGGGAGGCATTTCACATTTCCATCACACATTTGTTTTTCTTTATATATGTCTTCTCTAGGAAATAAGAAAGGGAAGAGTCCCCCCCCCCCCCCC
>Ga0209986_10003359_pt1 | contig 14054 bp, 10 predicted proteins | sample BlataG_FD_183168 | JGI IMG/M metagenome (GOLD analysis project Ga0209986, IMG submission 183168) | Deep subsurface microbial communities from Black Sea to uncover new lineages of life (NeLLi) - Black_00105 metaG (SPAdes) (version 2) | ecosystem: Environmental > Aquatic > Marine > Oceanic >...
AACAAATGGATAACTTCATATGTGTTAAGGGAATGGCAAAGGTAGTCTTATATGATAACAGAGAAAATTCTCCTACATATGGCGAAGTTAATGAATTTTTTATAGGTGAACAAAACTATTCAAGAATAACTATTCCACCTATGGTGATACATGGATTTAAAGGTGTAAGTAAGGAAATGGCATATATTATAAATTGTCCAGACAAACTATATAATTATGATAATCCAGATGAATATCGTCTTCCCTTTGACTCAGAGGAAATTCCATATGATTGGGATATTAAAATAGGATAATAAATCCTAAACAAAAAGTGTCATTCTGAACACATTCGCTTTGCTCAGTACAGGCTCCGTGAAGAATCTCATTAAAAAATTAGGAGGAATTAATTTGAAAAAAATATTAGTGACTGGAGGAGCAGGTTTTATTGGTAGTAATTTCATAAGGTATATGCTAAAAAAACATAGAGATTATAAGATAATTAATCTTGATAAGCTAACTTATGCTGGAAATTTGGATAATTTAAAAGATATAGAAGATAATCCAAATTATAGATTTATTCATGGAGATATATGTGATGTAAATTTAGTTGATGAGATTGTAAAAAACAATGTAGATACCATTATAAATTTTGCTGCAGAAACTCATGTTGATAGATCAATTGAAGACCCTTCAGAGTTTATGAGAACTGATTTCCAAGGTGTCTATGTTTTATTGGAAGCAGTAAGAAAATATAATATTTCTAAGTTTATACAGGTATCAACGGATGAAGTTTACGGAACTGCTTATGAGGGTTTTTTTGAAGAAGAAGATAGATTGAAACCAAGAAATCCTTATTCAGTGGGCAAACTTGCTGGGGAAAGGTTAGCATATTCATATTTTGCCACTCATAATGTTCCTGTGGTTATTACTCGTGCCTCTAATAATTTTGGACCATATCAGTATCCGGAAAAATTTATCCCACTTTTTATAACAAATGCATTAGAAGAGAAACCATTACCATTATATGGAGATGGAAGCCAGATTAGAGATTGGATTTATGTTATCGACCACTGCAAGGCAATAGATATGCTTTTAGAAAAAGGGGAAGTAGGGGAGGTTTATAATATTGCTACTGGAAATCTGATTCAGAACATAGAGATTGCGAAAAGAATTGTTAATATTTTAGATATTCCAGAATCTATGATAAAAAGTGTTACTGATAGACCAGGTCATGATATAAGATATGCATTAGATTTTAACAAAATTCAAAGATTGGGATGGAAACCATCTAGGGATTTCGAAAATAATTTTGAAGATACTGTTAAGTGGTATGTAGAAAATAGATGGTGGTGGAAAAAGATAAAGGATTCTGAGGAATATAAAAGATATTATGAAAAACAATATCATGAGATAATTTAAGAGTAAATAATTTAATTATAAACAATTTATGGAGTGAATATTATTGAAGGTACTGATAACAGGAAGTAAAGGGCAACTTGGATCAGAGCTTGTTGATTTCCTTTCAAAAGACAATAAGGTTTATGGTTTTGGTCATAAAGAGTTAGATATAACAGACAAAAATCTTGTAATAAATACAGTATCAAAAATAGTCCCGGATATTGTTATTCATTGTGCAGCATTTGTAGATGCAGATGGATGTGAGTCTAATATAAAAGATGCTTTTGATGTAAATACAATAGGTTCTGGAAATGTTGCTATCGCATCTAAAAAGACCAATAGTACTATGGTTTATATTAGCACCGATTATGTATTTGATGGGAAAAAAGATTCACAATATATTGAATCTGATACTCCAAATCCAATTAGTATTTATGGTATTTCAAAATATGGGGGAGAGCAAATTGTTAAACATTATTTAGAAAAGTATTTTATTGTTAGAACATCCTGGCTATTTAGGAAAAAAGGGGGAAATTTTGTTAATACAATATTAAATCTTACGAAGGATAGAAAAGAGTTAAGAGTGGTGAATGACCAGGTTGGTTCTCCAACTTATGTCCCAGATTTAGCTAAAGCTATCTCTTCTTTAATTTCAACAAAATATTATGGAATATATCACATCACAAATTGTGGTGAGTGTTCTTGGTATGAATTTACAAAAAAAATATTGGAATATGCAGGAATAGAAAATGTTAAAGTAACTCCAATTTTAGCAGAAGAATTAAATAGACCAGCACCAAGACCAAAATATTCAGTTTTAGCAAATTTTAATTTAGAAAAGAGAAAGATATATAAGATGAGAAATTGGGAGTTAGCATTAAAAGATTTCTTTAAAAAGTAAGTTTATGGGAAAAATTTACAATATATTATCAAAGTTAACAGAAAAGATTTTAGGGAGAAAATTTGCAAAAGAATTAGTTTTGCTATTTATTGCAATTAATATAGTTAATCTTTCAAATTATATTTATAACATAATAATGGCAAGAATGTTAGGTCCAGCTGAATTCAGTCTTTTTGCTTCATTAATTTCTATTTTTATAATTTTGTCTTCTTTGATATCTACTATTCAAACAGTTACTACAAAATATATTTCTAATTTTTTTGCAGAAAAGGATTACAAATCAATTTCAAACTTTTTTTTCGGTTCCTTTAAAAAGATAACATTAATCTGCTTAATATTTTCTATTTTTTTTATATTAGCCTCAAAACAAATAGCTTTGTTTTTGAATGCAGCATCCCCTATTCCAATAATTATTTTAGGTTCAATGGTTATTATCTCAATTTTTGTTTCTATAAGCAGAGGAACATTACAGGGTATTCAAAACTTTTCTCATTTATCATTGAATTTAATTATTGATGCAATCTTACGCTTGGTTATTGGAATATTACTTGTATATTTAGGTTTTAAAAATAGTGGGGCTATCGGTTCAAGCTCCATTTCTGGCTTTATAGCTATATTGATATCATTTATCCCTCTTAGTTTTATCTTCAAAAATAGGAATAATAAACAGGATATAAAACAAGATATAAATTTTTTGGAGGTTTATAAGTACACTGTACCTGTACTTATTGCATCAATTTGTGTTTTTATATTGATAAGTTTAGATCTTGTATTAGTTAAACACTTCTTTAATGAATTAAATGCAGGTCAATATTCAGCAGCTTCAACAATGGGAAGGATAGTAATTTTCATTCCAGGTGCTATTGGACTTGTAATGTTTCCAAAAGTTGCAGAGTATCATAAAAAGGGTTTAGATTCTATTAATATTTTAAAAAAGAGTCTATTTATTACATTAATTCTTTGTGGAGGAGTAACAATTTGCTATTTCTTATTTCCAAACTTTCTTATTAGAATTATGTTTGGAAAAGTATATGAAAATAGCGCTTATCTTATTAAGTTTTTTGGAATTGCTATGACATTCTTTGCTCTAAACAATATTTTAATTTCATATAATTTATCAATAGAGAAATTCAAATTTATTTTTCCAACTATCTTTTTTACTATTCTTCAAATTGTCTTCATATGCTTTTTTCATGACTCACTAATGCAGGTAATTTTGGTATTATTATTTAACAGTATTGTTCTCTTTATAGTGAATTTGATTTCAACTTTTTTGTAATGTTTTAGTAAACATTTAAAATAAAGATTGCATGGATAAAAAAAATACCCTCTTTAAAAGTGTAAATTTAACGGGCTTTTTTGCATTACTATTTCTCTTTCTTACTCCAATTTTCATATTTATTGGAAATAAATATATCGCAGAAATACTTGCAAATTTTGCTTATGGATTTCTTGTTTTAAGTCTAATATTTAACATCAAAGAACAAATAAAGCAAAGAAATAATAGTAAAAAAAGAATAAAAATATTTAATGTATTATTAATTCTATTTATACTGTTTTTATTTTTTTTCTTTTCAATAAGATTTCTTAATGAAAGAAATATGATTAAAGCTTTTGAGAAAAAAATTACAGAAGCGTCAACTTATTTGGAAAAAGGGGAATCTTTTTTAAAAAACCAAGACTACGACAATGCTATAAAGGAGCTTAAAAATGCAATTAAAATAGATGATAGAAATTTTAAATCCTATTATTTAATTGGAAGAGCGTTTTATAAAAAGAGTGATTATCAAAGTGCAAAGAATTTTCTCCTTCATGCAGTTGGGTTAAAAAATAACGATTTTTCATCGAATATTTTATTAGCAACTGTATTTGAAAAATTGGGTGATTATGATAATGCAATTGCTAAATATAGAATCGCTGAGAATTTAAGACCAGGTGATTTTGGAGTGTATTATGGTCTTGGTAGAACATTTTATAAGGTAGGGAAAATATATAGAGCACTTAATGAGTTGCTAATAGCTAATGAAAAAAATCCAGGAAACTTTGAGGTGAACTTTATTTTGGGAAAAATCTATTATGAAAAAGGAGATTTTAAAGATTCACTAAAATATTTTAAATTATGTGAAATAATCAATCCTGGAAATAAATTAGTACACGATTATATTAATTACTTAAAAATTTATGATTAAGAGAATAAAGGTTTTTTTTGAAAAAATTAAGAGTTCAATAGATATTAAAGAAATTTTAATATTGATAATTATCTTAATATTAGGTTTGACACCTTTGATATGGTTCAAAAATGGCTTCATTATTGCAGGTGCGGATCATTTAGAATATTTAGATGCTTCTAACTTATTCTATTATTATTCTTTTTCCTGGAATTCTAAATTTAATGAGGGATCTCCCAATTTAAATATTTCTCAAGTTTTTCCATACATATTATTCTGGGTTGTTCTAAAAAAAATTGGATTATCTTTAGTTAGTATAGAGAAAATATGGTTTATTTTGACATTTTTTTTACCAGGTTTATCCATATATTACCTTATAAAAACATTAGCCAGAGATAAAAAGAACTATTATTTAGCAGGAATAATATGTGCTTTTTTGTATATGTTTAATCTTTATTTAGTTTTAGATCCAATTCATGAAGTGTATCGTTTGGTACAAATTTTTCTTCCTTTAATATTAGCTTTTTGGATTAAGGGATTAAGAGCACAAAAATTTTCTCTAAAATATCCAATATATATTGCTATAATATCGATATTTTTTACTTCTTCTTATCTAATTCCACCCGTAGTTAGTATTATTCCATTAACTCTTTTTGTATATTTAATCTTTTTCTTTTTTAATAATAAAGCAAAAATTGTTCATGGTTTGAAATTTGCTTTTGTAACTTTAATTATTATTATCTTAATCAACTCGTGGTGGATGATAGTTTATTTTCCAAATGCTATTCAGATCTCTGAAAGAATGCATAAAATTAAAGGATTTATTACTGCATTAGATACTGGTCCTCTTTTAGAATTTTTTAGATTTTTAGGGCAATGGGGTTGGAAATTGAAAGGTTATGAACTTCCTTATTTTCCTTATGCTGATTATTATGATAGATTTCCTTTACTTTTTTTAACATTTTTACTTAGTATGGTTATATTTTCTTCAATATTATTTTTGAGAAAGTATAAGAATGTTTCATATTTTGTATTCCTTTCATTGCTTGGGCTTTTCTTAGTTAAAGGTACTCACTCACCTTTTGGAGAAATATATAATTTTTTTTATCACAATGTTCCTGGGTTTTGGACTTTTCGAGAACCTTATACAAAATTCACATTACTTAATACTTTTTCATTCTCTGTTTTACTTGGTTATTCAGTAGATGGTATTTACAACTTTATTAAAAACTCAAGTTTTGTTAAAAGAAATAAATATTTTTATTTTATTCCAAAGATTTTTACAGTCTTAATAATTCTAACAATATTAACTATCTCTTTCCCAATGTTAACAGGAGAAATTATCTGGAATGAAAAAGATGGAAATAGAAGGTCATGGCATGTAAAAATTCCAGACTATTGGATCAGTGTTCAAAATTGGTTTGAAACAAATGATAATAAAAATAAAATTTTTATGACTCCAAAAGGTGGATTATATAATTCTCCATTTGATTGGGAACATGGATTTAGCTCTACATATACACCAGCAAAAGTCTTATTTAAAAATCCGATATTATTTTTTGATTCAGAACCTTTAACATATGCAAATGATTTAATTAATTCAATATATGAAAATCTTAATCCTAAAAATATAATAGATTTTAGTAAAATTCTATCCTTTTTAAATGTGAAATACATACTTCAACAGAATGATTTAAATTGGGAATTTGGTTCACCAGGAACTTTATCTTCTATAGATATGATAAAAATTTTAGAAAATCAGGAGGGCTTTAACAAAAAAGGAAGTTTTGGAAAATTAGATTTATATGAGATAGATGATAATTTTTTCATTCAAGAAATATATATTCCTGACAAAACAATATATTTTAATGGTGGAATTGAAGATATTGAATATTTAGCAAAAATCTCATCTTTTAATGAATTTGATAAAAAAAGTGGTGTATTTTTTTCAGAATTTTTAGATGATAAGAATATTTTAAATATGGATTATATTTCACATATTTTTTTAATACAAGATGTTCAAAGAAATAGAGATGATACAAATTGGATATATGAAATAAATGTTCCTGTAAAATTAGATTACAATATTTATTTTAGAAACAGTGACTCTTTCAAAAAACATGATGTTGATTTTATCAATATGAATATAGATGAGGAAGAAAAAAAGATAAAGATTGGAGACATTAAGAATGGAGAATGGATTTTTTTGGATAATTTAATACTTGATAAAGACTCACACAAAATAGAAATTTCCTTTTTTGATTCAATGGGAAGAAAAAAACCTCCAATAAAAATGGATTTAGCTATTAAAGCTAATAAAGAAAATGCAGAAAAACCCAAGATTGTTTTTAGAGAAATAAATCCATCGAAATATAATGTTGAAATAAAAGATGCTAAGTATCCGTATTTTTTGGTTCTGTCTGAAAATTTTAATAAGAATTGGAAATTATACTTAAATAAGGAACTTATATCAGAGGATGAACATTATGTAATAAATGGATTTGCAAATTCATGGCTTATTAAAGAGAAAGGAAATTACAATATTACAATTGAATATTTACCTCAAAGATACATGAATCTTGGTATTTTAGTATCTTCTTTGACTTTATTTTTTAGTATAAGCTTTTTATTTTATGATTTTATTATAGGTAAAAAAGGCAATAGGGTAAGCAAATAATTTTTAATAAAAAAGGAATTAGTTTCGGGTATATTTAAATAAGTTTACCGTTAAGAAATTAAGATAATAAACTTGCAAGCAATATTTTATATAAACTATATCTATAATTTATATTTATAAAGTAAATATAAAATAGGACCAGTTAGAATAATAAATCCAATCATTAAATAATAATATTTTACTTTACCCATTTTTTCCAATCTTTCTCTCCATAGATTTAAATATATTGTTGGAACTATAGATAAAAGTAAAAAGTAAGTGTAGTTTGCCATCCTATCTGCTATTTTGTAATTGTTTAAAATTAACAGTATTGGTAAAAATAATAACATCAATAAGCAAAGGAATAAAGCTAATTTAAAATCTATTTTAAATACAAGGTAATAGATGATAAAAAGAATTGCAAAAATGAAGGGTATTTTACCCATATTGATTGACAGGCTCAGTACTAATGAAATTATAAATATTAAATATATCAATATAAAAAATATATATTTAATATTGAGTAATTTATATATCCAATTTCTTTCAATTTTACTTTGAAATTTTTCCATTTCTAATTTTTTTCTTTATTTAAGCTTCTGATTTTAATTTTCAAGTAGATTAAAAAGACTACTAAAATTAATATAAATGTTAGTGATATAAAAAGACTAAAATAGAAATATTTTTGTGGAGTATATTCAATAACCACATTATAATTACCTTTTTTATTTATATACCAGGCATTTGCATAACCAAATACTTTTTCATGTTCTTCTATTCTGTTTTTATTTATTTCGGCATTCCAGTATGTATCATAATTTTCAAGTTGAACTAAATAGAAGGGGTCTTGTGCATTTTCGACATTAACTAAATATTTAGTTGGATTTATTTTTTTATATGAAATTTCAGGTAAATTTTCTTTCAGTTCCTTTCCTTTTTGAAATAGTAGGAAATCATTTGCTTCTTTTTTAACATTAAAGTCTGCAAACACTGGATTACTATTTTTAAATGATATAGTATGGATACCCTTATCAATCTTTATCTTACCTATTAAATATTTTGAATCTTTTGTTAATTTTGTCTCATTTTTTGGTATTTCTTCTGTGTTTAATTTTAACCAATCACCATTGTCTATTTTTATAAGCAAGTAATCAATTCCATCTTCCCATAAGTCATTTACGTATACTTCATATTCTCCCTTTCCTGGAAATAAGACTTCTTCAGGGTCTGTTTCAAAGAGAGGATAATCTTTATATATTTCTTTCAATATATTTTCTTCTATAATTAAAGGTTCAACATAATCTTTAATTTTAGATACAACTTTAACTGGTTTTATGAGTGGGACAACCCCTTCTTCGTTAAACCATGTAACACCTTCATCAACCAAGTCATATATAAGTAAATAATCACCTGGTTTTGGTGGCGAAATTATTTTTGTCTCAACGGTTACTTCTTTCTTTGGTTTAACTGATTCTGGAAGCTTAGACCTTATACCATCATATATAATTATTTCACCTGATTTTAAGTCATACCAATGATAGCTTAGAAATACAGGGCTTATACTTTCATTTGGCCATTTTACTGTTCCCTGGTTAGTAATTTTAATTTCAATCATATATTCTTTGTTGATTTCCATTACCTCTGGTGTAAGATTGTTATCATCATAATGAGCAGAATATTTTTTAGCAGGTTGTTTAGCTGTTAAAAAAAGATAAATATCCTCATAATTTATGTTTTTTGTATATTCATTTTCAGGATCTTCCTTCCAAAAGAAAGTTTTTATTTTTTCATCTTTATTTTGAAGTAAATAATCATTTAAGAATTTTACATTACCTGATATATAATCAAACTTTTGAGCAGGAAAAATATTTGGTAAATTATTTTTATTTTGATATATATCGATTTGACCAAATTTTCTATATAAATCCAATTCTTTAGATTTTTCTAAAACACTTCTTGTTAATTTTGGGTCCATAGTTCCTGTAGTTCCTCCATTTTGAGGATTTATGTCATTTCTTTGTCCTATAAATTCAACATTTAAAATTGAAAAAAACTTGTTTAAAATAGTTTTATCAATTTTATCTATTTCGTTCTCAATAAAATTAATAATTTTGTTTTCATAATAAAATATAGCTTCATAATCATTAATACTAATTATTGGAACTAAATATTTAATAATACTTGTTCCAGAAAATCCCCATTTATATGCTCGAGCTAAAGGAGTTTTTGGTAACCAAAAAATCTTTAATCCCTTTTGTCTTAGAAAATCAGATGCTTCCCACCAATAATCAGGTATTTTTACTTTGTTTCCTGATTCTGGAATGACATCGCCATTAATAAGTGGATAGCTTGTAAATATTAATAAAAGTATAGCTATCGTGGTTAATATGATTGATAGAAATTTATTTAGCGATATTTTTTTGAAAATAAAGGATTTTTTTGAAACTTTGTTAACACATAAAGATATTAAAAAATTAAGTGTGAAACCAATTAAAATTGAATAAGAGAATGCTGTAATAAATGTAAATTTTGCGAAAGGTTCTCTATAAATCCAGAAAATGGAAATATATTTATATAGTAATGTATATATTCTCGTTGTCGGTTCATGTAAACCATGCGCCATAAATAGGGAAAATAGAGCTAATATTGTAAAAAATTGAATTTTCTTATTTCTTGGTTTTATTAAAATAGCTAAAAAAGCCAAAAAGGTTAAAATGTATGTAAGAGTAATTAGATAAGGATTTGTAAAGTAAGATTTTGCAAAACTTATGTAAGGTTCTCCTTTATATTCTGTAAACCAACCCCAATGTCCTATCAATCTAAAAATATTTAAAAAACTGGATTTCACATGAGCAAATATAAAATCACTAATTTGTGGATTTCTTTCAGTAAACATCCTTTTTGTTGGTGAGATGTATGAAAAATAAAAAAGAAATATAATTGGTAATTCCAAAATTACATATGAGATAAGAAATTTAAAATAATAAAGAATAATTTTTAATATTTTGTTTCTTTCTATCAATATATTGAAAATGAAATACGCTCCAAGTATTACAAATATCATTGAGTATAGTGGAGGATTTGCTATAGCTGATGAAATGAAAAAAATATTTAATAAAGAAGCAATAAGATAAAAATTAGATCTCAATTTATCTTCAATTAAAGTTATTCCTTTAATAAATAATCCAATAATTAAAGGTACAAATGCATAAAAAAATATTAAAGGAGGAAGAATTATGTGTGTTAAAAAAATGTTAAACATGTAAAAAACTGATGAAATAAGAGAAGAAATGTTATTTTTTTCTTTAAAAATGATTTTAGTTAAATAATACATTGAAAGACCTGAGATTAAGTAACATAAGACAAACCACATCTTTTCAATTATTTGTAATTTAAGACCGAAAAAATGCAGAATAGTAAAGAATAGATAATATGGCAGGATGTTTTGCTGATTTATTGATAAAGAGAAAAAAGCTGAATATAGATTATTTATTGGAGAGAGCGGGATATCCAAATCTCCACAGAGAATTAGATAATCACTTTTGAACCAAAGTAGGGGAGTAAACCCGAGTAAAATGATAATTAGTATTTGAATAATTTCTTCTTTTTCAAACTTTTTAAATTTTATCAATTTTTTAAAATTCATTACTACGATGTGTAAGCTTTTTTAATAATGTCTTAAGAACGCTATTCTTTATTTTTTTTTATTAATGATTTAATAGGTTATTTGTAAAAATGATAATTATTTAATTTCCGGTACTCCAATAGTTTTAAATGCTGAAAATTTTCCTATTTTTTTCTCCATAAACTTTAATATTTTTAAATCATTAACTTTCCTGTTTCTTTGTACAATCTGTCTTTTTTTAATTATCTTTCCCATATTTTTTAGGATGTAGAAATATGATTTGAGATATACATCCATTATTATTTTTGGCTTCATCATAAACATAAAAAATAGCATCTCACCAATATTGATTAATAAGTAAACAGGTATGATTATTAAAAGAGTAAAAAGACTATAATTTTTTAATAATGTATATATAGTATTTCTTTCTCCAAGATATCTTCTTTTGACATTCATTATGTATCTTGTATTTTTTATTTTTCTTGGATTTAATATAGTCCCATTTTTAGCGAGACTTACACCACCACCTTTATGATGCACAATTGCTTCAGAAACCTGTTCTATCCTATAATCTTGAAGATGTAATCTCCAACAAAGATCAACATCATCTTTATACATGAAATAACTTTCATCGAATCCACCTATAGTATCAAAAATTTGCTTTTTTAGGAAAAGTGAGGAACTCGGAGAGTAAAATATCTTTCCAGGTTTGCCTGGATAGCCATATCCAAAAATATCCAAACCTATTCCGCAGTCAAATGGATAAAAATTATCATAGGAAACTTCTTGACAAGCACATACATCAACTTTCTTCTCTTTTTCACATTTTAATACAAGATTTTTAATACAGTCTTTTTCCAATCTTGTATCAACATTTAAAAAGAATAAATATTTACCATTCGCTTCTTTAGCACCTATATTGTTTGCCTTGGCACTTCCAAAGTTATCTCTATTTTTTATTATTTTAATATCATAATTAACATTTTCTACTTTTTTTAATGAGTCATCAGTTGAAGCATTGTCTAATACTATAGTTTCAACATTATCATACGATTGATTCTTTATAGAAAGTATACAGTCTTCTATATAATTAGAACCATTATAATTTAACATAATTATTGATACTAATGGATTCATATCTATCATTTATTTATCTAAATTTATAAGTAAACCACAATATTTACATTTGTATATTTTTTTATTTATAGTATGACTTAACTTCTTTCCACATCTGCAAATATATCCTGCCAATCTTGCTGGATTTCCAACCACTAAGCCATATTTTGGAATGTCTTTTGTAACTACTGAACCTGAACCAACCATAGCAAATTGATGTATTGTGATACCTGGAGTAATAGTGGAGCTTGCTCCAATCGAACTACCTTTTTCTATAAGAACATTTTCTAAAGTCCAATCTCCCTCTTTTTTTAAACTGCCATCTATATTAGTAGCTCTGGGAAATTTGTCATTAGTAATATTCACATTTGGACCTATAAATACTTCATCTTGAATTATTGTACCTGAGTAGATATTAGAGGAGTTTTGTATCTTTACTTTATTACCTATTTTTACATTCTTGTCTATATAGCAATCTTTACCAATAATGCAATATTCACCTATTTCTGTATTTTCTCTGACTTGTGTATTATGCCATATTATAGTTCCCTTACCAATTTTTGCATTTTTGGATATTATTGCTTTTTTACTAATCATTTTCATATTTTCCTATTTAATTTTATCAATTACCTTTTTAGCAATTTTTAAAGCATTTAATGCTTCATCACCTGAGATTTTTGGTTTTTTTCTATTTTTAACACAATTTATAAAATGCTCTAACTCAAGTTTTAGAGGTTCGACTTTTTCAACTCTTTGTTTTATTTTTTTAGGTTTTCCAAATTTAATTATAAAATCTCCAAAATCATCATATTCCTTATATATATTATTCTCATAGATGTATAAATCCTGAGTAATATAATCTAACTCAGCGTATCCCCTTTTTCCAGTTATGGTTAGATTTCTTATTTTTACCGGGGTAATCCAATTTACTTGAATCAGAACATTTGTATTTTTATAAATTAGAAATATCTCAGCATAATCTTTTCTCTCATTTAATAATGCACTACCCCCTTTTGCAAAAACTGTATCTGGGTAGCTGTCTAACAGATAGTTTGAAATATCAATATCATGAATAGCAAGGTCAATGATTACATTAGAATCTTTAATTCGAGGGGGGAAAATTCCAACTCTTTTTATGTTCAGGGATATTATTTCACCTAATTTTCCACTATCTAAAATTCTTTTTAATTTTATAATTGCTGGATTAAATCTTTCTATATGTCCAACCATTAAAATTAAATCCCTTTTTCTCGTTGTATTAATTATCTTTAATGCTGAAAGCTCACTTTCAGCAATCGGTTTTTCTATTAAAATATCTATATCTCTTTTAGCAACATCAAGAGCAACCTTTTTATGCAGAGATGTTGGTACACAAATAGAGACCGCATCAATTTTTTCATTATTAAACATCTTGTTAAAATCTTTATAGAATTTACATTTGTATTTTTTTGCGTATTTATTACCCTTTTTTTCATCTACATCTGATATAGATACTAAATTTACATTTTCCATTTCGTTATAAATTCTGGCATGATGAATACCCATACTTCCGATACCAATTACTGCAACATTCATTATTTAATCTCCTAAAATATCAATAATTTTATTTAAATCTTTTTTTGAAACAGATGGGTGAATTGGTAGAGACAATACTTCTTTAGTAATCTTTTCACAAACTGGAAGCTCTTCGTCATAGCCTAATTTTTTAAATAAAGCCTGCTTATGTATAGGAATTGGATAATATATTCCGCACTCAATACCACTTTGTTTTAGTTTTTTTATTAACTCCTCTCTTGTCATTTTATATTTTTTAGTAACTCTTATAGTGAACTGATGAAATACATGTCTATACCCAGGTTTTAGTTTTGGGATTATTATTCCAGGAATTTTTAATTTTTTTTGAAGATACAAAGCATTCTCGATTCTTCTTGAATTAAAAAATTCTAATTTCTTAAGTTGTGCAATTCCTATAGCTGCTGATAACTCAGTCATTCTGTAGTTGTAGCCTAAAATATCATGATGATAGCGAATTTGAGAACCATGATTTCTCAATTTTCTAATAAGTTCATCAATCTTTTCATCATTTATAGTTATCATTCCACCTTCGCCAGTTGTTATGTTTTTTGTTGGATAAAAACTAAAGCACCCTATACCAAAAGTTCCAACATTTTTATTACCTATTTTTGCTCCATGAGCCTGGCAAGCATCTTC
>Ga0209986_10003360_pt1 | contig 14051 bp, 9 predicted proteins | sample BlataG_FD_183168 | JGI IMG/M metagenome (GOLD analysis project Ga0209986, IMG submission 183168) | Deep subsurface microbial communities from Black Sea to uncover new lineages of life (NeLLi) - Black_00105 metaG (SPAdes) (version 2) | ecosystem: Environmental > Aquatic > Marine > Oceanic >...
TCTTCAATCTGTTGCGAGGGTTCAATGGGCAAAAGAATGTGCGCCAGCTTCACCGCTTCCGGCTGACCGGGGAGTGAGTCCTGGAACTTGTGATAAAACTCCTCCACTTCGTGGCGCGACACTGCCACCGTGGACAGCTTTTTTTGAATGAAGCGCTGTTTTACAATCTGGTTCTCCACCTCGGTGCGGTAACGTTTTTTCAGCTCGCGTATGGTCAACCCCTCGGCCGCCAGGGCGTCAAGAAACTCCTCGTTGGAGCCAAAGTTTTGGGAGATACGGCCAATATGCTCATCAAGAGCCTGGTCGATCTCCTCCGAGCGCACGCTGATGGAGGTATCCTGTTGGGCAGCTACTAAAAACAGTTGGTCGGAGACCAACTGTTGAAGAATTTCCTCCTCGAACTGCTGCAGCTCCTGCTCATCTCTGGGGTGGCGTCCCGTTTGAAGAGCGATCATTTGTACTTGCGAGGCCAGCTCCGAGGCCAGTATGACGCGGTCTCCGACAATCGCGATAATTTGATCGACGGTTTCACGCTGAGCGCCACAAGGAATTCCCGACAGAAGTATGAAAAGCCCGACAGCGGCTATCACCCGGTATCGTTTCATAGTTGGTTGTCAGTCGGAGCTGCCGGTGGTATCCACCGCAGCAAATTTATCCTTGTCGATAGTTGACCACAGGACGTCTTCGTTGACGATGATCCGGGTTGATTGTCGGCGTTCTTCAACCCATTTCTCAAAGGCATCTTTTTTCTGCTTGTCGACCAGTTTTTGCATAATCTCACGCTTAAGTCCCAGGTAGTCTTTTAACTCCTTGTCGATCTTGTCCACTACGTAGAAGAGGGCGTACTTTCCATTATCAGTGAGCACCGGCCCCCCGATGCCACCGACGGGTGTTTTCCAGGCCTCCTCAAAAATTTCCGGGTGGTGTGCCTTTTGAATATACCCGAGGTTGCCGCCGCCAATCCGTTTACCGAGCCGCTCAGTATGTTTCTCAGCAGCCTTTATGAAGTCTTCAAACGAGTTTAGCTCCTTTCTAAGCTTCTGGGCTTTGAGCTCATCACTGAGAAGGATTTCATGGGTGTGAACCTTGGCCGGCACGGTGAACTCTTCGAGATGCTTATCGTAGTATAGTCGCAGCGCCGCTTCATCGGGCGGTGGCGGCAGCGGGATCGAATCATCTCTCATTATCTCCGCCATCGCCAGCTCTTTGAAAAGCTGGAGCCTCCCTAAGAATTCTGGATCATTGTCAATGCCTTCGCGATGAGCCTCCACCACTATGATGTCATTCATCTTTAATCGGAAAATAATGGCAGCCAAAGAATCATAGTTGTCGAAGTCTGGCCGCATACTCCGCGGTATGATTTTGTTGGCCCGGGTAAGATACTCGAACACCGTCATCTGTCCGCCGTCCCACGTTGCCAGTATAAGCTCTCTCTCGTTGCGGTCGAGCTGTTCTAAGTCAAAATCGTTTCTGGGGAGCGTTTTCAATAGCTGCGGAGGATAAATGGTTTCACGCTTGTGCAGCAGGTAATCACAGGTGGCGGTGTCAATAGAAACTGCATACCGGGACTTTATGTCGTCAAAATACTGTTCCCCCAGCTTGTTCGATTTATAGCTCCGGACCTGCTCAACAAGCAAGCCTTTCATGGTCTTGAAGTCCGTGCGCAGTTCATTGGGAAGCTTGTCGACGACCTTGATAATATGGTAGCCGAATCTTGATTTCACCGGTGGGGACACTTCGCCGGGTTCCATGCTAAAGGCAGCTTCTTGAAACTCATCGACCATGGCGCCCCAGGTAAAATAGCCGAGATCCCCTTTATTTCTCTTGGCCGAGGGATCGGTGGAGTGCTGGTAGGCAAGCTTCTCGAAATTCTCCCCGTTTTTGATCCGCTCCAGAAGCATCTGGGCGGTGTCGTGGTCAGCGACCAGGATGTGTGAAACCTTAATTTTGTACTCAAGATGTTTGTAGAGCTCTTTTACCTCAGCTTCGGAAGGTTCCGCTTTATCGGCTATTTTCCGTTGCAGGAGCGAATTGATAAGAAACTTATCCTTGTTGGCCAGAACCACGCGGGCCAACTCTTCCAGCTTGTCAATGTTATTTTCGTAGGCCGCCTGGATAAGCAGCCGGGTAATGATTACGCTGTCGAGCGTCTGGCGTTTTGCAGTGAATTCGTCCTGCGCGGTCCGGAACGGGTATCCGATCCTGTAGAAATCATTATACTCTTTAATGGTAATTTCATAATCTTCAACAATGGCCAGGACTTCACTTCCCGACTTACCACAACCTGACCATAAACAAGCGATCAAGGAAAGCAATACTAACAAGCCAAGTAATCTTTTTCTGCTCATTTTACAAGAATCCTCCAGGATTTTCATGTTCTACTGACCATCCGTTGTTAAGTTCCTTCAAAACGGTTAACTAAAAGGCAAATTATAAACAACGCCGGTGGCTTTTCCAAATTCTTTGTGGCGAGCTGGCTGAGATCGGCAACACGGTTACTCGAGGTCCGACTCGAGATAGTCCCTCGTGGAAGACTTGCGGCTGAGCCGCTGAGAGAGCTTTTCGGAGAATTCGATAGCGGAGTCTTTTCCATATACTTTGAGCATATGGTTCATGGCGATGACTTCGGAAATGACGGTGATATTTTTTCCGGGAGAAATCGGGACTCTCACATAGGGTATCTCCACTCCTAAGATGGTTGTTCGCTTAGCCTCGACCCCCAGGCGTTCATACTCCTCGGTCTCGGACCACAGGGCTAAATTCACCTCAACCTCAATCCGCTTCTGAAGGCGTATTGCCCGAATACCGAACAGCTGCTCGATATCAATAATACCGACCCCCCGGATCTCCATGTGATGTCCCAGCAATTCCGCACCCGTGCCTATAATGACATCGGCCCCCCGCCGGTTTATCCTGACTACATCATCGGCTACCAGGCGGTGGCCGCGCTCCACAAGGTCGAGGGCCACCTCCGACTTCCCGATCCCCGATTTGCCGGTATACAACAGCCCCACGCCATAGACATCTACCAGTGTGCCGTGCACCGTGATTGAGGGGGCAAAAATGTGTTCAAGGTAGGCGGAGAGGCGATTGATCAGTTCCACAGTGGTCAGCCGGCTGGAAAACACCCCGGTGTGGAATCTGTCGGCGGCATCAACAAACTCCGTCCGCGGCGTAATTCCTTTGGTAACAATTACCATCGGAATATCGCGTTCAAACAGCTCCCGGGATACTTCTGTGAGCCGGTCAACGGGAAGCCGATTCATATAGGCCATCTCCGTTTCTCCCAGGACTTGAATTCTTTTGTTGGAGAAACGCTCGAAAAAGCCCGTCAGCCCCAGCCCCGGACGGTGAAGATCAGGATGTTGAATCACCTTTTTCATACCCGCCCGGTTGCTGTTCAGAGCCGTTAATTCAAGTTCCTGGTTGCGAGAATTGTAGAGTTTTTCAACCGTGATGCCTGACATAATAATCAAATATACACACAACTATTGGCCGTGTGCAACAAACAAAATAGACAAAAAAACCAAGCCCGCCGAAGGCGGGCCTGGTCGAGGAGGAACTGCAGACAGCTTGGCAACTAAACGTCATACTATTTGAGCTTTTCGCGAAGCTCCTCCATCTCCCTATGCAGGGATTTCAATTCCTTTTTTAGCTTTTTCATCTCCAGTTCCAGTTCGTCAAAATCGTCAGGGTCAAGGTCGGGAAAATCATCAAGATCAAGATCGGGCAAGGGCTGGATTCTCGGGATGGCCCGAAGCATGGCCTTCGTCATCACTTTTGGCAGCATAAAATCAAAGTCGGGGCCGTAAAACTGCCGGAAGAGGATATGAGAGTAAGCATCACTCTCCTCTTCAGCTTCGGCCACCTCAACGGAGAACTTCCTCTCCTTTTTGTCGCGGATAACCGTTACTTCGACTTTATCGCCCGGCTCTTTCTCCGAGATCAAGTCCCGGACATCTTCGGAGTCAAAAATCTCGTCCTTATCGATGGAAACAATCACGTCGCCCGCTTTCAACCCGGCCTCCTTGGCTGGAGAATCCTCGCGGACTTCCGCAATCAGGGCTCCCCGGCCCTTGTCGAGGCCGAAGAAATCTCCCAGTTGAGAGGTCAGGTCAAGCAAGCTGACGCCTAAGTACGATCGCTCGTCATCATCATAGTCGAATGAGAAGAAGTAATCCTTGTTGCCAGGGCTTTTGGATATCCGGATTGACTTGTCGTAGCCGGGTCTTTTCTCCAGAGTGACCGTAAGCTCCACTTCATCGCCCTCTCTCATAACGGTCAGGATCACTTCATCCCCCGGATGGTGCTCGTCAATCATTTCCACCAGTTCATCGGCGTCGGTGACTTTTGAGCCGTCAAAGCCGATGATGACATCCTCCTCCTCCAGACCTGCTTCCTCAGCCGGGGAGTCCTCAACCACCTCGTTGACGACAACTCCGTATTTGACCGGCAGATCAAACGTTTCTACCAGCTCGTAATCGACCGTCTGAGTGTAAACGCCAAGCCACGCCTTCTTGCTCCCCTTGTAAGATTTTGCCGTCGCCGGGCCGACAACAAGCCCGAGAACGACAATGCCTGCGACCGTCAGGTAGCATAATCTCTTCATCGTTACCTCCATTATCCTTCGTTTGCTACGTTCCCTGAGCCTTATACGGCGTCATCGAGACGAGGTTTCAAACGGGCGGGCAAAAATGCTCAGGTGGCAGGTAAGAAAATTCACGGGCGGCAGATGTCCACATTTGCCGCCTTTGAGTTGGCGCACGAGAAGAGGCTGTACCAAAAGGACGGACATTCATTATCTTGTGCTGTCGGGCGACTACTGGTTGACTTCCTGTTTTTCGGCGACGATCCGCCGTGGCCATGCTAAGGAGGTGTAGAGACCGAGCTTTCGGATTCCTTCTTTGTTCGGCCACCTCTGCTCGTGCCGGCCAAGGCAATGCCGGACCATGCCCGGAGGCGCGATCTCCTCACCTCTGGGTGAACGAATACGTAGGCTTATTGGAGAGGTGAAAAAATGTTCAAAAGACTATTGATTACATTGTTTTTCGTTCTGGCCAGTGTCCCTGCTTTTGCCCAGGTTGACACCGCCGAGATGGAGAGATATGACGGAGCGCAAAACCGCTGGCAGGCTGCTTCTAACGACTGCTGCAACCACGATGGGATGCACGACAACGTTGACTACGAGCCGGCCGATCATGTCAACGCAGTCGACCTGACATACATGGTCGACTACCCACTTTACGGCGGCCCGAACCCGATTTGTAACTGAATTTCCTGGGGGATAGGTATTCGCTTGCCCCTCTCCCTCTAAAATAAGGGGCAGAACCGATCAGGGGGCGGCGTTGAAAACTGTTTGCTTTTGGTTCGGTTGCGCTTATATTTGTGTTGCGCGCCGTCATGTGCAACCTAGCGGTGACATGCGGCTTGGCGTTCGGCAATGCCGAAGTGGTGAAATTGATAGACGCGCTGTGTTCAGGGCGCAATTCTTGCAAGGGAGTGGGGATTCGAGTTCCCCCTTCGGCATTCATAAACTCTAAAGTCCACTAAGCGATCGATAGCTGTGACTGCTTTCCACGATTCTTCCGGTATGAAGTTGTGGCCGACATGATCGAGGTAGCCTACGACATCACCTCATTGGCGCAGTTACCGTATGGCGGGGTGGCACAGGTTTGTTCCCACACGCTTGTTCAGGCCCGCGGGCATCCGGATGTTTCCCCGATGGCGTACTATCGTCGCGGTCACAGAGGGAACATTGCTGTCGATGAGGTACCTTTACGTAGGCTGTCAGTTGCGAGTCAATTCCGTCGTATCCCGTTCGATATTGTTCATGCCCTCTGTCACCGACTTCCGTCGCTACGCGCACGGAAAGTGGTCTATACACTCTACGATGCTTGGTCGTTGCATCCTAACCCGTATCAAAGCCCTAACTTTCAAAAAACCGTCGGACGACGGATGCGAAGGGAGCTTCTTAAGGCAGATGTGATAGTTACTATCAGCGAGTGGACCCGCTTGCGGTTGCTTAGACTCAAGTTGGTTGATGCTGACAAATGCGTGGTGGTCCATTTGGGGGCAACACCGCCTCACTCCCCACCGCAAGCATCCGGCCGGACTGATATCGGCCGGTGGTTGACTGAACCATACGTGCTATTCGTGGGACGAATAGAAGCACGCAAGAACATCGGCCACCTGGTCGAAGCGGTAAGGTCGCTTTCACAGCTAAACTTGGTGATCGTTGGTGAACCCGGTTTCGGCTATGAGGATATCGTCGACAACCACCTGGCCAGGTTCCCAAGTGATAGGCTCTGCATCCTAAGCCGCGTGCCGGCTTTTGAGTTGGAGCTGCTTTATCATAACGCGATAGCCATGTTGCTGCCGTCCTGGGAAGAAGGTTTTGGCTTACCAATCTTGGAAGCTATGGTGCGCGGCTGCCCGGTTATCACCTCCAATTGCTCGGCGGCCTCAGAAGTCGGGGCTGGCGGCGCGATTCTTGTCGATCCGGCTGATCCCACGGAAAGTCGCGACGCTCTATCAAGGCTACACAATGATGCTGCATATCGCAGCCGTTGGCGGCAAACTGGCCTGGCCCACAGCAGTAATTTTAGCTGGTCAAAATACTTCGAAGACTTGATATCAGTGTACCGGTCCGTTCTTTCGAACTGATAGGCCACCAAACAAACTCAGCCAGGGCTTAAGGCAATCATTGATAGCTGGTCTGTATTCAAAACTCCTTTGGATTGAACAAATGAGAACTCATAAGAAGTTGTATATGTTCGGTCAATTCGTTAAGTTCCCATAGAGCAGAACCCGTAGCGGTTCTATCAGGCAAATTAATGGCAGAAGCCCAGAGGTTTCTGCCCTACGAAAACTGAATAAATAAGACCTGACAGGAGTCCAAGTATGTTTCTTCGATTAGTTAAGAGGCTGATGCTGCTGATCCTGGCAACAGCTATCGTGTCAGGCATTCAAGCAGCAACGGTATCCATCGTCAAATTTGAAAGCCACGATATACAGTTGATTCTGGATGTTCCCTCGCACACGGTGGTCATAAAGGATGAAGGCTTGATGCAGGTACAGGAGGGATGGAACCTGTTTCAACTCAATCGGACGACTGACATTGAATCGTTTACCATTGCCGAGAGTTCAATGGAGTACCTTGCAGTTCAGCTTGAGGACACCTCTACACTACCATCAGAATTGATCACCGGTCTGCCCGAAATCGAATCGGAGGGAGAGCCGCAACTGATTTTCTTCAAATCAAACCGGGCGGGAGCCGTTGGATTCTCGTTAGACTACCGCGCTGAGTTCTATCAAGATGTGAGTAATACACGCTTCTCCAATGAAATGGTGGGAAAGGAAGTGACCGGCACCATTTTGGAGCAGGGGGCTTATCTGAGTCCGGCTGCATTCTTTTATCCATGCGGGGACGAGACGCTGTTGAAGTTTACGCTAACGGCTGATATCCCTGAAGAATGGGAGTCCGTAAGCGATGGCAATCGCCTGTCGACGGGTACGCGTGACGGCCGGAAAATCCAAACCTGGCAGAATCCATTCGAATCCGATGGAAATATGTTTTTCGCTGCGCCGTTTGTCGTGAAATCCACATGGGTGGATAGTATAGAAGTGGCCTGCTACTTTTTCGAAGCGGACACCGACTTGATCGATGACTATCTCACGGCAACGGCCAATTACATTGAGATGTACTCCGACCTTATTGGTCCCTATCCTTTCCGCCGCTTTACGGTAGCGGAGAACTTCTTCCCCACCGGCTACGGAATGCCCGCCTGGACTCTTTTAGGCCAGCAGGTTTTGCGGCTCCCCTTCATAATTCGAACGTCGCTGGGGCATGAAGTGCTCCACAATTGGTGGGGAAACAGCGTCTTTGTGGACTATGATCGCGGCAACTGGTGCGAAGGTGCTACGGTTTATGGCGCTGATTATCGTTACAAGCTGATGCAGTCACCCGCCGCCGCTCGCGATTACCGTAAGAATATCTTAAAACAGTACGTCAGCTACGTCAACGAAGGAAACGACTTTCCAATCAGAGAATTCCAATCCCGAACTTCTCCCAACACACGCACTATCGGCTACAATAAGGCGATGATGGTTTACCACATGATTGAAGAAGAAATTGGAACTACTGCTTTTTTTAAGGCCTGGAAACTGGTGTATGACAAATACCGAGGGCAGCAGATATCCTGGGAGGAATGGATAGACGCCTTTGAAGAATCCGGCGAGGTTTCTCTATCTCACATCATTCCCCAATGGATCGACCGGTCGGGGGCGCCGATCCTTGATATAGAAATCCTCAACAATGTGTTTGGCCCCGACAACCAAACCCGTTCCGTTGAATTCAAACTTATGGAAAAGAGTGGACAGGGCTACAGGCTGAAAGTTCCTCTGCGCTTCTCAGGCGAAAATGTGGTTCTCGATTCGTTAGTGATTGTTGCTTCCGAAGAATCGATATTTACGATGACTGTGCCGAATGAAATGACCACCCTGGAGGTTGATCCTGAATACCATCTGTTCAGGAAATTGTATCCTCGGGAAGTTGAACCGGTCATCTCAGCGATTTTAGGGAATCCTCAAAAACGTTTTATTTCATTTGCATCCGATGAAAGTGTCAATGAACGGTATAAATCTTTCGGCGTCAACATGACGGAAGACTCCGTTACTGTTGATTCACCTGAGATTTTTCAAAGTGAGAGCCGGGCGTATTCGCCGATTATGCTCAATCCTACGGAATTACCGGAATACCTGAGGGAAATGATCTCACTCAAGGATGATACGGTGGTCATAGATAACGCGAAGTATCCACGAGGGAGCCATACCTTTGTTCTTACCGGCGAAAATTGGAACGGCTTTGAAAAATATATGTTGGTTTTAACTGAGGATCACGAATCGCTCCCGCGCCTCGGACAACTGATCCCGCACTATGGCAAGTACTCCTTTCTTGTCTTTGAGGGTTCTCGCAACGTCGGCAAGGGTCAGTGGCCAGTCAAACAATCGCCACTAAAGAAGAGATTGTCACCGTGAGGGTTTCTCGCGCTGCGTTCAGGGTGCAGTGGCCGTAAGGCAGAAGCACAAGAGGCTTCTGCCCTACGAAGACTTGAGTGCGCTACACCTTCCCCGCTACCGCCTCGGCTACCTCCAGCGTGGTGTTGGTGCCGCCCATGTCGTAGGTACGGACTTTGCCCTCTCGAATGACCTCTGCAATTGCATTCTCCAATAAAAGCGACTTGTCGCGCTCGCCAAGCCAGTCGAACATCAGCTTGACTGTAATAAGCATCGCCATCGGGTTGACCTTGTACTGACCGGCATACTTGGGTGCAGAGCCGTGGGTCGGCTCGAAGACGGCATAGTCGTCGCCGATATTGCCCGACGCCGCAAACCCCAGCCCGCCGACAAGCTGCGCGCACAAATCCGAGATGATGTCACCGAACATGTTGGAAGTGACAAGGACTGAATAGTCGAGCGGATTTTTAATCAGCCACATGCACATAGCGTCGATATTCGTCTCCCACAGCTCAATGCCGGGGTAGTTCTTGGCTACTTCTCTGGCAGTTCGCACCATGAGACCTGAGGTCTCCCGGATAACATTCGGTTTTTCAACAACGGTGACGGTTTTGCGGCCTGTCTTCTTTGCATATTCAAAGGCATCAGTAACAATGTCGCGGCAGCCTTTCTTGGTATTGATGCGCAGTGAGACGGCAATCTCGTCGCCGGGGGTGGCGTCAAAGCGAGACATTTTCTTGTTGTGTTTTCTCACGGCGTCACGGACTTCATCCGGCAACGGAAAGAACTCCACGCCGGAATACAAATCCTCGGTATTTTCGCGGAAGACGACAATGTCAATACCGTCCTTATAGTTCAGGGGATTGCCCGGGTAAGCCTTGCAGGGGCGAAGGTTGGTGCGCAGATTGAACTCCTGCCGCAGCCGCACGATCGGCGAGGAGTAGACATGCCCTTTCCCCTGTAGCTCGGGTATTAACTCGCGTTCCGCTTCTTCTTTTGGCTTGGAGGTAATGGCGCCGAACAGAGCGCAGTCAGTGTTTTTGAGAAGCTCGGTGGTGCGGTCGGGGAGCGGGTTGGCCTCGGTTCTCCAGAACTCCCAGCCGATATCGCCATGGATATACTCAGCGTCAAAGCTCATTTTGTCTAAAACAATACGAGCAGCTTCCATGACATCGTTTCCGACTCCATCACCCGGAAGCCAGGCAATCTCGTACTTGGGCATAGCGAACAACCCCTCTATGATTTAAAGGCTGAAGGTAAAGTTGAACATGTGAGCGGAACCTAAATATCCCGAAAATGGCACAAAGGCATAGTCAACCGTTATGTTTCGTTTGGTAAATGACGCGCCCGCCGTGAAGTTCTTGGTGTCGTAGTTGAACATGTACCCGGCGCGAAGCGAAAGCTGCTCATGAAGCTGAGCCTCGGCGCCGGCGTGCAGGTGGAATTTGTCATCGAGGATAACCACGTCAAGGGCGCCTAAATATGACGTATACCGATAGGAGCCGCCAAGGCGGTAGGTCGTCGGAAGCGATATGTCGCGCGAACCCTCAAGGCCCCGCTTCTCCAGCATGAAATCCGAACCGATATTGGTGACAGAAGCGCCGAGGTTTACCTCGTCCGAGGGGGATGCCAGCAGGCCGACGTCAACATTAAAAGAGGAACCGCGCCACCCTTCGATCTTCTCAATAAACCACCCGGCCGCAAAACCGGCTGCAATCCTGTCGGAAATCTGGTACGCAAGTCCTCCCTTGAATGACACGTCGTGGGCGTCAAACAGATCATACGGGTCAGTGGTGGGATGAAGGCGAGCCTCCAGTTCGTCCACGGCCGCAAAACGTATCCCGCCGTGTACATAGATACGGGAGGCCAGGTTTGCCGCTATGTACCCCGACTCCATGCGGATTCGTTCCCAGAAAAAGGTGTGTCCAAAGGAAGCGGTAAATTTGTCGACGCCGGCGACTCCGGCAGGGTTGTAGACGGCTGCGTTGGGGTCGCCGTTAATGGAAACGAACGCCGCTCCCATACCGGCGGCACGGGCGCTGTGGTCATTCTTGAGCATAGCTAAGCCATCGGCGGCGTCAAGAGCGCCGACAAAAAGCAAACCGATCGCCGTGACAAAACAGAGTCTTACAAAACCATTGCCCATAGTTCACCAGCCTCTAAAAGAGTATGTCCAATGAAAAAATATGCTCCGATCCCTCGTCAACTTTGTCGGTCGAAAAGGCGTAATCGACAGCAAGGGTACGCTTGCCTACCTCAAAGATATAGCCGGTGCCGGCCGTGAACCGGCCGTCTGAGAAACCTCCTCGGATAGCAAATTCAGGAGAGACCAAATACTCCGCACCGGCATGGAAAAACGGGTCCTGTTTTTTATTCTTTAGAACGTCCACCGCCACTAACAACTTCCGTTCAAAAAAGCGTGCTGAACCTCCCAGACCGACCTCGAGCGGCACGGCGTCATCCTGGTCGGTACTCAAAGCTGCAGGATCTCTGAACTGGTGAATATAGTTTTCGTTGTTCCAGCTGTATTCTGCGGCAAGGTGCTTTACTGTCAGCCCTACCCGAATATCCTGCACCGGCAGAAGATCCCTGGTCTCGCGACTGAAAAACTGATTGATGTACAACATAAGTCCAAAATCGAAGCTAACCGTAAATGCCGTCATCTCAGCAAAGGTAGCATGCAGGTATTTTGCGTTGATACCGACTGAGAGGTAGTCCTCAAACTTCTTGGCAAAAAGAGCGCTGAAGACATGGCTATTGTAGCTCAACTGTCGGCCAAGATCCCTTCCGTTTTGATCCCGTGCGGTGACATCCCCTGATCCCGCGTATAACCAGTGGACACCGATCGCCGATTCACCTTTGGCGGGAAATATGAGGGTTACATACCCCAGGGCCCGGTCGAGCGCCAGCATCCGGTACGAGGAGGCAAAAAGGGGCCTTTTCAGATCAGCAAGGCCGGCCGGATTAAAAAGCGGTCCGGCGCCGTCATCGGAGATGGCCAGGTAAGCGCCGCCTAAGGCGGTCGGACGGGCTCCAATCGGAATCTGGAAAAAGGCGCCCGCATAACCACCCTTGCCCTCAGCCGCCGGCAGAGTCGAGGCAAGCAAGACAACGAGTATGATAGACACGCAAATATGGCGCAGCATCATCTTGTCCTCACGGTATCACCGCCACTTTTCCCCAGCGGACTTCGCCGGTTGAATACTCGACTTTGAAATAATACATGCCAACGGCAACCTGATCACCCCGGTCATTTCTTCCATCCCAGGTCCTTCGTTGAACGCCTGATGCCGGGTAGACACCTGGAGAGAAGCTCTGGTTGTCTATAATACGGGTAACGAGATTCATGGCGAAGTCGTAAATCTCCAGGGTGATGTCTGCTTCCCGTTCCACGGTAAAATGAAAATCGACACCCAGGTCTCGTGAATGACTGAACGGCACCGGGAAGGCATACACCTCGCCAGGCGAGGAAGCAGAATCAATCACATAGAGGGCTAAATCAACAGTCAAATTGGATAGGTTCAAGCGCAATGTACGGTCTCCGGTGCCAACCCAGAGGTGATCATCAATGACTTCAACGGCATACACGGGTGTACCCGGCAGCACCAGCTGTTCACCCAGCGAGTCCACCAAGGTAATGGTATCCCACGTCAGGCCGGTATCCTGATGGTTGAACAACAAACCATTGTCGGTAGCCGCAAACACTGAATCACCGTTAAAAGCAAAATTCCAGGCGAAGCCGTCGCGGTAAACCGACTCCCACCTTCGCTCAAACCTGACCGCTTGCTCAAGTGAATCAGGGTGAACAACGTTGCCAAGAGAATCCACTGGGGTAACCAGTCCGACGGAAATTCCCTCCGATCCGGTGAACGCCGGACGGCACGACACCCAGATGCGAGCCCATTCGTTTTCTATGTACTGCACTCCCAGCGCAGGCATGAAGTCTCCGGTGATGCCGGGCACATTGGAAGCATAGTTTACCACAAAATCCGCCCCCAGCGAATCGGTATTCACTCGATATATTTTGTACGTTTCCCCGCGGTTGTTGGAAATAGCAAAGCCATTATCAGTACCGAAGAAGATGGTATCACCCCGAATGGCCATGACTTTGACCTTATTCTCGTTGATATTATCATTGCCCTCATAGACCTGATAGGTGGACCAATTGTACCCACCGTTTCTTGTGAATCTTATACCATCTTCGCTGACCACGACAGCGGTATCACCGATGAAGTCGATGTCGTTGCCGTCTCTCCCTCTGAGCCTCGAAACGAAGAGCGTATCACCATCGCCGTAGGACCGGAAGATGACCGGCGTACCTTCTTCTTCCGATAGAGGACGATTCACCGTCCAAATTGCCAGCGAGTCATAGGTCTCACCTGTGTAGAATAGTTGGGTTTTGACACGAATCACTTTTGCCGAGCTGGAATCATTTTCGGGAAAGACGTGAAAGCGCGAGGAGTCTATCTGGCCGACCGTATTCAGGTAGAGCGTAACTAAACCGGAATCAGTACCGATTTGCAGGGTGTCGGCCAGAGCGTCGAGAGCATGCACCACGTTGCGCTGGTTATCTAACGTCATGACTGTTGAATCCACGTAAATATGGTTCCAGATCATGCCGGTGTCGTTAGAAACAAACAACCCCGCCTCTTCGGCGGCTATGTACAGTCGCTCTCGAATAACAGCAAAGTCGGAGATTTGTTGGTTGGCTTCGGTAAGAAATGTATCTGAGAACAGGGTATAGCTATCACCCTGATCTGTGGAAACAGCCAGACCCGTCGACGTGCCACCCGCGCTATCCATGGTTCCAACAAACAGCTTCCCTCGGAAGTCTTTCACCGCCGAAATATACAGGCCGGGGAGTCCATCTGCCGTTTCCGGAGCAAAGCGTGAAATAAAGGGAGGCCCAAGCATCGAACCCCGGGTCATGCATCTATCTCCACCCAGAAAAACAAAACCTTCCGAGCCGCACTCATCGCAAAAGGCGATGCTGTTGATCTGCTTTGAAGATGGCTTGGTGCGGGGCGAGGCATAGA
>Ga0209986_10003361_pt1 | contig 14051 bp, 13 predicted proteins | sample BlataG_FD_183168 | JGI IMG/M metagenome (GOLD analysis project Ga0209986, IMG submission 183168) | Deep subsurface microbial communities from Black Sea to uncover new lineages of life (NeLLi) - Black_00105 metaG (SPAdes) (version 2) | ecosystem: Environmental > Aquatic > Marine > Oceanic >...
CATAATTTAATTTTTTATGTTTCAAATTTAATGAATAGGCAATATCGTATTAGAAGAAGAAAAAATATTATTAATATTCCAAAAGAATTTTGGAATAATATTTTAAAAACTACTAATAAAATTAAGGAAAGGTCGGAGTCGGCTCCTCCGATTTATAGAAAGATTGATTTCAATGATATTGATAAATTCAAATTATTTATAAAATTTAGTGATAATTTTTTTTATAATCAATTAAAATCAAAATCCAAAAAAGAATTATTAAATAAAAAAATAATGGTTTATTTTAAAAATTCAAAAGAAGAGCAGAATAATATAGTTTATGAGAATAATGATTTATTATATTGGAATAATCATATAGGTTTTGGATTAAAAAGAAATGAATTAAAAAAGTTTAATAAAAAAAAATATTATGTGAGGGATTATTTAAAAAGAAGTGATACATATTTATTAGAGGAAATAAATAATGATAAAAAAGTAGAAATTATTGATTTAGATATTTTTGATATTGATAAATATAATCCTTCGAGTAGAATAATGGGTTGGAAAGAAGATGGGTTTTTGATTATGTTTACATTTAAAGAATTTTTGAAAATTTTAATAAAGATAGATGTATTATTATATACACATTTTTTTCCATTAAATTACAATTATGGTGTTACAAGTAGAAGTATATATAATAATTAAATTATTAATATAGATTTAGATATGAATTTCGTTGATTTATAAAATCTAAATATATATATAATTATGAATATATTAAAAAGTAAAAAAAAAAATTTAAAATCTAAAAAAAACAAAAAAAGAAAAAATAGTTTTAAAAAAAAAACGAAAAAATATAATCTTAGAGGGGGAGAGTATAATAAAGGAATTGTAGGAATGTTATTTAATCATAATGATGATAATAATAGTGATAATATTAATAATAGTACAATAGATAATAATACAAATCCTATTAAAAAACTGATTAAAGATTCAAATTTTATTTTAGAGGAATGGGTCAAAAACACGAATAGGGAAAAGGGATTAACAATATATTATGCAAATGAAATTCCTTTAGTGGAGGATGGTGAAAATACAACTATTAATTGGAAAAATGGATATCATGGTTCAGGATTAAAAAATAAGAGTAAATTAGAATTTTCTGATTATATTATGAAAAAATTAGAAAATGTTGGGGGTAACAATAGTGATAAAAACAGTTGTTTAAAGGCGATAGAGACAAGATCAATCGAGGATCAAAACAAATGTGGAGACTTATTATCAAAAATACAGAATGATGATATGAATGTAATAAATAATAGAATAAAATTAAATAATAATGTTAATAAATACTTGAATGAGATGGTGAATTCGAATAATCATTATTTGGATGTTCAGAAAGATATAATGAATAAAAAAATAGAAGAGTTGAAGAATAATTTTGATAAATTATGTGGAGATACAAGTAAATTGAATCAAAATGTACAAGATATTATAATAAAAAATCAGAATTACAATAATTTAATTCAAGATTATTTTTCAGAATCACCAAATTTTGGTAATATTATAAATGTGAATAAAGATACATTTATTTTTAACGAATTAAGTGATAATTATTTAGATTTTGTGATAAAACAAGGAATTGATGTGAATAATGATAAAGAATATAATTTTGAAAGTCCTCCTTTAAATATATAAATATAATAGATATAAAAACTACTTAAGTAATAGATAGTTTATAGATAAAAATGACAATTTTATCTGAAATTTTATCGGTAACATCATCATTAATGTTATATAAGATGATGTATTATATATTAGAAAAAATGAATCCACGGAATTCGTTAATTAATTCAAGAATAGTGAGTTTAATACATGCTGTATTTGTGACAATATTATCTTTAGATTATTTGATATTGGGGAATGAATATAATACTGTGATTTCTTCTGAATTATATTGCAATAGATTGCAAATTTTAAGTATTGGATATTTTATATTAGATATGATGAGGACGATAAAAGATAGAAAATATTACAAAAAATATCATGTAATTAGTTTCATATTACACCATATATTATGTATTTTGAGTTTTTTTGGATATCATCGTTTATATCCAATAATAACAGCAAAATTATATTTATCGGAATTATCGACGCCATTTGTACATATTGAATATTTTATTTCAACATTTAATCATAAAATATTAAAAAAATTGAGAGTAATGAATGGAACAATAACATTATTATTATTTTTTATTTTTAGAATAGTGAATTATACAAATTTATTTGTATGGAGCATGGATAAAGGATTATTTGAAATAGTGGGAATAACGTTAATGTTATCAATGAATTGTTTATGGTTTTTTGAAGCTGTATATAAATCATTGTTAATTTTAAATATTATTGGATAATAATAATTTTGTTTGGAATGATAGATGTAAAAATTTTATAATAAGAATAGATAATTTAGTTTTAATTTTTTTTTTTTTGAGAATTAAATTATGTATGAATGATTAGTTATTTTTTAATGATAAGATTTTTGAAAGTACCAAATATTTTATCAGTGAAAGTATAAACAGCACCATAATTATAATTGAATTCTAAATGATGAATATCATGATAGGTAGAATGCATATAAGGAATCCAATTAAAATATTTTTCCCAAATATAGGACCTATAACCTGAATGTCCTAAAATCGCATTCCACTGTGTCCATACAAATGCGAGAATCATGCTCCAAATATGAGAATGAATAAGAAGAGCGGGAATTACTTGTGGAAATATGAATATGATTGCATCGATTCTGCTCATATAGTGATGTACAAATGCAAAGCTATGTTTATATTCGTGATGTTTTTTATGAATCTTTTTATATAATTTTGGCAAATGAACCATTCTATGAAGCCAATAAAATAGAAAATCTGCAATGAAACTTATGATTAGGATTTCTTTTAATATAACATAATTTGTTATATTTCGTTCAAAGCGATAAGGATAAAATTTTATGGAATTTGAAATATAAATAAAAATGATGGATGGTAAAAAATATACAAATATAAAATTTTTTTCAGATTCATAAAATGCTTTTTTAAAATTTTGTATACTTGGAAAGTTTCTAATTTTATATTTTTCGTATTGTATTAAATATTTTTGAAAATATTTCAATTTTAAATAGTCAATGATACTGAATAAATAGATTGGGATTTCGCTAACCAATAACCAAAATAATATGGAAAGCATAATTTGATCTGGATTGCCATTTAGAAAATCATAAAATTTGTGATATATAATATTTAACATTGATATAGTTGATTAAAATTTAAACTATTAAATCTTTATGTAATTTTAAATATTAGAAATAATATAATCATTGTTTTAATTATTTTTAATAAAAATTGGTTATAAAATAAATGAAATTTAAGATTATAATAAATGGTAATGTTTCAATAAAAATACTTATAAATATAATATGTAAGAGAATGTTAATGATAATAGGAATATATTCTGTTATTGAAAAAAAGAATAAAAAAAAAGTATAGAATGAATAAAATATAATATTTGGATAATATTGAAAAATATAGATAATAATTATATTTAGTAAGATTGGAAGAAAATTTGGGAAAATATAAAAAATATAGGGTAAGATTAAGTAATTAATATGAATTGGAAGCATAGTAATTAGAAATTAAATATCTTTAAATATTTGTATAAATAAATTTATTGGAGTAAAAAAAAATAATAAAATAATATATATTATGAATAAAATAGATAAAAAGAAATTTCCTATTTTTATCATTTCATCTTGTGATAAACATATTAAAAAAACAAAAGATCATGCATTAAAAAAATTATTTAAAAATGAATGTAAGAATTTTGAAGTTTTTGGTGGAATAGTTCCTTTTATATATTCCGAAATGAAGGATTTTAAACAAGACAATGATGACAAAATACAAATTATAAATGATGAGAATGGAATTATCGTGAATAATGTTATATATAGTAAGGATGAATTAACTAATAAATTTCATAAAAAAAAGTTTCAGAGAAATAATTTACAGACGATTGGTGAGGAATATAAGGATTCAAAAAAAATATTTAAATTTTTTAAGGAATATGGATTAAAATATATGAATAATTATTGTAATAAATCTAAAATAAAAAATATAGTATTTTTGAATAATCAGGAATGTGAAGCATTTTCTCATCTTGAATATAAAAATGAATTGGAATTGCACAAAAAATTATTAACTTTAGCAGAAGAATTTTTTATACAATATTCGGATTTACCAAGGTGTGAAGATTTTAAAGTAATTATGGCAGTATTGGATAAAGAAGGCAATATTGCAAGTTATGATAAATATAAAGATAAATGGGATATATTAGTTAAGGGTAATAATAATAGGAGAGATGCATTGTTTCATAAATTGAAAATTTATAAGAAAAAAGAAATAAACATTGAAAAGAAAAAGATAAATATTGGCGACCCAAAGAAAAAAAAAAGAAATAATATTGATTATTCTTTAAGATGTTTAGATGGAGAGTTTGTGACTTTTAATAATAATAAGAAAAATTATTATAATAAAAAAAAATATGATACTAGGGCGAACGCCCTTTCTGAGCGTTCCGAGTTTAAAGAAAGAAATTTTGGAAATAATAAAATAAATTATCATTATGATTTTGATAATTGGTCAAAATCCATGAAAAAAGAAAATAAATTAGATAATAAGTTAATGAATAGTTATGAAGATTATAAAAATAAGGAAATAGATGCAAATGAAGATTATAAAAATAAGGAAATAGATGCAAATGAAGATTATAAAAATAAGGAAATAGATGCAAATGAAGATTATAAAAATAAGGAAATAGATGCAAATGAGAGGGGAAAGAAGGATAAGAATAAGGATTTGAAAAATATTATAGAAAAAAGGGAAAATGAAATCGAGATAAAAGATAATGAAAGAATATTTGTGAATGAATCTCCTAGATCTACGAGTAGTGAAATAAATATATTAGTAAATGAATTTGAGTTTTAGAATAGAATATGATGTTTATGGAATTTTAAAAAAAACAAAAAAAAAATAAACTATTATTAATCCATGATTATATTATTAGATAATGATGGTGAGGAAAGGATTTTAAATGGAGATGAATATAATAATTATATAGAATCAAATGATAATCTAAATATAAAGAAAATATCAATTTTGGATGAAATATCAACATTTGTAAATTCGATTCAATTTATTGAAGGTGTGGAGATAGTTCAAATAAATTTTTGTAATCTTTTGGCTATGCCAATGAATATTCCAACTAATATCATAGAATTAAATCTATCTTATAATAATTTAAGATCATTAAATTTAATCAACTTTACGAATTTAAAAAATATAATAGCGACAAATAATAGATTGAGTTTATTAGAAGGGTTGAATGATACAATTGAAAGTATTAAATTAAACAATAATAGTTTTACATTCCCACCAAGTATACCTGAAAATTTAAGATTTTTAAATATTTCCAACAATATATTAGTAAGAAAACCTGAAGTGAATGATGATTGTGTTTTAATTGATAGAAATAATATTTATGCAGAAAATAATGTGAATACAGAATATACAATTGATTTTACTCAAAGTAATAATTTCTACTATGATATTTTGCCATACCAACATAACAATTCAAATTTATTTGAAAATAATAATGTTCCTACATATTCTGAAACAGGATATGAAGATATTCCAAGTCCACATCATACAGACACGACATCATTAATTGATTTGGATGAAATAACAAATATATCATCTGTACAATTTTCAATTCCATTATTACCGACAATGAACCTAGAAAATAATTTAGAAGAAGAGTATTTAAATGATGATGATTTAGATGATGATTATTTCGATGATAATAATGATAATGATATAAATAGATATAGAGAGAAAATAAAAATAATAAATAAGTTGTATTCAGAAGATAAAATTAAAATTCCAGAAAATTATCTCTGTCCGATTAGTAAATTATTATTATACAAGCCAGTATGTGTATCAGATGGTCATACATATGAGAAAGATTTTATTAAAGAATGGTTGACTTATAGTGATAAATCTCCTATGACAAATTTATCATTAAAAAATAAAATTTTGTTTCCAAATTTATGTTTAAAATCAATTATTCAGAATTGGATAGATGATCAAACAATAGAATTGGATAGTGAATTTATTGTAAATGGAAAAAATATATCTATACAAAAAACGGAAGGGAATAATGAAAATGTAATAAATGAAGACAAGTTTGAAATATTTGATCATGAAAATTTCAAAGAATCTGAAAATGAACAACCATATATTAATGATGAATCTTTAAATAATATTGATAGAGATGATAGTAGACCTGAGATGAATATAGAAGCGAATAAAGTAAATTGTATAAATCCTATGTATAGAAATATCACAGAAATAAGGACTGATAATGAAGATTATGATTTTAATTTACCAAATTGTATTGAAATGATTAATTTAAATACTAATGATCAAAAAAAAATGATAAATGATAAAATGACTGAAAGAAGGAATAATTTGGGTTATAATAGTGATACATCTAGTGAAAATGTTCAAGAAATTGTTGATGGAAATATTTTTGGGGATATTATAGATGAAGAAGCACTTGTAGTAGATAATATTGGGACTAGTTTAAATAATTCATTAGATAATAATATGATTTTAACTGTTAATGAAATAGACAATGGAGAGGAAATTAAAACAACAGAAAGTGAAAATGTAAATATAATAGAAAATGAAGAGAAAATTAAAACAACTGGAAGCGAAAATGTAAGAATTATGGATAGGATGTATGGTTTATTATGTGAAAATGTATATTTATGTTCTTATGTGAAAATAGTTATTTTGATCATAATATTCCAATTATTAAATATATAAAATTTTTTATGAAAATAGGGTAAAAAAATTAATATATAAATATAATATATTTATGATTTACAATACAGATAAAATAAATATAAATTTAATATATTTACTTCAGTTTTATGTTATAAATTTTAAAAGAGAAAACGATTTTAGTGATAATAAGTGCGATTATTATATTGATTTGACTAGTGATAAAAAAGAAATAATTTATAATGATTTAAAATTTTATGATATGTTGTTAAAAAGTGAAAATTTCATAGATAAGGTTTTGAATCTTGGGTCATCATTATCATTTTTTTTTTTAATTTTTGTTATTAGGAAAAAGGAGGAAAAAAAAAAAAGAAAGAGATAAATAACAAACCAATTGTTATATAATTATTTGTAAAATATAATCTTATATATTATATATATTATTATAATAATGAAGCCTATTAAATTCCTAATTATATTTTTATTTTTCATAATAATATTAATAATAATTGATATCATAATTAGAAAATTAAGGATTATGAAAATCGAAAATTTTGAAAATGAAATCAAGTTATCAAAAAAATTAAAAATAGAAGACATAAACAATCTAAAGAAAGGACAAAAGATTTTATCACAGATGTTTAAAGAATTTAATATAATATGTCGAAAATATAAGTTGAAATATTGGTGCGTATCGGGCACATTGATTGGTGTATTAAGACATAAAGGTTGGATACCATGGGATAACGATATAGATGTTGCTATGTTAGAGAGTGATTATCAAAAATTTAAAAAATATGCAAAAAATGAGTTATCACCGAATCTATGGTTACAGGATAGCGATAATGATAGAAGATATAAAAGGAGAGGATTAGATTGTATAAAAAAAATAAGACATTTGCATTCATGTTATATAGAGAGATCATTGATTGAAGATAATAAAACATCATTTAATGGATTATCATTAGATATATTTGTATACAGAAAAGAGGGGGATATGTTAAAATTTGATTGTCAGATAGATAAAGACATAAAAGATTTGGCATATACAGATGTTTTTCCATTACGAGAGAAGAAATTTGACAACATGAAAGTTTACATACCTAATAAATATCAACAATATAGTGTAGATAATTGGGGATCATATCCACCTAGAATGTTATCACTAGCGGATCGATATCCATCGAAAGGTAAAATAGATCCTAATAATACATGTGATTTTCATATGAATTTGTATCCGAAGTTAAATTTAATAAAAGAATTGAGCATTATTCCAATAACAGAATAATGTTACTAAACATAAATTAAAAAAAAAAAATTGATTTTATCTATTCAATAATATTAAGTCAAAAAACGATGGGTAAAAATACAAAAGGTGGAAAAAAATTTAAAAAAGGGAAAAAAAATACTTCACCAATTAAAAAGGCGGTCGTACTCAAAGAAGAAATGCAAGAATATGCAAAAGTCATAAAAATTCTGGGTGATTGTAGAGTAGACTTAGAATGTAATGATGGTAAAAAAAGAATCGGTCATATTGCTGGAAGATTGAGAAAAAGAGTATGGATTAGAAATAATGATTTAGTGCTAATTAGTCTTAGAGATTATCAACCAGAAAAATGTGATGTGATTCATAAATATTCAGAATCAGATAAGAATTATCTTGTAAACAAGGGACATCTTAAAAAAATTGAAGATGAAGAAGAAAATAATAATTCTATACAATTTACAAATGATCCATTAGAAAATGAAGAAGATGAAGATGATAATGAATGTGCTTTTAATTTTGATGAAATATAAATTAAATAAGGTTTTCTGTAAATAAATTTAAATTATTTGTTATAGTGCTTGATTTAATTTTAAAATTACAATTTTTGATAATATTTTTTGGATTTATATTTTTTAGGTCATCAAAAATATTAAGTATTAATTTTTTTTGTTTATGATTAATTTTAATTTCATAATTTGGTGTATTATTTAGATGAATATGATAATCTGGAATTTCTTGAATATCAATTATAGATTTATGATGTTTTACAATTATATCATCAAATTTAGAAATAATATTTTTGATGACTTGTATGGCTTCTATATCAAAGACAATCAATTCAAAGTTAATATTTAGTGAGTAAACGACATCAATAAATACTTTATTAATAGCTTCAATAAAAATTTTTTTTTCTTCATTATTTAAATCAAAAATATCTAAAGTATTTAAATTAAGTTTAATATCCAATACGAAAGTATACCAATCGTTTTCATTTATTTTCCAGAAAGTTTTTTCTAAATAACTCAAATATAAATTTTTATTTGATTCATATATTCTATGATCATTGAATAAGTGTATAATAAAATGATTAAATATTTGTAAAATTTTTTTTTTTTGTTTATAGCTTTTAATTTCTTGATTTAAAGATTCATCATCGATCCAATTGTTTCCATATTCTAAATGATCATTATCATTTCTTACAAGAAAAAAGTGTTTTGTAGCAACTTTATATTTTTTTTTTATTTTGAGAATTGCTTTTCTACCTCTATTTACTTTTAGATATTTGAATGATATTAAACATTCTTTATTTTCATAATCTAATAGTTCACCAAATAAGCAGTTATCTCCTATATTAGTTATTTTTATATTAACTAGTTCATTATTTTTGGGGAAGTCTCTATTATAAATTTTGGATATATTCATTTATAAATCATTAGATTTAATTCTTAAAAAATTTTATTTTAATTTAAGATAGTATATGAACCTAATTAGTTGGAATGTTTGGGGAATGATTAGCAATCCTAATTTTTTGACTTCACCATCTAAATGTATTGCTGATGTAATTGACCAGAATTTTGATATAAATAAAATAAATCAAAAAAAAAATAGAAAGAATTTAATAATTCTACTTATTCAAGAGTGTTGGATTTTTTATGGATTTTTTGTAAGTGAAAATAGATTTATATCATTTCCAGTTTATATCATTAGTTTACTAATTCCTTTATTTTATTATTATAAAGCTAATCCAATTAATAATATAAATTCATTATTAGAAGAGAAGTCATTACATATTTATCAAGATTCCAAAATAAACGCAGCTAAGTATACCAATTCGGGTCTGTTAATGATTACGAATCAGAAAGCTGATTCAGAAGGTTATAATTATTTTAGTAAACATAAAAGTATTGATTCAATTGCTTCTAAAGGATTTATGTGGATCATCTATGAATCATATAAATTGATCATTATAAATCTACATCTACAATCCGAAAAATATCATAAAATTAAATATGAACAATTGGATGAAATTCGTTCATTTATTGATAAGTTTAAAAAAAAAAATTATTATATTTATATTGGTGGAGATTTTAATCTGAATATCAAAAATTATAATGTTAAAAAGAAAATTTTAAATATTTTTGATAATATGCTTATATTAACGAATTATCAAGCTACAACAAATAATAATAATTGCTATGATTTTTTTTTAACTAATTTTATTCCTGAGAAATACGTTTTTAAAAATATAAAAAATCAATTATCCGATCATGATATCATAAAATTAAAAATATTTGATAGCTAATGATAAAAAATTTGATTTAAAAAATATATTCTACATAATTGTATATAACAACATGTATTGCTTTGTAAATGCTGATAATTTTTATAATGATTTATCTGAATTTACATGGGGTGATCTTCTAAAGAAAGTTCAAATGATTTTGGATGAAAATTCAAATAACAAATATAAAATTGACTATGGATTCTATGTCGAAGATATTAACCAACATTCAGAAGAAATCGGTAAAAGAATATTTATAGGTGATCATTTTGATTCAAAAAGTTGGGAAGGACAATTAATTATTCTAAAAAATTTTTAAACATAGATATGTGAGAAAATTATAATATAAAAATTATAAAGGAAATCCTGAAATGTTATTCGGATTATCATAAGAAATATATAACGAGAAGAGTTTATAAATAAGTTAAAAAAAAATCTATAAAAATTCATATATTTCTATTCCAATAAAAAAAATTATTTTTTATATTTTTATATTATATATTATTATAAAACTATGAATGAAGATAAGAGAAAATTATCTGGTTTTAATAAAGATTTAGCAGATATACATGAATTAGCAACAGCATTTGCATTAGATAATGATTTAGAACCTTATTATAATATAAATAAAATAGAAGATAATTTAAATTGTATGATAAAAAAAGAAAATAAAGTAAATGATACAAATTATAATTATGAAGCAATAAATACTTGGCTTAAAGCTATAAGAGGTAGTAATGAGATTCTTACAAATTTAAAAAAAGTATTTCAAAAAATGATAACTAAACCATCAGCAGCTGCTGTAAAATTTAATCAAGGAATATATGCTGGATTGAATCTAAAAAATATTGATTATATTAATGAAATATTAAGAAAAAATTTTTATATAGGTCCACCAGATAAATATAAAGATGAAAATAATTTTAGCACCGATGTAAAAATATCATTAAATGATGTAAAATGGTCTAATGTACCGGGTAAATTTGAAAATGCAACAGGTAGAATATGGAGAAATAATCCCTCTGATATTGTAACAAAACTAAATCCAGCACCAAGTCCAAGTAATAGTTTAAATAAATTAAGAGATATTGGCATATCTTTAAAAGCAACTTATGAAAAAGGAGAAATAGGATTTTCTAATTCAGGTGTATGTGCAACAATTGCATTTTATTTTGGATTAGATGGAGAAATAATGAATTATGGTACTCAGCTAACAGAAACTTTTTGTGGTACATCTCCTACTTCGGATATCTATAAAAAAGCAGTAGAAATTGTTGACTCTTGGACTAATTATAATGACTATGTAATTAATAAGTTTTATGAAATCATCGGAAAACCAGGATCGCAGTTAAATACTAAATACCGAAATGAATTAATAAAAGAAATAGAAAAAAAACCAGCTTTGAAATCCCAGCTTGCTCAGGGTCAAATGAATCAAAAGATTCAAAGATGTCTTTGGAAAATTTTAATGAAGGATAAAAGTACAAAAAACGAATCTCTATCAATTGATTTTCAAGCAAACCGTGAAAAAGCCAATTTAGAAATAAGAGATAAATTTTATGATTACGTTCGTGCCCAACTTTCTAGATATCAATCCACAGATCATAGAATAATACAAGAACCTACTTTTGTTGAATTCGATTCGGAAATTGACGATAATCCTGAAGAAACATGGATAGAATATGTTGAAGCATCAGAAAAATTTGCTATTCGTCAAGGTGAAAAGATTAAAATTAAATTTGAAAATGATGACGGTACACCGGGTGTTGAGGAAATTTATTGTATGATAGATACAATACTTCCACCTAAAAAAAGATTTACAAAAAACAATTCTGGTTATGCTATTCAAATTGATGAACCTAAAGAAAGATATATTTTTACTCCGTATGGAATTGAAGGAGATCCAAATGATAGACCTAAATGGTGGTATACCCCAGATCATATTATATGTTCTGAAAATGTATCATCTGGTGGAGGTAAAAAAAGTAAAACTGATGATTATCCAATTGAATGGTTTAAAATACCAGTAGAAAAAGCTTACCAAATCTTATGTGGAGGTCTCAAATTACCACATCCGAAACCAGATAAGGATGTTCAATGTATTGATCGTGAATCAGTTCCATATTTAAAAGTTTTCTCAAAATCAACTGAATTAGATATTTCAAGACCAGGTTTGGCAAGATACATAAAAAAAGAATTCATTCATAAAATTTCAGATATTGATTATGTAAATGTAAGTATTCAAAGAGCTGGTACACAAGGTCTGTTTCTACAATTTGGAACAGATGAGGAACAAAAAAAACTTTCAGATAAAATACTAAAAATAAGATGGAGACTTAAACCAGCTGATGTTCCTCCTTGCTCAATAAAGGTAGATGGATCTGATGTAAAAACTGATATAATTGTTTATTCTGGTGGTGCAAAAACACGCAGACAAGCAGAAATGGAAGAAAGAACAGTAAAAGAAAATTTTCAAAATGAATTAAAATTACTTTTTGATACAAATCCAAAATACAAAAATTTATTAGATGAATTTAATGATATTCATAATGATAATATTCTAAATATTGAAGATAAAGTTTATATACCCGGAAATGAACAACTTCTAAAAGATCTTGAAGAAACTAAAAATAATTTTAAAATTCAATATGCATTGGATTATTTAAAAAATGATTATTGTATTCGTAATAGAAAAGAAAGAAATCAAGTAGAATTAACAAATCTAACTTTTGAAAATTATTTAAAAAATAATGATCTCAGTGATAGAAGATATGATAAACTTTCTGAAAATACATATATTATAAAAACTGAAAATAAAGAAGAAAATGATTTTACTTTAATAATAATAGAAGATCCGGTAAAGAAAAGTGGTTTGGGAGAAGATAATATTATGGAATATTTTTGGACTTCACCTACAGGTCAAAATTTTATAGAAGAAAATAAAGAAATAAATGAATATTCAAAAGATTTAAATTCTTTAAAACAATCTTTAGAAATATTTTGCAAAATAAATAGTAAAGCTGCTAAACTAGCAATTGAAACTATGAATACTAAGGAAGATGTTGATACTATGGATGTTGATACTAATTATGAAATATTAAAACCTTATATAATAAATAGAAGTACTTTTAAGTATATTTGGATGTGGTTTAGGAGTCAACCAGGATGGGGGATGATAGAACATATAGATACAGGAGAGTGTGATCCAACTAAACTAACAACATCAGGTGTAATGGTAATGGGGAAGAAGAGGCAACTGACCGACAGTACGCCACGTTCGCGCTCGAGGAGGAAGTTAAGCAGGAGCGGGAGCGGGATGAAGAGATCAAATAAGTATAGAAAAGTTGTATTATTAAAAAATAAAACCAAAAAGAATAGAAAAAAAACTAAATATAGATTAGGAAGAAAAACAAGAGGAAAAAAAACAAAAAAAAATACACCATAAGAAAATGAAAAGATAGATTTCCATTATTAGTAAAAAAACTGTTGTTCAGTATCCACTTAAGCCGCTTCTATCTTATTAATAATCAATAAGAATAAAGATATATAATATTATAACCATACCTAAAGTTTAGATCCTTACTTTTTTTTAATTACCAATAGTATTTGAAATCTATACAATCATCTGGTT
>Ga0209986_10003362_pt1 | contig 14050 bp, 11 predicted proteins | sample BlataG_FD_183168 | JGI IMG/M metagenome (GOLD analysis project Ga0209986, IMG submission 183168) | Deep subsurface microbial communities from Black Sea to uncover new lineages of life (NeLLi) - Black_00105 metaG (SPAdes) (version 2) | ecosystem: Environmental > Aquatic > Marine > Oceanic >...
GACGGTTGACCGATGGGAAACAGAAATCGATGTCATTCGTGCCTCCTTTCCCGACCGGCCGATTATCGCCAGCATCATGGGAGGCGGCGCGCCATACGATTGGCAGGAAGTTATCCGTCGCCTTGAACCGCATGGCGTTGACGGCTTTGAAATGAACGCCAGCTGTCCCAACTTCGCTGAAGAGAGAGGTAGCAAATTAGGTCAGGATCCGCAATCACTAAGTTTGGCAGTCGGATGGGTACGAGAAGCGACGGAACTGCCAGTGATCGTAAAGCTCACTCCGAATGTTACCGACATCGTCGCTCTGGCTCGCGTTGCGAAGGAAGCCGGCGCTGATGCAGTAACCACAACCAACAGTCTATCCGGCTTAGCGGGAATCGACCTTGACACCTTCGCCCCTTTGCCCAATGTTGGCGGAATAGGCATCTTCGGTGGTTACGGTGGTCCGGCTTTAAAGCCGGTTTCGCTTCGTTGTACTGCTAGCATAGCCAACACCTTGGAAACCCCCATTCTTGGTTGTGGCGGGGTGTCAACATGGAAAGACGCAGTCGAGTACTTGTTGTGTGGCGCATCTCTGGTTGAGATCTGTACCGCCGTGATGTGGAACGGCATCTCTATCATCGATAAGCTTACCAACGGTTTATCCAAGTACCTTGAGAAACACGGGTTCAGCGCGCCAGAGGACATGATCGGCAAAGCACTGACTTATATCAGCGGATTCCCTGATTTAGATCTCTCCATAAAGCTGGTGGCAAGAATCGATGAGCAGCGTTGCAACGGTTGTGGTATTTGCGTCAAAGCCTGTGACTCGGGGGGTTACCAGGCGATCACAATGTATGATGAAGAAGAAGTTGCACGCGTCGATTCCGACAAATGTGACGGCTGCGGATTATGTGTAGGCGTTTGTCCCCTTGGAGTAGTTGTTCTCAATCCTCGGCAATGACATATCAATCAAAAGGCTGCTGATCCATCACCGACGTGATGCGGGACCCATAAAATCGATATCCATCGAGTGTGGTCTGCTCTGGAACCTCCAAAATAATTTCTCTGGATCCTACTGCGGTCCTTATTCCACCAAAACAACGGAGCTTAACTTTCATCTATTCTGGGTCCAGTCCGAGCGCTTCGAGATCATCTGCCACACTTTCCAATGAAAGCCGACGCAATCGCTTCTGGGTAGGAACTCCTCGTTGATCATAACCATAGACTTCATAATATTGGTCCAGGAGTCCATCCTGCTCCGCCCGCGAAGTGAGATACCCTTCTGATGGACCGGCAGGGATGGGTTCTTCAGACAATCGAACAGGCAGATAGTCGTCTTTTCGAGACAAACCTTGCTGCAGGTTAAAGCATCTTGCCAGCGTGTTAACCCGTTCACCAAGCAATATTAACTCGCTGGGGCTGAACTCAATCGCCGTCGCCGCACTGACCATTTCAGATACTGTGCCTATCTTCTGTTCGGTCAATTCCTGCGACATGCCTTGCTCGGTTTCTCTTAGAAGACCCTCACTGATCATGAACGAACAAAATGTCGGACAATCACACAAAGCGGCTTCCATGACCTGATTCCACATGGTGAGCTCAGCTTTACCATCTGGAATGAAACGGTCAACCTGTATCGGATCCGGTACTCCAAAGATCTCCTGAAAAGCATAGCCGCGATTATGGTCGCCACCAGTAAACGCGGTAGCGTAGTTCAGTCCTTGCGCCTTTGCGGCACGTACATCATAGCCGGGCAGCTCTAAGCCCTTAATATGCATAACATAGCGCTCTGACCCGCGTCCGATCTGCTGACTCGCTCTGAGTGCGCCATCAGCCAGTACTTCGCCAAACCCCTGCCTTCGAGCAATCCGATGGATCATCTCGATCATCGCCTTGTGGTTTCCAAAGCGAAGTTCCAATCCATCCGTCTCGTCTATGGTAAGAATATCCCGCTCGAATAATTCCATAGCGAAAGCGATCGTCGCCCCGACTGTAATCGTGTCCAGTCCATATTCATCGCAGAGGCGATCAGCCAGATAGATCGCTGAAAGGTCCGTAACCCCCGTAGCTCCGCCAAATGCCCATGAGGTCTCAAATTCAGGGCCCTCAGTTAAAACGCCTATGTAATCACCCGATTGAGCCACACGAACTTGGCTGCAAGCCACCGGGCACTTTCGACAGGGGTTGCGTCGGATAATGTCCTTCGCCTGGACCTCGTACCCAATCTGGTCAGTTGGGGTAAAAAGACCCGTGCCAGCATAGTTACGGGCTGGGAAAATGCCCATTTCGGAGGTGAGATCGACCAAAGCGGATGTGCCATGCCTGCCGAACTCGGAGTAAAGGGTTGGGTGAGCCTTGAATCTCGCAAGAAGCTCTCGGCGTTCCGCGTTAAACCGCTGTGGATCAACAATCTCCAATTCACCATCCCCGCGTACTGCAATAGCCTTCAACCGTTTCGCCCCCATCACCGCTCCTAAGCCCTTGCGCCCCATGGCGCGTCGCTCGTTGATGATGCAGGAGCATAGCGATTGCTGCTCACCAGCTTGGCCAATACACGCCACTCGAAAATTGTGATTGTGAAGCTCCTGCTTGATAAAAAGCTGGCAATCTGTTGTATTGGTGCCCCAAATCCTCTCGGCCGAGCGGAAACTCGCCTGACCGTTCTCTAATACAAGGTAAACGGGAGCACTGGCTTGCCCTTGAATGACAATGATGTCGAAACCAGCCAGTTTCATCTCTGCCGGGAACTGCCCACCTGAGGTAGCCATCCCAACCACCCCGGTTAGAGGAGATCGACCGGTTACTGTGATACGACTACTACAAGGTGCACTTGTGCCCGTTAACGGGCCTGGGGCAAACACAAGCACATTGCTCGGGCCCAATGGATCAGTTCCAGGTTGAACAAGGTCATAGAGCAGCTTCACACCAAAACCTGCTCCACCCATAAAAAGTCGTGTAAGTTCATGGTCAGTAGGCTCGATACTTGCTGCTTTCTTTGTCAGATCGATCCATGCCGTCCTACCTGTATATCCGCCCTGATACATATTAAATCTCCTCTTTTGTCTAACGATCATTCAAAAAATTTTAACGGAAATCATCTATCCGAGCGACGTGAGAGAACTTCTCCAACTTCGAGCACCTACACTAGGGTCTGGCCTGAGTAGTCATTGCTTATATTCCCTTTCTTAAATCAGAAATTCTTCAGACCTCACTACCTCGTAGTGCTGCGTTATTCACATAACCAATGTCATAACAGCATTCTGCCCATGGAGCCTGTTCTCAGCCTGATCGAAGATTACAGAAGTCCAACCAGAACCTTCAGTCTTATCCATTACATCGTTGGTAACTTCATATCCCCTATCTGCTGGAAGGCAGTGCATATAGATAGCATGCTTGTCAGCCAGGTCCATGATCTTCTTAGTGCAGATCCAATCTTTATGCTTCTCAAAGATTTCCTGTGTCTTCTCCTCGCTGGCTTCTCCGATCGGGGGTTGGAAGAGGGGCGTGGCGCACCAGGCTTTGGGATATACAACATGAGCGCCTTCAAATGCACTTTCAAAATCGTGAACGATCTCAAAGGAGCCTTTGTTCGCCTCAGCGTATTCTTTGCACTGAGATAGGATTTCAGGAGCGAGATCCATCCCCTCCGGATGAGCAAGGGTCACGTCCATACCCATCATCGTGGCGTAGAGAATGGCTGATTGAGGAACAGCTCGTGGCTTGTGCACACTTGGTGAGTAAGCCCATGACATCACGAACTTGACGCCGGCGAAGCCACCGAATCTCTCTTTTACTGTAAAAATGTCAGCCAATCCCTGAAAAGGATGATAGACATCATCCTCCATATTAAGTACCGGGATATCTGCCCATCGGGCGAACTCTCTCAACATGGCATGCGCCGCACCGTATTCCCAATCGACCGGGTCGCCATAGCATCGGATGGCAATCGCATCTCCCATCCGATCGAGAACACGTGCGACATCCGAAACACGCTCTGTGCTATAGGCTACCTCTCGGCCTTCCATGACTGGGGTGTAAATTTTCGATGGATCGAGATAGTGTGCATGGCCACCGAGCTGCGTCATTCCGGCCTCAAAGGAATTCCGTGTGCGCAGAGACTGGTTATAAAAAATCATAAAGAGCGTCTTGCTACGGAGTAGATCATCGTGATATATCCCCTTCGCTCGTTCGCGCTTGAGGTCCTCCGCTACATCAAGGATGATCTCTATCTCCTCCCGAGTGAAATCAGTAACAGCCAGGAAATCACGGCCTTTCAAACTCTTGGTTCTCATCCTCTCATCCTCCTGCAAAAAGGGCAGAATTCCTTTGAAATCATTAGGAGAAACAAATGATTACAGCAGATGGTTGACTTGAAGGCAACTAAGCAAGTCCTGAAAATGACTCAAATCATGCTTTCTCATCCCGGCAATGATTTAGATTATTGGGTTTGCTGATACTTGCTTGACTAATTGGAGGGAGCTCGGTCACCAAATCTCTCACCAGAGCATCTTCTTTATAAGGCTCAATAACCATGTCGCCAACAGCTAAGGTGGTACAGGACTGCACCACCTTCCCATTCACGCGCATAAGACATGATGAACATAAACCAATCCGACAGGAGCAGGTAAATCCAATACTGGGATCAAGATGGTCATAAATGTACTGAAGAACTCCAAGTACGCTTTGACCATCTTCTAAAGGCACCTCATACGCTACCAGCTCGCTTTCATTCTTGTCACCGCGCCGCACTTGAACAGAAATTAACTTCGGCTTATCCACGATTACTTTCCCCCTTCCTGCCGTATGTGCGCGTGCCTGTAGGGAGAGAAAGATAGATCGAATTCACGGGCGCCTCTTGCATCTCCCATTGATCATCTTTACGCCTAAGGATTAAATTACATAACCAGCGATCGTCGTCAGTGGCAGGATAATCCACCCGATACATCGCACCGCGGCTTTCCTGCCGCACAAGGCTTGCTCGCACGATCGCTTCCAGCACGTCCAGCGAGTTCTCATTCTGCAAACCTTCCACCCATTCCCGATTGAAGCGAGGATCATTATTGGCAGCATGCTGGCGGGTCAGATGACAACGAAGGTCTGCAATTGCTCCAATGGCTTGCTGCAAAGTCTTCTCTTCTCGAATAATCCCCACCAGGTCACCAGCGATGCGCCTGATCTCTCGACGCACCTCTATGACTGTAGGGCCCGAGGATTCAGTCTTGAGGCGAGCAATTCTTTGAACTACATGCTCTACTTTTACGTTGGGTGGTTTGCGAAGCTTCTTAGTTATCGCAAAACGGGAGGCGAATAAGCCCGCCCGCTTTCCCCACACCTGAGTCATCGTCAGGGCATTTCCTGCCAGACGATTGGCCCCGTGGATGCCGGACGTCCCTTCACCGGCGGCAAAAAGACCCGGTACACCTGTCGCGCAGTGCTCATCGATCCTTATGCCGCCGTTCCAAAAATGGCTCGCCGGCGCAACCTCCCATGCCTCTTCTCCTATGTCGCGGAAAAAGTTGCGCAGGTTGAAACCCGAAGCGCGCCAATTACGGAGATTCCCCGGGAACCATTCTGCTGAGAAGTCCACCAGGTTGCGCGGTAGGTGTTTGAAGGATAAGTATGTCCCTCCAGCCTTAGAGCACCTCCCCGCTCGAATTTCCATCGCCGCGGCTACTGAGTTAATATCCCGAGTTGTCCTCTCCATACGCTCGGGATCCCACCGCGCCATATAACGTTCCCCATTCCGATTGAGAGCATGCACCTCCATTAATGCGCTTACGTCATAGGGGAAAATTACCCCTCTGAGGGATGGAGGGGTCAGGAAACAATATGGCAAGAACATGGGAAATTCCATATCCTGTAAGGCAGCCCCACACCGAAGAGCCATCGCCATGCCATCCCCGGTCAATTCCTCAGGAGCGGTGGTTAATGGAAAAACTCGCATCGCTCCTCCGGTGGCCATCACAATAGCCCGGCTTCTCAAGAGCAACAACCTGCCCGTGGGGAGGTGCAGGGCAACAGCACCCAATACGCCGTCGTCGTCATGCAACAATTCCAGCACCATTGTATTTTCCAGGATCGAGATGCCTCTTTTTACCATCCGCCTGGCTAACAATCTGGCCAACTTCAAGCCAGGGATCCACAAACCTCGGGGGTAGGTATGGCCTGGAGCGTGGATGAAACCTTCCAACTGAGCTCCCCAATCCACGAGTTCCTTCACCCGCGCGGGAGCTTCTTCGGTATGAATGGTCACCAACCGTTGGTCCCCCAGATAATCCCCCTCTACTATCATGTCCCTGGCGAACTGTTCTGGGCTGTCATCCGGAGATCCATCAACCCCAAATAGATTGCGCGCGCTGCGGCTGTCAACATCGATTTCGCCATCAGCCGTCAGCGTAGCGCCGCTTCGGGCCATGAACCCCTTGGTAACCGCAAGAACGTCAGCACCCTGTTCAGCTGCTTCGAGGGCTGCCCTGGCGCCAGTTCCCTCCGTACCAATGACCAGCACATCACAGCAAAGCTCTTCTTCGATAAGCAAATTCATGATTTGTCTTTTGAATCCCTTTCTAGCACGTTGGCTTTTTTCAGTTCAGTCATCATTACCCACCTGCAATTAGGTAAGGTACCGGTTAGCGATCAGCAAGAAAATCTTGACCGCTTGCACCAGACGTTCAACTTCGACATTTTCGTTTGGTTGGTGCGTCATGCCAGTGTCGGCAGGGCCGATGTTGACCATAGGGATTTGGAGACGATTCGCTAAAATCGCGCCATCGGTGTAGTAAGCCACCCCCTTGGGGGACCGCGGCTGACCAGTGACTTCCTGGACAACCGCCAGTGCGAGTTTAACGATCTCCGTCTCAGGGTCGCTCTCCACCGGCTCCTTCCAGTCGATAACCTCGACCTCAACCCGTCTACCCGCCAAGTCACGCACTTTGCTTAGGACCTCCTTGTAGTCCTGTCCAGGAACGAGGCGGATATCCAATTCCGCCTCGCAAGCATCTGGAATAACATTAATGGTCACTCCTCCCTGGATTGTGCCCACCGTGAAGGTAGCGGTTCCAAGCAGAGGGTGCTCATGGGTGCTGATGTCCAATTCCGCTTCGAGTCGACATAAAAAGCGGGTCATCTCAAAGATGGCATTCTGACCTAGGTGTGGCATGGATGTATGACCCGTCCTTCCCTCCGCCCGACACCTGAGCCATAGAGCCCCCTTCTCCGCAACAAACACCTCCAAGGTGCTGGGTTCGCTTATCAACACCGCCCCGGCGCCCTCCAGGTGCCCTTCCTCCACCAACCGCTTTGCCCCTTGAAGTCCATGTGTTTCATCATAGGTGAAGGCTGCAATAAGATCTCCTTTTGGCGAGAAGCCTTTTCGGGCCAGGATTACCATTGCCTCCGCCATAGCCGCCAAGCCGCCTTTCATGTCAGCCGCCCCTCGACCGTAGATCCTTCCCTCATGTAGGGTTGCTGAGAAGGGCGGAAACATCCAGGGCACTTCTCCGGCTGGTACGGTGTCCATATGAGCACTAAAGATCAAGCCCGGTCGCTCTCCTGTCCCAGGTATGCGGGTGATCAAATTGGCTCGCTTCCCCTCATACTCCAACAATTCGGATCCAAGCCCCGCTCTTGTAAAGTAATCCGCCAGCATCTTGGCCAGGTCCAGCTCGTTTCCAGGCGGATTGGTACTCTCTATTCGGATGACCTTCTGTAATAACCTGACGACCGATTCCTCCCGCACTGAATCCAGTAACCCTTTTTCATCAAGCACATACCTCTTCGCGTTCGTCATTTCCAGACCCCTTTAGCTGAAGCCATGTTCCTGCGGCTGCTTCATTCGTGCTTTTTAAGACTAAGATGGTGAAGAATAAATTCCAACGCAGCCCGATTGCTGGTTATCACCGGGATGCCGAGCTCCCTTTCAATTGCCTCCACCGCATCAAAGGCGCGGAAAGTCGTACAAGAAACAAACACCGCATCAGGATGTATGCGGCAGCGTTTTACTGCAGCAGCTACACAATCCAGGATTTCTTCAGGAGATACCGCCGCAATTGCGAGATCGTTATCCAAACCCATGCCTTCCGATCCAATCACGGGCAAGCCGGCTTCTCTAAAAGAATATGCCAGTCGCTCGGTTAGTTCAGCAACATAGGGTGTGAACAGGAACAATCGCTTTGCCTGAAGCTTCTTGATCTCATTTATGGAAGCATGGGTCACTGTAATTGCTTTGCATCCCGCAATTTCCTGCACGCGATTTGATATGTCTGCATCGCCATCCAATCCGTGCAAAGCTGCTGCCGAGGTGCAGCCAAAGATGACCAACTCAGGATTGATGGAAGCCAGCCTACGCGCTGCCGGCGCCAGTTCCTCAAGCAGCATCTTCTCTTCCCCAGCCACGGTTGTGTCCTCTAGGTACATCCTGGCTACATGGATAGAGGCCTGAGGAGGAAGCCGCCGCCACAAGTCCGGCTCCATGACCGTATCGCTGGATGGCACCAGCAACCCAATCCTATTCCAATGTCTCATAGCTTATCGTCCTTAATGCCTACCCCCAATAAACTGGCCAGGGAAGAAGGGACAGACCTTGTCCTCACTCTGTGTTAGATACAAAACCGAGTTTGGAGCTTATCTCTGCCGCGCCTTCGACGACGAGGCTTGTCCAATACGGAATATCATTTGCCTGGACACGAATGACCGGCACAACGACGGATAGGGCAGCCATAGGTCTGCCAACGGAGTTTCTGATACAGCCGGCAACCGCCCAAACACCTTTCTCTGATTCCTCATCATCGTAGGCATAGCCCCTCCGTCTCGCCTCGAGGACAGCCTGCTTTAGTTCAGCTTTAGTGCCGATGGTATTGGCCATTAACCGAGGCAGCTTGTCGTTGGGGTAGGTGCGTTCGAATTCCTCATCGGTTAGATAGGCGAGCATAATCTTCCCCGACCCAGTCGCATGGGCGGGAAGACTTGTGCCTATAGCATTTACTGCCTGCACAATGGAGGTGGCCGGTCGATTACTGATAAAAACGATCTTGTCTCCTTGAAGAACGGACATAGTGACCGCTTCTTTACAAGTAGTCCCTATCCGATCCATAACCGGCGCGGCATGAGCGATTAATTCAACAAAGGTGCCATGAACTACAGCTAATTGAGCAAACTGTGGACCCATTCGATAGCAGAGAGAGGCGGGATCGCGAACTAAGTATCCTCGAGTCTTGAGTGTGAGGACGAGCCCGTGCATACTGCTTATAGGGATCTTTAATTCTTTAGCTATTTCTGAAAGCGCTAGATCGCCTGAATGAGCAGCGATAAGCTCAAGAATATCCAGTGTGCGCGCCGATGATTTCACCAATTTGGTCATCAAACACATACCTTATGAGCGATCGTCATCGTTACATGAAGCGCCGGAGAGGTTTAGAAAAGCTTTCATATATTTGAAAACTATTTCATATACCTGAATAATACCTCATTTTCGATTGCTAGCCAAATTGGTCCTTTCACCGACTGTTTTATGTAAAAGTTTAATACCACCTCATAAAGAAAGTTAAATTTGATCAGACGCAAATCGACACGCAAGCGGAGCTAATTGGTGTTTACCAATGGAACCATCACCTTTGCTGGGATTTTGACACACTCAGAGTAATTATCGCGAATGCGCAGGCAATCGCCTCAGCGACGATCAACGCCGCGGCGGCGATCGGTCGGGCTGATCGAGTGGGAAGCCTACAACCTGGAAAGCAGGCCGCCCTGGTGCTCCTGGAAGCACCTGATTACCGACACCTAGGTTATCGCTTTGGCACCAATCTTGTATCAAGAACTATAAAAAGGGTAAGATTGTATATACACAAGGAAAAGAGGAGGTCCTATGGCTCTTCCGGATGGCTTTAATCTTCTACACGCTGCTCTGATCTTAGTGGGCCTGGGGATCATCTGGATTGTTCTAAAGTTCTTGCTCCGGTTTACAACCCGCTTTTTCACCTGCGGATGCATCTCTCTCTTGGCGCTTGCGGCGATCGTATGGTTCATCGTCACTAGGTATATCTGAGACCCTTCACCAATTCTGCCGTTGCTTGTGCCAGATAGCGTGACAGCAAACTGGCCGCAATCCGACAGGAATCAAATCAGCCCCTCTAAACAGAGGGGCTGATCTCACACTCCTACCGCCAGTTACTAGTATTGGGGCATTGGCGGCATAGGGGACGCTTCAGGCTCAGGTATGTCAGTGATCAGCGCCTCAGTGGTCAGTATCATAGCCGCAATAGATGCGGCATTCTGTAGAGCACCCTTGGTGACCTTGGCCGGATCGACTATCCCCGCCTCCACCATATCAACGTACTCCTCTTTGAGCACATCGAAGCCGATGTTAGTGTTCTTCTCCTCGATCTGCTTGCGGCGGACCGTCTCAATTACTACTGCGCCGTCCTTACCAGCGTTCTCAACGATGCCCCGCATTGGCATCTCGAGAGCCTTGCGCACGATGTTGACGCCAATATTCGCATCATCATCGTCCATCTTGAGCTTCTTCATCGATTTCAGGGCGTTAATCAGCGCCACGCCACCCCCAGGGACAATGCCCTCCTCGACGGCCGCTCGTGTGGCTGAGAGGGCATCCTCGACACGGTGCTTCTTCTCCTTGAGCTCGGTCTCAGTAGCTGCGCCGACTCCGATCACGGCCACGCCGCCGGCGATCTTCGCCAGCCGCTCTTGGAGTTTTTCCTTGTCGTAATCGCTGGTCGATCGATCGATCTCAACCTTGATCTCCTCGATTCGACCCTTGATACGCTCGGTTTTACCCGAACCCTCGATAATGGTGGTGTCTTCTTTATTGACCACCACTTTGCCAGCCTTACCCAGGTCGTTGATAGTGACCGACTCTAGTTTGCGACCCAATTCCTCGGTGATGACCGTGCCACCGGTTAAGATGGCGATGTCCTGCAGCATAGCCTTACGGCGGTCGCCGAAACCAGGAGCCTTAACCGCCACCACGTTGAGCATGCCGCGCAGCTTGTTGAGGACCAGAGTCGCCAGCGCTTCGCCGTCAATATCCTCAGCGATCACGACGAGCTCGCGCTTGCCGACCTGAACCAATTTTTCCAGAATGGGTACGATGTCGGTCGCGGCTGAAATCTTCTTATCGTGGATCAAGACGTACGGTTCCTCGATCACCGCTTCCATTTGCTCCGGGTCGGTGACGAAGTATGGTGAGATATAGCCACGGTCAAATTGCATGCCTTCGACGTATTCCGTCTCGAATTCCAATCCCTTGGACTCCTCGACCGTGATCACCCCGTCTTTGCCGACCTTGTCCATCACCTCAGCTATCAATTCACCGATTTCGCGGTCCTGGGCGGAGATGGCGGCGACCGAGGCGATCTCATCCTTGGTAGTGACTTCAATTGACATCTTGTCGATGGCCTCAGAAGCAGCCTTAGCAGCCGCCTCGATGCCGCGTTTGAGCAGCATTGGATTGGAGCCTGCAGCCAAGCTTTTTATACCGTCGGTCACGATAGCATGGGCTAACACGGTTGAGGTGGTTGTGCCATCTCCGGCGATGTCATTGGTCTTAGTGGCAGCCTCCTTAAGCAGCTGAGCTCCCATGTTCTCAAATGGGTCTTCTAATTCGATCTCTTTCGCCACCGTCACGCCATCATGGGTAATAGTGGGGGAACCGAACTTGCGGTCGAGAGCCACGTTGCGGCCTTTCGGGCCGAGAGTAGTAGCCACTGCAGTGGCCAATATATCGACGCCAGCTTTTAGGCGCCTACGGGCATCCTCTGAGAATGCGATTTGCTTTGCAGTCATTGCTCACTTGCTCCTAATAAGTTTTTTTTAATTCTCTCAGGTTTCAATGGTCTAAATACTGGCGACATCAGTCCTCAATGATTGCCAAGACGTCGCTCTCCCGTAGGATGAGCAGCTTGTCGTCATCGATTTTGACCTCAGTCCCTCCATACTTGGCGAATAGGACTTTATCCCCAACAGATACATCCATGGCAACCCGCTCGCCTTCATCGTTGCGGGCACCCGGTCCCACAGCCAAAACTTCACCCTTCTGTGGCTTTTCCTTCGCCGTTTCGGGCAGCACGATGCCGCTCGGCGTCACTTCCTCCCCTTCTAGAGGTTTGACAACCAGTCGATCGGCTAACGGTTTGAGCTTGAGTGACATTCGGACCCTCCTCATGCATAAGATTGACAAGCTTCGGACATACACTGCAATTTAGCACTCTCCACTCGTGAGTGCTAAATTGCTCCGCAAGTTTACCTAAAAGCAGGGAGCATGTCAAGAGGATTCGTCAGGAAACGGGGTGGGGGTTGAGAGAAGATCAGGGGTTGAGCCCGGGCTGGCGCAAATCGCCCGCCCCTCGATCACAATTGCCGACACGATAGGATCATCGCCATATTGAGCCATCAGCTCATCGAAGACGTCCTCAGCCTCAGAGCAAACGTTAGGGTAGTCCTCATGGCCATTATAGGCCGCTAGCACGGAACCATAGGTATAGTAATACTCCAGGCTGTTAGAGCCTAGCTCAAGCCCTCGTACCCCCTGGTCAAATTTCTGCCCCTCTTCACACTCTAAATCATCAGACCGATAGACGAACCTGCATAAGGATTCTCGGCTCTCCTCGACGGTGCAGCCTCTGACGGCGCATTTTAAAATCGCCATTGCGCTCTCCCAATTACGGGCTTGAAAGTAAGCAATGCCCAGCCGACCGTAGATGTCGGGGTTCCCTGGGTCGATGGCCAGGGCACGTTCGATGTTGATCGCCGCGATGAAAAATTCCCCCTGCTGCTGGTAGGTCTTGCCAATAGCCAAGTAAGGTGTGGGATCCATAATCCCAAGTTGGTGGTTAATTTGCGCCGCCTTATCAAAGTACTCGAGAGCTCTCCCAACATCCCGAAGTCGTCGATAATTAGCCCCAATACTCAGCGAGAGAAAGGTAAGGTTGGGGCACAATCGCTCCGCTTTCTGGTACTCTTCTATCGCCCGCAAGTAGTAACCGTGATTCTCGAGAACGGTACCGTATACACGGTAGATATCCATGCTGTATTCGTATTGATCTCCAGCCTGATCCACCACCTCCGCTGCTCGCTGAGATAAATCGAGCGCCTGGGCAAACTTATGCATGTCGACCAGGACCTCCGCGTAAAAGGCCAGCGCGAGGTTATTATTCGGGTCCAATCGTTGAGCGTGTGTGGCGGAGGCTTCAGCTTCGGTCAGAAACTCCTCCCGCCTATTCGGGTCTCGGATCAAGGTCTGGGAGTTCCTGGTAACCGTCCGTCCGTTCACTCGCCACGTGTCTTGGCTGATGTCCTCTACTACCCCGGAGAAGATATATATCGTCTGCTCTTCGGTCATGCTCTCACCTAGCTCAGCGCTGTCAGCCAACTCGATGATCCGCGCTGTTAACCCACCGCTCTCATCGATGACGGCTTGTATCCTGACGACATCCCCAACCAAGATCGAGTCTTTTAATTCAGCTGTGGCGGACCAATCGTAGACCAGGGCACGGATGGCATAGGCGGTGGTGTTTTCGGAATCAACTTCGATCGCCCGCTCGATGGACTCCCTGGCCTCAGCTAGGCGGGTCCTGCGAGCCTCGAGCGTGGTGAGTAGATCGCTGGAATAGGTCTGGATGCGCGCCAACTTGTACCACAAATCAACATTGTCTGGTTCGATGGAAGCGGCAAGTTTATAGGCCCCAATGGCTTTCTCCAGGTCCCCAGCGGAGAAGTGAACTTCCCCTTCCCCAGCATAAGACTGCGCGCTCCGGGTCGGTCCGGGAGCAGGTAGGAAAAGAGGCTGCACCTGACCGGCCTTCTCCAATTGGAGAAGCAACCCACCACCAGCAATAAGGATGATATAGATCAAAATGCGCCAAGGATTGGAACGTTTCCCATTCCGACCCAGACGCAGTCGTTCACCTGTCAACCGCATCGCATACTCACATTTAGGCTATCATGGAGAAGGACTGGCCGTGCCCTCGGGCGTAGGGGTAGGCTCGAGTTGGCTACACAGAATCAACCCTTCTTGGGCGTTGAAGACCGCGATCTCGTCCTCTGGCACGCCACG
>Ga0209986_10003363_pt1 | contig 14044 bp, 11 predicted proteins | sample BlataG_FD_183168 | JGI IMG/M metagenome (GOLD analysis project Ga0209986, IMG submission 183168) | Deep subsurface microbial communities from Black Sea to uncover new lineages of life (NeLLi) - Black_00105 metaG (SPAdes) (version 2) | ecosystem: Environmental > Aquatic > Marine > Oceanic >...
CCTCGCCTGCCAATATTGACATCTCTATGCACTGACTTTCAGCCATCAAAAAGTAATATGGTACTATATATTTAAATATCCCTGTTTTCCACTCCAACATATGTTGGGCACATATCTGAAATTTCCCTTAATACTTTTTGCAAGAATATCGCCAGAAAAGTTTTAAGATATAGGGTAGCTATACAAATACCTCTTTTTTATTAGTGTACAGGTCGGAACAGCCGGAGCAACGCCTGCTGTAATAAGTGTTGAACCATCTTATCAAAAAGCCCCTCAAGGTGCAACCTTCACCATCAATATATCCATAGACCCGACAACTAATGAAGTATCCGCCGCTCAATATGAATTATGTTTCAACACCAGCGTGTTAAATGCAACCTCACAGACAAAAGGGGCATTTCTAAGCCAGGACGGTGTAAGCACTACCGTTCTTCTAAACAGCATTAACAATACCATTGGAAAAATCACCTATGGCGAGTTCAGAACAGGCGTGGACTATGGAGTCACAAATCCCGGAACATTAGCTTCTATAACGTTTATTGTGACTACGGATTCTGGAATAAGCCACTTAAATTTTAGTGACGTATTACTGAGCGACCCGCTCGCCCACGAAATCACAACCACTATCGAAAATGGAGCAATGGAAGTGGGTATCCCTTTACCCTGCATCATTAGCCATAGCATATCAGACACAACTATCTCTCCTAATGGCGACGGTTTCCTCGATTACACTGTTATTGACGTTACTTTCTCTAAACCCGTAGCCGCTACCATCAGCATTGAAGACGCCAATCATAACTTCGTTACAGAATTATACAGCAACGATTCCGTTGAAGACCCTGAATCTATCGTATGGAATGGCAAGTACGATAATGGAACAGTCGTTCCTGATGGATTATATTATACAAACGTAACAATGGACGATGGAGTTAACCCGCTTGTTTATGATGACACGATGACCATAATTGTTGACGCCACACCGCCTTCGCATTCAAACGAAACTCCTGCTTCTTTTATCGGTGAAATAGCACCACTCATATCCGTGGATGTGACTGACGTCCACGATGTAGAGGAAAACAGCACAAAAATGTATGTAGAGGGCTTCCACGTTCTCTCAAAGAAGACTAAAATAGACCATGGCTATCGGGTTCATTATCAAACTGAGCAGTCGTATAGCAATGGAGAAATAATCACAGCTAGGATAATCGCAAAGGATAAAGTTTGGAACGTTCTCGACTTCTCCTGGAATTTCTCCGTTGATGGAAAACCGCCAAAGCACTCAAATGAGTCGCCCACCGGCGTTATAAACAATCCCCTGTCTCTCATATCCGTTAACGTCACCGATGAACACGGCATAGACCCGGACAGTATAAAACTATATATGAAAGGGTATCTCGTGGTCTCAGAAATAGAGAAAATAACCGATGGATACCGGGTTTCATACCAAACTAAATTCCCCCTCCATGACCAGGATTTAATCACTGTCAGAATAATTGCAAACGATACCGCGAACAACATGCTGGATTTCGCTTGGAATTTTACTGTTGACTCGGGGTCTCCAATAATAAGCATACTATCCCCAACGAACAAGACCTATGCGACTGATTCAATTGACCTAAATTACACAATCAGCAAGCCAGTAACATGGATTGGATACTCGCTGGATGGAAAAGAGAATATTACGATTCAGGGAAACATCACTTTGATTAACCTTAGTGAGGGACTGCATGAACTCATGCTATATGCGACCGATGCAGCTAATAATACCGGATATAGCTCAGTTCGTTTTGCAATTGACACAACGCCTCCACAAGTGATCGATTGGTCACCAACTGAATCAATTGTCCCCGTAGAAACGATAATAATGGTAACATTCAGCGAGGAAATGAATAAGACATCAGTAGAAAAAGCATTCTCTATCATTCCCAATGCCGATGGCTCATTTAGCTGGGAAGGGAATACCATGAAATTTATACCTGATTATCTTGCATATAATACAGAATATAACGTAAGTATTAAAAGCAATGCAAAAGATTCCATGGGTAGCTGCCTGGATGGAAATGGAAATGGGATTGCGGAAGGCTCGCCAAACGATGACTTTTCATGGCAATTTACAACCACCGACCTGTTTGACACCGGCAAAGGCACTTATCCAAGTATATTCGGAACGCATAGAGGAACAATAAATCTAAATCAGACGATAATTGTAAATAAGATGTATACATATCCTTGCAAAGGAACAGGAGGGCACAGCGAGCACGTTGAGTTGTCCAATGAAACGTTTTTTATTACTGCCATCTGGAACGGCTACCAGGGCGATTATCACAACATAACATTCCCACATCAATTCACCCTGTTCGCCAATTACACGTATAACTATACCATAAAAACAGGCTCTTATCCGCAGATACATCACACTGATAAATTAGAAAGAGATGAGGGGGTTATCACATGTGCGTCGTTCGTGGATGCCAATGGAAAGAGATATACCGATTGGATTCCGGCGATTCTGTTGGAGTGATGAAAAAACAAAAGACACGGAAAAAAATAGAAAAATTTATATACTGGTTAGATAAGAATAAGTAATTATTGTAACAACAAATATTATAAAAAAGAGAAAAATATCTGAAAAAAGGGGTATAAGAAATAAAAGATAGGGGATATAAAAAATGAAAAAGAAAAGTATGGTGGTTGTTGTAACAATAGCCGTGTTTGCGTGCTTGCTTTTATGCACGCCCGCCTTAGCGGACTATAATTACAATGGATTCCCGGTGGAAACGAGAGTGAGTGGCACCGTAAACGGCGGTGTGTTCATTGACTATGAACCCTGGGATGGAACAACAAATCTCACGGGAAATTTCGATGTGCCAAATGGAGACGTTAAATGGGCATGTCTATATGTAGGTGCATGGGGTGGCAGCGAAGCGCGTCAGGGTTGGGTGAATGTCACCTTCAAGGGAATTTACGATGAAAATGGACTCGGACCAATACATCTTCGAGGTGAGGATGACACAAATCCAAATGTGTGGTGTAGTGGTCATGGAAAACACTGGATGTTCTACAATGTGACCAATCTAACAACTGCGGGGTCTACAAATATTGCGAACTATTCGGTTATAAATGGCACCCTTGACCCGGGCTATGGCGGCAGGTGCTATGGCATTGTCCTGGTTGTGGTATATGAAGGTGGAGATAACCCAAAGTATATTAAATACTGGATAAACGACGGAAGTGATGGTCTTCACGCCGGTCCTTGGCCTCCTGCACATAATTCCGGGACAACATACTTTGATGGTACTGTGGATATTGCTAATGTAACCAGAGCAAATCTCACGATGGTGCACTTGACAGCTTACGAGCCGGGTTGCGATAGCTGTTTGAAGTTTAATGGTCACGAACTGGACACAAGTATGGTGGATAGCAACACGTTTGAGCTGAACTCGTGGGATGTGACAGATAATATAACATCAGCCGGGAACAATGCCTGGTATAGTCGAGGTGAAGATGGCTATGTTAGTATGACTAATGCGATATTATTACTGGAAAGAGAAACGGAAGAGAAGCCAGACCTGAGCGTGATAAGTATATCACCGAATTGTGACAATCTCTTTGGAAATGAGAGCAATGAAATATGCTCAGCTATTGAGAACAATGGTACGGCAGATGCAGGTGCATTCAACGTTAGCTTCAGCATAGACAGTTTCAGTAAGGAAGTGAGAGTGGATGGCGGATTAACTGCCGGGGAAAATATAACGGTGTGTGTTACCGACACGACACTGAGAAACGCAGGAGATTCAGTGACAATAACTGTGACAGCGGACTGCAACGGAGAAGTTGCGGAGTCAGATGTGACGAATAACGAGATGACTATCCCAAAGACGGTTGTGAACAATGGCTACAAGGGAAAGCGATACACAGGTGGCAATGATTTAGAAACTCTTCAGATACATACACTCAAAGGAAATATTGTACACTCCACTGGCGACAGCTACTACTTGAGTTCATACTCTTATCCGAGTTGGACACAGTACGCTGCTAACTGGAATGCAAGTGATAGTCCTGTTCCAATGGGTGCAGGTATTGAAAAGGCAAGGCTGTATGTGTACTATACATGGGATAAGAAGGGAATAGTGCCAGAGTATATTAGCCTGGCATTCAATGGACATTCTGAGACACCAGACGCAATCTATATGGATAGCAAAGGATATGGAAGCTATAACTATCCATCGGGAATGCTGGCATACGACGTGACTGCTGATTTCAATTTTAACGGTAATACCGCAACACTTACAAACTCATATCCGGGTGGCGGTAATGTATCCATGCAGGGCATGCTTCTCACGGTAATATATGCAGACAGTAGTGAGCCGGAGCGAACAATATGGATAAATGAAGAATGCGATCTGCTTTATGCAAAGTCATCCTATTGCACAACACCGGAGGAGGCAACTGCGTATGCACCTTTTGCGGGAACAATAGACTTAGCAAAGTTAGCAAATGCAGACCTGATAACAGTTGCACCTTCAGCCGATAAAGGGGATGATAAGAACAGACTATACTTCAATGACCATGTCTGGAATGGCACATGGGATTGTTATACCGGCAATAACACGAATTTGGGCATTAATGAGACTGATGTGGGTGCTTATCTGAATCCAAGCAACAATTTAGCAAAGTTCCAGGACAACGGCGACTCTATGGAAGCGAGCAATGCATTTCTGGTGATAACTTACAAGGAAGCGGCAGAGCCAATCTTCGATACAGGCACGCCAGCTAATCCTTATCCAAGCATTTTGGGGACACACGAAGGGACAATAACGCCAGAATATGACCTTACCGTAAGCAGAATGTACACATATCCATGTTCAGGAACGGGCGGGCATTCAGAATACGTTGAGATTTGGAATGCCACAGGATGGACTGTAAACGCCTCGTGGAAAGGCTATAAAGACGACTGGCATATTATTTCTTTTGATGAACGTTTCACCTTAGAAGCAGGTAAGACGTACAACTACACCATACGCACAGGCTCTTATCCGCAGATTCATCACACTGATGAATTAGAAGCAGTCAGTGGAACGGGGACTATTAGATGCACAAAGTTTGTAGATGCGAATGGTAAGGAATATAATAACTGGATACCTGCGATTAAACTATATTAAGAAAAGGAGTGAGGATAAAGAATGAAGAATAAACAGGTAAAAGGCATTACAACGGTAAAGGTAGTCGCAAGTGCATTCACATTATCTTGCTTGTTTTTGCTTTTATGCTTAAGCATGCTTGCACCTGCTTTAGCAGAGGAGGAGCACCTGCCAGACCTTAACATTACTGCAATAAAACCTTATCATTACGAGTGGTGCGAGGAATGTGTTCCTCCTTGTCCTAAAGGGGACCCCTGGTTCAATCTTGAGAACTATGTGGAAGTTACCGTGGTGAATATCGGGAATGCGCCTGCCGAAAACTTTGAGGTGAAACTATACGCAGATGGCGAGCCAATAGGACGCAAAACGGTTGATGAATTGCCAGCATATTCAGAAGATAATCCAGAAGCTAATACCACAGACATGAAATTTAAATGGACGCCGGAACTCGAAAAAGAAGAAGGAGACCCATTGAGCTGTACAGACACTGCTGATGGGGCTATATGCCGTTATGATGATACCAGCAGGGAATACACGCTAAAGGCAGAGATTGGCGAAGACGATGAAGTGCTAGAGCAAGACCAGAAAGTCGTTTGGAACGGTTATAGGGCTGACGAGCCGTTGGAGATTTATGCGCATGGTGAGGTAGAAGGCGGAATATTATACACCACTGGAGATAGTGAATACAGAAGTTACGAGAGTGGTGATAGTGGTACTGATGACACGTACTATGACATCAATTACGAATTAGAGATTTCTTCGGGGAGCACAAAGCTCGCAAGACTCTATATTTATTATACATGGGCAAAGCCATCGTATAAAGCACCGAAAATAGGCGTTATACTAACGACTCCTTCTGGTGACACCTACAACTTGAACATGGAAAAGAGCTATAATGACATAAAGGGAGATTTAGGCGGGGAGAGATATGCCTGGGGGACTTATGCCTACGATATTACGGAGTGTGTGAAAGAACGCGGAACTTATGTAGTGAGCGTGACAAACCTGAACTATGGAGGCGGTGATTCGGACTTCGCAGATAAGTATTCATTTGCATCGCCGGCTATTCTCGTCGTTTATGAGGATACAGCAGAGCCGAGAAGAGAATATTGGATAAACGAAGGCGCTGACCTCCTTATGGGCGGAGTGGAGGAAAGACCTTATGGCGGTTTTCTTTCTTTAGAGGAATGTAAGAATACCGCAACATTCGATGGAGAACACAGGGATTTGGAAGTAGAGGAAGCAGTACTTGGCGTTGTCTCTGCTTGGGGTGGTAACCCAGAAAGTGGCTGGCACAGCTACCTGTACTTCAATGGCAATGAGTTAGGAATGGATGTGTACGATGGATACAGCGGTTCATGTAGCAAGGGAATAGGTGGCGTCTCGATGTATATAGGGTCCGATAATGCTCAAGTTGGGATAGAGTTGACGGATATAACAGATGGCCTTGAAGATTATAATAACGAAGTAATTCAAGGCGATGACGGGGACAACATGATGCCAGCGAATGCATTCTTGGTGATAACTTATGAAGAAGAAGAGGAGGAAGAAGAGGAAGAAGGCAGAGTTACATCAGGCTCTCCAAACATAACAGCCTGGAACCCCGTTGAATCGGTTGTGAACAATACAGAAGGCGAATCGAGAACTTTCAATATCACCGTAAACCAAACAGTAGATGTTAGCTGGCAAATAAACGGGACAGAAGTGCAAACAAACGAAAGCATAACAGAAGCTGCATATCCGAACACGAGCGCAGTGGTTGGAACCTGGAACGTCTCTGCAATCGCAACTAACACAGCAACAGGATTATCAGATATACACACGTGGATATGGAAAGTAACACCGGCAGCACTTACCGCAACTTCTACACAGGAAGTAAACATAACTCAAACACCAACACCAACTGCAATTTCTACTGTGAACGTGACACCAACGCCTACGCTTGCAATAACCCCAACATCTACGCCTGCGGAAGAAAAGAAAAAGCCTGGAGCTGATGAAGCACCAGTGCCTGGATTTGAACTTGCAATCTCGTTAGTTATGCTAATTACAGTAGCGTATTTGATAAGAAAACGAGGAATATGAATAAGAAACAAAAATTTTTAATAGTGGCATTGATTATCCTCTTATTGGGATTTTCGAGTGCGGCTTATCTCGGGGGTTTGGTAAAACCTCCCGAACTTGGTGAGTTTAGAGACGATGCACATCTCTATCAGGGGTATCCGAGGAATATTACAGACGCAGCGGGCAGAAACGTTACAATAGATAAACCTCTGGAGCGGATAGTCGTGCTAAATACGGATGTTGCAGAAGCAATTCGTGCTTTAGGTGCTGAAGACAGGATAGTGGGTATTAGCGATACGATAACAAAAGGAACCGTTTTCTTCCCGGAGATAAGTAAGAAAACGGTAGTCGGCGGTTGGAAGGAGATTGACCCGGAGTCGGTGCTGCAATTAGATGCCGATGCCGTATTTGCGTATGGTAAATGGCCGGGTCCTGAATATATAGAGGACAAACTACCGCCAACCATAACAGTCATTCGATTGGACTTCTACAAGCCGGAAACACTTAGAGATGAAATGCTAAAGCTCGGGTATTTACTTGACGAAGAGAAGAACGCATCAGAATATATCAAATGGCATGATAAATACGTTGGGGAAATAGAAGCTAAAATGTCAGGGCTTTCAGAGGATGAGAAGCCCCGAGTTTTTCTGGATAAGAGTGGTGAGGAGTCAACGAAAGAGCGGAAAACATATACAACGGCGTCTGGTGGAATAAGCACGCTTTGTGAGCTTGCAGGTGGGAAGAACATAGCAGCAGAGCTTGAGGGGACATATCCGGAAGCAGAATTAGAGTGGATTTTAAAGCAGAACCCGGAGATTATCGTTGGGCTTTCAAACAGTGGGGGTTACGAGACAGACGATGAATCAGCGCTGAAGGAGGAATATGAAAGGATAATAGAATTACCGGGATTTGGTAATATTACGGCGGTGGAAGACGAGCATGTTTATTTGATGGATAGTAGTGTGCCATTTGCGCCCGGGTATCCGATTGGTCTCGCATACATGGCAAAGTGGTTCTATCCCGAAGAATTCGCGGATTTAGACCCGCAAGCAATCCATCAGGAATACGTGGCTAAATTCTGCGGCATAGACTTCGACGTGACAAAGCGTGGTGTGTTTGTGTATTCGGCAATGGCAAGTTGAACCAACACTTTTTCTTTTTAGAAAAAAGAAAACTAAGCCCTTACGGGGCTTGCGGGGTCGTGGGGCAGAGCCCCACAGTGCTAAAAGAAAAAATAATGGTTTTCAATAAGCCTTGTCGTGGTGAACAAGGCGGTCGAAGATGATAACGTCCTTTTCAACTTTGAGATTTTTAACTGTGATAGGAAAAAACCGAAAAGCTTTTATACTCAGAACCTCAGCTAAATAAATATTATTAGTTATGAAATATTAGCATTGTTATGTCACTTGAGAACAAGATGAAGGGAGAAAGGGAGAAGGGATGAGTATGAAAAACATCGTCGGTGTCGCAGCGGTAATTACGGTAGTAATGGCAATAGTGCTTATCGCATTTTCTTCTCCTGCGTCGACGACGCTCTGCGACAGGACTTACACATCAACTGGTGGTAACATTACGTACGAAGGAGAATTTAAGCCAGAGCCTGATGAAGAGATGGAAAAAATTAAAGATGACAAAAAGGGTGAAATTTCGAACGTCTATGCTGGCGAGAAGATTAGATTCCTCAAGTTGGGAAAAGAACCTGTTTCAGTGACAGTTTCAGGACCTTACACGAAGGATAAAGCAGAGGAGTACTCAGGATACCCACACATAGATAACATAGTAGATGCTGGAGAGGAGTGGGACTCTGAAGGAAAACCCACAAAAGGCTACTACAGGGTAGAGAACTACTCTGATCTCGAAGGCGGCTGGTTCCAGCTCATGACGCAGTCGTTTAGCGTTGAGCTTGGTGGGAAAAGGGAGAAAGTGCGGGAGGGCGAGAATTTCCGTCTCCGGATAAAGGATAACAACAAGAAACAGGGCGTTATGAAGCTGACTGTCGAGGACGATGAGGGATTTTCGATAACGAATGTCAACGGCACAGACATATATGAGGTTCTTGTAGCTTACAAGAAGGAGAGGGACTTTGAATTTGCAGATAATAAGACCGCAGAAGGAAGAGTTATCGAAGAGGTAGAAGGAATAATCATTAAAGACAAAGAACTTGTTTTCGATACATCGAAGCTGGGCATGGAAGAAGGTAAATACAAGATAATTCTGGAAGACTCTGCAACAGAGGAGAAAGACGATGTGAAAATAGAAGTTGAAAAAAGGTATCTGAAAGTGGAATGCAATGATGTCGTTAAGGGCGAGGACATTGTCATAATAATAAAGAGCTCGTTCTACGAGGAAAATGTGAATGTAACTGTCGAGAGTATTCCTGAGACCATACCACCACTAACCCTTGACGAAGAAGGCAAGAAAAAAGTAAAGATTCCCACAGAAGATATGGACTACGGCACGTATAAAGTAACGGTTGAAGTTTGCGGCATTATGGAAACCAAATATGTAACGGTAAAGAAAAGTGGGACGAGCTTAGAGGAAGTGCCTGAAAATGCCACTGTCGGTGACATTATCACTATAAGCGGGACTTCAGACTACGGTGATTTTGCAGTCTTTCTCGTTGACGACGTCTTCAAAAACGAGGCACGAATAAGCGATGGCAAATTCGAATGGGACTGGGACACAAGCGGCGAATTCGACGACTACCGTGAAATAGAAGTTTTCGTAGTTAGCGAGCATGCACCCTTTTCCATGGGGGACCATGTCAGTGAGGACTGGCAGAGAGAGGTGGGTGTGGACGCATCAGCAACCATATTCCTGCTTCTGCCAACGTTCTGCATGACAGCCCCAAAATGCACAGCCAGGGGTGACGACGTTGTAATAAGTGGTACGGCTACCGGGACTGACCACGTTTATATCATCGTCATCAACTACAAAGGCGAAGTGATGTTCCCGGCAAATGAAAATGCGAGGACGACTCCCGTTGAGGAAGGTGATTGGGCTGAAAACCTTGGCGAGCTCGATAGTGGAAGATATGCTGTAATTTCTATGCACGAAGGAAAAGATGGGATAACTGACGCCATAAATGATGATGGTAAGTGGGCAGCAGGTGGCGAAAGTAAGACGCTGGAGCAGCGAGTGGCGATTCTTGAGGATGCGTTGAGTTCCGCAGGCAGTGACGACCTGTTTGTACTCGCTTATTTCTCTGTTTCAACGCCGAAAGTACGTTTGGAAGTCCCGGTAACTGTGGAAATAGGCACCGCGATAAGTGTGAAAGCTGTAACGAATATAAAAAATGGCGAGAAGGCTTTTGTATCTCTTTCCTTTAACTCAAGCATCCTAAAGAAGATTTCTGTGCTCGTCGAGAACGGCAGCGTGAATGCGAGCATCAATACGAGTGGACTTCAGCCCGGTACATATAACGTGGCGGTGGACGTCCGTGGAAGGGCTTCTGATGAAAATACGGTAATACTGGTGGAGAAAGAGGCGGAGGAAGAGGAAGAGCAAGAAAGCAAAGAGGAAGAGGAATCAATACCGCAAAACGAATCTTTGGCAGAGCCAGAGGCTGTGGATGTGGAAAAAGCGGTTGAAAGTGCAGGCGAATTGAAAGAGAACCTGGAGGGCGAGGAACGAGAAATACCTGTAAGCGTATGCGATTTGCTTATCGCGGTCATCGCGGCAATTTCTATTTCAATTGCCATGAAGCGTAGAAGTCGTTGATATTATTCATATTTAGACGAGCATTTAACCTCCAGTTTCGTTGCATTCACGAGATAGGGCGAAGTAAGCGTTCCTATGACACCTATCTCTTGACCGTCTTTAAGGCTTTGAGATAAGCTTCCGGAATATGCCACTGCGATTGTAGCCTGTCCATCAGTGAGGTTAAATAGTAAGAACCCCGCTTCACTCCAACCTGTGGACGCATTGACAACGGTGCCTAAAATTTTTACTTTTTTGCCCACGTACTCACCATTTTCCGTGACCTGCGAGACGGTCGAATACGGGCTGATAAAAAATGCTTCATTGGCGAGAATCACGCTTATAACTATTAGAGCGACAACGATAATATGAACGGTTTTAATTTTCATTTTTCTTCTTTTTCTTCCACCCCCGCTTCCAAAAAAGCTATCCTCTCTTTGAGTGCGGATAACCGTCTATTAAGCCAGATAAAAAGCACCAGAAGGGACGTCCAGTAAATGATAGAAACAAGGAAGATTTCAAACATACCTTTTTAAACACCCCCTTCTCCTTTTTCGTAAATTAATACGTTTACACGGTCTTCTAAAGACCAGATAGTGGACGTGGTTATCAGGAGATAAACGAAGAAGAGTGAAGCTGCTATCAGGTTTAGTAGTAATGATACGCTTACGGGAAAAGCCATATAAACTTCCGAAGGGTAAGAGTGAGGCGACCACCACAGCTTTGCGGATAAAAAATTCAGTGGTATGAGCGAAAAAGCTAAGATATTGTACACCGCACCTACTAATGCTCTTTTCTCAACGTTTCCGATGGAAAGTTTTATGGAAATATAGCCCATGTATGCAATCCAGAGGATAAGAGTAATAGTTTGTTTTGGATTCCAGGTCCAATACGACTCCCAGGTGGATTTTGCCCAAATTGAACCGCAAATTAAGGCTATTGCGCCGTAAATCAATCCTAAAATAGCCGCTACCTCTGCCGTCCTATCGTATGCGTGCTTCCTTTTAGCCAAAAAGGCGATGCTTGCGATGAGAGAAAGCGAAAAAGCAATGTAGCAAACCACGATAGCGGGCACGTGCACATATAAAAAGTAAATGTCGCCTCTCTGCGCATGTACCGCGGAAACGTAAGCCGCATAAGAAGCGACTACGCTCACCGCTACGGCGATGCAAAGAAGAATATCTCGTTTCATCCTCTTAGCTCCTCCAGTCCCTCAATCTCTTTCATTATCCTTTTTTCCTCTTCAGTTCACTATAAACTGTTTTCGATATTATTATTTTTCCATACAATTTTTTGAATATCCATAGGATTCCAAGTCTTGAAGCGTATATGATTGGCGACGTATTAACTATCATCCCTTCACCTTCAGCCTTCGTATGTAGTCCAAAGTGGCATCTACGTCATAGTCGTATGGTATTCCTTCCTTATCTATGACATCAATCATCTCATGCAATTTTCTTTATTATGCCTTACCTTATATAAAGGTATGTATGTGTCGCTCAAGTGGTAACAAATGTCTAATAACGCCATAGCAGTGGAAATCGTAGAAGTGTCGAAGAGATATGGCTACTTGCAGGCTTTGAAATCCGTGTCATTGGAAATAAAAGGAGAAGAATTTTTAGCCTTTTCAGGTCCCAACGGTGCAGGGAAGACGACGTTGCTAAAAATAATCGCCACGCATATCTCGCCATCTTCGGGAACGGTGAAAATATTTGGTGACGATGCATTCGAAAACGGAGGTGAAATAAGAAGAAGGATTGGATTAGTAACGCATGAGAGTTTCCTTTATGACGAGCTGAGCGTGAGGGAGAATTTGCTATTCTATGCGAAACTGTTCTCGGTAAAGGAGGAGGGATTCCTCGATACAATTGATTTTTTAGGCATGAATCGGTGGTATAACGTTCAGGTGAAGCAACTGTCGCATGGTTTGAGAAAAAGGGCGGACATCGTGAGGGCGTTAATTCATAACCCTGATTTGGTCTTGCTCGATGAACCTTTCGCAGGGCTGGACACGAAAACCTGTGACCTTCTCGTAAACTACTTCAAAAGCCAGAAAGGAAAGACGCTACTAATATCGTCTCATTCGTTAGAGTGGACGAAGAAAATTTGCGATAAACGGATCTCGCTTGATAGGGGTGAAATAGTCGGAGAAATATCTTTTTAGTTTAGAGGAGAGAAGAGAAGAGAAGAGAAGAGAAGAGAAGAGAAGGTGTGACAATGAAAAATATTGGGGCTTTCCAAAGAGCCGCTTTGAGAATAGCGGAGAAAGACCTGAGGACTGAGTTCCGGCGGTCTTATGAGGTTCTATCAATTCTTACCTTCTCGGTGGGTTCCATTCTGATTTGCAGTTTCGCGTGGAGCAGTGGTTCGGTAGGTTCAGAACCTGAGGTGGCAGCCGCGGCGCTCTGGATAATCCTATTCTTCGCAAGTATCCTCGCTTTTACCACTTCGTTTACGCGCGAAGCGGACCGGGGAACACTCGGCGGTTTGAAAACGCTGCCTTGCTCACCACTGGCAATCCTCGCGGGGAAGATCATTTATGGAACAGTGCTGCTTTTTTTCGTGGAATGCGTCTTAATCCCTTTTTCCATCATTTTTTTAAACCTCGAGCTGGGCGGAAGATTTCCGGCTCTCTTGCTTGTATGCCTCTTAGGTGCGGTGGGTCTCTCGTTCGCGGGTTCTTTTGTCTCCGGGCTCGTGATGTTCTCGGAAGGTAAAACCTTACTGCTTTCTTTTCTTCTTATTCCTGTTTGTATGCCTGTGCTTATGCCCTCGGTGTCGGCAACCCGGGAAATCATAGCGGGTTCCGGTATATCAGAAGTGGTGCCGGAGTTGCGACTGCTAACCGCTTTCCTCCTCATGATAACCGCGGTAATGATTCTCACTTTCGAGTTTGTTCTTGAGGAATAGCACCAATAATCCCGGTGATTTCGTCTTGCGAGAATCAGAAGGATTTTTTTGAGCATGTTCATAATTTACTGATTTTATTTTGCATTTTTCAATTTGCACTTTGCAGTTAGTTACTCAGCGTCCACAACGAAAGGGCATAGCGGGTCTTCAGCCCATATATCGCCATATTCTGCGTATGCCCTTATCCGGCATCCACCACCGCATAACTCTTTGTAAACACAGGAAGCACA
>Ga0209986_10003364_pt1 | contig 14043 bp, 15 predicted proteins | sample BlataG_FD_183168 | JGI IMG/M metagenome (GOLD analysis project Ga0209986, IMG submission 183168) | Deep subsurface microbial communities from Black Sea to uncover new lineages of life (NeLLi) - Black_00105 metaG (SPAdes) (version 2) | ecosystem: Environmental > Aquatic > Marine > Oceanic >...
CTCCTTGCTGGCAACACCAGCGTCTAGCATGCGCATAGCATTAAGCAAGAAAGGCATTAGCAAGAAGTTCACGATAAAGCCGGGAGTATCCTTAGCCAGGACAACAGTCTTGCCTAAAGATGCACCGAAGGTCCTGCCCGTGTCAAGGGTCTCATCACTGGTAGCGATGGTTCTAACAATCTCCAGCAGCTTCATAATCGGTACCGGGTTCATAAAGTGCAGTCCTAGAACCTTATCCGGCCGGCTGGTTGCCATGGCTATGTCAATGATTGAGAGGCACGAGGTATTACTAGCCAGGATGGTATGTTTAGGGCAGATTTTATCCACCTCAGCAAATATCTTCTTCTTCAAATCCATATTCTCAACCGCAGCTTCTATCACCAGGTCGCAATCGCTGAAGTCCTGGGTATTGGTAGTGCCTTTAATGCGAGCTAGGGTAGAATCCCTATCCGGCTGGGATAGCTTACCCTTTTCCACGCTTTTGGTCAGGAAGGAATTAATTGACGCCAGCCCTTTATTTAAAAGCTGGTCGTTTATCTCTGATACCACTACCTGATAGCCCGATTGAGCACACACAATAACAATACCATTACCCATTGTTCCACAGCCAACTACACCTACCTTTTTGATTTCCATGATGCTCCTTTCCGTCTAATAATTCAGGTCATTTCCCTTTGTAGGCCGGCTTCCTCTTTTCTATGAAAGCCGTAGTTCCCTCGGTAAAGTCCTCTGTGCCCATAATGTAGTTTACTAATGAGTATTCCAGTCGCAAGCCATCTTCCAGAGTCATGCCGTAACCTCTAATCATAGCCTCTTTAGATGCTCTGACGGCTAGGGGTCCTACCTGGCAGATAGCTTCAGCCCATTCCCTAGCTGTAGGCATAAGTTGAGCTAAAGGGACAACCTTGTTTACTAAGCCGATGCGGTATGCCTCCTGGGCATCTATGGGTTTTCCCATAAGTATTAACTCAGCTGCCTTACACCAGGGTATCACTCTAGGTAACCTCTGGGTGCCTCCGGCACCGGGCATCATGCCTATGTTTACCTCTGGCTGACCAAGGCGGGCATTCTCTGAAGCTATTCTTATATCGCAAGATAAGGCTATTTCCAGTCCACCACCCAGGGTATAGCCATTAAGAGCGGCAATAAGTGGTTTCCATAGCTCAAGTCCGCGCATCGGGGTAGCAGGAAGTTCCCAGAGACGGCCACTATGCTCTTTCATAAAGGGTAGTAAGTCCTTTATATCAGCGCCAGCACAAAAGGCTTTTTCACCAGCGCCAGTAATGATACCAACCCAGAGGTCGGGGTCATCACGGAAGTCAGTCATTGCCTGTTGTAGCTCCCGTTCAGCTTCTACATTCATGGCATTTAGTGCCTGTGGGCGATTGATAGTAAAGATAGCAATTCTACCTTCCTTCTTATAATCAATAGCCATAATAAGCCTCCTTCTTATGATTTTTGAGGGCTACTAGCTAGAAGGTAACCACTTAGAGTGTAAGCGGTTGAAAGACAATCACCTCCTCTCAAGCAGATTTGGCTAAAGTCAGGCTCAAATGGGGAAATACTAGTAGATTTTAACAGAGGGCTTATGTTACCGTCAAGTTAATGTACTCGTTCATATGATTAGTGACACATTGTTTCCTTGCCTTGTCATTGTTCCCTTTCCCTGTCATTGCGAGCCGAAGGCGTGGCAATCCCCGGGCATTCATGGAGATTGCTTCGGCACTTTGTGCCTCGCAATGACAATAGGAAGGGGTGCCTCGCAATGACAATAGGAAGGGGCTCCTCACAATGAAACGAACAACCAGGGCTTGTTCCCAACCTAAAGTGGAGGATACTCTTATACAAGGTTGGTGGTTAGGTAAAAGATGTGGTATAATTCCAAATTGGATATCTCTCCGAGCCTACTCTCCTAAAGGTAAGCCTATGGAGATAGGCCGATAGGGTGTTGCCGGAAACGGCAGTGCCTCCCGTGTTTGGAAAGGAGAGCTTGCCAGTTGAGCACATATAGTGTTCAGGCTCAGGCACCTCCTTTCGGAGGTGTTTTTTTATGCCTAACGCAGTAAAGAAATTAGCAGGGGGTGAGTCTTGAGTAAGAAATGGTTCACCACTAATAAAATGACACTTACTTTTATCCTTTTGGGGCTGATTATTTTTCTATTTATCATTGTGCCTCTGGTTAAGATGGTTGTTGCCTCTGACCCCAAGATACTGCTTGAGACTCTATTAGACCCAGAGGTCAGGGGGGCTATCTGGCTTACCCTGTGCGCTGCTCTTTTAGCCACTATTGTAGGCTTCACCCTGGGTATTCCCCTAGCTTATCTATTAGCCCACACCGATTTTACAGGCAAGAAACTGGTGGAGGGGCTTATTGATGTGCCTATTGTGGTGCCTCACACCGCAGCTGGTATTGCCCTGCTCTTCGTTTTTGGCCGTAATTTCTTTGTCGGTAAGGTTTTCCATTTTATAGGAATTGATTTTGTTGATGCCACTGCCGGCATTGTCATTGCTATGTTGTTCGTTAGCATTCCCTTTTTAATAGACTCGGCTAAAGAGGGGTTTAAGAAAGTAGATGTCAGGTTGGAGAAGGTGTCCCGCACCCTTGGCGCCTCACCGTGGCAAACTTTCTTCAGAATCTCCTTCCCCCTGGCGTGGAGAAGCATTCTGGCTGGGAGCATTATGATGTGGGCTAGAGGGATAAGTGAATTTGGCGCAGTTATTATTCTGGCTTATCACCCGATGATAGCACCTACCCTAATCTTTGAGCGTTTTGAGACCTATGGCTTAGATTACGCACGACCGGTAGCTGTGCTCCTTATCATACTGTGCCTAGCGGTATTTATTGGCCTTAGGGCTATAGTTTATCGGGGGGAGAAGACATGATACAGATAAAAAATCTGCGGGTTGAGCTGGAGGATTTCCTGCTTCAGGGTATTAATCTGCATGTAGCCGAGGAGGAGTATTTCGTAGTCCTAGGTCCTACCGGTGCTGGCAAGACTGTGCTACTGGAGTCCATCGCTGGTCTGTATCCGGTGAAGAGTGGGGAGATATGGCTTAGAGGAAGGGAGGTAACCCAACTTGAGCCAGAAAGGAGAAATATAAGTATTGTATATCAAGACCACGCCCTATTCCCCCATCTTACGGTAAAGGAGAATATTGTCTTTGGTTTGAGGCTTCGTAAGCAGATTGGGCAAGAAATAGATAAAAGTTTAAATTGGTTAGCCGAGCTGTTAGGCATAGTTCACCTTCTTGACCGGAAGCCTGATACCTTGAGCGGTGGTGAGCGGCAGAAAGTGGCTCTGGCAAGGGCGCTAAGTATCAAGCCTCAGGTGCTACTTCTTGATGAGCCACTCAGTGCCCTTGACCCTGAAACTAGAGAGGGAGTGCAACGAGAGCTTCGCCAAGTGCACGACCGTTTAAAGATAACCACCATTCATGTTACCCATGATTTTGAGGAGGCAATTGCTTTAGCTGACCACATTGCCGTTCTAGGTGAGGGGTGTGTAAAGCAGGTGGGAACCCCGGAGCAGATATTTCGCCAGCCCAATTCCGAGTTCGTTGCCCGCTTTGCCATGGCAAGAAACATCTTTACCGGCGAGGTAGCAGACAGGGATGACAGAAGCGCCATCTTTCACACTGAAGGTATTGAGTTAGTGGTGTCCAGTGAGCTCAGGGGCAAGTGGCATGCCTCGGTTCGACCTGAGGATATTCTTATCTCCCACCAACCTTTGCATTCCAGCGCTCGCAATTCCTTCTGTGGCACTATCACCCAGGTTATGGATAAAGGTTCCACCCTGTATCTCACCGTGAATCTACCCCCAGATTTTACCTGTCTGGTTACCCGCCGTTCCTTTGAGGAAATGGGGCTGGCCAAAAATCAGAGGGTCTATATCACCTTTAAGGCGTCAGCCATCCATATTTTTTAGAGTGTGATTTTAGCCAAGGATATAATTCAGAAAAGCTATATGGAAGAGTGCATGAAAACTACAAAAATCATATTTTGCCTAGTCGTTTTGCTGGCACTAAGCCCGGGGCTAAGCTGCAGCCAAACTGCTACACCCAATGAAGGACTTTCGGGCAGGCTTCCCATATTTTATGCTGGTAGCCTAACCATACCTTTCGCTCAAGTTAGCAAGGAGTTTAAGCAGCTCTATCCTGAGGTTGGGATACTAGCCGAGGGAGCTGGCAGCCAAACTACTATCCGCAAGGTTACCGAGCTTGATAAAGAGTGTGGTGTCATTGGCTCAGCAGATTACACCCTCATTCCCCAGCTTATGTTTCCTGAATATGCTGAGTGGTACATAGTATTTGCCACCAACCAAATGTGTATCGCTTATACTGAGCAATCACAATTTGCTGACGAGATAAACACAGACAACTGGTATAAAATTCTACAGCGTGACAGGGTAAAGTATGGTCGTAGTGACCCTGACCAAGACCCTTGCGGCTACAGGACACTGATGGTATGGCAGCTAGCTGAAGCCTATTATGGTGTTCCTGGGCTGTACGATAAGCTCTATGCGGCTGAAGGGGATATGGAGCGGCCGAAATCGGTTGAGCTTATCGCCCTGCTGGAGTCAGGTGATTTGGATTACGCTTTTGAGTATTCCTCGGTAGCCGCACAGCACAATCTAAACTATGTGGTATTACCCCCGGAGATTAACCTCGCCAACGAAGAATTTAACGACTTCTATGCCACGGCAGGGGTAGAGATTTCAGGTAAACAACCGGGCGAAATGATAGTTAAGAAAGGTAAATCCATAGTTTATGGGGTGACCATACCCTCCAATTTCCCCCGCCAACAACTGGCAGTAGCCTGGGTTGATTTTATGCTGAGCCCCGAAGGTATGGCTACTATGGAAGCGAATGGTCAGCCACCGGTTATACCAGCAGTAACTAATGATATGAGTAAACTACCTGACGAGTTAAAAAAGTATGTTATTGAGGCTGATTAGAATCCCGGTCTGAGATTGACACCTAATTTAATCTGTGGTATACATTTAGGCGGTGGCAGCGTAGCTCAGTGGTAGAGCAGAGGACTCATAAGCCTTTGGTCGTGGGTTCAAATCCCTCCGCTGCCACTTTGTAATTATCCCTCAGCCGATTGGCTTCTTTATCACCCTACCCGGTAGGGTTACTTTCCCCTAAAGGCCACAACCAAAGCCCCCGGACCCAAGTGCACTCCCAGCGTAGTGCCCAGCCTGACTACTTTAATCGGCTCCTTGGTGAATATGGAACCCATACGCTCAGCCAGGGCCTGGGCTTCATCAAGCGTAGTGCTGTAGGCAACAGCTAAATCCTGAATATCTGTTGCATTTTTGACAAAATCAAATAACCGCTCTATGCCCTTAGAGCGGCTACGGGCTTGACTGACCGGCACTGTCTCTCCCTCTTTTAATGTAAGCAATGGTTTCACATTTAATAGAGAGCCTACCAGCGCCTTCGCCTTACCAACACGCCCACCCAAAAGCAAGTATTTAAGGGTATCAATAAGACACAACAAATGACTATTAGGAATGGTCTGCTTTACCTCCTCTACCACTCGTTGTAAATCAGCTCCTGTCTTAGCCACGGTGGCGGCAGCCATAGATATCAATCCTAGACTCACTGATACTAACTGTGAATCCACAACCTCAATAGGGCACCCCTTGTCTGTCATCTCCTTACCCTGTAAGGCTGAATTACAGGTGCCGCTTAATTTACTGCTAATGTGAATAGAAACAATGCCATCAGCCTCGGGAGAAAGCTCCTGGTAGGCATTGACAAAATCCTGTGGCGAGGGCTGAATAGTGACAGGATGAGTAGGGCCGTGCAACAATCTCTGGTAGAACTCATCATCGCTGATGTCCACCCGCTCCCGGTAAACCTCACTCCCAAAGCGCACATATAAGGGCACGACTGTAATCCCCAGCTGTTGAGCTAGCTGGGGGGGCAAATCAGCGCTGCTATCGGTAACTATCTTTACTGTCATATTCCCTCCTTAGACCTTTGCTGAATTATAAAGCACTCACATACTTTGTCAATACCTATATGGGCTATATATCTAGGATAGCCGTATGGTAAAATATATAATACAGTAATTTGATTAGATAGGAAAGCCTAGAAATGGCAGCTATTTTATCCAAGCAAGATATTCAGCGGTTACTACAGCAAGAGCCACCCCTAGTAGAAGGCTATGTTAATCTCAAGGAGCAGGTGCAGCCTAATGGCATTGACCTAACACTACGCAACATAGCCTTGCTACAGTCATCGGGTAAGATAGCCGCTATGGACAGCCACCGGCTGGTGTCTGATTTAGCTCCGCTGGTATTTGACGGGTTGGGTTTTGTTGACCTGATGCCTGGTGCCTATATTATTACCTACAACGAGATTATCCACCTACCCAAGAATATTATGGCATTAGCCACGCCCAGGTCCAGCCTGCTTCGCTGTGGTGTTACCATAAACACTGCGGTATGGGACGCTGGTTACTCAGGTCGTTCTCAATCTCTTATGGTGGTCTATAATCCCCAAGGGTTTCGTTTGCAGAGGAATGCCAGAATTGTGCAGCTTGTTTTCCTTGAGCTAACCGGGGAGACGGAAGGCTACCATGGAGCCTATCAGGGGGAGAATATAGATTAATAGCCAGCTTCCCCCACCAGGAGTACCAAGTTCTCAACCTACAATCACGCTGGGAAGCCAGAGGACCACATTCGGGAATAACACACATACAACCAGAGTGAGCATTTGAAGGGTAACGAAAGGAATAATGCCTCTATAAATATCCAGTAGATTTACGTCATGGGGCGCAATTACTTTTGTATAGAACAGGGCATAGCCAAAGGGTGGTGTCAGGAAGGACATCTGCAAGTAGGTGGGCTAATCCAGATAGTTTATTCGGGATGAGGGTCTTTTCTTTATGTCAAGTTCAATGCCAGTTTGCCTAAACAGGTCTATGAAGGCATTATCGTTATATTTGCCAAAGCTAACATATCGCTTTATCTTGGCATTCACCAGCATCTTGGCACACAGAACACAGGGGGTATGGGTGGCATAGATAGTACTCCCCTCAAGGCTGAGGCCATGAAGGCTAGCCTGAATGATTACATTCTGTTCAGCGTGAATACCACGGCATATTTCATGCCTTTCTCCCGAGGGTATATTCAGCTCATCCCTCAGGCAACCAAGCTCAAGGCAGTCCTTAAGGCCAGAAGGGGCACCGTTATAGCCTGTAGCCAGTATGTGTTTATCCCTCACTGCTACTGCCCCAACATGATGCCGGCGGCAGGTTGAGCGCTCAGCTACCACCGAGGCAATCTTCAGAAAATAATCATCGGTATCCGGCCTGGTCAATCTTTTCATTTTAATTTAGAGATAATCCTTTTCACTTCCTTTTTCAGATTTTTTAAAGAGGATTCGTTTATGACAGCAAAATCTGCCATAGCGATAGGTCCGCCCTTATTAATATTCTCTACTTCTGCCCTATCCCGACTGGCAGCCTCGTCTAGTGTCAGGGCCCGGTTTAATCTGGTGGTCAGCCGAGCATGCCTTGTTCCCGGTGATGCCCAAACAGCGACTAGATAGAGGTCTTCCCCGTAATATGTTTTCAGAAATGTATATTCCTCCCAAGAGTAAAGACCATCAATTACCACATCCGAAGCTTTCCGGGCTAAATCAATTCTAGATAGATTTAATATAGCATAAGCGGACATTCCGTATTCCTGTCTCAAGAGTTCCCTGATATGGCGCTCGTTTTCCTCACTTAGTTGTAAACCCCTCTTCCTTAATTCTTCGTCGGTCACATCTCCGAATCTTATCCTTATAAAGCCATTCTCCTCAAATATCTTTGCCACCTCCGATTTGCCAGCGCCAGTCATACCCACAATTGACACCACTTTCATATTAACCACCTATACGGGCTTTATTATAAGAAAATACCCGACAAATAACAATGGGTTATATCATTTATCTACCTCACCCCCTTTATCCCCCTCTCCTTCAAAGGAGAGGGGTAAGAGTGGTTGTTGAAGGGACTTCGCCCCTTCAATCTACCCTTCACAAATGAACCCGCTAATAACCTGTGCTATAATTGAGCTAAGGAGAATAGTGAGAGTTAGAAACGGAAGAATAAAAATGATATATGCTAGAAGTATGACGAAACACTGGTTTGAAGCATACATGAAAAAAATATATACGGGAAAATTCCGTAAGACGCGGCATGACGCCATAAAAGCTGCGTGGAATTTCTTTTGTGCCTTTAATGAAAAACCTATATCTGAAAAAGCCAAAGAGCGGTTTGAGAAAAATATTGGTAAAGTTAGCTTTTAATAAGAATTAACCTTTCTGTGTAAGCAGAGGGGAAAAGGGATGTCAGCGTTGCACCATAATGAGAGAAATGCCCAAGGTTACTAATTTAGCTGATAAAATGGAAAACCAGCTACCAGCCGAGCTGGTCAATTTTATACGGGTAGCTGGTGGAATAGCCACTAAACAAGGGCAGAGTTTATACCTTGTCGGCGGTGTGGTTCGTGACCTGCTTCTGGGGAAAGCTAATTTTGACCTTGACCTGGTAATAGAGGGTAACGCCATAGAGCTAGCCCAGCAGTTAGCTGAGATAAAGCTGGGGAAAATGACCACCCACCCCCAGTTCAACACCGCCAAAATCAAGTGGAGTAAATGGAGCGTTGATTTAGCCACCGCCCGAGCAGAAGGTTACGCTAAGCCCGGAGCTCTACCTACGGTGAAGCCCAGTTCTATTGAGAGTGACCTTTCTCGCCGTGATTTCACCATCAACACCATGGCTGTTTGTCTCAATCCCAACCGCTACGGGGAATTGATTGACCTATATGGAGGCAGGGTTGACCTTGAGCGCAGGCTTATCCGCATCCTACACGAAAGAAGCTTTATTGACGATGCCACCCGCATTTGGCGCGGTGTGCGCTACGAGCAGAGGTTAGACTTCCAGATGGAGAGGAATAGCCTTGAGCTACTCAGGCGAGATACACCAATGCTGGATACTATTAGCGGCGACCGAATACGGTATGAGCTGGAGTGTGTATTTCAAGAGCAAGAGCCAGAGAAGGTCTTACGCCGTGCTGAGGAACTCAATGTGCTCCAAAGGCTACACCCGTGGCTAAGGGGTAACGGCTGGCTGGCTGATAAATTCAAGGCGGCTCGGAAGCAAGCTTCCCCAGGCTTGCCACCGTTCGGGCTCTACATAGCCCTGCTGGCTTACCACCTGAGTAATGAACAAAGCGAGCATCTGATTTCATACCTTAGATTATCTAAGGCAGTAGCCCAAATAGTGCGAGATACTGCTTATATTAAAACCAAACTCCAGGCACTGGCTGACCCTGAACTTAGCCGAAGCAGTATTTATCGCCTACTTCACAGCTATTCTCAACCAGCCATTATAGCCAATCTACTAGCCAGCGAATCGCCGGTGGCTTGCCAGCATATAGAAATCTTTCTCAGCGAGCTACGTTATGTCAAATCGGTGCTGAATGGCAACGACCTAATCAAGATGGGTGTTCCCGCCGGTCCATATATTAAGGAAATTCTACAGCAACTACACCAAGCGAGGCTGGACAGAAAAGTAACCAGCAAGCAGGGTGAGGAGGAGCTGGTTAAGGTATGGATAGCAATTTGAGGAGGCAATAGATGAAACACATAGTTTTAGCCATTATGATTATCGTGCTCGGGGTCTCTTCCGCCTGTACGAGGGCTCCATCTCTTGGCGAAAAGGCCAGCGACAATGCCCATGCATTCTTGATTCACAGTGCACAGATAATAGACAAAATTGACCGGGATACCCCTCCAGAAGGGGAAGTTTACCTGGTTATCAAATACGAGGTTGAAAACCTCCAGAGTCATAACGACCTTCTTCAGCAATGGAGCAATCAAATTATATTAAAAACAAATACAGAGAGCTACAAAGCCACTACCATCGGTTCTCTAGATAGCCAATTGTGGGAAACGTCCTTGTTACCAAGAGAAACGAAAGTGGGTTATATAGCCTTTACAGTGCCAGAGGAGAAGCATGATTTCAAGCTGACTTTTACCTTCCCAATTTCTAAAAATGAGCTGACCTATGAGCTTAACCCTATAGATAAAAGAATTAGCATAAATGTTGACTATGTTTTTTCAAGGCTGGAACAGATAGAAAGAACGCAAGAAATCCCGTTAATCGGTGGGGTCCTCGCTGCATCGTCTAAGGCACCCATCAGATACACAGGGACGGTATTGGTTGCTGAAGAAGAAATACCTCAGTTATTAGAGCAAACTAAGAGCCTAAGCGAGAATGCAAAAAGAAAGGTAATAGAAGATTATTTGTTAGCCCACGGGCACTGCTGCTTAGAATAAGAGGGGAAAGTAACCGACAAGCAAGGGGAGGAGGAGATGGTAAAAGGGTGGGTGAGTAAACCCAACTGAGTTATTTGGGAAGACTTCAGCACAGGTCACTAGGTTTCACTTCTACAAAGCGCGTCTCCTCAACCTCCCAGGGCAGTGCAGGGAAAATGTCAAATTCTTCTCGCATCTTACCGTTGAATAGGGAAATGTTAATTTCGTTGAAAATTCTACGGCTAGAGATTTCCGCTGAATCCGAGTAATCAATGAGTATCAACAGCAGCGGCCACCTGGCGTCTTCCCATTTCTTAAGTACGTGTTCGTAAACTGCATTTATATAGGGAGTATGGACATATGTAACCAGCACGCAATACCTTAGCGAATCGGTTCCACGTACTTTATAATCCTTTAGCTTATCTAATTCGTTTTCTCCGTGAAGAGCACCACTCCACTCCCATTCTACGGCTACCAAATCTTTGTTAACAGCACGAAAAATAGCATCTGTCCGTCCACCCCGTTCAAATCTAGTATATACACCCATAAGGTCTGCTATATTTCGCACGATTATTCCAATATGAATAGTCCAGTCTATACGGCGGACACCCGTTGCAATCGGTGATTGTGGAAAATCACGGTGCCAAAAATACTTAAATAGGGTCGCAAAGTCCTCTGGTGACGCCCAAGTTCTTTCAACTACCATAGTAAGAACTCCTTTCGCCCCTTCTCTCCAACGATTATTTACCAACCCCTCACCCTTTACTAAACACTCTCTTTAATTATAGGTTATTTATTTTACCTGTTCTATAGTAGCTAAGGTATCGGTAAGATAGGATTCCAGCCCTTGTTGCCAGAGGTGCAAATATATTTCCTCAGCCTGAAGCTTGTCCTTCACCAGAGTAAATAGAGCTGGGCCAGAGCCAGCCAGGTGAACTTCTTCGGCTTCAGCCTCTAAAAATTGCTCCCGGTATTGGCTAAGCCCGGTAAAACTATCACAGGCAACCTCATCAAACACATTGAAGACATTACTTGCCAACCTCTCCCCGTCTATCCCCTTGTTCTTCAAAGGAGGGGGAGTATTAGCCTTTAAGGGGCGAAGTCCCTTGAAACTTCTCCCAGCTAATGCTTTCAAAAGCCTGTCTGTAGCTTTCCCCTGAGTATAGTGACTGGTCTTCAGGGTAGCATAGAGTCGGGCTGTCTTACCTGGCAGCCTAGGCACAGGTGGCATCATTAAGACCACCCACATATGGGGTAATGGGAGTAAAGGGGTTACTATCTCACCTCTACCCTCAAGCAGAGCAGTGCCACCATAAAGGAAGAAGGAGACATCGGAGCCTAACTTTGAGGCTAGCCTGAGTAGTTCCTTCGGGGATAAACCCAATTCCCAAAGCTGGTTAAGCCCCCACAGGGTAGCCGCAGCATCGCTACTATCCCCGCTTAATCCCGAAACCAAAGGAATACGCTTATCTACCTCCACCGTTGCCCCCTTAGAGCATCCTGTAGTTTTTTGCAGTAAACCGACAGCTTTAGATACCAGACTTCTTTCTGGAATCCAGTCGGGGTCGGCACAGCTAAAATTAATACTATGGCTCAGCTGGAAGTAAAGGGTATCACATAGATTTATGGTCTGGACAATACTGCGGATTTCATGAAAACCATCCTGGCGTTCAGCCAGAACTTCAAGGGTAAAATTTAACTTAGCTGGCGCCAAAACTGTCAGCATGCTACTTCTCTTCCTCTAGCCGGGTAAACACCTGCCACAACTGTGCCCACTCCTCAAGAGTAAGTGTCTCGGCTCGGCGTTGGGGCATTATCCCTGCCTTTTGTAACAAGGGCAAGACCTCAGTTTTGGGTAATCCCAGACCCTGACTTAAAGAATTACAGAACTGCTTGCGAGAGGCGGTAAAACCAGCCCGCACCAGGTTAAAAAAGTCCTGTTCATCAGTTACCTCTACCACTGGCTTAGGATATAGAGCCACCTTCAATATAGCTGAGTCAACCTCCGGTGCTGGATAAAAACATCGGGCGGGCACATAGTTGATTATTACTGGCTTACCATAGAACTGCACACTAATAGTCAGGAGACTCATCTGCCCAGGCTCAGCCACAATAGCCTCAGCTACCTCTTTTTGCACCATTACTACCATAATTTGGGGCTTAATTGAAGCCTCAAGGAAATGGCGCAAAACAGGGGAGGTAATATAATAGGGGAGGTTGGCGACTACCTTATAGCTAAAAGGGCTACCTATTGCCGCAGGGAACCTCGCCTGCTGTTGCTGAAGCAAGGTTGCCGGGTCAATTTTGAGAATATCTTCATTAATAATTGTAACATTACTAAAGGAAGCCAGGGTCTGTTTTAAACTGGCGGCTAACTTGCTATCCAGCTCAATGGCAGCCAGCCAACCCACCTGCTTGGCTAGTTCCCTGGTCAAAATCCCTAGACCGGGTCCTATTTCCATAACAATATCAGTGGGGGTTAGCTCAGCGGCTGAAGTAACAAGCCTAAGCACCTCTTCATCAATAAGGAAGTGCTGTCCCAGCCCTTTTCTTGCCCGAAGGTTAAAATGGCGTAGCATCCTCTTCGTCTGAGCCAAAAGAGATTTTGTTTCCAAATAGCGCCTCCTAGGGCTGCTTTGGGGGGGGACTTTATCCCCTCGCTGCCGAGGTGATTTCCAACAATAGCCAGACTACATTCGGTCGGTTCTGCCACCATCTATGGCGATAGTCTCGCCACAAATGAAAGAGGAATCGTCTGAAGCCAGGAATAAAGCCAGGTTGGCTATATCCTGGGTGTCGCCTATTCTACCAAGCACTGCCACCGTTTTTCTCTGTTCCACGAATTGTCTGAACTGTTCTGGTGTTTTTCCCCTTTTATCAATATCGGTCGGGATTGTTCCTGGAGCAATGGCATTAACATTTATTCCATAAGGTGCTAGCTCAAAGGCGGAAGACTTGGTCAGTTGGATGACAGCAGCCTTGGACACACAATAATTAGCCCAACTGTCGAGGCCACCACCCCGCCCAGCAATTGAGGCTATATTGATAATTTTGCCGTATTTCTGTTCCATCATATACCTAGCAACAGCCTGGGTGCACAGAAAAACTCCTTTAAGGTTTATATCCAAGACCTCATCCCAATCCTGTTCGGTCATCTCCAGCAAAGTGGCACTATGCAAGATGCCGGCATTATTTACCAAGATATCAATCCTACCGAACTTATCCACCGTTTGTTTGACCATGTTACGCACCTGCTCAGCGACAGAAACATCGGTGGCTATGGCTAGAGAATGCCCCCCAAGAGCCTTAATCTCCTCAACTACCTTGTCCAGTTTAGCCATGTTTCGGCTGCTAATTACCACCTCAGCCCCCTCTTTAGCAAACTCCAGGGCGATATTCCGTCCTATTCCAGTACCACCTCCGGTAATAATAGCTACCCTCTGGTTTAATTTTCCCATGCTATGTCCCTCCTTTATTTTGGTTATTTCAAATTACATTATATAGAATTACGCTTACCTAATCACATACCATAGCTCAGGCGAGACACCAAGCGAATCGGTAAATTATGCCTCACCATACTAGCTTGAGTGGCGCCAATATCATAAGGGACACGATAGAGACGAACCATCCTAGCTTCACTATCAAGGATAGCATAACTGGCTCGAGGGTCGCCATCCCGGGGCTGTCCGACACCACCTGGATTGATAATTAATCGGCTTCTAG
>Ga0209986_10003365_pt1 | contig 14043 bp, 20 predicted proteins | sample BlataG_FD_183168 | JGI IMG/M metagenome (GOLD analysis project Ga0209986, IMG submission 183168) | Deep subsurface microbial communities from Black Sea to uncover new lineages of life (NeLLi) - Black_00105 metaG (SPAdes) (version 2) | ecosystem: Environmental > Aquatic > Marine > Oceanic >...
TTAGAAAGGGGATCCAGGCATGAACTGGAGCGTGTTCACAATTTGAGGGTGCAATGGTGCCTGCAAAGCTGGCTGAAGTGTTAGAGAAAAAGGTAACGCTATTGAAGATGTCCTGCGAGCTTTTTACGTATTGCTGGACGGCGCAATTTTTCCAAAGCGTTCTTCTCGAGATGAAGTGCTTGACCCTTTGTTATCCCCATCATGTCGGCGACAGTCTGCAATGAGAGGCCTTTCCCGTTTCCATTGAGACCAAATCGCTTTTCGATGAGGAGATGTTCAGGTGGGGACAAGGTGCCAAGAGCATTACAAATATCTTCATGAAGAAGTTTAAGCTCTGCTGACTCGTCAACGCTCACAGAATTAGAGTCTTCGACGACCTCGCCAAGGCTCATTTCGCCATCGTCCTTGCGGAAGACCGGGAAGTCTAGAGAATTAGGACTTTGCGTATTAGATAATAACAATCGCAGTTTCTCAACAGGGATGTGCATGGCCGCCGCCAGTTGGCTGTCTGTTGGCTCACGATTAGGATCACAAATGAGTTCGTTGTGAACTCGTTCAAGCTTGCTTAGATAATTGTTGATGTGGACGGGAAAGCGAATGAGCCGCCCGCTATTGGAAAGCGAACGTGTAATTGACTGGCGGACACACCAAGTCGCATAAGTGCTGAATTTGTGGCCCCGCCTCCAGTCGAACTTTTCTACTGCACGAATCAAGCCCGTGTTTCCTTCCTGGATCAGATCCAGGAAAGGCAATCCGCATCCTCGATATTTCTTCGCAACACTTACAACAAGGCGCAAGTTAGATAGGATGAGAGTTTCTCTGGCTGTAAAACCTGTATCAATAAGTTGTTTCAATATTCGTCGACGGTGGTTACTAACATGGGATGACGCCAATTCGTAGCGAGCCAGCCTGCCATTTTCAATCTGTTGGGCAAGTGTGATCTCCTCTTCATGTGTGAGTAGCTTCAAAGACTCATTCTTGATTGCATCGGAGAAATAAAGTTCAACCAGGTCTTTTATTTCAGGAAGCACGGCAGAATTGTACGCTTCATGCTCGGTGTTTAACGAGGTTCCGTCCTCTACATAAAGCACTTCAGGATCATAAAGTGAAGAAACAACGTCTTTGATAGACATGTGCTGGCTAACCCCGTGAACATAATAGCTGCAATGGCTTATTAAAAACTACTGTCCGTTGCTTATCTAAATCAATAAATTAAGTTCTGAGACCTTGATGGCGGCAGATGAGTGGTGAAATTCTTGGGCAACCTCACGCTGTGGGGCAGGGAGGTGCGCCTCAGGCAAAGATCACCTCTAGGTATGGATCCCATTATCTTTAAATCAATTATAGAGGCTGGCGTGTATTTTAACTAGCACCCAATTTGACAGACTAGAAGTGGTGAATAGGAAATGTCCAGTGTGAATGAGAGAGGAAAGGAATAGGGAAAGCCGAGATGGGTTACATCAAGCTTTGTGCTTTTCTTTATAGAGGAAGGCTCTAGTCGAATTCCTATCTTCGATCATTCTGTATCACAATGTAATGAGTTCCTAATAATTAGAGCAGAGCAATCACAACATATCACGTATAACGCCTCGAGCTGAGCGGTGCCGGAAACACTCATTCGTTGATATTCTCGTAGCATCTATAATCCGCTCCAGAGAGGGGCTGTGTGAAAAGTCCAATAATTTTCGGGGCAATGAGATAGCGCCCCGCCTTCCATATGTTTTTCAGCAAACCAACAGGAACAGCCCCTAGTTCGTAACGAAATCCGGAGCTTTCTACCACCAGAAAAATTATTAATATTTTCACACTGTCTGGCGGCAGGTTAGGCGACTATGGGGTTCTGCTTATTCACTTATTACCACCACGGTAGAGCTTACTACCGGAGTGCATATTCAACAGCAGCTACAGCGTGAATCATTGTAGTATCAAACAATGGAACTCGGCTGTCTCGATCTTCTACCAACAGGCTTATCTCTGTACACCCTAAAATGATGCCCTCGGCTCCATCCCTGACGAGATGATCCATTATGCTGATATACTGCTCTTTTGAATATTGTCTTATTTCACCAACACATAACTCATCATAAATCACTCGGTGGACAATTTCCCTTTCTTCCTCGGTTGGGATAACGACCTCTAGCCCGTGTTTTTTGGTCAGTCTCCCCTTATAGAAATCTTCTTCCATCGTAAACCTAGTTCCTAGAAGGCCTATTCTTCTCAAACCTTGGGCTTTAATCTTTTCGGCGGTTGCGTCTGCAATATGCAATAGCGGTATTTGTATATGCTTTGCGACTTCATCTGCCATCTTGTGCATCGTGTTGGTGCAAATGATAACAAAGTCTGCGCCACCATTTTCGACATTTTGGGCTGCATCAATCATCAGAGCTGTGGCCTCATCCCATTTTCCTTGGCATTGAAAGGCTTCAATTTCGGAAAAGTCAACAGAGTACATGATGCTTTTGGCGGAATGGAGGCCGCCAAGTTTCGTTCTAACGGTTTCGTTTATGATCCGGTAGTATTCGATTGAGGACTCCCAACTCATGCCACCTATAAGACCTATCGTTTTCATAGCTTACCCCTTAGATTTATTGATTTGCGAAAATTTTAGTGCCGGCTGGAAGCCGTCAGCCGAGTAGAATGCAGGCGCGCCCAATAACTATAATACCTATTATTCACGTTTCCCACAGCCCCCTCTCATCCGGGAAGGCAAGATATCGCAAGTGCGGTAGGCAGCAACGGCATTTCTGCGGTGACCCTTCCCACTCAGCCCAAGGATAAATTGCCAACCCTTACACACCTTGGTTGGATTGTTTGATTTATAGCTCTACACCCATTATCAGGAAAATTCGCACTCGAAACGCCTGGTTTTGGCGTATAATTTTGATTAGACGCAGTTCTTGAGAGCCCAAGAAAAGTAGTAAAACCACCCGTTAGATCGCAGCTTGGACGTGTGAAAAACCGCACGCGTGGGGTGTTCATGAAGCATGACGCATGTTTGACGAAGGAGAGAGGGGTTGGTGTATAAGGTTTAGAGGAGTGAAAAGCACTCCTTGGAGGCCAACCCGCGCCCATCGCAAGATAATTAAGGCAAAGCGAGAACAGGACGGTGAAGCCCTGCTCGATTGCTTTATACTAACAGGGCTAACGCCCCCAACATCATGGAAAAAGTACAATCACTATGGCATCACGACCCTCTATGGGAACACCATCCACTGTCACACCCCTCAAGATACCCTCGGTATCACCAATCTCGAAGCCGGTCTCTTTGGTGTGGAAGAGACAGAGTTAGGTCAGTGAAAGTTGCTTCAAATACTCAATCAATGACGGAATGACCATAGCGCCAATCCATATAGCTATTGGATACAGGACAACACTGAGCCATAGAACATGTAATGACTTTAAAGGGTCTTTTACCGCTGGATTTACCCACAAAATCGACAATACCACCATAATTAGCGCGCCCGTGGCAAGCAGCATACGCTGATCTTTCTGGTGAACACCCCCTGTTGTTGCTTGAATAAACGCGATAACCAGAGCTGCAAAAAAATCTCTAACAGCAGAAAGTCCCGGAAGAAGGCTGGCTCTCGAAAGAATACAGCGACGATGGCAACCGTCAGCGCGAGGGCGATAATAACTCCCGCCACCACTGTCATTATTGCCATCCTGATACTGCTCTTGCCAAGTTGTAGATAAAGACTGTAGGCCAAAGGTCCGCCAAACAGGAGTAGCACCCCGCCAGCAAGAAACCACCAGTCGAGCGGCCCAGGAAGGATGAGGCCGCTGGAGAGGGGGCAAGCAAGGAGAAGAGCTATTCCCAATCCCATTCCAAGGCCTCCCAATCCAGCTGCGATGGTCCTGAATAACAGCGACTTTTTTCTTGGAGGTCGAGCTTGACCTTGTAGACTGACTTCCACCTTGTTTATCCCCTTTCTTGAGTCAAGTATCGACACTTGCTCCTGATCCACTCACTTTGGGGGCATCTCAATCTTTGAAATACACTTTTTATGCGTCTTTAAGAAAGCTTTTCAATACGAACGAGCTCTTCTGCATAGCACTATATTGTCAGCACAATCACGACTTGTGCGTATTCCGATGAAAGTGGACACTGGTTCCAATCGATGGTGGACAGCAAAGGCGTCTCAGGACCGGAGCTGATGGACAACATCGCCCGCGGCCTTTCTCGGGAGCACCGGATGCGGGTGCTGCGAGCAGCCGAGGAGCTTGAAAGCAACTTGGTGATCCCGGCAACGCTGTTTTTCTTCCTACCCTTTATGGCGGCGGTAATGATCCCACTGTTGATACCGCTGTTGGAAGCTTTCTAGGAGGTCGATCGAGATTGTAGACTCAAACCTTTTATTCAGCTGCAAGGCGCTCCAGGAATTCGCGAGCGGTGAGGATGGAGATACCCTGGTACTCGATCAAATCCAACAGGTGGTGATCGCCACTGATCACGAGGTCGGCCTGGGCATCAAGTGCGCAGGCCAGCACCGCCTCATCCGCGGGGTCGTCGGGAACAGAGCCGGCGGCTCCTTCAGGATTGCCAAGCACGAGAAGGGCGTCACGCTCCAGAAGGTTGATCAGTTGATCAACGTCTTTGTCAGTGATGGCGTACTTGCGTCGGATGCGGGAGTAAGCCAGTGTGGCTCGGATTTCGGCAATGAGGGGTGGTGAGGTGACAAGTAAAAACTTCCGTTCGCGCCAGGCGTCTAAAACGCGCGCTGGCAGGCCTGCCCGGATCAGCAGGCTGCTGACGAACACGTTCGTATCAAGGACGACTCGCAGCACCGGAAGCCCTTACGGCGGCAACAGCTTCGGCGATGTCCTTCTCCACTTGATCGGGGGGCACATTCGGAAGGCGCTTACGGATATTATCCAGCACATTAAAGCGGTCTTCCCGTTCGACCATTATCCGCTCGTACATCTCGATAGGTATTACGGCTGCCATAGGCTTGCCGGAACGCTCGATAATGATGACCTGGCCACCATAATGGGCGCTTCCTATCAGGTCGGTGAATCTATCGCGCGCTTCGCTAGAACTCATCCGAGTGACCATGCTGAATCTCCTTTTCTAGATATTGTGAGAATATCACAAAGTGAACAAATAGTCAAATGCGTACATTTTGCACATACCGTAAGATCAACAAATCCTGTCAATAGGTGAGGAGATCTGTCGGGAAGAAGAGAAGTGGATTGTCTGTCAGTGGTCTTCTGGGTGTGTTGGTTCGTCTGCGAGCGCGACAGGCACTGACCGGAGATCCATTGGCAGTCCTGCTGCAGCTTGTGGTCCGCCTGGGTGGGGCGGCGGTGATGATCCCGCTCGGAATCCCGCTTTTAGTAATGTTCTAGCTGGGAGGTGGATCATGGATGTGCAGGAACGGCTGAGACGGATCAGAAAAATAGTATGTGAATTGCCTGATCAAAGACAGGTTGGTTTCCTTTACTGGGCTGCCGCTGTGCTACACGCAAAGCGGGCATCTGATCGGGGTTCCCTACGGAGAGGACACGGGGCATGTTGCGGTGCTGAGCCCGACACGCAGCGGCAAGGGGCTGCACCTGACTCAACGCATTATGCGGGCCAGGCACAGTCTTGACATACCCAAATTCAGTTGTACAATATTACTGTACAAAAGGACAGGATTTCTATGACTGTTGAAGTCTCCTACTCAAAAGCGCGGCAGATGCTAGCGACTCTCTTGGATAATGTAACCCAGGACCGTGAGGTTGTCATCATTCACCGCCGCAACGGGGAATCTGCGGCGCTCATCGCCGCTGACGAGCTCATCAGCCTTACGGAAACAGCGCACCTTCTAAGATCGCCCGCCAACGCTCAACGGCTTCTTGAGGCTTTTGCCAGGGCCTTAAAGGGGGAGGGGGTTACCATGACGGTTGATGAACTCCGTGACGAGGTTGCTCTTGGGGAGTAAAGCCCGAGATGCTGTTTTCCAGCCTGAAATCCTCGAGGACCTAAAGTACTGGGTTCAGACAGATCGCAAGACTGCGCTACGCGCTATCTCCCTTGTAGAGGCGATCTTGCGCGATCCATTCGACGGAATCGGTAAGCCGGAACCTCTTAAGTACCTGGCACCGGGTACTTGGTCAAGGCGGCTAACCAGGGAGCACAGAATCATATATCTTGTGCGCGACGACCAGATCGATTTCCTCCAGGCACGTTACCACTACTAGACCTATCCACAGAATAATGAGCTCTACCTCAGCGTAGCAAGCGGTTGGTAGATCTCCATCAAGTCGAGGTTGAGGCGACTTGAGTTTCTGGGACATCCAGAAACGATGATCCCGGAGCAGCTGACGTTCAACCGCGTCGAGTGCTCGTTCATCTAGATTGCACGCACTGGCGACATTCCATCCGCCAGCGCTTCATCGGTATGGCTTTCAACTGGATCCCGGTGGCGAAGAGCAGGGGCGAGGTGATGCCCGTCCTGACACACTCCCCCGCCATCTCTCATTGCGAGGTGTAGACGATCTAGTGATGGATAAGGGACTGAAGCGCGCATTTCTTTTTGCTAGTTTAATGAGTGCACTAAAAAAACTACCCTCGAGGAGTGGGGAGGGGTATATGTGGGGGTGCGGGCTGCGCCCGCACCCCCACATATACCGGTCCTCTTCTCGCGGTTGACCTTTTTTCAGTGGAGTCTTTAATGCAATTTAACGAATTAAGGGATTCATGTGGCGCGGAGGCGCCACATAATCTCAAATTGTCGAAGATCCTGACCAGGGAACTAAGCCGAGCGCCCCTGGATAGATGCGATCTGGAATTTAAGGGTTGCGAAGATTGTGAAGGACAGCTCGTATCAGACGAAAACGATACAAAGGTTATAGATGCTGCAGCGCACAATCCGCAAGAAAAGGGGATGGATAAAGCAACTTCGGCCAGGATGAGGGGAGGCTGGGCGGAAAGAAATCCGCCGGAATATCTCATCCCTCACCCTGAGGGCGCGAAGTATCTGCCGCCGCAGATGGGGATCCGGATCACTCAACATCATACTGCCTCAAGCACCAACCGTGTTGGCGGAGGACGAACCCGTGGTTGGAGAGATTGCAGCCACCGCATTTCCTTCCCGCAAGCAGGACACTTCAGTTCACGCCGATCCCGCTTTGTCTGCTGCCGGGATAATGTCGTTGCGCAGAACCTTCCCAACAGCCGCTGGATCGCTGCAAGCAGGCGGCGTTTCCCAGGGCTGCCTGTCCTGGCGGACTGTCCAGGGAAGATGCCGTAGTAGCGGACTTTCACAAAGCCCTTCGGCAGGACATGCTGCAGGAAGCGGCGGATGAATTCCTCGGCACCCAATGTGCAGGACCGGCCGAAGGTCCCCGCTGCGGGAATCCCTGTAGGAAAAGGTGACCTTGCCGTCAGCAAATCGGCGGATGCGTCGATTGCTCAACGCCACGCGAAAGATGTAGGGAGCCAGGTACTTGAACGCCGCCACACCGCTGTCCACCGCCTGGCAGCCTACGGCCACCCAGTCCTGGATCCACACCTCCGCAGGTACTTCCTCAAACAGATCCGTTCCCCGGAGGGCATCCCGGAACTTCGCCCGGTAGAGGATGGACAGCGGTTTCGCCGGCAGGAAGAAACTCTTCCGGCTATGGCGCCAGCTCTCCCCGTCCTCGGCAAGCCCGCCGCCTGGAACCAGGTAGTGCACATGAGGATGATACGTCAGGTTCCGTGCCCATGTGTGCAGCACACCAATCATACCGATCCGCCCACCCACGAAGCGGGAATCCTGGGCCAGCTTCTGTGTCGCCGCGGCGCTGGCCCGAAAGATCAGATTGTAGATGGTTTTCTGATTCCGGTGCGCGATCTCCCGCAGCCCCTCCGGCACGGTGAACGTCAGCAGGAAATAGGGGACGGGGAGTCTCAACTCCTGCTGCCGCTCTAACCATTCCTGGGCGGCATTCTGATGGCACTTCGAGCAATGCCGGTTCTTGCAGGAATGGTAGCTGTAGAGCTTCCGCTCACAATGAGGGCAGAGATACACATGGCCGCCCAGCATTTCCGTCCGGCAGCTTTCAATATCCCGCATCGCCCGGCGGTGGCTGGGCAGCATGCGAGCGCCATATTTCTCTCTGTAGGCAGGCCCGTGGCGGCGGAAGATATCCGCCAACTCGATCACACCAGGCTGTCCATCACTCGATTGATGGCTTCGGCGGCCAGGTCTTCAACTTTGCGGGTCAGGTGGGTATAGATGGCCGTGCTCGTAGGGGAACTATGGCCGAGATACGCCTGGATAATGCGCAGGTTCACCCCCGCCTCCAGCAGATGGGTGGCATAGGAATGCCGCAGGGTGTGGACGGTAGCCTTTTTTTGCAGGCCGCTCTCGTGAACGGCGGCCTTGAAGGCGCGATGTACCGAACTCACATCCATGGACCTGTTTGCCGTCGCTAGCGCGAGAACATTGCTGGGATACCTGCTCGGGAAAATCCAGATCGGGTTGCGATGCGCGGCCCAGCACCCTCGCAACAGGTCCAAGGTGCGCTCAGGCAACGGAACGTAACGATCTTTAGCGCCTTTCCCCCGGCGGACGTGGACCACCATGCGGGCGCTATCGATGTCGGCGACCTGTAGGTGGACGCCCTCTTGAAGACGCAGGCCGCAGGAGTAGATCGTCGTCAGGCAGACCCGATGGTGCCTGCTGCGCACGGAGCCCAGGACCTGGCGCACTTCGTCAATGCTGAGCACGACCGGCAGCTTCTTCTCCCTGGCTGGTCGCACCAGGTTGAGGGTGGGCCATTCCCACTTAAGCGTATGCTGATAGAAGAACTTGATGCCACACAAGGCGATCCGAAAGGCGCTGGCGGAGACGCCCTTCCCATTTTTGAGGTAGAGGAAGTACTGGCGCAGCTCTTCCTCGGTGATATCATCCGGGGACTTGTCATAGTGCTCCGCCAATAAGCGAACAGTGCGCACATAGGTATCCTGAGTTCTCGGGGACAGGCCCCGCAGCTGCAGGTCTTCGATCATGCGTTGTTTTTAACGAGTCATGGCTATACCTCCTGCAAATAAAATGGTTGTAGTAAATATAGCCTGTGATTTGAAGTTGGCGATTTCTGTTGGAAGTCTTCAGTCGGGGACGGGAAATCTGCGCGAAGCGCTTAGTTCAATTGCGCTTAAGATGTGTTAATCCATCCCATGAATTACCAGCTTATAAGGTTCCGAATCCCAACCCGGGGGCGATCAGGCAGAGGAAGGGATCGTGGGTGAGCCAGACCGTGTAGACGGCGATAGTGAACATTCCCGCCAGGCCGAGCGGCAACAGGGCTGTCCCCCGTACGAGCAAGAAGTACATACCGACCGTGCCGGTGATGGCTAGCGCGACGAGCCCGCTCGCCAAGGCCTTGGGCGCCATCGCTGGCTGCGCCGGGAGAGTGCCGCTGCCTCCGCTGAAGGGTGTCCGTTGCGTGCGCAGTCAAGGCCGCTTCGGAAGTCGAAGTACTCGTTGAGCGCGTTGACGCTGATATGGGCGGTGACCGCACCGATCAGAACGACCACGGCCTGTAGGGGATCCACCCTTCCGGATTGGTAGACCCCGGCGCCGATTCCCAATAGCACACAGGCCGGGGTCAGAACCAGGAAAGGCAGGCGCATGGGTCCGACGAGGGTCTTCGTGCTTGCTGGTGTGTCCGATGCACTCATTGATTCCTCTCGTGTCCGTTGGAGATGGGGGCCGATGCTTGCCCGAAGCATCTACCGGGGCGATGTCCGCGGGGGAAGCGCAGCGATTATAGTACGGGTGTTGTAATGCTTGTGCTGCTCTTCATTGCGCCGGCATGATCACTCACCGGGCGACTCGTGCCTGGAGTTTGGGGAACCCGTCAGGTGCGGGCGCACGAGTGGACCCATGATCCGCCTCGCAGATCCGGAGGAGTCCATGCGACATCCTCCGCGTCGCTTCGTGCCCATGCTGGAGCCCGACAAGCTGCGCAGCCAGAGCCTTGTGTTCATAGCGGAGCGGGGCATCGGGCCAGACATCGAGGAGCTCTTTGTCTTCAACCAACACTTCGTGGCCGTCGGGTTCCGTTTGCTGACAGGAGGTCAGAGACCGTCAGCGCTGGCCGAGGGCGGGCCCAGCTGGGGCGCTGCGGTTTCTCGTGATCCGGGTTGATTTCGCTTCACATGGACTAATGCAACCAAATGTCTATTAAGTGCTGCCGACCCTGGTTGATGGGCCCATGGCAAGGAGGTGACTTGGGGCGGGGGGTTTCAGTCAAACCGGGTGGGACATTGTGCTGTGGTGGAAGCAGCCCCAGGACGGAGGTTTGGTCGAAGCCGTCCGCAGGGCTCAGCGCCGGAGCCTGCGAAGAATGTTCCTGGACACCGTCGGGCGGGGCCGAGGTAACGGAGATTCTCTTCCGGATATTCTAGGCGCTCCCATAACTGTGCGCAAGGGAGAGCCAGATGACGACCTCCATGGCACGGTGGTCGCCAGTAGCCATGGAGGCGCGAGCGGCCACGCCATAGGGTTCGCCGGGCCTTGGCCGGATCTGAAGGGCGGGACCGAAGCCGTACCGGACAAGGACATAGTTCGTCCAGAGCCTTGAGGTCCTTCCATTCCCGTTCGCGAAGGGGTGTATCCGCACCCATTCGCCATGAGCCCACGCAGCCACTCGGACAACCCGCTCTGTCTGTTCCCGGGTAGGTGGCCCGTCTGACACTGGCCAGGTGGCATCGAGTCCATGAATCTTGGCGACGAACTCGGAGATGAACCTGTCAAGTTCAGCAAGCACATGGTCGGATGAGACACCCGAAAGCCCGCCAACCTCGACGTCGTAGTCCTGTAGGCAATATGGTACTTCGCCAGCGTCCCGGAAGCCGCCGAGGTAGTCAGGGTGGGGAGCGATGCCCTCGAACATCCTGCGATGCCAGGTCCTCACCATCTCCAGTGATGGGAGGTGATTGGCGTCATCCGCAATGAGCGACTCCAGGACGCTCCTGCGTGCCGCCTCGGCCGCAGGTGATCCGTTCTCAACGATCCACTCGGGGCATCCTGGCTTCCACTCACGCGCCGAAGAGCGCGAGCCTGGCCTCACGGCTGTCGCTTGCGCCTCACCGGCCGTATGGGGCCAAGGCCTTCGGAGTCGTCGAGCTCTGCGACCGATTGTGCCATCGACTTGGATTCCGCGGCCGATCGTTGACCCCTGGCCCGGGCCTGGGCGACTGCCTTCTTGACAGACTCAAGGTCTCGTGCTGGGACAGTCTCGAGGTAGCGCTCGAGCAACTCGACCATGATGTTGTTGACCGATCGGTTCTCGACCAGCGCGTGATAGCGTAGGGCTTCATGGGCGCGATCCGGAACCCGCAGCGTTATCTGCTTCATACGACCTCCTCGATTTCTCAAGTGAATGCATGACATTATAATGCCATACTGTCGCTCATCTGTCAAGGGGCGCCGGCCGGTCAGAACCACCCGATCGGACTTCCCACCGGAGGGGGCCGCCGACAGCCCACACGCTGTTGAGCCGCGTCAAGCTGGACCTAGTGCCCGGAGCCTAGGCGTCGTCGCTGTCGGCCGAAAAGGGGCAGGGCTGCTGCCAAGGTTCGAGGGGTCTCACGCAGTGCTGCGTTAATGCAACTTAATTACACTTTAAGTTGCACTTATATTATTATTTATGCTAGACTTTCAGCCAATATCTGGTTGATGCTGTGAGAAAGGGCACATGAGCGATCAGGGACATTCACTTCAAGAGGCTTTCGATTATTTCTGTGCACAGAGCAACCTGAGCCCGTTGTCGCTCGAGACGTACCGCTACGCCTTGAGGCATTTCTACGCCTTCCTTGAAGAGTCCAACATGGCAGAACCACTTTCCCTGGCTGGGCAAGAAGCTGCTCAGCAGACACTGGAAGTCCTAGGTGGAAATCCTCAGGATGTAAACCTGCTCATGCGGTTTGTTAACTACCTCGGCCATGAGGTCAGAAACGCCAACCCCAAGCGTGGGAAGAGATCCACACAGGATCTGAGACTCGAGCCGGCTACTGTTCGTCTCTACGGTCAGGCCGCGATCACCTGGTTCAGCTTTCTCGCAGATGAACTACTCCTCCCTGATTCTTTTCCCACTTCAGCGGCCATTGCAAGAGCCCAGCGCCAGCTTAGAACATATGTTCCAGCAACCCTGGCCCGAGAGGGGGCCATAGAGCCTCCGGAGGGCCTGGAGGAACTGATCCATGCCTACGATTCCCCTTCTGTTCCCGACACTCTTCCTTTAAAAGAGCAGCGTCGCAGGAATCTGGAGTTATTGCGGAACCGAGCAATCCTTTATGCACTGGCAGATAGCGGCGCCCGGGTTAGTGAAATTCTCCGTATTACGGCAGACCATGTCCGTGGCGCACGCTTGAATAAGCAGGGAGTGTGTCAGGTGCGGGTCCGTGGGAAGGGCCGAGGTCGATACGGTAAGGAAGTGACACTTCGTTTTACCCACCCTACCCTACAAGCCATGCGAGAGTATTTGAAGGCCAGGAAAGATCCGGGAGCAACCATATTATTTGTTAGCCACGCCAAGACCAGACCGAAGCATCGTGGCACGCCTCTCTCTGCAAATGCTGTCTGGAGGATGATACGGCGCACTGCAAAGGCGCTAGGTCTTTCTCACATACACCCTCACGATTTTAGGCATTGGCGTGCAACTCAGATGCTGAGCGAGGGTGTACCAATCGATCAAGTACAGCGTTTTCTCAACCACCGAAGCATCCGGACTACCCAACTTTACGCTAAGACAGCTGAGCGACAGGTGGATGAGGCTGGAGCGAGGACTAGCCCATTCACGATGTAAGTGATTGTTTATATGTCCTTCTCAGTGGTTCACGCTCTAGATTCCTACTGGCACTTCTTAAGACGCTGTAATGACTTCTACCTTCAAATTAGAATACCGTTGTTCTGTCTAGTCTCTTAAAAACATGGTTGAATGGTTTCCATACAATAATGGCTAACCGAGGAGCAATCTCCACATAAGGGTGATTGCTAACTTCCATGAATTCGCCAACATCCCCTGAGTTAGGCTAAGTACTATGAAAGATCGGCAAGTGATAAAGAGAGTCCGTTCTGACATGTCAGATTATGTATTACATTGCACACGAGAACGGAGCGAATCAATCAATCCAAGATATAGACGCGCAAGTGCGTATTCAGTTCTAAAAGCCATTCTAAAGGAAGGTTTCTTCAGAGCGGGTTTTGCTGAGAGAGTCACGCGTTCCTGGAATCTAAATCCTACTGTAAGAGGTCCGTTTCCTGCAGTGTGTTTTACTGAGCAGCCTTTGCAATTTTTCATTAAATCAATTTCAGCCAATAGACGATACACAAGTTTCGCGATCGCGGTGCGAAAGGACAACTTGTTCTACTATGGTGGTCCACCTGTAATTTATTAGTATTCCCAGAATACCCGTCAGCTTGCTGGCGGGATGAATGGGCAAGCAGGGGTTTGGGGGCGGCAGCCCCCATGACGATTGTTCCGCTGTGAATGCCCCGCAGCTTGCTGCGGGGTAGTTTACTCAACAACACCGCATTAGATCAGATCCCCAATAACCTCAAGTACCTCTGGGTCAATTACGACCCAACAGCACTTTGGGATCCATCACGGGAGGGTTATCCAATTGACTGGACCCACGAACGGGAGTGGCGGTCACGTCCGAATAAATCCCTGAATCGAATACTGGGTTTTTCCACTCAGCTTTCAGCCAGAGTTGTCCCAATAAATCTGCCCACAAAAAACACACTTGCTCCAGATAAGGCTCAGTTCATAATTCTTGTTGACAGCCTCGATCGAAAGGCAAAATTGTCCAATTGGATACTCTCCAATGTGCCATTGATCGCTCAGAGAGAACCGTACTGGCGGTACTATGCTAGCGCTCTGCTTGAGGCGCATCGGACCATCCTTATTGACCTTCGCACTTTAAAATGAACGAATCAGTTATAATTTCATCCATGAGACCAAAAGGCAGTGCCCAAGAGTTGGAAGTCCGGCGGCGCATCGCCGCCAAACTGCTGCAAGAAGGCAAAGGCATCCGCGAGGTCGCTCGCCTGGTGGGGGCTTCGC
>Ga0209986_10003366_pt1 | contig 14041 bp, 14 predicted proteins | sample BlataG_FD_183168 | JGI IMG/M metagenome (GOLD analysis project Ga0209986, IMG submission 183168) | Deep subsurface microbial communities from Black Sea to uncover new lineages of life (NeLLi) - Black_00105 metaG (SPAdes) (version 2) | ecosystem: Environmental > Aquatic > Marine > Oceanic >...
GACTTCAAGAAGCGATTCCCGAACATATCTGTAAATGAGTTTCAGGAATGCAGAGACACGGCAATGGCAATGTGGCATAGCTACCTAGAGCGAGGTGGCTCCAAACCCTTGCGTGCCAAGGGATACATCTCAAGGAAGATCCCTCGGTTTGCCTTCAAGCAGCGGTTTGAGTTTGTCTACAAATCTGATAAGGAGATCAAGCATTGGCTAGTAATCCGTGACTCTCTCGACTCCGCACGTGAGAAACGCAGAGCTCACGACAGGCTCGCGATTCCACTCTCTCCCTCTTCCTTTCATCTCAGAAGACTGAGAGAGGGAGAAATCAAGACAGTCCGTCTGATCAAGGATGGGTTTCGCAAGTGGTGGGCGATATTCACTGTCACCCTCACTGTAGAATCTCTGGACTCCACTAGCAAGCTTCCTGCTATTCTGGCCATAGACCTTGGCATCAAGAAGACTGCATGTACAGTTCTTCTTACACAAAAGGGGTACAAGCAGGTTCGCTATTGGAAACAGGACCAAAAGAGACGACAGATTCAACTATACGATGAACGAGTCGCGTCCCTCCAGAGAAGGAAGGAAGACCTACTCAAAGCTGGAATGGACCCGAGCGGCGTCAAAAGAAAACTCCGTGAGCTAAGTCACAAGCGTGTCAGAGTGAGCATCGAATACGACAAGAAGATGGTCAAAGATATCTCGGGCCATATACTGGAGATGCTTCAGAAGTACGACCTGTATGTCTGCATTGGCCAAGTCAAGGGCATAAGAAACAGGGCTCGAAAGGGCAACTACAAGGGCCGTGCCTTTCGAGGTATGATCCATAGGTGGTCCTTTGCAAGAGTCACAGAGTTGCTTAGGCATAAGCTAGAAACACTCGGGTATGACTCCAAAAGGTTCAAGTCCATTCCCGAATCTTGGACATCCATCAGATGTCACAAGTGCGGGCACAAGGGAATCCGTCCCAAGCAGAACCTCTTCATCTGTCATACCTGCGGCTATCGAGCCAATGCAGACCTGAACGGCGCTATCAACATTGGTAGACGCCTTATCATGCTCATCCCCTCACTGAGAGATGAGAAAGGACTAGGTATGTGGCTTCTTCCAAGGGAGAAAGCCACTCTGAAAGCCCGGAGGAGCATCCGCTCTAAAAGGAAGTCCTTACTCCCCCAGAGGTCGCTAGCCTTGCTTGAAGGGGAGTCCGTGGCTGACTGCTATGACCGAACTTCTCCTGAGAAGTCTGTGAGCAGTAAAGACCCCGCCATGGTAAAGACTGTGGAAAAATCGTCTGCCGCTTTGAGAACTGGCACTCATAGCAAACAAATGCAGCGGACAGAAGTCATGTCCCGACAGAGAAATTATATTTCGGTGAAGCCGGGCAAAGCTCACGTCACTGTTTCAGGCTCCGGTCTGATGCAAGCTGGTGACAGCAGTCGTGAGAAGGATGGAACACAGAAGTTTCTTTCAGTGAGTTCACTCACTCACAGAATGTGAGAACCAGGTTATATCGCGGCAGGGGTCCACCAAGCAATGGCCGCAAAGATCAGCACATTGTCACGACGTGTCGGTGTAGCTTCGCCGATTGGCGTGACAGGGGGCGTCGCGCGCAACCCAGCGTTTCGTCAGTATCTTTCCGCGAAACTGAACTGTGACCTTTGGATGCCCGAAGAGCCACAACTGACAGGGGCTCTTGGTGCAGCAATCCTTGCTATTGCAGGATTATCCGATAACGTATGATTCATTAAGATTTTCAATTGAGAGCGCCCAAGTTCGTGTTCCGGCCCGGATTTCTGTCGCGCTATTTATCTGCGCAGTCAAAGATAACAGTCGGGACCCTATGATATGTTTCCTGACCGCCAAGGATAATAAGAAAATCTGAGGCGGGCGAGATATACACAGTTTAGTTGTGGTGATTATACTTGAACCTAATCCTTGGATTTGCTCTTGTACTCATCCTGAGTCTACTTTTCGCAGGAGTGATCATTCTATTGGGTAGGTCTGTGGCACCCAAGGCACGAACAACGGGAGCCGCAGTTGAGTCGTATGCCTGTGGTGAACCCGCCTTTGAGGGTGGCAAGATACAGTTCAACCTGCCCTTGTTCAACTATGCTCTCTACTTCCTGTTCTTTGAGAGCCTCGGGTTTATTCTGTTCCTCTCCTGGCAGAGTCCTGGGCTGGTTGTGATTACCTATTTGCTCGTGACTCTCGTTGCTGCAATGTACGTTTCGCTCACTCCGAAAGAGCTGGGTCAGGAGGCTGTGTAGATGGGCTTTTTCCAGAAATTAGTGAACAAGGCACGTGTAAAATCACCATTCGTTTTTCACTTCAACTCAGGCAGCTGCAATGGCTGTGACATTGAGATAATTGCGGCACTGATGCCCAGAATTGACATCGAGCGTTTTGGCATGAAGCTAGTCGGAAGCCCGCGCCATGCTGATATCATGCTCGTAACTGGGCCTGTATCCCACCAGATTGCACCACGTCTGAAGCGAATCTACGACCAAATGGCTGAACCAAAGTTCGTGGTGGCAGTGGGTTCCTGCGCTTGTAGTGGAGGTGCATTTCGTGGTGGCTATGCAACGCTGGGAGGCGTAGACCAAGTTATTCCTGTGTCTGCTTACATCCCGGGATGTGCTCCCAAACCGTCAGCTATCGCATATGGCGCGTACAAGCTCCTTGAACACCTCTCGGAAATGTGGGGTCTGGTGGAATCCACCCCAATAGAGAAGGTCCCAATCCGAGAATACAAGCGCAAGGCTGATTTCTTACCACATAATTGTGATACTGATGATATGGAGCCCCCTCCAGATTCAGTGATTCAGGAGTTGTTTGCACCTGTTGGTGACGAGTCAAAGAACCGGCCGGTACTATCAGAAGATGACCCCACGATGAGAAAACGGAAGGAGTTAAAGAAAGATGAGTGACACGAAGGCAGATGAGATCACTGAACATCATCCAGCGCCAAGAGAGGGTCACGAGGCTGAGTATGAGCTTCTGGATGAGATGATTGGCGACCTCAAAGACTCACTAATCGAGGAAGGCACCTATGTCCACAAGCAGCCAAGGAGAATCTTTGTGCAGGTTCATCCCGAGAAGATAAGAAATGTAGTCCAACATATGCTCGATAGGTATGCTATGTGGCAGTTCATTACGGTTTCAGGGAGAGACTTGGGCGATGATCTTCAGGCATGTTATCACTTCGTCATCAATGACAGGAAGATAGCCATCACGTTCAGACTCAATGTACCCAGAAGCAAGCCAGAGCATCCGACGATTTCAGATCTAGTTCCCGCTGCCGAGTTCATAGAGAATGAAGTGCGGGAGTTGTTCGGCATAGTGCAGGTCGGCCATCCCAATGTTCGCCGCATAGAGCTTCCTGAGGACTGGCCGGCAACTGAATACCCAATGCGGAAAGACTGGGAGGACCCGCGAGGCCTGATGAAGAAGTCCAGGACCACGGGACGCAAGGAGGGGGTCTAGGATGACATCAGCTAACAAGAGGATTGTTATTCCGCCTCGAGTTACAATACCAATCGGACCACAGCATCCGGCTCTGAAGGAGCCCGGGATGTTCAAGCTCACTGTGGAGGGTGAACGCATTGTCGACGCAGTGGTGAACATTGGTTACAATCATCGGTCAATAGAAAAGATTGGCGAGAACAACACGCACCTTCAGAATCTCTACCTTGCGTCACGCATCTGTGGCATATGTTCTGCCACCCACAACGGCAACTACGCCCAAGCCGTGGAATTCGCCGCTGAGGCGGAGATTCCAGAGCGTGCCAAGTTTATTCGTACACTGATTTGGGAATTAGATCGAATACACAGTCACATTCTGTGGCTCGGAGTAGCCTTCCACGAAGTGGGCTTTGATACCGCATTCATGCTGTCCTGGCGCGACCGAGAGATTGTCATGGATATGCTAGAGAACATTTCTGGGAACCGAATTCACCATGACATGAACACGATAGGCGGAGTCCGGCGAAACATATCCGATGCCCAGAAGGAGCAGATGCTTAAGGGCTTTGACAAGCTTGAGGAACGAGTGGCTTTCTACCGTGATGTTGCGATACATGAGAAGACGTTCTGGAATCGTGTCGATGGCGTTGGCATGCTTGAAGCTCCAGTTGCAAAGAAGACGAGCGCCGTTGGACCCACCGGCAGAGGCTCTGGTCTTAAGGTAGATGTCAGGTTCAATGATCCAACGCAGGCTTACATCCCAATGATGGATACGGGTGACTTCGAGATGATCCTTTCTGACAGGGGTGACGTAGCAGGTAGAGCAGTTGTTAGAGTAATTGAAACAATCGAAGCCATCAATATGAGCAGATGGCTCTTGAACAACATGCCTGACGGACCCATTCGTGAGAGGGTGCGGCCCAGAATACAACCCAATGAAGTGCTTGCTAGGCATGAAGCACCCCGCGGCGAGCTAATCCACTACTTGGTCACAAACGGCACAAACAAACCGGACAGGTGGAAGGTGCGTGCACCTACCTACAATAACTGGACGAGCATGGCGCACTGCCTTCGTGGCGATTACCTTGCAGACGCTCCAATCATTCTGGCGGCCATTGACCCCTGTTACAGTTGTACTGACAGGGTAGTGATAGTCGATGGGAATGACGAGACCATGCGATTGGTTTCTTTGGACAACCTCAGAATAGAGAACAACATGTGGCACAAAGAACATCCAAGAAGGGAGTGAAGTGCAGACACCTCTGGACATGACAATTCAACTGCTTGCCCAAACACTCGCTGTGTTCGTATTTCCGGGCATCCTGTTCATAACATTCCTCGCCCTGCTCTGGCAGTGGGTTGACAGAAAAGCCCATGCACGCTTTCAGAACAGGTTTGGTCCTCTCCACACGGGCTGGCGGGGTATTCTCCAGCCGCTAATGGACTTTCTCAAGCTCCTGGGGAAGGAGGACCTCACTCCGAAGGCAGCGGATAGAATGAGCTTTGCGGCAGTGCCTGTTGTCATGCTGGTTCTGAGTCTTGTGAGCGCCATGTTCCTTCCTATTGTTGACATGGACCCTGGGACTTCCGGGGTTCAGGGCATACTCAGTTTCGAAGGTGATCTTGTTTTCCTGTTATTCTTATCAACTCTAATGGCAGTCACGATTGTTCTTGCAGGTTACTTCTCTTCGAATCGTTATGGTCAGACGGGGTCTGCAAGGACTGGCATGTTACTAATCAGCTTCGAGATACCGTTGATTCTTGCGCTGGTGACTCCAGCATTACTCACAGGGAGTCTGCGTCTCTCAATAATCACACACGAGTTATCCAAACTCTCCCCTGCTTACATTTGGCTAATGATTATCCCCTTCATCATCTATGTTATTTCTCTCCAGGCTGAGCTTGAGAGAATTCCCTTTGATGTCAGTCATGCTGAGGTAGAAATCGTGCATGGTTGGCAGGTCGAGTTCAGCGGAAAGAAGCTGGCTATGATTAACTTGGCTGAGGACATTATGTTGGTGTTCGGCGCTGGCATGGTGACTGCGCTCTTCCTGGGAGGGCCCCTCCTGCTAGAGTTCATACCGATTCCACTGTTCTCAGTAGAGTTCGCAGGATTCGTGGCCACCACATGGGTGGGATGGATATACTACACTCTGGTGTTCATGTTCAAGTCTGCACTGGTGATTATTGTCCTAAGTGATATGCGAACTGTTTTTGCTCGATGGAGAATAGGCCAGATTGTCCGGACTGCTTGGAAGTTCATGGTTCCCTTAGCCATTATCAACTTGGTACTCGTGCAGATTGCACTCACGTATATATTTCCAATATTAGGAGTGGTATAGAAATGGCGCGTCTCGGCAAGATACAGCCTGAGCTGATGAAGAACGTTCGTTCCAAACAAGCAACAGTAAGGTACCCCTTCGTCAAAGCGGGGATCAATGTTCCCGAAGGTTTGAGAGCCCGTTGGGATTACAAAGTGCCCGAGCGCTGTACTGGCTGCAAGATTTGCGAACGCGTCTGCCCTGCTGAGGCCATCGAGATGACAAAGTGCCGGCCTGAAGATTTCCAGACCAAGACAGGTTTTCGACCTATCTGCCATCTTGACAGATGCGTGATTTGCGGACAGTGCGTGGAGTCTTGCCCCAGAGGAGTACTAACTCTTACGGATTCCTTCGAGATGGCTTTTCTCAGTCGAGATGACATGATCGTCTATTGAACCAGCGAGAAGTCAGACAATCCAAGGTGTCCTGATATTTTCCGTTTCTGAATTTGCATTCGCGAAGGATTGATTAGTAACATCTCCTATTCTTGGCAGTTGTGTGGTGAGCTGGAGTGGGTAATCGATTTGCGTATTTGCGCGATCTGATGGATGAGTTGAAACCCTCCGAACGGGCAGTATTGTTCATTTGGATTGGACTTTCAGTGGTACTCATCTTCGGCCTTGCAGCCGTTGGAATACCGTATATATCGACGTTCTCCCACCATTCTCCTTTGGCAGTCTTTGCATTGCTTCTATTTACTCCTCTGCTTCTAATTATGACAGAGAAAACGCCTCATGATGACCAGGGGATGGGCTTGGGCTATGACAAGATTGCACTTCTGTTGGTCCTTGAAATGATTGGCATAATCTTGGCCCTGTTCCTTCCGTTGCCTTGGTACTTGAATCCAGCAACATTCATTGTGACTTTCCTCATTCCGCTATACGTAACTCTCTTTGTTCTGAAGATACCTAGAGATCGCCTCGGTTTCACCGGGCTAGAGATGCGGAACGTTCTGGGGTCACTCATACTTACCTTGGCATATGCTATGCTGATATTCATCGCGTACGGCTTCAACGAACTGGTGGGTGGTGTGGAGTTCTTCTGGACATACCACTCTGTGGATCCCGTTGTTTCTCTAAGCAATATTCCCTTCGCTGTTCTCTACAGCATTCCTGTCCTTCTCCTTCTTGCGGCAATCCCCGAGGAGTTCATGTTCCGCACATTGATTCAGACAAACCTCACTGAGAAACACGGCCCCCTGCTTGGCGTTCTGGCCTCGTCCCTCGTTTTTGGGGTGTTTCATATCCCTGTGAACTACTTGACCTATCTCGTCTTCACCCCGGTTCCGGCAGACGCTCTTATCTTCGCAATTCTATTCTCGTTTGTCTACCAGGCGCAGGTTGGACTCATATTTGGGATTGCTTGGCAGAGGTCCAGAAGTCTGGTTCTGCCTGTTTCACTACATCTAGTCCACAATATGGTGGAAATGGCGCCGGTATTCCTATTTCTGGCTCTAGGCTTTGCGTAACTATTGACCTGCCAATGCCGCTTTCCCGGCCTTCAGGCCGAGCTCCAACGCCTTCAGGTTTGATTCCTTGAACCTTGGCCAGCGTTCCTCAATCCTCTGCCGAAGGCCCTCGGCCGTTACAATCTTCGTTATTGCGCAGAGGACTCCTAGCATGACGACATTTGTTGCCTGCTTATTGCCAACTTCCTGTTCAGCGATGCGAGTTGCAGGAACCTTGTATACCTTAACTCCGTCAGGAAGGTTACCCTCAATCTCCACAAGGTCTTCGTCTATGATGAGGATACCATTTTCCTTCAGACCTTTGACGTACGCGAGATACGCCGCTCTGCTCAACACAACGAAGACGTCAGGTTCCATCACCTTCGGATAGTCAATCTCAACATCCCCTACTACTATCTCGCTTTTACTGGCTCCTCCTCGCGCTTCAGGACCGTAGCTTTGAGTTTGTACCACGAACTTCTTCTCTATCAGTGATAGTGTTTCGCCCAGAACAACTGCCATGGTGACAACTCCTTGGCCACCAAAACCGCCGATTCGGATTTCGTACCTTGACACGAGGTTCACTTCCGTAGCTTCTCTTTCATCTGCTTCAGTACAGCAGTATACTCGTCTTTCTCGATGTTCACAAACTCGCCACAGACGATTCTTCTATCATAGTCAAACTCAGCCTCATGTGGTGGCAGACCGTTCTGAATCTCAGCGACCTTCAGGAAATGTCTGTGCATATCGAGTCCGTCACCGAGACGATTCATTCTGCCATAGGCAGTGGGACAGGCACCAACCACTTCAATGAACGAGAGGCCCTTTTTCGCGATGCCCTTCTCAATCGATGCCGTCGCACGACGTGCCTGAGTTGCAGTCCACCGTGCGACAAATGTAGCACCTGAGGATGCTGCAAGCTGCACCAGGTTGAATGGGTGTTCTGGGTTACCAATGGGCCTCGGGCTAGTCTGTGAGAAGCGCCCGTGTTCCGTAGTGGGGCCAAATTGACCACCTGTCATCCCGTAGATGTTATTATTCAAACATATGATGGTCATGTCGATATTCCTTCGGCAAGCATGAATGAGATGATTCCCGCCAATAGCCGCAAGGTCACCGTCTCCGCTAATGACAATGACTTCCAGTTTAGGATTGGCAATCTTCACACCCTCTGCGAATGCAATAGCTCTTCCATGAGTGGTATGAAAAGTCCCGGTCTTGAAGTATCCTGAAGTTCGTCCGGTGCATCCGATTCCTGAAATCACAACGACCTTCGAGAAATCCAGCCCCAAGCTATCTATAGCACGCGTGACCATCTGTGTGACTATGCCCACGGAGCATCCGGGGCAGTAGATCCAAGGCAGCCTGTCCTCACGGATATACTTCATCATAGGGTGCTTCAGTATGGGTGGTGCTGTCGTCATAGTGAGTCAATCTCCTTGATCTTATCGAGTATCTCGTGGGGCAGTTGTGGCATGCCCGCAGGCTTGGCCATCAGGTGAATCGGTGTTGGAGCTGCCGCTGCTCTTACCATGTGATATACCTGGCCGAAGTTCTGCTCTGCAACAATGATGTGCTTAACCTCTGAGGCAAGGTCTGCAAGGGCATCCTCTGGGAATGGCCAGACTGTCTTGAGTCTGAGCATGCCCGCCTTTATGCCCGCTTCTCTGGCTTCCTTGATTGCTTTCCGGGCACTCCTTGATGGTGTGCCATATGCAACGACCGCGATTTCGGCGTCATCAAGCATGAATCTCTCTAGGTCAATTATCTTGTCAGCATTGCGGAGTATTTTGTTGTTCAATCGTGCAACTAACTCGAGCTGCACATCCTCCTTGTCCGTAGGATAGCCGCGCTCGTCGTGAGTCAGACCGGTCGCATAGAATTGATACTTCGAGCCCAATAGTGCCATGGGTGGAACTAGGTCCTCATCTGGCTTGAATGGTAGGAAATCTGCTGGATCGCCAGTAGCCAGTTTTCTGTACTCGAGCTTCAGGTCTTTCTCATCTGGAATGACCAGCCGCTCTCTCATATGGCCCACAGTTTCATCCGCAAGTACAAAGACTGGCACTCTGTACCTCTCAGAGAGGTTGAATGCCTGCACCGTCTGGTCAAACATCTCCTGTACAGACGCTGGGGTAAGAGCGATGATCTGATAGTCTCCGTGACTTCCCCACTTGGCTTGCATGATGTCGCCCTGCTGACCACGAGTTGGCTGACCTGTACTCGGCCCGCCACGCATGATGTTGACAAGGACCAGCGGCGTTTCAGTCATCACTGCGAGTCCAATTGTTTCCAACATCAGACTGACGCCAGGACCCGATGTGGCAGTCATGGATTTCACACCAGTCCAAGAGGCACCTACAACGCTCGTTATGGATGCAATCTCGTCCTCATATTGAACGAAAGAACCTCCGACCTCCGGCATCCTGAGGGCCATCCATTCTGCAATCTCGGTTGCTGGCGTAATGGGGTAGCCTCCAAAGTACTTGCACCCTGCGCTAAGAGCCCCTTCTGCGCTGGCAATGTCGCCCATAGTGAACATGATACGCTCGGGCATCTATTTGGTCGCCTCCTTCTTCTTGGCAGCTTCTTGGTCAAACTCGGGAATTACTGTGCCCTCCTCAATGGACCCGGTATCGTACGCCTTCTTTGCCTCGCCCCTTTCAGCAAGGAAGATTGCCATGTCCGGACAGATACGTTCACAGAACTCACAGTTGACGCACGCATCAATGTCGCACGCAGTCACCGGATAGTACCCTTTCCTATTGTAGGTGTCAGTCATGCACAGTACATTCTTTGGGCAGAACTCAATGCATAATCCACATTGCTTGCACTGCTCTTGGAGGATAACTAGAACCTTGTTTCTGGTTTGTGGAGGTTTCGGTGTTATTGGCTTGCGAACTGCTGACATCGTTGTGTTCTCCATGCTGTCCAGTAACACGCTCGTAAATCCTGCAAGCGGGTCGTGGGTTGACCAAGACATGTCCGAGTCAAGCTAAGGCTATCGCGTAACCTTGGCCTATTTTAGCCTTGCCTTGTCGGACTAAATCTCCGAACCCCTTTTTGCATCGTCTAGGTCCGCCCTTCCATGATTCTCGTAGCGATGCGAGCAGATTTTAAGAGCCTGCACGCTCCACTGATTACTCGCGATTGGAGTGGAGCTATAGATCTTGCCTGATGATGGTCTATCAGAAGAGGAGTTGGCCAAGGCTGTCAAAGGCAAGACTTTGCGGGTCTATTGGTACATGCTGAGGCATCCAACACCGATGACAGCTAGAGAGGTTCAGAGGGGGGCTCAGTTGTCCAGCCCGTCTCTTTCAATGCATCATCTTGAGCGACTGAAAGACATGGGACTTATCGAGAAGAACGTGCATGGTGAGTATTCGCTTATTCGAGACGTTCGCGTCGGAGTGCTCAGATACTACATTGGCAAGGGCCGGCTCATGGTTCCCAGATTCCTGTTCTACGCGACCTTCTACACATCGGTGACTGCAGCGCTATTCACACTGCTATGGTGGTTCATCGATTGGTACTCTTCTATACTGATCATCCTCCTTGTATCAGTGTGTGCAATTCTCTGGATTGAGGCGATTAGAACGTGGAGGGAGCAGCCTTTCGAGGAGGAGGAGTGATGGATTCTATGACCAGAACTGATTGGTTTGGGGACAGTGGGTACAGGCAATCTACAACAGGGCTCACGCTCAGAAAAGTGCACGTGCTCCTGCTCCTACTGATGCTAGCCAGTTCCTTTGCGCTGTCTGCTGTAACAATTATGAAAATCCATGACAATCAATTCGCAGTGACTCGCACAACAAACATCAGGGCAGAAATATCCCCTACACTGAGTCTTACCTACTACACTCACTGGAATTCGACTCAGATCGATGTGAATGCTGGGGACCAACTCGAAGGTGACCACATAATCCTGAATGCTACGTGGAGCCAAGACACCGAAATCAATCGAACAAGGATTGAGGTGAATGCCACAGCAATTCCAACTGTGATCTCCAGCGAACAAAATGGCAACACTGTCGAGATTGATACACGGGCACTTGGCAGCAATTTCACATGTATGATTAACTCAACGATTTGGTTTCATAATGGCACTACTCTGACCGAGCTGGTCCCAGACGTGTTTCTGGGCAATTTCTTTGTGCCTGTGGTCGAAGTAGTTTCACCGAATGGGCATGAAGTATGGACTGGCGCCAATAATGTCACGTGGAACGCTTGGGACCTCAACGAGGATGAAGAACTGACTTTCGAGGTATTGGTTTCCTCAGATTCTGGTGTAACCTTTCAGCTTCTGTTTGCTGGCATGACTGAAACTCGGTTCTTATGGGACTGCAGTGCATTCCTGAATCTTAGCACCTACGTAGTGGAAGTTCGTGTCAGTGATGGCATCTTCTCTTCGTATGATGTTTCTGATGCGCCCTTTAGAGCAGGAGAGATTGGACAACCCGATACAACGACAACAACCACAACAACGGTGGAGGAGATTGACCCCCGAGTTATCATGTTTCTGACAGTACTCATCATATCAAGTGCTTTCATCGCGTTTGTTGTGTACTATGCTTCCAAAAGCTGGGTATGAATCAGTTCCCTTGCTATCAGATTCCGTTCTACTCTGGAATTTTGTCGAGCATAGGCTGGGTCTTGATCATATGCTGATGGAGGCCCAGTTCTTCGGACTCAAGCCCCATGGCTAGTCCTAGTAGTTGTGTGTAGTAAATCACGGGCATTTGGTATTTCTTCTCGCCAAGCTCCTTATTGATCTGAGCTTGAGCGACTTCGAACTGCAGATGGCAGAACGAGCAGACGTTCAAAACACAGTCCATACCAACATCTATCATATTATCCATTTTTTCTATGGCGATATCATTGGAAACTGGCACGTTGCTTCCGCGTACGCCTCCGCCAGCTCCACAACACATGAATTTGTCCTTGTATTGCACACTCTCAGCCCCGGTGAGTTCTACAAGTTCATCGAGGAATGTGTGTCTTTCAGTCTGTTTCCACGGGCGATTCTTGCTAGGCTTTAGGAGGTGACACCCGTAGTGCACTCCAACCTTCAAGCCGGTGAGTGGACGAGTGACTTTCTTCTTCAGCTCCTCAATCCCGATATCGTATATGACCTCTATCAGATGCTTGGCTTCTGCCTTTGCCTTATACTTCAGGCCGAGGCCCTTGAAAACCTTCTGTACCTCTTTGAGTCTATCCGGATGCTCACGAACTTCGAGTAGGGCCTCCTTGAATGTCCCATAGCATCCATTGCATCCAGTGATGATGTCATGTCCAGCCTTCTCAGCAAGTGCCAGATTCCTTGATGCTATAGCAAGCCACGTGGGCTCGCTGAACGAGCGAATGACACCCGGCGCAGGGCAGCAGCTTGCACCCTCTAGCTCTTCCAACTCTATTCCAATCTTCGGGAGTACGACCCTGATTGACTTCTCAATGTTCGGGAACCTATTGGGCATAACACACCCAAGGAAGAACGAGTACGTCTGAGTTTCTGTCATTTTTCAGCCTCTTGACCTTCTATGAGGGTTTTGAATCCAGTCCGCTTCATAATGGTCTGCAAATCATCCAACGCATCCTTGTGCGAGTGTACTGTGGGCGGAACCTCATCCAGACCCAGACTCGCGCGCTTCTCCCGGTTTGCATCATTAATCGGAACCGCGTGGCCGGTTTCCAGAAGCTTCATTGATGTACTCCGGTGTTCTGGGAGCATGAACCCCTCTTTCACAGCCATGTTTCTCATTATGATTATCGCATCAGTGACCTTGATCTGACGCGGACAACGCTCCAGACAGGTAAGGCAGGTCGCACAGAGCCACAGGTCGGGAGAGCTTAGTACTTCCTCCTTGAGTCCAAGTAGCGCCTTTCTAATGAGCGCGCGGGTTCGGAAGGCAGTTCGGCGTCCACTGGGGCATACACTTGAGCAAGTCCCGCACTGAATGCATGTCCTTATCCTATCAGCCCCTGCATCCACAATCTCATCGACAAAAGTGCGGTCGATCTTCTCTAAGTCTATAGTATCTCGAGAGATGGAATCTGGCATTCGAAGACCTCCAATCGAAACTGTGCTATTCGCACACCGAACAGGTCGTTATAAGCATTAAGAATGAGGGTTGCAGACAGCTGCTATAAAGTTGGACATATCTGGACAATTCCATTGTGGGCTTTTTATAGACCAATACGCCATTGGTCTCTGAGGAATATGACATGCCTGCGAAGGTTCCTCACGGAGTAGTCCAGTGCCGTTTCTATGAAGGCAATTAAGCCGCAACAGATGTCTTTTGCTCCTCTCTGATATTGAGATCCAAGTATTCTTGAAGTGCTCTGTACACGTTCTCTGAACCATACTCTACCTCCAACTTCCTCAGCCTCTTCAGACTCCCTCTCACTCTCTTCTCTTTCCTCTCCTCCTGTTCCCTGTCATACCCCATGTCAAACGATACACCATCCTTCAACATCGTCCACACTATCACCATCAATCTCCGAGCCAGAGATATTGCTACCTTTCTGTAGTCCCCCTTCTTGCTCATCTTCATCTCATGGAACTGCCTCAGATGTGGTGGTCCGAATCTGGCACAGGTCTGCGTCACCATGAACATCGCTGTTCGAAGGTGTCTGTTGCACATGTGACCTGTCTTCCCGGTGACATCCTTTTTCCCAGACTGTATCACTCGTGGTGCCAGCCCAGCATATGACGACAACTTTCCAGCTGTGGCAAATCGGCCTATGTCACCAATCTCCGCCATGATCGTGGCAGCAAGGACCATTCGGACCCCGGGTATTGTGGTCAACAACTGGAATG
>Ga0209986_10003367_pt1 | contig 14040 bp, 13 predicted proteins | sample BlataG_FD_183168 | JGI IMG/M metagenome (GOLD analysis project Ga0209986, IMG submission 183168) | Deep subsurface microbial communities from Black Sea to uncover new lineages of life (NeLLi) - Black_00105 metaG (SPAdes) (version 2) | ecosystem: Environmental > Aquatic > Marine > Oceanic >...
GAACAACACGGCCACCGGAAGAAGAGGTGGCAACAGGGTGTTTCCTCCTCAACCCATACCAGGCTTGTCCGACAGCCACAGCTGGTGATCGTTGACTGTGATCCGCATCCGCAGCGGCTCCAGCCACAAGAGCTCCAGCCCCAACAGCCACCGCAGCACGGGTCGTACAAGTAAAGACACCGCGAGAGGGTCCCCACCGACGTGTCCACGTAGAGTGTGTAGTAGCCCGGGGGAATGGACGCCCCGGACGCATAAGCCGACGAGGTCGATGTCCCTGCTGCAGAAGATGCCTGCGCCGTTGCTGTGGCGCTTGCGGCTGCTTGCGCGGACGCTTGAGCCGCCGCTGCAGAGGAATTGATCTGTGACCAGCTTCCCTGCCAGATGGATGCCGGGACCGGTGCGTCATGGACCACTGTGTAGATCGTCTGCCCCGAAGAGTTAGCGATGTGCCAACCGAGGACCAGCGTCCCGCTACAGGTACACTGACAGCAACACCCCCACCAGCCCCTGGACTCGTCCTCGACTTTGAACAGGATCGTCTCTCCCACCCTGTACCGCTCACACCAAACGCTTGACGAGGTCGATGCTGCGCCCATCACAGCTGCGATAACTAGAAGCCCCACCAGAACAACGCCTGACCACACGAACCGCTTTTTCACATCTCTCACCTCCATTGCTAGTTATCCATTATACACCGGAAGCGTGCGCTAGTGCCACGGCTGTAGTAAAAAATCGTCTTAGAAGAAGCGCTATCGCGTACAGGAACGGGGCTAGTGCTGCGCTACACAAAAACAGCGTGATTAAAGGTCAAGATAGGCCGGAGCGCGTTCTGGATTACAGAAGCTTAAACGAGATGAAACCTGTACGCCCGAGAGGACTCGAACCTCCGACCTGCGGTTTAGGAAACCGCTGCTCTATCCGACTGAGCTACGGGCGCATTTCTTAGAACTCCTCCAACATCAAGTATAACTGTTTTGCCGCTGCCTGCTCAGCCTCCTTCTTGCTGCGACCGCGGCCGACTCCACGGTGCCCGGCCACAGCGACCTTCACCGTGAACTTCTTACGGTGCTCCTTTCCACTTGCTTCGGTAACGACGTATGCTGGCCGACAGTCGAACAGTCGCTGCGCCGCCTCCTGTAATAGGCTTTTATAGTCCCCTGTCGCTGACTGTTCAGCGAGGAACCGCTCGATATCCTCCTTAAGGTAACGCACGACGAACTTCGCTGCGTATGAAAATCCGCGCTCGAGAAAGATAACCGCCACCAGGGCCTCAAAGGCGTTCCCCAAATTGGAGGCTCGCTTGCGGCCATTGTTTGCTTCCTCTCCCTTCCCCAAACGAAGGTAAGCAGAGAAGCCTAGCCCTTCTGCCTTTTCGGTCAGCATCGGCCGGCTGACAGCGATCGACTTCGCCTTGGTAAGACGGCCCTCATCCGCATCCGGATACTGTTTGCATAGGTAGTTCGTCACGGCAAGGCCGATCACCGCATCGCCCAGGAACTCCAGCCGCTCGTTCGAGCCGCGTGGGTCGCCATACTCGTTCACATACGAACTGTGGAGGAAGGCCCGCTCCAGCGTCTCCGGCGCGATTTTCAAGCGAAGCTTCCTCGCCAGTTCCTCGATCGGTCTTTCCTTCATACTTACGTGTTAGGGCGGGAGGATTCGAACCTCCGATCACGGCTCCAAAGGCCGTTGCCTTACCACTTGGCTACGCCCTAAAATGTCAGATCCTCAGTGGGAATATCCGCAGATAGTACCGCCTGCTCCTCTTTTACAACCTCCTTGTACTTATCAATGATGATCTGTTCCATCTTTAAGCGGAAGTCGTTGTCAATTGGGTGTGCTGTGTCGCGAAACTCGCCGTTTTTGATCTCCCGGCTGGGCATGGCGACAAACAGGCTTTCCTTCCCCTGAATGACCTTCACACTATGGACGATGAACACATCGTCGAAGACGACCGAACAAAACGCCTTTAGGTTTCCCTCGTTGCGCATCGGCCGGATCTCTACCTTGGTAATCCTCACGCTTGAAACTCTCCCTATTCGGTAGACTTAGCGATTCATGTTAACGAAAAGGCTTAATCCTTTCAATCCTTCTCCTCACCCAGGAGTTCGAAGAGGGTCACCCCTTCCCCACCCTCCTGCGGCGGCGCCGGGCCGCAGGATCCGACGAATGAACAAGAAGAAAGGTAGTTGCGCACAGCATCCCGCAGCGCACCGGTCCCCTTCCCGTGCAGTATGCTCGCCTGCCTGACATCGGCTAAAAGAAGCCGGTCGAGGTAGGATTCAACCTCGCGCAGTGCCTCAGTGACCGTCATCCCGCGCACGTTTAACTGTAAACTAACCCTCCCAACGGACGGCTGCAAGGGCAGCGGGGAGTGGGACTTGACCTTGTGCTCCTGTCTAGGCGGTGCTAGATCGAAGCGGTCGGTGAGCACCCGGATTCCCTCAAGATCGACCGTTACTCTCCCCCCCTGGGCGAGCTGTACGATGCGTCCGTCGGCATCCAGGCTGCGTACGTGGACGAGGCGTCCGACCTTAAGCTCCGCCGAGGAGATCCCCTCCTCTTCCTCCCTGCGTGAGAACAACTCTTCCTGCTTGGAAAGCTCCTTGCGCAGCCCGACAAGTTCGCGATAGGCACCCTTTGCCCCTTCCACGGTGGGACTGGCATTCATCTCGGCAAGAAGGTGCTCCACCCTCTCTTGCCCACGACGGAGGAAGGCTTCCAACTCCTTTAAGCTCGAGGAGAGGTCTTCCTCTTTTGCGCTCTCGAAAGCGGCGAGTCGCTCCTGGTAGGACTCTTCCAGCTGCTTGGCCTCGGAGAGTTTCTGTTGGGCCTTTCTTCGATAACTCAGCATCGTCTGGCGTTCGCGCTGCAGTTCCTCGATGATGTCTTCAGCGTGGATCTCCCCTTCCGAGAGGAACGAGCGGGCGCGCTTGACCACGGGGGCAGAGAGACCGAGCCCGCGGGCGACGACAAAGGCGTTGCTCCGGCCTGGTATTCCTTCAACCACCCTAAACGTCGGCGAGAGGGTCTCTACATCAAACTCCACAGAGGCGGTCTTTACCGTAGGATGGCGAATGGCGAAGTACTTGAGCGGGGTGAGATGGGTAGAGGCGGCGACCAGTGCCTCGCTTGATAACAGGTCCTCAAGGATCGCCAGCCCGAGTGCCGCACCTTCCTGCGGGTCGGTCCCGGCACCGAGTTCATCGAGCAGTATCAACGAGTCGGCACCCGCTTCTTTAAGGATAGAGACTATATTTCCCATGTGGGAAGAGAATGTAGAGAGGTTCTGCTCGATCGACTGCTCATCGCCAATGTCACTTCGCACTTTTGCAGCGATCGCAAGCTCGGAGTCCGGGGAGGCGGGGATGGGAATGACCGACTGGGTCATCAGCGTCAACAGCCCAATCGTCTTTAAGGTCACCGTCTTCCCGCCGGTGTTGGGGCCGGTGATTACGGTCATCCGGGTGTGGCCGCCGAGGGAGAGTGAGATCGGCACAACCCTCTTCTCCGGAAGCAGGGGATGACGAGCATCCCTTAGCACAATAGCACCTGAGAGGTGAGGAAACGCACAGTGGTGGGCAGCCGCGTAGGTGGCACGAGCAAAAAGGGAATCAAGGTGAGCCAAGATCATCCGGTCACGCAGGAATGCAGGCTCCGCTTGTTTGAATGCATCTGTCAACTCGCGCAGGATGCGCAGCCTCTCCTTGCGAATCTCGCTTCCTATTCCGACGACTGCGTTGTTCTCCACCACAAGCGAGGTCGGCTCGGCGTACAGGGTCTGACCGGTTGCCGAGCGGTCGTGTACCACGAACTCCATCGCCCCCGTTGCTCCACTCTTAATCGGAATCACTAGGCGTCCAGTGCGGCGGGTCACCAAGGCTTCGCTGATCAGTTCAGGATTACGCTCGATCAACGCGTGTAGCTTTTTCTCGATCCGCTCCTCAAGGGTTCGCCGCTTGCCCATCAATTGCTTAAGGGTGGGCGAGGCGTCGTCACGGATCTCACCAGCTTCATCGATCGTTCGAGTGATCCTTTTTGCAAGTTCACTCGCTTCAGAGAGGCGCTCGGCGAACCTTCGAAGGAGGGGTAAATCCTCTTTTGAGGTAAGCGTGGCCCGAATTTGGTGGGTGCTCTTGATCGTTTGAAGAACGAGGAGAAACTCCTCACCATCGAGGAGGGTCCGTTCCTTGGCATGGTCAAGGAGAGGAGCAAGGTCGTGCACGCCACCAAGCGAGAAGTGCCCTCGCTGCTCCAGAAAGCTGATCGCTTCTTTAACCTCGGCCATCCCTCGCTCAATCGCTGCCCGGTCGGCAAGCGGAGTAAGAGCATCGATCGCCTCTTCTCCAAGGGAAGAAGAGGCAAACTCCTTGAGTAGGTGTTTTAGCCGATCGTACTCCAGGTCACGCAGTGTCTTGTCGTTAGCAACTGCCATCCAATTAAAGATTCCCCTCCTGCAGCAGTTCCGCAGCTGTTCTCACCATCTCCTCGATGATCGCCTCCACCGGTTTGATTTCATCGATCAGACCAACAATCTGCCCGGCCATCAAGGAACCATTCTCTGTGTCCCCATCGTAGACAGCACGACGAAGCCCACCCACGGCCAAGCTCTCGAATTCCTCAAACGAGCGATGCTCCTGTTCATAGCGGGCGAACTGTTTGGTCATTCGGTTGACGATCGTGCGCACCGGCGCGCCGAGGCTGCGCCCGGTGACGATCGTCGAGCGATCGCTTGCCTTCAAGACTGCCTGTTTGTAATTCGAATGGACCGGTGCTTCGGCCGAGGCAAGGAACCTAGTCCCCATCTGCACTCCCTCTGCACCAAGGGCAAGGACGGCCGCAAGACCACGGCCGTCGGCGATTCCACCGGCGGCGACGACCGGTACGGACACAGCATCAACTACCTGCGGCACGAGGACGATCGTCGTCACCTCGCCGACGTGCCCACCGGATTCCATCCCTTCAGCGATGATACCGTCGGCTCCGGCCCGCTCCATTCTGCGGGCGAGCGCGGTCGCTGGGACGACCGGAAAGACTCTGATTCCGGCTTTTTTCAACCCGTCCATGTACTTCGCGGGATTTCCCGCCCCAGTCGAGACCATCGGGACTCGCTCACTGAGCACGACCTCGACCTGCTCTTCGATTTTGGGGTCCATCAACATCAGGTTCACCCCGAACGATCGGTCGGTCCTCTTCCGCACCTGCGCGATCTGCTCGACCAAGATATCGGGCGGCATCCCGGCAGATCCAATGATCCCCAAGCCGCCCGCATTGGAGACAGCAGCAACTAGCGGTGCGCGCGACACGTGTGCCATCCCTCCCAAAAGAATAGGGTAGCGAATACGAAGCATCTGGCAGATTCGATTCTGACTAAACACTGTAGGGCCGGACAAGGCAACCTCCTAGATTATGTTGGCAGGAAGACTTTACCGTGACAAGATCTTAAAGTAAACCGCGCCCTGTTACGGTTGCAGACCGGGGATCCTAATGATGCGGTCAAGCGCGCGGTCAGTACGTGCCGCATAGGGGATAAAGCCCGCTGCCTCAGCCCGCGCCCGGTAGTCACGGATGCGATCCAAGTTACCGCCCCGGTAGCCTGTTCCGTCATCCACATAGTCGATAGAAAGGACGAGCTTACCTTCAGCCGCGATCTTGAAAAGATAGGAGAGGCGACAGTCTGTTTCCTCCTGTGGTTGAGGCTCGGTCTCGTCGTACCAGAGGTCCTCAACCCCGATCCCAGAGATCGCGGCCAGATACGAACGATCAGTATCGAAGTCGAGGATCCGCTCGCCGTTTTGAGGAATGATGTTAAAATAAGATCGCACCTTCTCCTCCCTGCAATAGCGAGCTATCTCTTTCACAAAGGCGATCATCCACTGTGCAGCAAGTTCTTCACTGGGGCGAATGGACTCACCGTTTTGAGGATCGGCCCAGTACGCAAACGCGTCGATGATATCCAGGTAGACCCCAGCAAAGCCCTGCTCAAGAACCCGGTCTAAGTAAGAAAAGACGATCCTCTGCCAATCCTCCTCCCAGTAGCGGACCTTGTAGTTCCCCTCCCAGCCAGGGTTGGCCCGTCCAAGCCAGGACGGAGGATTCTCCTTCCAAGAGGACTCCCAGTAGAAGCGGTAGTCCTCGGCTTCGCCGATGCTCAGATAGCAGATGGGGATAACCCCACAAGCCACGATCTCACCGATCTCCTTTTGCGTATAGCGTGCCTCATCAGAGCCGTCCCTGGAGTAATCCATGACCACAAGGTCAAATCCGGACTGCATGACAGTTTCAGCCTCAGCATCTTGAAGGATGCAAAGCCAACTTCGCGGGCTAAGGACAGGCTTTTCGCCATAACCCAATCGGATTAAACCGAGCGAACAGACGAGAATGCCCACCAGTGCCACCAAGAGGAATATAGGTCGCTTACTCACTTTGCTCGCCTCACGCCCTCAAACCACGTGTTGCCACTATTAAGCAATAGATTACAAACCAGTTGCGAAAGTAAGCAATGATGAGCACAATGCACGCAGCACACCGCGATAAACAGGAAGGTACGTCCATGCAATCTTACAGGAAGACCGCTATCGTTTATCTCGCCCTCTTCTCCGCGATGCTTATCTGGGGCCTTTCCTTCCTGGCAATCAAGGACGTGGTAAAGGCAGTCCCGATCTTCACCCTCCTCTTTCTCCGCTTCATCGTAGCGACAATCCTACTTGGGATCCTCGGTGGAATCCAGAGAAGGCTACGCCTCCCCCGCCGGGATCTTCTAACTATGGCCGCGCTGTCACTCTTAAGCCCTGTTGGCTACTTCCTGTTTGAGACCTTCGGTATCTCTCTCACACAACCGAGCCACGTGGCGGTGATCATCGCCGCGATCCCCACTGTCGTTTTCTTGATAGCTTTTTTCCGCCGGCAAGAGCGGGCGACGTGGAAGAAGGGACTAGGGATTGTCGTTGCCTACATAGGTATCTTCCTCATCATTGGCTCGGGACGCCATGAGACCGGAGCGAGCCTTACAGGCGACCTCCTTATCCTCGGTGCGGTGCTCTGCGCTGCCACACGGACCGTCCTCATTGTGGATGTACTGAAACGCGTCACTCCTATTCAACTCACGTTCTATCAGTTCTTCTTCTCCCTTTTCCTGTTCGGCCCGCTTGCGGCAACCGACGGCCTGCACTGGCTCACACAGGTCACCCCTACGATCGTATCGGAAATACTGTTCTTGGGCGTCCTCTGCTCGGCTGGTGCCTTCTTCGCCATGCACTATGCCCTTGTGCATCTCTCTGCTACAAAGGTCGCAGTCTCGGCGAACTCCATTCCTATCATCACCCTGTTTGCCGAGGTTCTCCTTATGGGAGGAAGCCTCACTTTCTTCAAGGTGCTGGGAACGTTAGCAACGATCGCCGGAGTGGTGTTGACGCAACTGGATAAGGTGAACCTAAAAACGGTGGTCGAAGGGATCGAGGAGGGGTAGTGTGACGAAGGGATGGGTTGATCATTCGTGCACCCTCTGGAAGAGGATGAAGCTTCACCCGACGCGCTCACGCGCGGTGGTCCGTCTCGCCTACCCAGTGGCATTAGGGATGCTCTCCATCACCCTGCTGAGTGTCGTCGACACGGCGATGCTCGGGCGCCTTGGCGCGGTCCCGCTTGCCGCCGCTGGAATCTCCGGTGTTGGATACTTTGCTATCGTCTTCTCGTTGGCCGGAATCGGGGTCGGCGTCCAAACCCTCACCTCGCGCCGCTACGGGGAGGAGAACTACGCGCCGTGCGGCAATGTCTTAAACGCCGGGCTGCTGTTGGCTCTTATCGGTGGGATCCCCTTCGTTGTGGCAAGCGCTTGGATCGCTGGGGTCATCTCTCCACTGCTATCGAACGATCCCGGTGTAGTCTCACTTGGAGAGACGTATCTAAGGTACCGCTTCCTTGCAGCGCTGTCCCTACTCCTTAACCAGGTCTATGGCGGGTTCTTCAATGGAGTCGGTGACACCAAACGGCAGATGACTTCAGCCATCCTCATCACCGGTGCGAACATCCTCCTTGACTACATTCTGATCTTCGGTCACGCCGGCCTCCCACGAATGGGGATCGCTGGTGCAGCAATAGCGTCTGTAATCGCAACGGGGATTGGGTCAGTTTACTACATCGCTGTCAGTCTATCTCACTTTTATCGTGATAGATACAAACCTTATCACCACCTGTCACTCGCCCTGCCTTGGTTTGCTCCCATCCTCCGGCTGTCCTTGCCCGTGATGGGGCAGAGGTTCATTTCTAATGGGAGTTTCTTCGCTCTCTTCTCCATCATCTCCCGTATCGGCACCTTGGAGCTTGCCGCAAGCAATGTAATCCGCTCGATCTATGGCCTATCCATCATGCCGACAATTGGGCTCGGAGTCGCCGCTGCGACCCTGGTCGGACAGAATCTCGGTGCCAGTCAGCCTAAGGAAGCGGAGCGGTATGCCTGGGAAGCGGCGAAACTAGGTGCTTACCTGATGGGCGGAATAGGACTCCTATTCATCGCCTATCCTAAAGCGATCTTCTCCATCTACACATCGGATCTTGCCGTTATCGCCTTGGGGCGCCTTCCCCTCATCATGTTAGGAGTGGTACAGACCTTCGCAGGGGTGGCCCTCGTAATCGGACGAGCACTGCAAGGGGCAGGGAACACGCGCTACGTCATGCTCGTTGAGCTTTTCGTCTGCTCCCTTCTCTACCTTCCGTTCGCTTACCTATTAGGCCTTCGTCTGGGACTGGGGATCGTAGGGGCCTGGTCGGGGGAGTTCATCTATTGGTTGACCCTTGCCCTCCTTATGAGTTGGAAATTTCGCCAAGGAACGTGGAAGAAGATCCGCGTCTGAAGCACGATCCGCTCTCATCCCTGGCCGGTTGAGGCGACCCTTGCTCACATCTCTTTTACAGAGGCGGTGATCGTTCCTTGTTGAGGAAACGAGCACATCGCGCGAAGAGGACACCCATCGCACAGCGGTCGAGTATTGTGGCAGCACTTCTTCCCGTGGCAAACGAGGAGGGCGTGGTACTCGTTGTATAAAGAAGCATCCTTCGGTAGGTTTCTCATGAACAGCGCCTGAATATCAGTATACTTCGCCCTCTCCTCGATCAGGCCGAGGCGATTGAGGATCCTCCGAGTGTATGCGTCGACGACAAAGCTCGGCTTACCCGCGGCGTAGAGGATGATGGAGTCGGCCGTCTCCTGACCAATGCCCCGTACAAAGAGGAGTTCCTTGCGCAAAGAAGAAACAGGCAAGCATAGGAGGAGAGAAAGATCACCGCGGTAGCGTTCTTCGAGGAACGTCAAGAAGGCCTTTAACTTCTTCGCCTTTTCATTGTAGTAGATACAGGGGCGAATTAAAGGAGCAATCTTTTTAAGCGGCGCCTCCCTCAGCCGCCGCGGCTCCATCAGCCCAGCTTCCTTAAGGGAAGAGATGGCCTTTTCTACGTTTGCCCAAGCCACCCGTTGGGTGAGGATCGCCCCGACTATCACTTCGAATGGGTTTGCCCCAGGCCACCAGTGCTGCCTTCCGTAGGCGTCAAGGAGAAGCTGGTAAAGTGTTAGGAGCCTTTTCCTCATACTAAGGTTTATAGAGGAACCCCAGGATGGCATCGAGGATCGCGTCGGCGATCTTGCTCTGGTAGGAAAGGCTTTGCAGAAGCTTGGCCTCGAACCGATGGGTGATAAATCCCACCTCAACCAGAGCCGCCGGCATCTTGGCCCGTCGGATGAAGAGCGGGGCCCACTTCACTCCCCGGTCTCTCGCCCCTGTTTGGGAAACAAGGTGCTGCTGCAGAATCTCGGCCAAGCGATAGCTCTGGCTCCCGCGCCCTTGAGTCTCGTGCACCAGAGTCTCCACTCCAGAAACACTTGCGTTAGAATACGCGTTGGCGTGGACACTCACATATAGGTCAGCGCCGATTCGATTCGCTTCTTTGATACGATCGGTGGGGTAGATGTGCTCGTCGTTCCTCCGAGCTAAGATCACCCGCAACTCCGGGTGGTCGAGCGACTTGAGGTAAACCATCTGAGCGATAGTGATGGTGATCCCCTTTTCGCATACCCCACCGACTCCAATCGCTCCTGGGTCCTTTCCCCCGTGGCCTGGATCGATCACCACGATGAACCGGTAGGTGGGGATCGGGCTCCCTGCGCTAAGCGATAGGAATACAAGTAAAAACAGTAGTACCGCGAGGATAGAGGACGTTCTCAACCGTTGAGTCAATCGGCAATCACTCCTTGGCACTGTCTCGACGCGACTGTAAATGAGGAACCGCCTCTTGAAAAGGCAACCTGTCATGGTGCGAGATGACATATGGGATGCGAAGGCGAGCGCATATCCCTTTTGTCTCTTTAACGGGGAAGAGGTTCTTTAATCCACCAAAGGAAAGAAGCAATGGCCCTGGACCGGCTGGGCATCTAGGACCAAACGCGGGTTGCTGCGATATACAGTGGCCGGCGTGCAAGGTTCTTTGCGAATCTCTGCGATCCCTAACGTATTTTCCCTTGACAAGAAGGCAGAGTGAGAGTACTCTTTACGTTACAATTGAGAACCATTTTCAATAAGGTGGCCCAATGGATGGTTCTGAGGAGCTTCCGATGACCCTAGACAAGTTGAACTTCGGTGAGCGAGCGCGCGTCGTTGAGATATATGGTGGCCGAGGTCTATGCCGCCACCTGGAGCAGATGGGGATTCATCCTGGCGACATCATCTCAGTGGCGGGAGCCGGAGCATTCCATGGCCCGTTCCTCATCGAGGTGCATGGAAGCCGGATTGCCCTGGGTCGCGGTATAGCACGCAGAGTCATCGTTGAACCCGTGTGACCGTACTCTGATTCCTCACCTTTAACTTTCCCCTTACCCATTCCTTGACATGAGGAGAGAAAGATGCTAGAATTCTTTTGCAATTGCAAATCATCCGCAACAAAGTGAGGCCAATGAACATCCCAGAGACGATGAAGTTTCTACGAGCGGCGGGGAAGAGGATCACTCCCGAGCGTATGCTCCTCCTTCGTATCATCAGCGATAACGCTCACCTGGATGCGAGCGAGATCTATCGCCTGGCAAAGGTGGAGGATGAGAAGATCAGCCTCTCCACGGTCTACAGGACGGTGCGTCTCCTTGAAGAGATGGGGCTTGTAGAGGCGAGCGAACTGGGTGAGGATCACTACCACTATGAGGTCCGGTTGGAGGAACACTATCACCTGATCTGCCTTGACTGCGGGAAGGTCGTCGAGATTCCCCCGGTCGATGCGGTCCGCGAGCCCGGCAAGGGACTCGGGTTCGAGGTCGTCGGGGTCAAGCTGGAACTTCTCGGGTACTGCGCGGCGTGCCAGAAGAAACGGGCCCGCAAGCGCAAGAGGGCTTTTAGCCAGGTTATAGCCAAAAGGTCACAGCTTCCGGGACCGATCGCCCGGACGATCGACCTGCGTGAGGTTCCCCTGATCGAGTACCCAGAACGGGTCTCCCGCGCTCTTAAACGACTGAAGGCAGATGATCTCCTGGAGATCGTCTCGTCCCCCCCAGACCGACTTAAGACCGTCTCAAAGATGCTCGAGTCGATACCCAAGGCAAAGCTCATCACCCTGTGGACGGATGGAACTTCCTGCCACGCCGTCTTGAGAAAGCAGGGCCGTTCATGATCCGCATCGCCCTCGTCGGTCAGCCCAACAGTGGCAAGAGCACGATCTTTAACCACCTCGTCGGGTACAAGGCGAACACCTCGAACCTCCCCGGGACGACCGTGGAATACATGAAGAGCACCGCTCTGATTGGGGGGAAGAGAGCTGAGGTCATCGACCTCCCCGGGACCTATTCCCTGACCTCGCTCGACCTGGCGGAGGCGGAGACGCGCAACTTCCTCCTCGATGGACGAGTCGACGCGGTGCTGAACGTCATCGACGCCTCGCTCCTCTCACGCAGTCTCGAACTTACCCTACAGCTTTTGGAGATGGGGCTCCCGATCGTCGTCTGCCTGAATATGGAGGACGAGGCGCGGCGCAAGGGAATAACGATCGATGAGAAGGCACTCGAACAGAAGCTCAGGGTCCCTGTAGTGAGCACGGTCGCCGTGCGAGGGGTTGGGGTGAAAGAGGCAGCCAGTCATGCGATGGAAGTGGCACAAGAAAAGCCCCTTGTTCCCTCGCCGACCTACAGCAACGATGTAGAACGCGCGATCGACCACCTCACGAGCGCCGTCCAGAGAATCACCCTGAAGTGGTCCGGTTTTTCACCACGCCTGCTCGCAATCAAGCTCCTCGAGGGGGATCCCTACTTCTTGGAGAAGGTGAAAAGGGAATCGCTCAAACTCTACAAAGAGACAGAAAGTCTGGGAGAGAGGCTTGGAAAGCTACGGGGGAGTAGCGGAGAGGGGGTCCTCTCCGCTGAGCGGCATAACTTGGCGATGGGGCTATTCGAGGCAGTAGCAACGGTCGGGCACCCAACGATCGGCCTGCGTGACCACCTCGACACGCTCCTCATGCACCGGGTCTTCGGCTACCTCTTCTTCGCCGCCATCATGTACGCCTTCTTCATCGTAGTCTTTCGCGTGGGATCGCTGATCGAGGGTCCGATGATGGAGCTCTTCGACGGCTCGATCAATGCCCTTGCCAGGGTGATGAACGAGACTAGCCTCGGATTCACACTCCTCAAAGGAGCGATCCAGGGAGTAGGCGGCGCAATCGGGATCGTCCTTCCATACCTCGTTCCGTTCTTGGCCGGTCTCGCCGTGTTGGAGGACATCGGGTACCTCCCGCGGGCCGGTTACCTTATGGACGGGCTGATGCACAGGATCGGCCTACACGGTAAGTCAGTGATCCCGTTCATCCTCGGCTACGGGTGCAGCATCCCCGCCGTGATGGCAACGCGCATCCTCGATTCCCCTCGCGATCGGTTTATCACCGCGATGCTCTCAGTAATGATCCCATGTGTCGCCCGAACAACGATCATCTTCGGACTCATCGGCTACTTCCTCGGCCCCACCCTGGCGTTCCTCCTCTACATCGTCAATATCTTCGTCATCGCCATCGCCGGTAAGGTTTTGACCAAACTCTTCCCCCAGGTGACCCCTGGGCTGATCCTGGAGATCCCGTCCTACAAGGTCCCTTCCGTCCGCGTCGTGGCGGCCAAGGTTTGGCTGCGCATCCGCGAGTTTATCGTCCTTGCCTTTCCACTTCTAATTGCGGGAAGCCTCCTCTTAAGCCTTTTTGAGTATCTCCACTGGAACCACTACCTGAATCTCGGTTTCCTCCCCATCACCTGGGCCCTCGGCCTGCCCTTAAGCCTTGGAGTGACGTTGATCTTCGGTGTCTTCCGCAAGGAGCTTTCGCTGATCATGCTCTTCCAGGCGCTCGGGACGACCCAGGTAGCGAGCGTCCTCTCCGCCGGGCAGATGATGGTATTCACCCTGTTCGTTATGTTCTACATCCCGTGTGTGGCAACGATCGCCGTGTTAACACGTGAACTCGGAAAAGGAAAGACCTCTCTAGTTCTTGTCACAACCACCGGAATCGCCCTTGTCGTCGCCCTGGTTGCTCGTGGGATCGCGGCTATAATAGGCTAAATTTTCTATTGGAGATTAGAAAAAATGGGTGAAATGAGAGAAGCGATGCAGGATGTTAAGCGGGCGTTGGAAAAGCTCTACAGGGAGGTTCCCGAGGAGATGAAGGGGTTCTCCCAGTTCATGGACGCAGTCCTCAAGCTAAGGAAGCTCGACTTAAAAAGGGTTGATCACACTATGTACCGCACTTAATGCTCGGTGGAAGCACTGCATCGGGATTCACACTGAGCAGGTCATTAAAGGCCAGCACGAGCAAAGAGCGATGATGGTAGACGAGGATCGGCTCCCACCTATTTAGCCGAACTATATAAGGCCTTTCAAGGTTCAATTACAAGGAATAACGTGGAGGTCTGAATGAATGCTCTTGCGATCCTGCGCGAGGCGGTGACGATCACCCTCTTCGTCTTCTCGATGATGGTCTTCGTCGACTGGCTGAACGTCCGCTCGCGCGGGGGGATGACGCGGGCGTTACGCGGGC
>Ga0209986_10003368_pt1 | contig 14037 bp, 12 predicted proteins | sample BlataG_FD_183168 | JGI IMG/M metagenome (GOLD analysis project Ga0209986, IMG submission 183168) | Deep subsurface microbial communities from Black Sea to uncover new lineages of life (NeLLi) - Black_00105 metaG (SPAdes) (version 2) | ecosystem: Environmental > Aquatic > Marine > Oceanic >...
ATAATAAAGCTTTTTTTCCCGGTACATGAACTAAACCCCGATAGCTATCAGGGTGTTCTCACGAACGCAGTGAGTAACTGATTTCTCATTGATGAGCATAGGTAGGACCGGTATTCTATTATACGTCTTTATTCTACAATAATCCGACACCGCCGGGGTCGATGTTTCGAAGCAACTCTTCCAGGTCGGAACGACACTGGAAGGTTGTTGAGTCTGGAATCTATCCAGAATTAATTACTCGTAGCCCGAACTGAAGTCGGGATACGAGTAATCCTTTCATAGAAAAGAACCTCGGAGAGGTTCCATTATTGTAGAAATTACAGACAATGTACAAAAGCGCCGAAACTGCCTTAGCTGATCAGGGGTGAACTGTTGCTTTCGGCGCAATGATCCAACAGATGATTTTTAGAATGACGTAGCAGGTCAAAAAGTATAATTATAAAAAGAATCGCAATAATGTCTTCTGCATACAAGGGCAACTAAAATGATTAGTTACAGAACGTTTATGAAACTCAAGCCTACCGCAAGCAATGATATTACATAAAACGGATATTATGATAAAACATCAGCGAACATCAGTTATATCTGTTCCGATGGCTATCGGAATCCGTGTTCTATGTTGATAATAAGTGGCAACTTGTGTTAATTAATAGAATTTCCAAAAGAGTAGCAGTTTCTGAAAGCAAAGAATAAAAAGCAGCAGAGAAACAGAAACATCTGACAGGAGCAAAATTCGAAAGGGAATGGTTTTATTAACATGAAGAACAGTAGTTCCCAACCGTAAAATCAACTGGGTAAAAAAGAAGAAAAAAACCGGAATACCATACTCATTCCATTGTCTTGCTTCCTTAAAATGACCACGCATAATTTCGGAGAAACTTCTTGATAAACCTTTGGTAGGAGATTCTTTACCCATTGCTTCAGGGTAGAATGAGGAAACCGGATGGTTATCTTTTTCGGCAGAAAAAATGCCGGAGTATATAAATATAGCAATAATTACTCCGGCAAGAAGCACGTTTACTTTATTATACGGTTCTTTCCAATAAGAAGGAACCATTTGTTTTAAATAATTTAATCTTTACTGATCGTCGATTGTATCCTGTATTTCTTTAACAAACTCCTTGAGGGCTTTCCCTGTAGCTCTTCCAAGTCGTTTAGCTTTTTCTTCATCTGATAATTCTTCAAGGGTATCTTCCATTCCTTCTTCAAGTTTTTCCAATGCATCCTCCAGGTCTTCCCCGACTTCTTCCAGGGCTTCTTCGACTTCCTCAAAGGCTTCTTCTAACTCTTTTCCGACCTCCTCCTCAAATTCATCTTCAAATTCTTTGGAAAATTTTTCAATCTTATTTTTCCATTTAGATCCTTCGGTGGCCACACCAGCAAAGAAGATGCCTTGTAAGAGTGCAATGCTTGTACCTAAAATAGATATTACAAGCGCTGCAATAATAAGCCCTTTGGCTCCGTTTGCTTTATTTGCCTGTGTAAGTCCAACGATACAAAGGGCAATTGCAATAAAGCCCGGAATAATGGCGACCCAGCCAATACAGGGAATAAAAGAGAGTATCAGGGCAATGATACCGAGCACTAATCCTGCGATACCGAGCCCCTGACCAGCAGTTGATTTTTGTTCTTCCATGGTGAATTGTTTTACCGGTTGTTAATTAGCATCAAATATAAAAAAAACCGGACACGATAAAAAATTTACTATGTGAAATAATTTTAACAGCTAAGCGGATAAAATAATAAGGCTTTTCTTTTCCGGTACATGAACTAAACCCCGATAGCTATCGGGGTGTTCTCACGAACGCAGTGAGTAACTGATTTCTCCTTGATGAGCATAGGTAGCTGGACCGGTATTCTATTATACGTCTTTATTCTACAATAATCCGACCCCGCCGGGGTCGATGTTTAGTTACAACTCTTCCAGGTACAGAGGACTCTGGAAGGTGGATTTGAAATAATAGAACCTCGGAGAGGTTCCATTATTGTAGAAATTACAGACAATGTACAAAAGCGCCGAAACTGCCTTAGCTGATTAAGGGTGAACTGTTGCTTTCTTCCGCAGCTCCAAAGGAATCCCTACGGGAGAATGCCTTTGGCAGGCGCAATGATCCAACAGATGATTTTTAGAATGACGTAGCTGGTCAAAAAGTATAATTATAAAAAAGAATCGCAATAATGTCTTCTGCAAACAAGGACAACTAAACTGATTATTTACAAACATTTAATATGCGGAAATTTTTTAAGTGTCTCAACATCAGCCTTATAGTCATTATATTCTTGTTCATACCAGCTGGTAAACGGATCTTTTTTCAATACCTCCCTATTGCCGTAACCAAATAATATATCCTGGCTGGTTCTTTCTGAAAAAATGATGTTATTAAGATTCTTGGAATTTGCGCATCCAAGGAAAATCAGCAATGAAATAAAGGGTATAATTCTTTTTTGCATAGTATTAGGTTTAAATATAAAGGTTTATACTTGTGTTTCTTCCGGTTTTAATCTTTCAAGCAAGATATTTATAATTTTTCCGGCTGTTACCGGTATTGGGTTCCCCGGGCCAAAAATGGCAACAACACCTGCTTTATAAAGAAAATCATAATCTTGTGCAGGTATAACACCTCCGGTTACTATCATAATATCATTCCTGCCCATTTTTTTCAATTCTTTTATTACTTGAGGAACAAGTGTTTTATGACCCGCTGCCAGGCTTGATATTCCAATGATATGCACATCATTTTCTATTGCCTGTTTTGCTGTTTCAGCAGGTGTTTGAAATAAGGGACCAATATCCACATCAAATCCAATATCGGCGAACCCGGTTGATACAACTTTAGCGCCCCTATCATGACCATCCTGTCCCATTTTTGCAATCAATATTCTGGGCTGACGGCCTTCCAATCGTGCAAAATCTTCCACAAGCTTTTTTGCATTTAAAAAGTGAACGTCTTCGGTGGTTTCAGATGAATATATTCCTGATATTGAACGTATCACCGCTTTATACCTGCCGTAAACCTTTTCAATGGCAAAGGATATTTCACCCAGAGTGGCTCTTTTTTGGGCTGCTATTACGGATAACTCAAGAAGGTTGCTTTTTCCGGTTTCACACGCTTTTTTAATATTTTCAAGGGCTATCTGAACCTCTTGGTTGTTTCTTTCCTTTTTAAGTTTATTGAGCCGTTTAATTTGTGTATCCCGAACAGCAGTGTTGTCGACTTCCAGAATATCTATCGAAATATCTTTATCGGGTAGAAATTTATTTAAACCAACGATAATATCTTTTTTAGAATCGATTCTAGCCTGTTTGCGTGCTGCGGCTTCTTCAATTCTCATTTTTGGTATTCCGGTTTCAATGGCCTTGGTCATACCGCCCATTTTTTCAATTTCCTCAATTAATTCCCAGGCTCGATGAGCTATTTGGTGGGTAAGGGTTTCAACATAATAGGAGCCGGCCCAGGGATCGACCGTCCGTGTAATTTGTGTCTCTTCCTGAATGTATAGTTGCGTATTTCTGGCAATACGGGCAGAGAAATCTGTAGGCAGAGCAATTGCTTCGTCAAGGGCATTGGTATGTAAAGATTGGGTATGTCCGAATGCTGCTGCCATGGCTTCTACACATGTTCTGATTACGTTATTAAAGGGGTCTTGTTCTGTAAGACTCCAGCCCGATGTCTGGCAATGGGTGCGCAAAGCAAGGGACTTGGGATTTTTTGGATTGAATCGGTTTACAATTTTCGCCCACAACATACGGGCAGCTCTCATTTTAGCAATTTCCATGAAGTGATTCATCCCGATGGACCAAAAGAATGAGATGCGGGGTGCGAATGTATCGATATCCAGACCCGTATTAATACCGGTTCGTAAATATTCCAGTCCGTTTGCAAGGGTGTATGCCAGTTCGAGGTCGGCAGTTGCTCCGGCTTCCTGCATATGATACCCTGAAACGCTGATGGAGTTGAATTTAGGCATAAATTCAGAGGTATACCTGAAAATATCAGCGATAATTCTCATAGATGGTTCAGGTGGATATATGTATGTATTCCTAACCATAAATTCCTTTAAAATATCATTCTGGATTGTCCCGGTAAGTTGGTTAAGGGAGACTCCTTGCTCAAGAGCCGCAACAATATAGAATGCCATTACAGGAAGCACCGCCCCATTCATTGTCATGGAAACCGACATCTTATCGAGCGGGATATTATCAAACAGGATTTTCATATCAAGGATTGAGTCAATTGCCACACCCGCTTTCCCAACATCTCCGATTACTCTTTCATGGTCTGAATCATAACCACGGTGAGTAGCCAGATCAAAGGCAACAGACAAACCTCTTTGACCTGAAGCAAGGTTACGCCTGTAAAATGCATTGGATTCTTCGGCTGTTGAAAAACCTGCATATTGCCTGATTGTCCAGGGTTGCATCACATACATGGTTGAATAAGGCCCTCTTAAATAGGGGGGAATGCCTGCTGCATAATGCAAGTGTTCTATCTTTTCCAGATCTTCCCTGGTGAAGACCGGCTTCACCGGAATTTGTTCGGGTGAAAGCCACTCTTCATATAATTCATGATTTTCATGCCTCTCTTTGGAGCTTACTGTACTTTTAGGGAATTCTCTGAAATCTATATTACGAAAATCTGGTTTCATGGTAATGTATTAGTATTTTTTATATATAAATATTAGTATCGGAATTTATTATTCACTTCGTTCATGAGATCGCCCCGATAGCCATCGGGGCTAAGTTCAAAAATTTCCCTTATCATATGGGTGATTCCGTAGAGATTAAAAAAATCCAAAACCGATACCCGATAGCTATCGGGTATCGGTTCAAAATCCAAAGTTCAAAATAAATTCTGCCATGGGCATCTCCCATGGGGATCCCTATGGGACCTTTGGGACAAACCCCAAATCCCAAACCGATAGCTATCGGTTCAAAACTATTGCTTTGAAAAGCAGGATTAACTTCTTTTCCTAAATAACAACAATCGCTCACGTAAGTCGCAGGGTTTTTTCCTTTCTGCCATGTTTAAATTTTTGGATTTTGAACTTTGACCTTTGAACTTTCATATCTACTGTTTTTCAATTAGTTTACAAAGTTCTGTTCTTAATTCCCTTTTTTATATCATACCTAATTCCTTTTGAAAACCTTTTAAGGTTTCAAGAACATTTGATCCTTTATGAATGAAATGCTTAATACCGATTTTTTTGAACTCAGCAACCAATTTTACAGGGAAACCGGCAATTACTGTGATTGCCTTTCCTTTCAGGGAAGAATATATCACGGGAACAATTTGCTGATATTCTTCATCGGAGCTGCAGATCACTACTATTTCGGGATTATGATTCAGACAATCGCGGACACATTCATTGACTGTTGGGAATCCCTTACCTTCAATGATGTTGAAACCGGCACAGGCAAAAAAGTTCGAGGAGAAAGTAGCCCTTGCTTTTCTAAGTGCCGGATTGCCATATGTAAGCAAATAAACGACCGGTTTTTTCCCTGCAAAATCTTCAGTTTTTAGCCTGATCTTTTCAAATTCTTCTGCACCACGATAGAGTTTGAGAGGTCTGGCAACAGCATTTTTGGGAATAGAATATTTTGATTTGATTCTATTAAGATCTATGTCTGGTTTTATGGTTTCATTGAAATCAGGAAATTGATTTGTTCCGATTAGTGTTTTGGTGCATATTGCTATCTGTTTGTCCTTTTTGGCGGCTGTTTCTTCAATTTCTTTTTGAATGAAACCGGCTTTGAATGCTTCGATAAAGCCACCTTTGTCCTCAATGGTTAAAAAAAGTTTCCAGACTTCTGCAGCAATAGAATCAGTAAGGGATTCGATATAATATGACCCGGCGCCCGGATCAGCAACTTTATCAAAATATGCTTCCTCTTTCAGGATGAGTTGTGTGTTTCGGGCAATTCTTTCTGAAAACCGATCAGAATTCCTGAAAGTTGAATCAAATGGTTTAACGGTTAAAGAGTCTGTTCCTCCGATAACCGAAGACATTGATTCTGTAGTGTGCTTCAGCATGTTTACATATGGGTCGTATATGGTTTTGTTCCAATCGGATGTAATGGAGTGAATATAGATTTTACTGCTATCGTGGGATAGGGGACCGTATGCTTCCGTAATTTTAGCCCAAAGCATTCTAATGGCTCTGAGTTTGGCAATTTCCATAAAATAATTAGATCCAACGGCTAAGTTAAATTGAATGGCTGGTCCAATATTTTCGATGGATAAACCCATTTCTGTCAACCGGGAAAGATATTCATTCCCGAGAGCAAGACTTACGGCTAGCTCCTGTACGGTAGAGGCACCCGCGTTATGGTAATGCTTTCCGTTCACTGCCAACATCCTGTAGTTTGGAAAATATTTTTTTCGTTTTTCCAATAATTCCTTTGAAATTAAAAATACTTCCTCCTCCGAAGGATAAAAACTGCCAGTAGTTGCCAGATAGCTTAAGGGATCATACTCAAGAGAACCGGTTAAGTTTTTTCCTGAAATTTTTCTTGCTTCTAATTCAGCTTTTAGAAATGCAAGTATTTTTAACGGTTCTGTTTCTGTCTGGAAGTTAACCCTTATGTTTTCCAGTGGAATATTGTTTAGAAGATGGGAAAAATCATCCTGGGCAGTAATGGAATCAGGTTTAATTTCAAATGCGATAGAGGTTGCCCCCCTTGATATAGCACGTTGAGCTTTTTCATTCGCCCTTTCAACATACTCCATACGAATATCCTGCTGTATTTCCCAATGGTTTTTAGCTTTCCTGTTCCCTCGTATAAAAGGGAATTCATCCGGAAGAGTGTTCAGATATTCAAGATCAGAAAGATCTTCAGAAGTGTAATAGGGCTTAATTTTAAATCCTTCAATGGTTTCCCAGATTAATTTTTTAAAATAATCTTCTCCTTTAAGGTCCTGTTTAATTTTTGTTTCCCAACTCTCAATAGCTACAGGCGGAAATTCTTCAAAAAGCTTTTTCCCGGTTTCTTCTGGCATGGTTTTACTTTTATGGAAATAAAAACAAAATTAATGGAATTTATGATAAGAGAGAGTATGATTTTTATCAGCCGAATGAAAGGTTCGTTATAAAATGTTTATTTTAGGGAAAAAACTAATTAATTCCAAATCACTTATGAAAATAATCCCGATGAAGCAAGGATGGTTTGTCATGCAACCAGACAGGTTTTTTATCTTGCTTTTTTTTGTACTTATAGGTGTGCCGCCGGGTTTTGGGCAAAAGACCGTTCGGGCATATAGATTTTCTTCGGCGCCCATTCTGGATGGGGTCTTGTCTGAAGAAATTTGGAACCTGCCGGACTCCGCAACCCGGTTTATCCAAATGGAACCTTTTAAGGGGAATCCGGAAAGTGAGAAAACAGTTGTTTATTCAGGTTTTGATGAAAAGTATCTTTATTTTGGTTTCAAATGTTACGATAGTACACCATCAAAAATAGTATCCGATATCCGGTCCAGGGATGTTCTTTCTAAAAGCGATGATTTAATATTGGTGCTTTTGGATCCATACATGGATAAAAGAAGCGCTGTTGGTTTTTTTGTAAATCCAATTGGTTCACAGGTTGACATGAAAGTGGGAGATGACGGAAGGAGCATCGATATTAACTGGGATACGAACTGGGACGTTGCGGCTGTAATTACCGATTGGGGATGGTCGGCAGAGTTTATTATTCCATTTACCAGTATTGGGCATGATAAAAATTTGGATACGTGGGGAATAAACTTTGGCAGGGTGATCCGGAAGAATTCTGAAACCGTTTACTGGTCAGGAGAACTGAATGATGATTTCAGGGTTTCCCAGGGAGGATTGCTTACAGATATTAAAGCTCCTGAAAAGGAACACACGTTTGAGTTAACACCCTATACCACTATACGGTATGAAAACAGTGATCTGTCAAACAGGTATAATGAGATCCTGCCTGAGATTGGATTGGATGCAGGATATAACATTTCTTCCGGTTTTAAGTTGAACGCCACAGTAAATCCGGATTTTGCCACAGTTGAGGGGGACCAGGAACAAATCAACCTGACCCGGTGGGAACTCCGGTTTCCTGAAAAAAGACTTTTCTTTCTGGAAGGAAATGAACTTTTTTCCACCCGGATCAGAACTTTTTATTCCAGAAGGATCGGTGACATAAACTATGGTGGTAAGGTTTTTGGGAAAATCAAAGATTACAACCTTTACCTTATGGGAGCCAGAAGCCGACCAGATACGGCTAATAATATTCCTGCAGCCACTTTTTCGGTTCTTCGGGTTAAGAAGGATATTCTGAAGTCTTCTACACTGGGTGTAAGTCTGGTGGATAAAAGATGGGAGAATAACTACAGCACTTCGGCAAGTTTGGATTATGTCCTGAATTTGGGAAAGACATGGAAATTGACCGGCCAATGGGTGGGTAGTTTCCCCGGGGATTTAAAAACCGCAAGCGCCTGGTATGTAAGGGTTGCCCGTGAAAGCAATATTTATCATTATCATATAAGATATTCGGATACGGGAAAGGATTTTATGGAAAATGTTAACCATACAGGTTTTATCCGTGATGATGATATGCGTGAGTTGGATAGTGATATAACATATAAATGGTGGTTTGACAATCCCGTAATAAAATATCTGGATATTAGAACGTACAACAATATTTTCTGGAATCATCAGGGTACATTAAGGAGCTGGTACATAACCGAAAAGGTCCGTTTATACCTTCAGAACCGGTTCAGTATGGATATTTCATATAACAACGAGTTTAAATTATATGAAAAAAAATATTATAACCACAAGTATAGCGCTGAATTAGGATACAATACAGATGAATGGGCTTCCGCTTCGGTTAATTATACCTGGGGTATTAATTATGACAGGGATTTTACATTGTGGGAAATAAATGCCCGTATTAAACCTACTGAAAAATTATCGCTTGAATATTCTTTAAAAAAACTTGATTATTCACCGGATTCATTAAGGAATTCAACTACGGTTAATATCCTTACTGCCGATTATAATTTTACACGTGATCTTTGGATCAGGGTTTTGGCACAAAACAATTCCGGGGAGGACAGGATATACTTTTATGGTTTGTTCGGTTGGAGATTTAAGCCTCCGTTTGGAGCTTTGTACCTGATCTATACAAGTGACCGGTTTGAGTTTCCCTTCACATATACCAAACAGGAAAGCAATATACTGTATTTGAAATTTTCATACCAGTTTGGTATCCCGGGCAGGAGATATCCGTCAACCGGGATTTAAAAGTTGTAAGCAATCCCGAGCGCTACATGTATAGAGTTAATTGCCAGTTTATATTCGTCACTTGGCAGGTCATTATGTGTTCCATTCGTTTGATAAGCATTTTTTATTTCGAAGCTGGATTTGCTGTAAAAGTAGTCCGCTGACAGACGGATCGCAGTGCTTCTTCCAACTCCAAAACGAAATCCGCTTCCTAGAATATAGCCAAAATTTAACTGCCGGTTTTCCTGGGAACTGGAAAATTCCCCATCAGTGAGCTGGAGGGTAACCTCTCTTTCCGGTGAAGTAATGAAGCTTAAGCCTGCAAGGGCTTTAAAATCCAGGCCGATGTTGTTTAAAGGGATCAATATTTGAGGACCGGCCATCAGGTTAACATAATTCCACTGACCTATATTGAAATTATAATCCGGGTCAAACGGTATAGATAATTCCAGAAATTTCGAAGGGATTTCTTTTTTGATTTTATTTTGCAGTTCTTCCCCACCTCCGTAGTTGGAACCAAATGAAAATGTCCCGCCAAGTCCTAAATAAGGCAGAAAAAAATAGGCTCCGTCAAAATTTAAAACAAAATTCGTTCCGGCAAAACCATTTTTATATAAATTGACAGTGTCCGAAAAATCTCCGACAGGAATAGATGCCCCCATGGACAGGCTCATGAAGCCATTTTGTCCGAAACCGGTAAATACAAAAGAGCAGAACACAATAAAAACCGTAATCCTTTTCATAGCAGAGATGGGTGAATTATTAAAAACATGATAAAAATAATGAAATTATTAGAAATTGAATATCAAATCGCCGGACGACTAATTAATAAAAAGGAAAATAAATTTTAACGAACAACGAATTATCTTGATGAACCTTATAAATTAAACCCGGATTTTTTGTATATTAGAAAAATCGGATAAATTTTTCAGTGTAGTTAATTTTCAGGGTTATTTAAATACTCATCGAGTAAACAACAATAATGAAATGATTCTAAGTCTTTTAAAACGAATATCTAATTCACTGGAAGAGAAGCAAATTCCTTATATGTTGTCCGGTAGTCTGGCCTTAAATATCTATACTATACCAAGAATGACTTTGGATATCGATATTGTTATAGACTTAAAGGAGAATAAATTGCAAGATTTTTTTAGTATTTTCGGTGAGGGATATTACATAAACAAACAAACGGTAGAAGAGGAGACTAAATGCCAGGGAATGTTTAATATAATTGATTACGAAACAGGTTTTAAGATTGATTTTATTATACGAAAAGACACAACGTACCATAAACTGGAATTTGAAAGACGCAGGAAAATAAAAATAACCGATTTTATTACCCGGGTTGTTTCACCTGAAGATCTGGTAATTGCCAAAATCAAATGGATACAGGAATTTCAAAGTGATAAACAAATACAGGATATCAGGAATCTTTTAGCAAACCCATCGATCGATAAACAGTACATTAAGGAATGGTGTAAAGAATTAGATTTAAAAACTTTTGAACTTTTATAGCATGTCAGATACTTCCCCTCAAATGCAAAAAAAGCAATTGGAAATATTATTTTCCAAAACCCTTCAGGAAAGATTTTTAATAGGTACGGAAACTATTAACTTTGGAAGAACTTTAATTGAAAGCAGTATAATACAGTCCCCCCCCAAAATTTCAGAGCTTGACCTAAGAATAGAAGTGTTAAAAAGGTGCTACTCATCCGTTTTTAAACAGGAAGAGATTGAGTTAATAATCAGTTCCTATAAAAACTATTATTTGCGGAAAAGTAAAATCGAAAAAATCAGGCCCTGACTCTCTTTACAACGAACCAATCATTTTTTTCGGATCGACCCATTCATCGAATTGTTCTTCGGTCACAAGCCCTGATGCCAGAGCAGCCTCTTTAAGGGTTGTTCCTTCACTGTGTGCTTTCTTGGCAATTTTTGCTGAATTTTCATACCCGATATGATTGTTCAGGGCTGTAACCAGCATCAGAGAATTATTGAGGTTCATCTGAATATTGGCAAGATGGGGTTCTATGCCAACTACGCAGTTGTCAGTGAATGAAACGCAAGCATCGCCTAATAACCGGGCTGATTGCAACAGGTTGTAGATCATAACAGGTTTGTATACGTTTAGCTGATATTGACCGTGCATACCCCCTACCGAGATTGCTATATCATTACCAATCACCTGGGCACAAACCATACAAAGGGCTTCATTCTGAGTCGGGTTTACTTTACCAGGCATTATGGAAGAACCAGGCTCATTAGCCGGAAGAATAATTTCTCCGATTCCTGTACGCGGACCTGATGCAAGCTGTCTTATATCATTTGAGATTTTCATCAAACTGACAGCCATTTTTTTCAAGCAACCGGACACACCAACAATAGCATCATGAGCAGAAAGTGCTTCAAATTTATTTTTTGCAGTGACAAAAGGAAAGCCTGTGAGGTCAGCAATCTTTTTTGCTACCAATACATCATAGCCTTTCGGTGTATTTATTCCGGTTCCCACTGCCGTTCCTCCGAGGGCAAGTTCAGCAAGGTGATCCAACGGGCATTTTAATGTTTTCAGGCATTGGTTTAACTGAGCTACGTATGCAGAAAACTCCTGTCCCAGTGTTAAAGGAGTAGCATCCATTAAGTGAGTGCGGCCTGTTTTAACAATATTATTAAACTCTTTTTCCTTTTTATGGAGAGCTTGACATAGTTTCTTAATGCCCGGAACAGTTACATCAGAAATCATTTTATATGCTGCGATGTGCATTGCCGTAGGAAATGTATCATTGGATGACTGGGATTTGTTTACATCATCATTTGGATGTAAAAATTTTTCTCCCTCTCCCAGTTTACCGCCCAGGATAACATGTGCCCGGTTAGCAATGACCTCATTCACATTCATGTTGGTTTGAGTTCCGGAACCGGTTTGCCAGACAACAAGAGGAAAATGATCATCGAGTTTTCCCTCAAGGATCTCATCACAAACCTGAGCAATAAGTTCACCTTTGTCACTTGGTAAAACTCCTAGTTCAACATTGGTTTGAGCAGCGGCTTTTTTCAAAATGGCAAAAGCCCTGATAATTTCAACAGGCATTATACCATCGCCGATTTTAAAATTTTCTTTTGACCGTTGCGTCTGAGCGCCCCAATACTTATCAGCAGGGACTTCAACCTGTCCCATTGTGTCTTTTTCAATTCGAATATTCATGATTATGGAGTTTTTAAATGTATCGGAATTTCAAAGTTATTCATTGATATACACCGAGTTATATCATTTTAATAATCATTCTCGTATTAAAGGCTAAGGCTAAGGCTAAGGCTAAGGGATTTGACTGCTCATTGTAGACTTATTAAATTCAATTTGTCTCATTTTTTTATTTTTTAGACATACCTTTCCTATTTTCTTTTGTTTATTTATTTGAAATTTTCCAGCATTTTTCTCATAGTTTTAGCATTCTTTAGCTTGTATCTATTTTAATCTGTCCTGAAGGTATTACCTCGTCAGGCTTTAGCCCTAATTTTTTATTCATGTCATATTGATATGTGAAACAAACAAAAACTAAAACCATCTCTATATTGCAAACCTTACATACTAAAGGGTCTTTTCTTTCTCTATTCTTGGTGCGTTTCCTCCATGAAGAATGAATAAATTTTATAGGTTCTTTTTGGTTTAAGGCTTTTCTTGTTAAGGAAAGCAACTTACCCTTTAATCTGTTTGAAAATAATCCGTAAGCCCTTATTACTCTGAAATGTTTTTCCGGGATATGATTGGTTAAATAGGTAATAAATGTAAATAATCGCATTGATTTTCTATTTGATCTTCCTCCTTGGTTGTAATCCTTAAACATAAATATGACCCATTTTTCTGTACATGAAATAATTCTTGTTTCTGCTATCACAGGTCTTTTTGTATAGCGTCCTATATACTTAATGCTTACCTCTAATTCTAATAATCGTGCACCAATATAAATGTACCATGTTAGTTGAGATATTACAGATATCACTCCTCTTAAATTTATATAACACCCTTGTTTCTTTAAATAGGGCATCTGCAATAATCCCTTATCATTGGCTTTTATTATCTGTTTTACAACTTGGTAGCGGAATCGTTTTTTTAATCCTTTTTCTGGCAATAAATAATCTCCCGGAGAATCAATCCATTGATTTTTATCTAAGCTTAACCCTCCTGCTGTAATCAATACATGGAAGTGGGGATGGTATTTTTCCCAAAGGGATGGCTTTGCCAAAATCACTGCCAAAGGTGTGAACTATGCAATAGATGCCTGGTGTATAGCCTCCATATTTCTTCGTCCATGATTGCAGAGAGATAGATACACTTCTAAACATCAGTCCTAACATAACTTTTGGATTGGCAAGGGTTATACTTCTTAATTGCCAGGGAACAGTGAATACCAAATGATGATAATCTACATCTAAAACATCTGATAACCTCTCATCTGTCCATTTATCGGTCATTATTTTACCACAACTATTACAAAACCTGCTTTTGCAACTATGGGGCATTAGCCTAACATTGCTGCAATTCTTGCATTTATACATGTGATACCCTAAAAGCGGGGTGCGGCATTGTAATATCTTGTTTACATTTTCTATTACTACTGACCTTATAGCACCCGTATACCAAGCCAAATATGATGCCCAATACAAAAGGAATATCTCGCGCAATGTTATTTTCCCTGTTATATATTCCACTTTTATTTCCTTAATGTGGTTTCAATGCTTTTTATCATAGGGTCTAAATCAGCTATTACATTACGGTAGCCATCAGTAAGTTCATCTTTGTCC
>Ga0209986_10003369_pt1 | contig 14036 bp, 13 predicted proteins | sample BlataG_FD_183168 | JGI IMG/M metagenome (GOLD analysis project Ga0209986, IMG submission 183168) | Deep subsurface microbial communities from Black Sea to uncover new lineages of life (NeLLi) - Black_00105 metaG (SPAdes) (version 2) | ecosystem: Environmental > Aquatic > Marine > Oceanic >...
TTTTTTAATTTTTAATTTCTAATTTCTAATTTCTAATTTCTAATTTCTAATTTCTAATTTCTAATTTCTAATTTCTAATTTCTAATTGTTTGTAAACCTCAAAACATTGAACTTAGTCACGCTGCAAGCGTGACGATCTCATGATCCGCCAGCCCTGTGAAATACTGCCATGCAGTAAAGTCTTAGACTTTATTTCACAGGGCGAGTGAGTAAATTCCGATACATTTAGTGTTATTTCCATCAATATCGCTTGTACTTTTACCGGTTTAATTTTTTATATTAACATTTTTCTCTATATTGCATCAGCACCAAACTTGTTTAATATTTTATCCTCATATTAAATGAAACAAAAATTAGAACTGGAATATACCATCAACTCCTCTCCTAAAGTCCTCTTTAATCGATTGAGTACTGCCGGTGGTCTCTCCGAATGGTTTGCCGATAATGTTAACGTAAAAGGGAAAACTTTTACCTTCATTTGGGGCGAATCAGAACAAATAGCCGAACTGATTCTAAAAAAAGATAATAAATATGTCAGGTTCAGGTGGATCGATGAAAAAGATGAAAAATTTTATTTTGAATTCAAAGTTAATATCCATGAGCTTACAGGAGATGTTGCCTTGTTAATCACCGATTTCGCTGAAAAAGATGAACTGGATGATACCATTGAACTGTGGAATACACAGATAGCCAAACTAAAACATGTGTTAGGCCTTTAGAAAATTCTTTTCGTCCAAACTCTTTCCTGAAAAATCTTAATTTTGTATTCGTTTCTACTATGGATCCTATTATAATATTTTACCGTGAAACGCCTGCACATTTTTATCATTAAGTCTTTCATAGGTCCCCTTATCATGACCTTTTTCATTGTCCTGTTTATACAAATCATGCAATTCCTGTGGAAATACATTGATGACCTGGTAGGGAAAGGACTTGATCTTCCAACCTTATCCGAATTGTTGTTTTATTTTTCTGTCAGTTTTATTCCCTTAGCCCTTCCGTTGGCCATCCTGTTGGCAGCATTAATGACATTTGGGAACCTGGGAGAGAATCTTGAGCTTACTGCCCTGAAATCTTCCGGGATATCCCTGCAGAAAATCATGTCACCCCTGATTTTTCTGGTTGTTTTCCTAAGCATAGGTGCATTTTTCTTTTCCAATAATATCCTTCCGCGAGCCAACCTGAAAGCAAGATCCTTGCTGTGGGATATTCAGCAACAAAGGCCGGAAATAAACATAAAAAAAGGAGAATTTTATAATGGCCTTGAAGGAATCAGTATAAAGATTGCCGATAAAGAACCCAGAACAAATTTGTTGCACAAAATCCTGATATATGATCACCGTGAAAAAGCCGGTAATATTTCGGTTATCTATGCTGATTCGGGTTATATGAAAATGACCCTTGACACAACAAACCTGATCTTTACACTTTACAATGGTTACTCCTATAATGAGGTAATTGACGACGATAAAAAAAAGAGGAGAAGGGCTGTTAAGACATATCCTCACCGCCGGGATTTATTTGAAGAACAGGAGTTGATTTTTGAATTAAGAGATTTTGGACTAAGCCGGACAGATGAAGATTTGTTTAAGAATCAATATGCCATGCTTAATATGCAGCAACTATCCCACTTCTCAGATTCTCTTAGTCGTGATTTTGAAGACAGAAAAAAACTTTTCACCAACACCATGTTCAAATCACATTTGTTGGTTGATTATAGTTTAAGGAGAAGACAAGACACTACAAAAGTAAACGATTCATCAGACGTAGCCATCTTTGATCCTGAAAGGGTTTTTGAGGAACTTACATTATCCGAAAAAGAAACCGTCATTGAAAGGGCTCTTGTTCAAGCCAGGAGTACTAAAAATTATATAACCAGCTCAACATACAACCTGATTTACAGGGCAAAAAGCATACGCCGTTATCAAATTGAATGGCACAGGAAACTAACCTTGTCATTTGCCTGTTTCATTTTCTTTTTTATCGGTGCACCACTGGGGGCTATTATTCGTAAAGGCGGACTCGGTACACCTATGGTAATTTCGGTCATATTCTTTGTTATTTATTACATCATATCCCTGTCGGGCGAGAAATTCGTTCGTGAAGTTATTGTCGCATCATTCGCCGGTATGTGGTTTTCGTCACTTATTCTTTTACCCATTGGAGCTTTTCTTACCTATAAAGCAACCGTCGATTCAGCTATCCTCAACGTTGAAACATACATCAACTTTTTCAAGAAACTCTTTAAAATTAATGTAGAAGATTCTGAACACTACGGGGGGATTTAAAACATGAGGATCCTTCAAATTGCCAACAAATTTCCTTACCCACCCAAAGACGGAGGTTCCCGGGCTACATTTAATCTGACAAAGGGGTTTTCTGAATTAAACCAGGAAGTCACTGTTCTGGCTATGAATACGTCCAAACATTTTAACGATACCAGGAACTTGCCTGAAAATCTTAAAAAGACCGCCCGGTTTATTCCATTCAATATAAATACGAATATTTCTTACATAAAGGCTTTTATCAACTTTCTGTTCTCTAATCTTCCCTATAACCTTGTCAGGTTTAAATCAAAGAAATTCAGTGATGTTATCCGTAATATCCTTGAAAAACAAGATTTCGATATTATCCAGTTGGAAGGTTTGGCGCTGGCATTTTATGTTCCTGTAATCCGTATGTATTCCGGAGCGAAAATTGTTATGAGGGCTCATAATGTTGAATTCAAAATATGGGAAGGCATAGTCAATCAATTTAAACCCGGAGTAAAGAAGTTTTTCGCAAAAATAATCTGCCGGAGATTAAGGAATTTTGAACTAAAAAGCCTGAATCAGTACGATGCAATTATACCTATTACTCCCAATGACCTTGAAATGTTCAAAAATCTGGGTACTGAAAAGCCCATGTTTTGTGCCCCGTTTGGAATGGATCTTACAAATCTTGAAAAAACCCCAAATAATCAAACATTCCCATCACTCTTTTTCCTCGGAGCATTGGACTGGATACCCAACCAGGAAGGTTTGATATGGTTCCTGGATAAGGTTTGGATGGACTTGAAGCGTAACCATCCAAAACTTGAGTTTTATGTGGGGGGAAGAAATGCACCCTCCTGGCTGGTAAAAAAGATCGACCAGAAACAGATTGTTTTTGCAGGAGAAGTTAAGAATGCCTGCCTGTTCATGAACGACAAGACCATTATGGTTGTTCCATTATTTTCCGGCAGTGGTATCCGGGTAAAAATCATTGAAGGAATGGCTCTGGGAAAGGTTATCATATCAACTTCTGCAGGTATCGAGGGTATTCCTGCAACTCATGAAAAAAACATTATTTTCGCTGATAATAGCCAGGAGTTTATATCTCAAATAAAACGATTGATCCGGGATAACAAGCTTCGCAGCCGGATAAGCACTGAAGCACAAAAGTTTATTAGAAAAAATTTTGATAATTTAGCAATCACGTCAAATCTATTAACATTTTATAAGTCTCTCCAGGATGATCAGTAAAACTCTATTTTGGGCGTTAATTTTCCTGCTATTTCATTCCTATATCCTCTATCCGTTTTTACTGAAAATTATTTACCGGCTTAAACCACAAAGAAAAGTTTCAGAAACCGGATATTCTTTCTATCCAACCGTTTCCATACTGATGGCTGTCTATAACGAAGAAAAAGTAATACGACAAAAAATTGAAAGTGTTTTTTCGACCAACTATCCAAAAGGAGAATTCGGGATTTTTGTTGGATCTGATGGTTCTTCTGACCAGACAAACAACATATTGACTGAGCTTTCAAAGAAACATAATAACCTCTCTGTTCATATCTTTAAGGAAAGAATGGGTAAAGCCAACGTAATTAACCGGCTTGCGGACCGGGCAAAAGGAGAAATATTTATTCTAACGGATGCTAATGTTTTATTTGATGAAAACACTATACCTGAGCTAGTTACAATGTTCAGGGATCAGGAAACAGGACTGGTTGACACCAATATGATAAACAGGGGTTTGAAAAAAGACGGAATATCGATACAGGAAAAGGCATATATCTCGATGGAGGTTAAAACCAAAAACCTGGAAGGGAAAATCTGGGGAACCATGATGGGACCTATGGGAGGTTGTTATGCGATCAGACGTGAATTGTATCTGCCCGTACCTGACAACTTGCTGGTTGATGATTTCTATATTAATATGAAAGTTCTGCAAAAGGGAAAAAAGGCTATTAACAATTTAAACGCTAAAGTATACGAAGATGTTTCCAACGATCTTGGGGAGGAGTTCAGAAGAAAAACAAGAATTGCAACCGGTGATTTCCAGAATTTTAAACTCTTTTTTCACCTGCTCTGGCCACCGTTTGGAGGATTAGCCTTTAGCTTCCTTTCTCACAAAATACTGAGGTGGTTTGGTCCGTTATTTTTTTTCATTGTTTTCTTCTTAAATTTAGTCCTTGCTTTTAAAAATACTTTTTACTTATCCCTTTTTATTCTTCAATGTATTTTGTTCATTATTCCGTTTATTGACTATTTTCTGAGGAAAATTAAAATACATGTTTTAATTTTGCGTTTTATAACGCATTTTTGGGCTATGAATGTAGCCCTGCTTTTTGGTTTTATTGAATTTATTGCAGGATTGAAAACAAATGTCTGGCAACCCACAAAGAGACAACAGGTATAACGATTCTGTAAACACAAAGGATAGTTACGTGCTAAATACCATAGAAGAAGCGATTGCGGATATCAGGAAAGGTAAAATCATAATCGTTGTTGATGACGAAGACCGCGAGAACGAAGGTGATTTTGTTGTTTCTGCAGAATTGATCACACCTAAGATTGTTAATTTCATGGCTACCTATGGCAGGGGTTTGATATGTGCCTCATTACCTGAAGAAAGATGTGAGGAACTGGAGCTGGATCTTATGGTAGGGAAAAATACTTCGTACCATGAAACTCAATTTACCGTGTCGGTTGATCTGATCAGTAAAAAATGTACCACGGGTATTTCTGCACACGACCGGGCTTTAACCATTAAGGCATTGGTGGATCCCTCCACTAAACCCGATGATCTTGGAAGACCGGGACATATCTTCCCCCTGAAAGCCAAATCACGGGGTATAATCCGCAGGGCAGGACATACGGAAGCCGCTGTCGATCTCACACGGTTGGCAGGACTGAAACCCGGTGGCGCTCTGGTGGAAATAATGAATGAAGACGGTTCCATGGCAAGACTGCCCAATCTTATGAAGATTGCTAAAAAGTTTAACCTGAAAATCATTACCATAAAAGACCTGATAGCTTACCGGCTTCAGAAAGAAAGTCTCATCGAACAGGGAGCAAAGGTAAAACTACCTACTAAATACGGAGAATTTTTCTTAATACCTTTCCTTCAAAAATCGAATGGTCTTGAACATATAGCTTTAATTAAAGGTAAATTGCAAAAAGATAAACCTGTGCTGGTTCGGGTACATTCTTCCTGTATTACCGGAGATATTTTTGGTTCACTTCGATGTGATTGCGGACCACAGCTTCACCAGGCAATGCAATTGATAGAAAAAGAAGGAAAAGGAGTGATCGTATACCTGAACCAGGAAGGAAGAGGTATCGGGCTTTTCAATAAAATGAAAGCGTATAAACTCCAGGAACAGGGCAGGGATACGGTACAAGCCAATATTGAACTTGGATTTCCCCCGGATGAAAGAGATTATGGTGTGGGAGCTAATATTTTAAAGGAACTGGGATTGGGAAAGATCCGGTTAATCACCAATAATCCGGTAAAAAGAGCCGGTTTGGAAGGATACGGTCTTGAAATAGTCGGAAGTGTCCCGATAGAAATTGAACCCAATAAATACAATGAGTTCTACCTGAAGACTAAAAAGGATAAGATGGGCCATTTTCTTGAACTTTTCCGTAACGATAACGATGAACAATAACAGGGAAAACCATGAAAAGAAAGGACCTGAGAATAGTATTTATGGGTACTCCCTGGTTTGCCGTTCCCAGTCTTGAATCATTATTAATTGAAAATTATAATATTGTTGGTGTTATAACAAGTCCGGATAAACCCGCTGGCAGAGGTCTTGAAATTCAACAGTCACCCGTTAAGCAATTTGCATTAAAAAATAATATAAAAGTCCTTCAACCCGTAAATTTAAAAGCCCCGGAATTCATTCAGGAACTTAAAGATATGGACCCTGACCTTCAGGTTGTGGTGGCTTTCAGGATGTTGCCCGATGATGTCTGGCAAATCCCACGATATGGAACTTTTAATTTGCATGCTTCCCTCCTGCCCCACTATCGCGGGGCTGCCCCGATAAACCGGGTTATTATGAACGGTGAAAACATAACCGGCGTAACCACCTTTTTTATCGAACACGATATCGATACGGGTAAAATAATTTTCCGGAAAGAAGTTGAAATTGAAAAAAATGAAAATGCCGGCGAACTCCACGACAAACTAAAAACCGAGGGGGCAAAACTGGTATGCAAAACAGTTGATGCCATAGCAAAAGATTCATACAAACCAATTGATCAATTAAAATTATTTACGAAGGGGCAGGATTTAAAAAAGGCTCCTAAAATTCATAAAGAAGACTGTAAGATCAATTGGAATAAAGAACCTGTGGAAATTTTTAATTTTATCCGTGGTTTAAGTCCATATCCCACAGCCTGGACTGAGATCATATCTGAATCAGGGAAAAAATTCACGTTAAAAATATTTGCTTCGCACTATAGTATTTCTGACCATGATCTTAATCCCGGCGAAATTCTATCTGATCAGCGTACCTTCCTTAAGATTGCGGTTAACGAAGGATTTATCAACGTAAACAACCTGCAGTTGGAAGGTAAAAAACGAATGAATATTGAAGATTTTTTAAGAGGATTTCAATCAATATCAAAATATAAGTTTAGCTAAAAGAAGTAAACCAAAAAGGAACTGTCGGTTGTTTTCAACCGACAGTATAAGGATCAATGCTTCTTTTCCCGCTTAACCATATAGAAATAATAAATTAAAAATCCTAAAGCTACAAAGATAAGATACACACCAAAGGGAAATGGAGTTCCGTAATTGAAAAACCCGGAATTTATTAGGTGTAACACTTCAAACAACACTACTCCTAACCCGGCAAAAAGAGCAACTAAACCCCATTTTAATGCAGGAGAACGGTCGTAATTTTCCCTGGCTAATTCTTTTTGCTCAAGGATCTCTGCTTTTTCAAAATGTCCACTTTTAATGATCTTTCTTTTTAAAAAGTAAGCGAAAAAAATCTTTAAAATGTGGTAAAATGCGAAAAAAATAACCGCGACTGTTAATAAGCTATAAAACTGTGACATAATGGTAAATAGTTTTAGTTAAAATAAGTTTTGTTTGCTACATTAGACAATTACAATTTTAAAATGTTGCAATTTCTATTTTGTTATAGTTAATTGTGTGTAATAATTCTTATTTTGTGAAGTATAGCGCTCAAAAACCACACAATTAAAAACATGAGCCTTTTTTTTGCAACATTTTTGCGCCTGGCTTTGTCTAATATAAAAATATGGACCAGGAGAAGCTCCTAATAAAACAGATATCAGACGGAAATACCTATGCTTTCAGATTGCTGATTAAGCAGTATGAGAAACTGGTGGTTCATATTGCCGGCCGAATGATCCATAATAAAGAGGATTTGGAGGATCTTTGTCAGGACGTGTTTATGAAAGTTTATGAGAAACTGCCCGGGTTCAGGTTTGATTCAAAACTTTCAACCTGGATTGCTGCGATCTCATACCGGACTGCAATTAATTATCTCAGAAAACATAAGAATCAAACGAGTGAGTTGAACGATTCGTCATTATTTACTGACGATGCCCTGATCATACAAGAGAACCCTGAAGACCTGATGAATAAAGAGACTCTTAAGAAATATATTCATAAGATGATCGAAAAATTATCTCCGGTGTACCGGACCGTTCTGACCCTGTATCATCTCGAAGAATTTAATTATAAGGAAATCGGTGAAATAACAGGTCTTCCGGAAGGAACGGTAAAAAATTATCTGTTCCGGGCCCGGAAACTATTAAAAGAAAAACTTAAATTTATACTAAAAGAAAGGGAACTGGCATAATGAACAATACGGATAAACATCATTACATGGAGTTTCAATCCGATGATTTTTCCGGCAAATCGTCCCTGCCGGATGAACTAATTGATGATACACTGAAAGAAGAACCATCATATAGCTTACCGGACGATTTTGCGGATAAAGTAACCCGAATGGTGGACAGAAAGGTTTTTCTGAGAAAAAAAATATATGAACTTCTTTTTTATGCTGCTTCCATTATTGTTTTACTGGCTATTGCCGGTATCTTAATGTATTTTGTTGATCCGGAATTCCTGAAAAGCATTCTTAATTTTCTGCTTGTTTATAAGTGGTTTGTAATTATCGGATTGATTTCCTTTTCAGGAATACAGACAGCAGATCATTTACTGCTTAAGCCCAATGAGAAGTTAATTTTTTAACTTACGGAGCCACAATTTTTGCCCTTCCTTTGGTTGGGTCCCTTCTTTCATCATATTCATTTTGTAAAGTCTTGCCAGTTTTATTCCGTACTGCTGCGAAATATCATAAATGGATTCCCCTTCTTTTACCCGGTGAAACTCATTTCCCAGTTCGGCTTTGTTCCTTTTCGGCTGGAGAAATAAAATCTGTCCTTCCGTTAACGTGGCATCTCCCGGTAATTCATTGTATTTAAATAATTCCCAATACATCATATCAAATTCATCAGCCAGGCTTCCAAACGTATCACCTTTTTTAACAATTATATAATCGATCATGTTTATCTGGCTAACCCTTTGCTTGCTTAAGCTGACAATAAAATCATCATCCTCTGCCTCGTGCTTTTCGACAGTATCAGTATCAGGTTTAATCTTTTCCTGCACCGTTGCAATTTTTTCCTTACGTATCTTATTTTTCCCGGGTTTATCATATGTATAAAGTCTGTTATCCTCAATTATTTTAATTAGCATGTTCGCATACTGCCGGTTTGTTGCATAACCCGCTTTCTTAAGCCCTTTAGCCCATGTCCTGTAATCGGTCTTTTCTAATTTGAATAAAGAAGCATACCGGCTGCTACCTGTTAAGAAATCGGAATGATCGCGGTATGAATCTGCTGCAGAGTTATATTTTCGAAAACACTCCTTTCTTTCGTCATCATCATGAAAAATCCGCTTACCATTCCAGTTACCATGGCATTTTATTCCAAAATGATTGTTTGCACGTTTTGCCAGCGTGCTGTTCCCATTGTCGGATTCGAGCAAACCCTGGGCAATGGTTATGCTTGCGGGTATTCCGGTTCTTTTCATTTCAGATATAGCAAGGTTTTTATATTTTTGGATATATTCCTGCCTCTCATATGAAGTAACCGTTCCAGAAGATACCGGTACCCTGGCGGTCTTACATGAAAAAAACAGAACTGGTAGCAGAAATATTAATCTGATATGTTTCATTCGAAAAAAATTTAGTTAAACATCTGAATTTCTATTAATTATAATTATTCATTTTAAACAGTTACTTTCTAATACCGTGGAACCCTCATGTTATTTTCATGCTCTTTTCTGACGTTAATGCATGAGGGTTTCATAGATTCAACTTTTCAGGTAAAAGTAAAACTTTTTGGTTTTATTATTTGAAAAGATGATGACTGAAATTTAAAAATTCGTTGTAAATTTGAGAAAATCCATTGCATGAAAGAAAAAGAGATTAAAACCGTTTTTTATGAATATAATTCCCTGACCGATTTACCTTCAGAAGAGATCCGTTTAGTCGAAAAAGCCAGACAGGCTGCCAAAACGGCATATACTCCTTACTCTCATTTCAACATCGGGGCATCTGTTTTGCTTGCAACGGGTGAAATTATTGAAGGCAGTAACCAGGAAAATGCAGCTTATCCTTCAGGGTTATGTGCCGAACGTGTTGCCTTGTTCTATGCCGGCTCGCACTTCCCTGAAATACCTGTGAGGACTATTGCCATTACCGCTTATGCCAAAAACGGTTTTCTGAAAGACCCTGTTCCCCCATGCGGCTCTTGCAGGCAGGTTATGACAGAGATTGAAAGCAGGTTTAATTCACCTATCAAAGTTATCCTTAGCGGAAGGAATAAAATATGGGTTATAGTAAGTGCCAAACAACTTTTACCGTTGGTATTTGATCAAACGATCTTGTTAAGACGTTAATACATCTTCGAATATCTTCCATAATCTCTCATCCGGGACCGGGGCAATGATATGGAGGGGCTCCTTTTTTACAGGATGGATAAACCGGATTTCCCTTGCATGAAGGCTTATGCCTGAATCCGTATTTGATCGTTCGTATCCGTACTTCAAATCCCCTTTTACCGGGCAATTTATTTTCGAGAGCTGGCACCTGATCTGATGATGTCTTCCGGTGTAAAGGTCTATCTCAAGTAAAAAATACCGGTCTGTTCTGGCATGTATTTCGTACCTTAATCTAGCTTCTTTCGAATTAGGAACAAGCTTGTCATAAGCGTAAGATTTGTTTTGATCCTGATTCCTGACCAGATAATGGGTTAGAAATCCGCTCCGGGAGGTGGGTTTGTTCTTTACGATTGCCCAATATTTCTTATTTATTTCATTGTTCCTGAATAAATCGTTCAACCGGGTAAGTGCTTTGCCGGTGCGTGCAAACAACAACACACCACTTGCCGGTCTGTCGAGCCGGTGAACCACTCCAAGAAAAACATTTCCCTGTTTATGGTATTTTTTTTTTAAATAGTCTTTTACTTGTATATCCAGGGAAATATCCCCTGTTTTATCTCCCTGTACAAGTTCCGAGACTTTCTTATTCAGTGCAATAATGTGATTGTCTTCGTATAGAATTTCCATTAAAACAATATCCTCCTCTTTCCGGTCCTTTTTTGGTTTTTTCGAAATAAATCAACGGGTGAAATCACAGTTCAGGCTTTATTGTTAGTATTGCTCTTTTTCATTAGGGAAATCGGCGCTTCTGACATCCTGGATGTAAGTTTTTATGGCTCCTGTGATTTCCTGGTAAAGATTGTGGTAGCGTCTCAGGAACCTGGGCGAGAATTCCTGAGTTATACCCAGCATATCGTGTAGTACGAGGACCTGTCCGTCCACATCTTTTCCGGCACCGATACCGATGACCGGAGTTTTAATTTCCTTCGTCACTTTGGATGCGAGTTTTGCAGGTATCTTTTCCAAAACAATGGCAAAACATCCAACCTCTTCGAGAAGGTGTGCATCTTCGATCAATTTGTCAGCCTCATCTTCATCAGTTGCACGAACAACGTATGTGCCAAATTTATGAATGGATTGAGGTGTTAGTCCCAGATGTCCCATAACCGGAATTCCGGCTGAAAGAATTCTGGCAACGGATTCAATAATTTCCTTACCACCTTCCAATTTTACTCCATGAGCTCCTGTCTCTTTCATAATCCGTATTGCCGATGATAATGCCTTCATCGAATTCCCCTGGTAGGTACCAAAGGGCAGATCGACAATTACTAATGCCCGTTTTACTGCTCTGACAACCGAAGTGGCATGATATATCATTTCATTCAAGGTAATCGGTAATGTACTGCTATGTCCTGCCATGACATTTGAAGCAGAATCGCCAACCAGTATGATATCAATTTTTGCCTCATCCAGTATCCTTGCCATGGAATAATCATAACCGGTTAGCATTGCAATTTTTTCACCCCTGAGTTTCATTTCATATAATACATGGGTTGTTACCCTTCTTACTGTTTTATGAATTGCCATAATATAAAATTTGGGTTAAGGTGACAAAATTACAAATTTGTTAGAAGAAAATAGTATTTTAAGTTGTAAGTTGTGGGCTACTATTTATGTCGCTTGTTTCTGTCTTTTTGTCACGTCTGTCTTGTGAAAAAATATTGAATTTTAACGATGTTTGGGCGGGTAAAAATGTAATAAAAGAGTGAAAATTATTGTTTTGTTTCTGTTTATAAACTCAATAATTACCTGTATTCCCCTGTGTTACTGGCGTTTGTAGATTTGATCAAAACCTTCATATCATAGATTACAAATCACACTACTCCTGTTCAGACGACTTAAGAAAATTATTCTGGCACAATCATTGATTAAATTAACCAAATTGAAAAACCGAAAAATAACTTAACAGATATAGAATTATGAGTAAGATTATTGGAATTGATTTAGGAACCACCAATTCTTGTGTGTCTGTCATGGAGGGGAATGAGCCTGTTGTCATCCCCAACAGTGAAGGTAAAAGAACAACACCATCCATGGTGGCTTTTATTAAAAACGGAGAAAGGAAAGTTGGTGATCCGGCAAAACGTCAGGCTATTACCAACCCTACAAAGACTGTTTACTCAATTAAACGATTCATGGGTGAACCTTATTCCTCCTTATCAACTGATATTGACCGTGTTACTTACAATGTAATTAAAGGAGACAATGATACTCCCAGGGTTAAAATTGACATCCGCAAGTTTTCACCGCAGGAAATTTCTGCAATGATACTTCAGAAAATGAAAAAAACGGCTGAAGATTACCTGGGTCAGGAGGTAACTGAGGCTGTTATTACGGTACCTGCCTATTTTAATGATTCTCAGCGGCAAGCAACGAAAGAAGCAGGTGAAATCGCAGGTTTGAAAGTAAAACGGATCATCAATGAGCCAACTGCTGCTTCACTTGCCTATGGATTGGATAAGAAAAGCAAAGATTTGAAAATTGCTGTTTTCGACCTGGGTGGTGGAACCTTTGATATATCAATCCTTGAACTTGGTGATGGTGTATTCGAGGTTAAATCGACCAACGGCAATACTCATCTGGGTGGGGATGATTTTGATCAGACTTTAATTGACTGGTTGGCTGAAGAGTTTAAAAAAGATGAAAATATTGATCTGAGAAAAGATCCAATGGCAATGCAAAGGTTGAGAGAGGCTGCCGAAAAAGCTAAAATTGAATTATCAAGCGCTACGAGTACAGAAATAAACCTGCCTTACATTATGCCGGTTGACGGTATCCCCAAGCACCTTGTAAAAACCTTAACCAGGGCTCATTTCGAGAAACTTATTGATAAATATATTAAGGAAGTCACAGAACCATGTAAGAAAGCTCTTAAAGATGCCGGCATGGCGCCTTCTGATATCGATGAAGTGTTATTGGTAGGAGGTTCTACCCGTATACCGGTCATTCAGCAAATTGTACAAAAGTTTTTTGGTAAGACTCCTTCAAAAGGTGTTAATCCGGATGAAGTGGTAGCTATTGGTGCTGCTATTCAGGGCGGTGTTCTGACCGGTGAGGTAAAGGATATCCTGTTGCTGGACGTTACTCCTCTTTCCCTAGGAATTGAAACCCTTGGTAGTGTAATGACTAAGCTTATTGAAGCAAACACAACGATCCCTACCAAAAAAACGGAAACATTCACCACTGCTGCAGATAATCAGCCTTCAGTTGAGATCCATGTTTTACAGGGAGAAAGGCCCATGGCTTCCGGTAATAAAACCATAGGAAGATTTCATCTTGATGGAATTCCCCCTTCACCACGCGGTATACCACAGATCGAGGTTACATTTGATATCGACGCCAACGGTATTTTAAATGTATCTGCCAAAGACAAGGGTACAGGAAAAGAACAGAGAATCAGGATAGAAGCTTCTTCCGGATTAACCGATGAAGAAATCAACAGGATGAAAGAAGAAGCTAAAGCAAACGAAGAAGCTGATAAACAAGCCAGGGAAAAGATCGATAAACTGAATGCTGCAGACAGCTTAATTTTCCAGACGGAGAAGCAATTAAAAGAATTTGGGGATAAGTTGCCTGCTGACAAAAAAGAACCGATTGAAAAGGCATTGGTTACGTTAAAGGATGCACATAAAAACCAGGACATCGAAGCAATTGAAAAAGCAACAGCCGAATTAAATACTGTTTGGCAAGCAGCTTCCGAAGAATTATATAAATCAAGTCAGAGCGCTACAGCTGAACCAGAAACATCAAAGGAAACAAGAGAAAAAAACGATGCTAAAAGTGATGAAGAAGTT
>Ga0209986_10003370_pt1 | contig 14035 bp, 9 predicted proteins | sample BlataG_FD_183168 | JGI IMG/M metagenome (GOLD analysis project Ga0209986, IMG submission 183168) | Deep subsurface microbial communities from Black Sea to uncover new lineages of life (NeLLi) - Black_00105 metaG (SPAdes) (version 2) | ecosystem: Environmental > Aquatic > Marine > Oceanic >...
TGACCCCATATCTATGAAATTTTGGAGACCTGATCCTTTGGTTAGATGACCCCTTGCTATAGTTCGATCAATTCATAATCTCTGCTTCCCAGGCCAATCTTAACTCCATGGCTGAGCTGCACAGACCAATCGAGATCATAGCCAGCTCGGAGTATATCTTTCCCGCTCCTTTTGTTCACCAAATCCACAGAGGCCTGGTCTACAGCTACAGGATCATGCGAACCCAGGATACCGATATCCTCGACTATAGCCTGTTGACCATTCGACATGCAGTCGCAATCTTTAGTCACTTTTATCAAAAAGTTTATGAAGCTGATTTTGCCTTTTAAATGTTTCAATACACTGAAGGCGTACTCACTCATTTTTTCTTGAACACGCACAGAATCCGAATCCCAGTTGAATTTAACAGCTCCGGAGTTGCAGACCACAAGACACTCTCCGCATCCTATACATTTTTCCTCAACTATGAATGCACTATCACCCTTTTCAACAATTGCCTGTGAAGGACAATAATTAAAGCACACTCCACAATTATCGCACAATTTAGGATTCACCCATGGATGAACATCAGAATGCTGTTCCAGTTTTCCGGCTCTCGACGCACATCCCATGCCGAGGTTTTTTATGGCTGACCCAAAGCCTGTCAGTATATGTCCGGTGAAATGAGTTAAACAAACAAGTATATCTGAATCAAGAATAGCGCTGGCAATTTTTGCTGACTTTATTCGTGATAAATTTACCTGGATTTCGTCATCGTCTCGGCCGATAAGACCATCAGCGATGATAACAGGGATACCAAGAGTCTCCTGGGTAAAGCCGTGTTCCCTTGCCAGGGAAAGATGCTCAAGAGAATTGGACCTCTTACTGACATAGAGGGTATTAGAATCTGTCAAGAACACTCGAGAGGTAATGCCTTTAATCTGACTGATAATCTTCACAATCCATTGGGGTTTTATAAACCCTGTATTTCCCTTTTCTCCGAAATGGATTTTCATAGCGACAAACGATTTCTTTTCTATTTGACTTCTCAAACCAATCTTAAGGAAGATTTTTTCCGCTTTTTCAGCCAGGACCTCATTCCCATCTTCTCTTGTTGCTGGAATAAAAAAAACTTGACTCTTCATTTCTCTTAGACTCTCAGATTTTGCTATTCTCCTAAAATCGCTTTTGCAGCTTTAAGACCTGAGCCTGCCTCAAACTTATAGCCCAAGGTAGAAAGGGTTCTCTCCAGGGCATCAAGAGCAAAATAAACCTGCGATACAGACAGGTTTCCCATATGCCCCATTCGAAAAACCTTCCCTGCAGTCTCACCTAACCCCCCTGCCACCACAATTCCATTCTCATAGTATGTGCTCCGGAAGGATTTATCTTCGACACCTTCCGGATATTTGACAACAGAAAGAGTATCAGCCAAGAACGGCTCTTGAGTGAAAAGGGAAAATCCCAGTTCGACCAAAGCCGCCCTTATAGCCTTAGCAACTCGCTCATGTCGTAAAAACCTTCGCTCAATTCCTTCCTCAAGGATTATCTTTGTGCTTTCATAAAATGCCCTGATTTCGTTGACACACGGAGTTGAAAAATATTTTGAGGGGTCCTTCATGATAGGCAGCCAACGCAAAACATCTGAATAGTAAGCGGGAATCTTTTCCATGCTCCTCCTTTTATCCATAGCTTTCTCTGAGAGGACTAAAATCGATAAACCTGGAGGAGCGCCGAAACATTTTTGAGCTGCGGTCAAGACCACATCAACTTCCCAGTCATCCATCCTTTCTTCTATCCCGCCTGTGGCACAGACACCATCGATTATATAGAGGACATCGTGTTTTTTCAGCACTTCAGCATAATCTTTGACAGGAGCACAGGCTCCGGTGCATGTATCCACATGAGTTGCAGTCACTACAGCATATTCTTTCTCGGAGAGTTTCTGTTCTAATTCTTCAGGAAGGACTGCCTTCCCCCATTCGCACTCGATGATATCACAATCGAGGCCAAAACTCCGGGCAATTTGACCCATCCTCTCCCCGAAAAATCCCTGGGAGAGGACGAGAAAGCTTTCTCTTTTCTCAACAGTATTCAAAATGGCCATCTCCATGGCTAAGGTCCCAGCTCCAGCTACGATGAATGCTTCGCCTTTCTCGCAGAAGACGATTTTCTTCAGGTTAGCCAGAGCTTCCTTTAATTCTTCTACAAGCACTGGGCTAACATGTGAAACAGTGGGTAGAGAAAGGCTGTTTATGATGCGAGGGTGAACGGGACTCGGACCCGGGATCATTAACAATTTTTCTTTTTGCATTTTTTCTCCTTAACCAAAATCAATCCTATTTTTATCAATAATCCTTAATAAATCAAGTTAAACTAAGCAACTGTAAGCATCTTCATTTCCATGGGCGAATAAATGGGGACAGGCCCCATTTATTCTCAAGGCTTCGCTCCTCGCGATGACTCTGGAATAATTGCGTTTGTATTAATAACGTTTTAAAATGGAAAGATCTTTAATGATATAACCCTTATTGAGTGAATTCTCTATAATCGACTAATAATATGAAGACTAGTTCGATCCTTTTTTCTCCGATTAAAATAGGAACAGTTGAAATCCCTAATAGGTTCGCTCGCGCAGCAACTCATGACTTCATGGCATCTCGCAACGGTGCAGTTACAGAAAGACAGGTTTCACTCTTTAAAAATCTTGCCAAGGGAGAAGTTGGACTAATCATAACCGGTCATGCCTATGTTAATCCCGCGGGAATAGCCAGCCCCTATCAAACAGGAGTTTACTCCGACCATTGTATTGAAGGCTTGAGTCAAATCACTAAAGCTGTACACAAATATCCCTCACGCATTTTTCTCCAGCTCTCCCATGCAGGTCGGCAGACAAAACCTAAAATCTGTGGATGCACGCCACTTGCGCCCTCCAGCGTTTACGAGCCTTCCTTTGAAGTTAGGCCGAAAGAGATAGGCCAGGAGGAAATCAGAAGCGTTATCGATGATTTTATCCAAAGCAGCCGCAGAGCGAAAGAAGCAGGCTTTGATGGTGTCGAGCTCCATGTCGCCCACGGCTATCTCTTAAGCAGTTTTATATCTCCCTATACCAATAGAAGAAAAGATGAGTGGGGAGGTACGCTTACAAATCGCCTTCGAATCGTGGTTGAAATAATTCAAGGCATCAAGGAATTATTAGGAAAAAAATTTCCGCTGATCGTTAAACTGAATTCATCAGATTTTTTGCCTGAAGGATTAAACATAGATGAAAGTATTGAGATAGCAAAAATTCTGGAAAGCGAAGGCACTGATGGTCTTGAAGTCAGCGGAGGAATGGCTGAAGCAGGAAGAGGTTCGGTATGGAAAGGGCTTCGCCCGGAAGACGAAGAAGGCTATTTTGTCGATAATGCCTTCAAAATTAAAGCAGAGCTTTCCATTCCTGTATTTGGGCTGGGTGGGATCAGATCTTTTTCAGTGATGGAAAAAATTATAGAGGAAGGAAGAGCGGATCTCATTTCCATGAGTCGACCTTTTATCCGTGAACCCTTTTTAATCAGCAAGTTCCGGACAGGAGAGATAAAAAAATCAGAGTGTATATCTTGCAACAGGTGCTTTAACCTGAGAGGTATTGGGTGCGCTGAGCTCAGCAGAGAAAAGAAGACACAATTTTAATTCTTCAAATTAATTATTATGCTTACTTTTTTAATTCCTTTTTCAAGTCCTGTGTGTCTTCAGTATCGATTATCTTGTAGTTTACTCCTTCAAAATTGACTATAACGTTTTTAGCAACAGAAAGATATTTCGCAATTCCAGGCTTTGCAGAAAGAAGACGAAAATATTCCTCTGAATTAAAGCGAACCTCTTTTACAGGGCTTTCTTCTTCATAGCGGCTGTCCACCCAGTATTTATCCTTCAGGTAAAAAGTCTTGTCCTCTTTATATTTTATCATCTGCGAAACAACCTGAGGAGCCTGAGCTACTGCTTTTAATTTCTGTGCGCCCCTGGCAATTTTCACTGCCCCTGCGCCGGTAACTTTGCGAGCTTTAAGAGCTTCTTCTGCCTCCGGGGCTGCCATATCAAGGGAACGCCTCTCTTTCTCAGTAACAAGAAAGGAAGTATAAGGAGTTACGATTCCGTATCTTAATCCAAGTTTTTTTACCTCATCAATGAGCTCTTTATTTACTCCCTGGAGTCGAATTTCTTCGATAAGATAGCCTATCCTTCTCGCAGCCCAGAGACGCGGGAGAAAATTATAGGATTCCGCTTTGATAAGCTCTTGATCTCTGAGGATAAATTTCTTGGCTTCCTTCCCTACTTTTCCGGAAAGGGCCAATGTCACGTTGCCTTTGCCTGTATACTTTCCTACCAACACAAACTGCGAGCCTTTAAACAGCTCAGGCATTACTCTGGGATAAGTGTCTCTCACTTCAATGCCTTTAAAATCGACCTTCAAATCAGAAAGAAGTGGCGATGATATTTTTTCATAATAATTTGATACGGCAACTTCAAGATTTTCGTCCTCAGCCACATAAACCGAAGTTCCCCTGTTATCAGAAGAAATCCTGTCTAAAAGCTCTGTGTTGACATCGTAGCCAACTCCAAAGACGATTATACGGGTCTTAAGCTCATTGGCTTTACTGATGTTCCTCAATATTTCTGCAGTTCCGGTAATGCCTACTGTGGGTAGGCCATCGGTGAGAAAAAGAATATAGTTAGGTCTTTCTCCAGGTTCAATCATCTCCAATGCTTGAAGCAGGGCATCGTTTATGTTGGTTCCTCCAGAATCTTCTATATCATCCACAAAACGAAGAGCTCTCTCTATATTTTCTCGACTAGCAGGAATAATCTCAGAAGAAAACAAGCTCACTCCATCATCAAAATCCACAAGAGAGAACTTATCTTTCTTGTCCAAATGATTAATGATAAAACGCACTGCTTCTTTGGCCTGCTTGATTTTCTTCCCGCTCATACTTCCGGAACTGTCAAGGACAAGAATAAGATTCTTGCTGAGGATCTTTTCTTTTTTACCCACATAAGAGGGCGAGGCTAAAAGCATATAATAATTATCTTCTGGGCCTTCCCAGTTCATGAATGAAAGCCCGATATCATCTTCGGACAGAGAATAATAAAGAACAAAGTCCTTTTCCGGCTTGATGTTTTTTCCCTCAAAGCCCACTCTTGCTTTGTTTTTTCCTTCCTTCCTCACAGAAACGTTATGGGAAGGCGAATAAACATTGGAAAGAGGAATCTTTGAGCTAATTTCGACTGAGATAGTTACCTCCTGCAGGGGGTGGAGGGAAAATCTCTCTGTGTTTAAAGGGTAAACATACCGAATAAGGTTTCTCTCAGCCTTGATAATCTCAGTGTATGACAGTTGGATTCTTTTCTCTCCATTAGCAGGAATCGGGAAAACACGGGCTCGAAACATGTTGCGCCCTACATATTCAAGAAGAGCAGGATCTTTCATCCTCCGGACAATATCTTCATAGATCCGGCGCGCTTTATCCCTATCCAGGATTTCTCCCTCAACCTTTTTACCTCCGATGTACATCGAGAACTCAGAAATAGAGGCTCGTTCTGGCAAAGGGAAAATAAAGATTCCTTCAATATCTCGGTTGTGATTATTGATAAAAACCTGATCAATTGAAGTTTTCGCTACCTGGTTTATGATCTCAACATTTACCCGGTGGTATTTGACGGTTAAAGGAGGAATCCTCTCCCCGGGGCGTGGCACGGGGACGATAAATCCGTCGGCAAAGAGGTCAACCACAAAAACGTTAAAAAGAACAAAGAAAAAAATAATAATAAATGGTTTAAATTTAAGTTGATTGTTGTTTTTCATTTCTTTACTCCTCAATCAAAGCCTTTTTCCGCTTCATATATACTAAAACTCTCGTTTCCTGAATAAAGTTCCACCAGTTTCTCCCTTTACTAATAACCGTTCTATTCTCTTCATAAGTTCTTCCACAGAGCTAAACACTTCTGCATTCATCGAAGCGAACTTTTCCTTATCTTCATTTAAAATAAAAACATTTGGAATTCCCGTCTCCTCGGCAGCCTTGATATCAAAATGAGAATCCCCCACGACACAACATTCCTCTTTTTCCAGTCCTAACTTCTCCAAGACAGCCTGAAAAGGAGCCCCAGAGGGCTTCCAGAGGCCGCTTTCGCGGGAGATGATACAATCAAATTCAAGGTTGAACTTCTCTAGAAGGAAAGAAACGCTCCTTTGAGAATTATTCGTCACCAGGGCTATCTTTATTCCTTTCTGGCTTAATAGGTCCAGAAATCCGCGCATCCCTGGTTTTAGTCGAGCCTTCTGGGTAGCCTCGCTTTCATACTTTTCCAGCACTTTCCACTTCTCTGATTTTTCCGGCTCTTCAAGGCTTTTGAGGTAAATAAGTATTGGTTTGCCTTGGGAGTTCAATTCTGCTTTTATTTGATTCCAATCATAGGTTACATCGACTACTGTACCGTCCATATCAAAAATTACACCTTTCAGCTTCATCTAAACTTCCTTCTTTCTCTATTTCAAAGCCATTTATCTCTTTACTGCTTCACTCTTCCTACCTCAAAAAGAGGCTCTCCTTTGCTAACCGGAGGAGTATATACGATATAAAGAATTATTCCGCTAAAAGGAGCTCTCAGCTCTTCCTTCATATTCCCGAGGTAATCTGTAACATACCCGACTTTCTCTCCTTTATTGACATAATAGCCCATCTTGGTCTGAGGATAAAAAAGGCCATCTGAGTTAGAATAAATAACCTCATAATGATCGATCCAGACTGGGTCGGAGACAAATTCTGGTTTTCCCTCGATCATCTTAAAAAACCTCATAACACTGAGAATGCCTTTAATGTTGCGGATAACAGACTCTTCGTCGGTCTTGCCCAAGTATCCGGATTCTGTTGTGATGGCCGGCTTTGAATGGAGAATAGCAGTATTCCCCAAATACTTGGAATGAGCTTTGTCCTTGGTGCGGGATTTATCGATGATGATATACTTTATTCCAAAAGCTAATACCATATTACGGCTTATCTCATCTGCCTTTTTATCACCGCTCAGCATCCAGTAACAATAAGGAATAAGGGCTTCATTTCCGTCTCCGCAGTGAAGGTCTACGAGAAAATCGCATTTCTTAACAACCTCTTCTGTCAAGACGTGAGCAATCCTCTGGGATATTGTGCCTTGCGGATCACCGGGGAAAACCCTGTTCAAGTTCTTCCAATCATCCGGATTGTAATAGATGATTCTTTTCTGAAACGCCGGCAGATTAGCAATATGAACGAATATCAGTGTCCCGGATAAAGATTTGGGATCAATTGTTTTTTTCAACCGATAAAGGGCTAAAATCGGAGGATATTCATAGCCGTGCACACCAGCCACAAGCGCCAGAACTTTCCCTTCTTTCGCACCATTGATTATGGTCAGAGGGATAAGGGTTCCGATTCCATCCTTTTCAGGGACAGATAAATACCCAGACTTTATTTCCCCAGGATTAGCCTTTAAATCGCCAATCTGGAATGAATCGTTCTCTCCAGAACCAAAGGAGAATAAAGATAATCCCCAAATCAAGAAACTACTTATCACGACTCTCTTTAAATTCAGGTGTTTCATTGCTGTTCAACCTCCTCTTATCTTAAGATGTAGTGCTGTTTATTTTACCCTATTGTATAGGCCAGGTCTACAGACAACTAATAGAGAAAGCATTTCTAATTCCGTGATAACTGATTTGTATATTTGAGGCATAGATTTTGGGAAATAGCTGCAGCGACCATTGAAGAAAGGCTCAGGCTTTATGGTTCCAAAACACGTTGCTTTTGCCCCAGGGAATAAATGGGGCCAGGCCCCATTTTGTAAGAAAGAGGACATTCTCATACAAAAAATGGGGCCTGGCCCCATTTATTCTCAAGGCTTCGCTCTCCTCTCCCTCGGAGAGGAACCATGCCCGCTCAGCCTTTCTCACGGTTTTTCACCATACAGCCATCGCCAAGCAGGGAATCCGACGCAGTCGGGCGGCGAGTATGTCTGAGCAAAGCGAGTTACGCAGCCGCCGAGAAGAGCGAATGGAGAATGGCGTTAAAAATCTGAATGGGAGCGAAGTTATTTCTCAAAACCTCTTCCAATAACGCAATCGGAGATGCTTACATTGATAGGCGTGAAATTGTTACCAAATCACTTAGAATTTAGAGTTAGGATATATTCTTTTTTTTATTGCTTCTTGATTTTTGATTTGTTATAATGCGCCTCAGAAAAGCTCTTAAAACATAACTTTATAGGGAGGAAATCCTATGGGAAAAGTTTTGGCTATCTTAGGAGGCTTAATTGCCATGGCAGCTGGCGTTTATCTGGTTATTCTTGTATGGCCGCAGAAATTCATTGATCTCGTTTTCGGGTGCATCCCCCCGATACTTTTCTTTGGCGGTTTTATTGCTCTAATCGCTGGAATAAGCGGCATCAAAGATGCTGCGAGAACGAAAAAGCTGGAAGAGGAAACTAAAGAAGAAGTAAAAGAAGAGGCAGCAGCAGAGGAAGAGACAAAAGAATAAAATAAAAAAAACTACAGGTCTTCTCCTTCTCAACTGCAATTTTTCTTTTTCATCACAATAAAGAGAAGGCAGACTTTTAAAATAATCAACATTTCTGTTATTTTTTAACTCCTATAATTTCTTCCCTTCCACTAGAAATAATTCTTGACTTGTAACCTATAATTTGGTATTTTGTAATTAACTTACAAATTACGAGAGGTATCGATCATGGAAAATAAAAAGGCGACAAAAAAAACAAAATCAGAAAATAAAGAAAAGAAACACCACATTACTCTCGACGAATTGGGTGCCCAAGTCGAAAAGATTGCAGTAAAGACGGCTAAATCGATCAAGAAAGTGATCGATAAAGCCATGGTTGCTAGAAATACAGTTTTGACGATCCGTGTCAATGATGAAAGTAAGGAAAAGCTGAGAATGTTAGTTGATGTTGGCTTGTTCAAAAGTCGCTCTGAGAGCGCAGCTTTTCTTATTCAGGAAGGCATAAAAAGCCAGGAAGCTCTTTTCGCTAAGATTTCAACCAAGTTAAAAAAAATAGATAAAATTAAAGACGAGCTCAAGGACATTGTCTCTGAAGAAATAGAAGGCGAAAAAACTCCTTAAGGTTTAATTTATCAAACCCGCGCTTTTTGCCTCCTTGCCTAACTAAGGAAAGCTATGATAATATTTTTTTTGTGGCAAATCTCAATGTCGTTCTTTTAACGGTACTCCTCTCCCTGCTTCCCACAACAACTCAGAATATAGAAAAAGCATTCCTCCAAAACAATCCTAAAATTCTCTATTCTCTCTTCTCAGCCAAAAGTTCTATAAATATTTCTCTTCCCGAACCTATTTCCTTTTCAGACCAGCTTTCTAACCAACAAGCATATTTTCTTTTCCGAAAAATATTTTCCGCCTATACCACCTTTGAATTCTATTCAGAAAAAGAGCTCCCTTCTGACCTTGAAAATCAAAACTTTATCTTTAAAGCCAGGTGGTCTTTTCGGGACAATAAAAACAATAACCAGTATGTCATCCATGTCTTCTTTTACTTAATAAAAGAAAAAAACAGTGGTCCTTCCTTTAGGCAAAATCTGAAAAATGAAAATTCCAAAATCACCTGGAAAATAATAGAAATTAAGGCAGGGAAAATTTGAATATCTTTAGAGGATCAATAAAAAAAGAAGGGTTTTTTTATGGATTTCTCTTCGGAACGATACTCTCCGCAATTATTTTGATTCTTTCCCTCTTCCTCCCCGCCTTCGTTTCTTCAAATTACTATCAGAAAAGCCTGGGCCAATTGAGAAGGCAGGCCAAGGCAATTAAAAGCGAATTTTCGAACATCATTAGCGAAATAGACCAGAAACAAAAATTAATCTTAGATTCTCCTTTTCCCAGAGAAAAAGAGGAAATATTCAATCTGTTCAAAAAACTAGACTTGAACAAAGAAAAAGAAGGGATCAGCTACATCAACAGTGAAGGAGATCTCATCCTGTGGCTGGGCAACGTCGTTGACCCGATGAAGGTTCTATTCTCTGAGGGAGAAAAAGTCAATTTTCTCCAGCAAAAATCTTCTTTCCTCATCCAGCACAAAGCCTCCGTCTATATAGTCTCTCTGCAGAAAGTGAGAAAAGATGAATATGTTATTTTCTATCGCCTTTTAGCCTTCTCACCTCAATTCAAAGCCCCGTACTTAAAGGAATATCAATTCTTAAAAGCAAGGCTGCTGAGCAACTGTGCCATTTATTACTGGGATTTTCGAGAAGATGTTTCAGGACTTGAAAAACTCTTCTCTCGGCACAAGGACGAATACCTCGGACAGCCAAGGCTTCAGGATGAGATTCAACCGATGCTTTTTCCCCTGAGGAACGAAAAGAACAAAATAGTCGCTACCGTAACGCTAAGCTCTCCAGCTCTTCCAGCAAAAATTTCTAGCCAGAAAGAAAATTTTCTTCTTGTTTTTTATCTACTCCTCGGGACCTCGCTTCTCTCCCTTCTCATCCATTTTGTCAAATCCCCCTCTTTTTACAGGGAGAGAAAACCTTTGTCTGGCTTACTCATTATCCTGATCTTAATCGGGCTAAGGTTCATTTTTTTTCCTTTAAGCAATTTGGAGAAAATCCAATCTCTTCCTATCTTTTCTCCCTCTTCAGCAAGTTTTTTCTCCCTCTGGGATCTCACCAAATCTCCAGGCGATATTTTTCTCACTTCTTTCTTCCTCTTTCTGATCATGGGCACCTTGGTTGTCTATTCTCGAGGTCTTTTTGAAAGCAAAAAGAGAAAATCCTCTCTTATTATTTCGGGGGCAGCGAATTCCGTTCTTATTTTTACTTCGCTATTTTTTATCTTTATTTTTCAAGAAATCTTATTCCGCCTTGTTTATCACTCTAACATAAACCTGCTTCGCTTTTCTTTCGATTCTTCTTTCTTCCTCCTCCACCTCAGCATTCTACTTTTTTTCCTTGTCTCCTTTTTTGCCATCTTTATAGGATTGAGAGTAGCTTCACTTTATTCTTTGAATCTTATCATGCCTCTCCTTATTCTTTTGCTGCAGTTTGGAGGCTATCTTCTTCTTTTTAAGGAAAGAAATATCCCCCTGCTTTTCCTACTCCAAGCATCAATCATCCTTTTCATCTTATTTCTTGCTTTCTTCCCCAAGTTTATAAAAAGAAAAGAAGTTTTATTTTCAGCTTTTCTTTTATGTGCGCTATTCATATACACTTCTCTCCACTACTCCTCCTCAAGTCGAAACCGGTCTCTCGTTCAGAATTCTCTTCAAAATATCATAAAATCCCAAGAGCCCTGGGGGATCTTTTTATTAAACCAGTCCTTGCCTGAAATCGACGAGCAGCAAAAATCCATAGTCTCCTTTCTCCGCGGCTCTGAACCGTATGATCTAGCCCACTCTCTCTGGGACAGGACTCTTGTCGCAAAATTCAACTGGTATTCGAGTTTAGAGATATTGAGCCCTGAAGGAGAGCTTCTCTCCCGCTTCTCTTTAAATGTCCCCAAGCTCTATGGTTTTGATCTCGACCTCCCGCTCAGCCAAGAATGGTCCATATCCCACCTGAATATTCCCTTTATGGGCGAAGAAAAAGATTTTCTCCTCGGGTATAAAGACTGGCTTGAAGAAGAGAATCATCTGGGGAGGACAATTCTCTATCTTTCCATCGATTACGACATGCTTCCCTTTCTGTATTCAGCCAATCCATATTTTGAACTCCTAAGAGTGACTTCTATCCCTTCTCTTAATCAGTTTAACTTTGGTTTTGCAATTTTTGATTCTGAGGGAAAATTACTCTTCAATCCCAATAAGATATCCTCGGGCATCGCTCCAGCTATCTTGGGAAAAATCGAAACTTCCCAGGACTCCCTCTGGTCATTTTTTACTGACAAAAAGAAAAAATTCCAATCTTTCTATTTCAGGAAAGACAACAGAATATACTCTCTTTTTATACCGAAAAAAAATTTCTTCAATTATTCTGCAGAATTCATAAAGCTTCTCTTCTTCTATCTTGCATTTTCTCTCTTTTTCCTGTTTCTTGTATCTCTTGCTTCAGGGAAAAAAATCAGAAATCCCTTCTGGTCTTTCTCAAACCGTGTCTATATTTCTTTTGCTGCCATAGCCCTTATCCCTCTTCTACTTTTCACTTTTTTCAGCAGAAGTTTCTTTGCCCAAATTTTTACCCAACAGTTTCAAGAGAAGGCCGAAGCCCAGGTAAATTTTGCCCAGCGTTTAGTGGATGAATTTATTCTCCTCCAGCGCGAGGAGATGGTTTCACTTACTCTTCCTCCTGAAGATGTGGTTCTATCGATAAGCTCTACTATTTCAAATGATGTGAATCTATACCAAGACGGGAAGCTCATCTCTTCCAGCCGCCGGGAATTTTTTGATTATGGGCTTCTCCCCGAGCTTATCGATGGTGAGATCTATTATAAAATTCAGTATGAGAACAATCCTTTCTACACCCAAACTCAAAAAATTGGTGATTATTCCTTCCACAATATCACAACTCCTTATTTTCTTGGGGATTCTCTCCTCCTCATCTCTCTTCCCTTTCCTTTAGAACAGGAAGAAACATCAAAAGCCACTGAAGATTTGATTGAATTTCTATTTTTTATTTCTGTCTTTTTTATAGCCGTAGTCCTCATTTTTGCTCGAAGGATAGGAAGCACGGTCATAACTCCCGTAAAAAAACTTCTGAAAGGGACAAAAGAAGTGGGCTTGGGAAATCTTGAGATATCCATCCCCCATAAGCCTCAGGATGAAATGAAAACTTTAATTGATGGCTTCAACGCAATGGTTGAAAACCTAAAAAAACACCAGCAAGATTTGGCAGACATGAGTAAAAAAGCAGCTTGGGCAGAAATGGCCCGGAGAGTTGCTCACGAAGTTAAGAATCCTCTGACTCCCATTCAGCTCTCAGCAGAACATTTATTAAGAGTTTATCATGATAAAAAGGAAGACTTTGATAAGGCTTTAAAGGAATCAGTTTCTTATATTATCAAAGAGGTGGAAAACCTAAGAAAAATCGCCGGGGAATTCTTGGCGACTTCAAAAGAAACATCTCTTCAAATAGAATCCTTCGACCTAAAAGAACTCATGCAAGATACGATTGCCCCTTATAAGAAAATGCTTTCGGAAAGAATCAAATTCAAAGAAAAATACGAAGGCCGAGATTTTCATCTTATGGGAGATAAAGGTAGAATAAAAATTGTGTTAAGAAACGTTCTCACCAATGCCCTTGAAGCCATCCGAGGCCAGGGCGAGATCGAAATCAAGGCATCCAGGGGAAAAGCAGGAATAACATTCGAAGTCAAAGATACAGGAGTCGGCATGGAGAAGGAGATGCTAAATAGAATTTTTGACCCTGATTTCTCGACAAAAGATGTCGGAACAGGTCTTGGTCTCCCTATCGCCAAAAAGATCATAGAGGACCATGGAGGATCCATTAAGGCGTCGAGCGAAGAAAACAAAGGGACTAAGATTTCAATAAAGCTCCCCCAGCAGGAATAATTCTGAAAAAAGGAGTCTGAGGAATGACAAAAATTCTGGTCACTTATTTAAGCCAGACTGGAAACACAAAAAAAATAGCCGAAGCGATCTTTGAGGGCCTGGAAGGAGATAAAACGATAAAGCCTATGGATGAAGTCCAAGAGATAGAGGGCTACAGCCTTATTTTCATAGGTTTTCCTGTCCATTCTCACAGTGTTCCCTACAAAATCGAGAGTTTTCTGCAAAAAATCCCTCAGGGGGGGAAAATCGCTCTTTTTTCAACCCATGGCTCACTTCCGGGTGGCCATCTCGCCACAGAAGCTCTGGAGCATGCGGCTGTCATCGCTTCAAAAGCAAAAGTTCTAGGCACTTTTTCCTGCAGAGGGAAAGTTTCCATGGCTGCCCTTGAAATTTTGAGCAAATCTCCAGAGCACAAAGCCTGGACAGAAATGGCTCCATCATCCCAGACTCATCCTGATGAGGGAGACTTAGAGGACGCCAAATCCTTTGCCAAATGGGTTATAATCCTCAGCAC
>Ga0209986_10003372_pt1 | contig 14030 bp, 18 predicted proteins | sample BlataG_FD_183168 | JGI IMG/M metagenome (GOLD analysis project Ga0209986, IMG submission 183168) | Deep subsurface microbial communities from Black Sea to uncover new lineages of life (NeLLi) - Black_00105 metaG (SPAdes) (version 2) | ecosystem: Environmental > Aquatic > Marine > Oceanic >...
GTACATCGCATCTATTGTGCTAACATCCGATCCGGCATCAGCTTTGCTGTAGCCGACGCCTACAGGCATTGGTCCGACGTCACAGAGGAGGAGGCCATAAAGCTGTTTAGACAGCGATCTACGCAGGCAGGGTGACTTGCAAGTACCTGGTGTCTGCTTGTCTGGGATGGGGAACGGGGACGCCCTTTGGTGATATAGATTTGGCTGACGGCGCCGACGAAACTGAAAATGTGAAGGGCGTCCCTAAGGTTCCTCCAAGTCAAGAGGAGGTCATGAGTAAAGACACACAGGTTACGGGAAATATCGGTCTCTATTACGCCTGCTACCAACTGTCTCGAATGGGATGGAATGCAATGCCTACGGCCCGTAATGCCCGTGGTATTGACATTATCGCCTATAACCGTGATTGAAGTCGGATGATCAGTATTCAGGTAAAAACGCTCAGTAAAAGAAATCCGGTGCCTCTTGGGGTCTCCCTGGGCTAACTTGGGGGACGTCCATTGGATTATAGGTTTACTTCGCCGGGTCGGACCAAGCTAACATTTTGTAAAAGCTATAGGGGGGTGTATGGGCACGCCCTTCACTTCTATAGTTTTGGCTGACGGCACCGACGAAACTGAAAATGTGAAGGGCTTGCCTAAGGTTCTCCCTAAGGTTCTCCCAGCAAGGATGACATTGCAGTGACCAAACAACTGAAAACAGCAGGCGAAACCCTTGGAATCAAGCTCCTGGACCACATTATCTTCAACCACAAGGGATATCATAGCTTCTTGGAAAGTGAAGAGCTCTAGTTGTTATATCAAATGGTTATCGAAACATGATGCTGGCTCCTGATTCGGTGTTACATTATTTAATTAACGTATTACGTTAATTAAATTGACAAACGATCTTCAAGTGGATATCCTATTCAAAACAAAGAAACTTCAGAAACAGTGCAACAGCCAAAAGGCCCTTATCAAGGCTCATGGCCCAAAGAGAGCCAGGCTCATCCGACGGAGATTGGATGAATTCAAGGCGGCAAACACATTGCAGGATATTGCCAACCTTCCCGGCCCACGCTGTCATGAACTTACAGGAAACAGAGCCGGCCATCTGTCCGTTGATCTCGACCATCCGTACCGGTTGTTGTTCAGACCGGCAAACGATCCTGTGCCAAGAAAGGCCGATGGCGGCCTGGATTGGAGCCAAACAACAGCTATAAAAATTCTGGAAGTGGAGGATACCCATGAGTAAGGTCGTACAAAACCAATATGAACCAGACATGGTGACGCCTCCGGGTGAAACCCTGGCCGAAACCATCCAAGCCCTGGGTATGTCCCAAGCCCAGCTCGCGGAACGGACAGGCCGGTCCAAGAAGATGATCAATGAGATCATCAAAGGCAAGGCCCCCATCACGGCCAGGATGTCCATCGAGTTGGAAAGAGTCTTAGGTGTTCCAGCAGGCTTTTGGAACAATCGAGAGCACCATTACCGTGAGTTCCTCGCCAGGAAGGAAGAGCAGGAGCGATTAACCAAGCAGGTGGGCTGGCTGAAATCCGTTCCTGTGAAGGCCATGGCAAAGCTTGGATGGATCAAGACTTTCAAGGACAAGGTTGAACAGCTTAAGGAAATGCTCAAGTTTTTTGGCATTGCCTCTCCGGGCCAGTGGCCTCTGCTGGAACAGGCCTATCTGGGAAATGTGTCTTTCCGGAAGTCGACCGCATTCAAGAGCGACGCAGGTGCGCTGATTTCATGGCTTCGACAAGGCGACTTACAGGCAAAAGAAATCCATTGTGAACGTTACGATGCTAGACAATTCCGCTTAGTCCTCACCAATGTTCTCCAGTTAACCGCAAAACCCCCTGACATTTTTCGACCTGAAGTTATTCGACTATGCGCTGCCTGTGGGGTGGCCGTCACCTTCGTTCCTGAATTGCCCAAAACTCGCGTGAGCGGAGCCACCAGATGGCTAACTCCAGAAAAGGCCCTTGTCCAGCTCAGTCTTCGCTACAAGACAGATGACCACCTTTGGTTCTCATTCTTTCATGAGGCTGGACATATTCTGAAACACGGCAAGCGAGACGTTTTCATAGAGGGAAGTATGCCGGAAAAGGGCGACCCCAAAAAAGACGAGGCAAACGCCTTTGCGGCGGAGATCCTCATCCCACAAAAAGAACTGAATTGTTTCTTGCAAGACAACCGACTCAGCAAAGCCGCAATACGCCGGTTCGCTTCTTATCTAGGTATTGCCCCAGGCATTGTCGTCGGCCGCCTCCAACACGACGGGATTCTCCCTCAGTCACACTGCAATGACCTGAAAAGAAGATTCGAGTGGGCGGAACAGTCGTAGAGTTTACATTTTGCTTGTGCATTGGGATCGGGAACAAGCTAACCTCTAGAACCATCTGTGATATTTGTGTAGGAACGAGACCCGGATTCTGATGATCATGAGCCTGGAGACTTTGGGATTTCTTTAAGCTAGAGAGACACCGATGCTTGAAGACGAGATCATACGACAGATAATCGATACTTGGTCTTTGGCCCAAGCACGCCTAGACGGTGGAAGAAGACATAGCCCTATCCCGTCTTTTGACCATGTCAAGATTCTCGTTGAAACTGCTTTCCTGGCAAGTCTAAAAAGGGAGGAAGATCGGCCGCTTCATTTTGCTCTTGTGCTAGCGGATCCTAATACTTATATACAGGATGGCAATGCCGCTCAAATACAGACTTCACTATTGCATCTGAACCGACCACGCCCATTTTCCGTCGATTCCATAGGTAAGCTCGCCCCTGCGCTCGACCCAACGCTGAGTGGCATGGCGGTGGGGCCAACAACGGCCGAAGGCGATCTGCAAATATGGGGCGTATTCAAATACCATCCTTTGTCACATCGTTTTAATGACGTCCCCATTGTGTTGATGGAAGAACTTGCCCATCACCCGGATTTGTTAACCGTCTATGCAAAACGTCCAGGTTCTCTTATAATAGGGCGTTCTCACTTCCAAGTTGGCCGTGTATTTGATGGGAGATTTTCCGCAGCGACTCCAACACCATTTTCGTCGCACTCCCTCGGTCAATACATGATTAACGCGATTCAAAACGATCCGATCTATCGTCAACACGAAGATATCTATTGGCAGGCCTACCGAGACGCTGTCGATTGCCTCCTTTCGGAAGCAGCAGCACGGGGACATGGCTCGACGATCGTTTTTTTGGATCCTGATTCAGCTCGGCTAGATTATTGCGCGTCTTCTTACGTCCCTCGATTTGAGCTTGTCGAACGGATTGGCCTGCGGAGGCTCTTGAGTAACGAACTTCACGAATCTCGTGATATTGGAGAGGGTATTGCGAGGCGAAAACTCATTATGGAAAGGATCCAGTTGTTTGCACAGATGGCGGCATTGGATGGTGCGTTGATTCTGACCACAGGATTCGATCTGGTTGGTTTTGGGGCGACGCTTTCTGCGCCTCCATGGTCAAAATCTACTATCACCGGACCAGATGGATCTGGACAAGGAGGGGGACAAACCTTTGACCCCCTTCCCCTAGGTACGCGTCACAATTCAGCTATTGCCTTCGCGGGAGCCTGTGATGGTTCTTTTGTCTTCGTGATTTCACAGGATGGGCCAGTGAGAGCGTTCGTTCGCCGTGACGAGAACACCGTCTTGTGTTGGCCAGACTGTGGCGTGTCGGTGTTTTTATAAACAGTTAGTTGGGAAAGCAGGTAATGCGCATTGGGCACCACATTCCCGAATGGCCACTTTTTCCCTTAAATTCAAGAACAGGTTATGACAAGTCTCGGTTTTAAAAAACTTACTGAGGACAATTGGTTGGAACCGGACGAAATCCTGAAATCGTTCGTAAGGTTGACTCCTGACGGACAATCGCGTTCAATTGCTGAGGAAGAACACCTTGGATATATTTTGAGACCGGTGCTCATTGAATCCACACCAAGCGAGGTGAAAGGACTGTTTGAGGTTGCCCGCGGTGCTATGGCATACGGCTTTTTCTTCTATCCATTGTACACACTCGCTTCCGAGCAACTTTTCCGTGTCGCAGAAGCTGCGGTGGCCCACAAGTGCAGATCAATGAGAGCACCCGAGAAAGCTAGAACCTTCAAGCAAAGGATAGATTGGCTTTTGGAAAGGGGCGCTGTCCCAAAATCAGAAGCAACTCGTTGGGATGCCATTCGCAAGTTAAGGAATTCGGCATCGCATCCCGATCGTCAATCCATACTGACTCCTGGCAACGGTATGCGCTTGCTCGAAGATATAGCACGACAGATCAATTTACTTTTTAATAGTACTTAGGTCGATGATAAATGTTGCCAATCGAGTTTCAAAAATGAACCAGCAAGCTTTAAGGATGCCTTTCGTTCGATATTAATAACTTGTGCAAATAGAAACAGCGGCCCTATTGCGAGGGATTCGGCCACATTGGCGGAGAGAAACGGATGGTTTTGGTGCTCTTCTAATTGAAATGGTCCTAATGAAAGGCTGCGATCAGATTAGAGACAATCTGACTGAATTACCTGGCGAGGATATGGCATATTTGACAGAAAAACGCATTGGGATCCAAGCTTGGTTTGTGAGGAATGCGCCTTCGCTAGGAGAGCTCTATGAAGGTTCTCTTAAGATGGTTTATGGTCCCATTTTTCCCGAGTGTGAACTTGGGGGACGTGTGAACTTGGGGGACGTCCATTGGATTATAGGTTTACTTCGCCGGGAGGGACCAAGTTAACATTTTGTCAAAGCTATAGAAAGTACTGATTTATGCTGTGTTCTTGGGGCTTATAATGCTTTGGAGGTCATATTTTTATTCTTGACAATTTGGGCTCAGAGATCAAATCTCCAACCTCCGCATTTGATATCTTGCGAAAATCAGCTGGTTGTTGTTGACTCCGTCTAATACATGCGTCAGTTTCATCCCGGTGGTCGGGAAAACTAAGAACTGCAGCGACAGGTTGCAGAAATTGGAATTGAAAGGGGCCTTGCAACTGCCTTTTTGGGGCAAAAATCGTACAGCTTATCCAGAATTTGTCCAATATAATCTCGGATAAAAACCGGATAAAACCTTGATAAAGAGGGTTGATATAGCTTGATCCGACCCCAAAGAGCACCAGTCTCTATTCTTTGCTAAATGACAGGAAATTACATTGCTAGGAACCATCGTCAATACACTGAGCATCATCGTCGGCAGTCTGGTTGGTTTGCTTTTGAGAGGGGGTATTCCGGAAAGATACAGCCAGACCATTTTGCACGCCATAGGACTTGCCGTTGTACTGATTGGCCTGAAGACAGCGTTAGAAACCCAGGCGATTCTGGTGGTTATCCTCAGCCTTGTAATCGGAAGTATTTTGGGAGAGCTTTTAAGAATAGAAGACAGGCTGGAGCAATTCGGCCATTGGATTGGGAGCCGGTTGTCCAAGGACAGCAAAGGCATCGCAAAGGGATTTGTAAGCGCCAGCCTGCTGTATTGCGTCGGAGCGATGGCAATTGTTGGCGCCATGGAAAGCGGGCTTACTGGAAACCACCAGACATTGTTTGCAAAGTCAATTCTTGATGGGCTCGGCTCGGTGCTGTTTGCTTCGACCCTTGGAATCGGCGTTCTGTTCTCTGCCGTTTCGGTTTTTGTCTACCAGGGCTTCATTACCTTGACTGCGTCTTTTCTAAAACAGTTTTTACTACCCGATGTCGTGACTCAAATGTCTGCTGTCGGGGGACTTCTCATTATGGCCATCGGCATCGGTCTGCTGGAAATCAAAAAGATCAAAATCGGCAACATGCTTCCTGCCATATTCATTCCCCTTGCTTACCAGATGTTGAAACATCTTTATGGCTTGCTATAAAATCAACCCGGCTAAGCAAACAGTTTTGCCTGATCGAATGTCAGACTTCGAAATTCCGTCAGGGCCTTGGCGGTCACACATTAAAGGGACCCGTGGATGAAGATAATAAGGGAATTTACAGGATTAAATGAACGAAGAAAATGAGTGCATACCGGATGCGGCGGTCTTGCTTAAATTAGCCAAGATGCGGATGCCGTTTGGCAAGTATAAGGATCGGCGTTTGATCGACCTACCTGAGCCTTATGTGGTTTGGTTTGCCCAAAAAGGATTTCCGGCCGGACAACTGGGTGATATGTTGCGCATGGTTCATGAGATTAAAGTAAACGGTCTGGAATATCTTTTTAAGCCGTTGCGGAATCTATAGACGAGTCATTAGCTTCTCAGGGCTTTGTGGTCGAATCTTTAAGGGTACTTCGGGGCACGCCCTTTAGTTATTCACTATCCAGGACGCGACACCCATAACGCAAAAAAGATTCCCATGGCGTTTTGCATCATATAATATTCCAGAGGAATGTAAAATGATTCGATACGTGGTGCTTATCTCACTCTGGGGAGCCTGGTGTTTTCTCCACAGCTTCATGATAACCGCTACCGTTACCGGGTTTGTCCGGAAACGTTTTGAAAAAGCATACCCATATTACCGGATCTTTTATAACGTTATGGCATTGGTGACCCTGACCCCTGTATTGGTTTACTCCTTTTCCATTAAGGGGCCGGCGGTATTTCGTTGGGAAGGTCCCTTTCGAATCGTTCAGGGACTATTGGTGGGCTCTGCCCTTTTGCTTTTTATTGGCGGTGCGAAACGATATGATCTGGCCCAGTTTCTCGGAATCCGACAGGTTCGAGAAAATAGCACATGCAGCATTCTGACCGACGACTGCCGTCTGGATACAGGCGGCATACTCGGAATGGTCCGGCATCCTTGGTACGCAGGTGGTATTCTTATTGTTTGGGCCAGAAATCTGGATATGGCGGCAATTCTGACGAGCCTGGTAATTACCGGGTATTTTTTAATTGGTGCCTTCCTGGAGGAAAGAAAGATGCTGGCAGAGTTAGGGGAGGAATACATCGGTTATCAGCGACGCGTATCAATGCTTTTTCCGTTCAAATGGGTTATACAAAAGTTAACAGAAATTGGGTTCAAACCTTGATATTTTAGGTCACCTTGCAGGCCGTCCATTGGATTATAGGTTTACTTCGCCGGGTCGGACCAAGCTAACATTTTGTAAAAGCTCTAGGGGGAGTATGGGCACGCCCTTTAGTTCTAAAGATTTGGCTGACGGCGCCGACGAAACTGAAAATGTGAAGGGCGTCCCTAAGGTTCTCTAAGGTTCTCCTTGTTTTCAATAGGAGCTTTCGACCGACCGCGTTTTTGTGCAAAAAGGGCCACCATTTGTTCTGTTTTCCATGTAAAAAACCTGGCCCGGGTTGCAAAAGAAAAAAGACTCCTTATTTTATGAGGCTCAACCCTTCGAACCACAGAGGGGTTTTCTGCTTTGCGAAAGTGTTGAAGCCATCAAAATGCCGGTAAGGCAACAGACAAGGAGATACAACCATGACAGATCGTTCGCACATGACATTGTACAGCGGAGGGCACAGGGGGGCTGAGGCCGAATTCGGAGCCCTTGCCGAACAGTGGGGAATTCAGGAAGTCAACTTTTCTTTCGAAGGCCACAGAACTGAAAGAGACAGAGGGATGAAGGTGCTGAGTCCTGAAGAGCTCGACAGAGGTGATGTGAGCATGGAGATCGTTTCCACCCGTATGGGCCGTAACTATTCGAAAGCCGCGAAAATACGCAAGGTGATCCAATCCATTTTCCACATGGTGAACAATGGCTACCACATAATCGCTGTCGGCTGGATTCAACCGGATAGAACCGTCAGAGGAGGAACCGGCTGGGGTGTTGAATTGGGGAAGCTGTTCAATCGTCCTGTAAGCGTGTACGAGCAGGAGCAAAAGAAATGGTTTGCCTGGAAAGACAATGCATGGGTGGCTGAAACGCCGATTATTAAGGATAAAACCTTTGTGGGGACCGGAACTGTCAATCTCACGGACGAAGGCCGAAGAGCACTTCTCGCCCTGTTCGAGAATTCCTTTGGGCCTGCGTAATCTGCGTTTCTGCTTAAAGGAGTAACCCTCAGCTTTTTACCGCAAACTGTAGCTGACATGCGCTGATCATATCTGTTGCTGACTGGGGCCGGGCCAAGCTATCCTCATTGATGTGGCGCAACGACAGAAAAACCGCTATCGGTCCTGCTTTTTGAGAGACTTCTTTTCGTTGTCTCAAAAATGCATCTCTCGACCCTACGGTGTCGCATTCGATCCTGCCCGAGCGGCCCGTGTATCACCCCAGATCGTATTCAAATCTGAACACAAGCGGCAGATTCAAATTCAAAGTGCACCACTAAGTTTATAGAGGACATGACAGGCAATCTGGTAATGTGAGGAAGAGCGACATTCCTAAGCTGGACCGTCCTCGTGAAAAACTGAGAGAAAAGGGGCAAAAGCCCTGTCCGACCTTGAGTTGATGGCCATCCTCCTTGGCAGCGGCACCAAAGGTCACGATGTCATGAGGGTGGCAAATCGAATACTGAGGGTTTTGGATAGTGCCAACGGCCCCCCAGGCCTTGACGAACTGGAGGAAATAGAAGGCGTGGGGCCTGCCAAGGCGACCCTTATTGCTGCTGCGCTGGAATTCTCCCGCCGTCGCATCAAGCCCGAAGGGTTCAAAATCTCATTCCCACCGTATGTCCTTCCTCTGATTCGCCATTATGCGGACAGAAAACAGGAACACTTTCTGTGCGTTTCCCTGAACGGGGCAAACGAGGTCATCACCACCCGTGTCGTTTCCGTTGGGCTGGTCAACAAGACCGAAGTCCACCCCAGAGAGGTCTTTGCCGACCCCATCACCGATCGTGCGTCAGCCATCATCATGGCCTACAACCATCTCACCGGCGGGTTGATCCCCAGCAAAGATGACGTTGCGGTGACCAAACAACTGAAAACAGCAGGCAAAACCCTTGGAATCAAGCTCCTGGACCAATTATCTTCAACCACAAGGGATATCATAGCTTCTTGGAAAGTGAAGAATTATAAGTTTAAAATCAATGAATTGCGCTCAGTTCGTGCATTGACACCATAACGGCCAAGTATATCATGTGCGTATAAATTCACCGTACAAGGGAAATACCGCACATTAAATCTAGCTTGCTAGCTAGTTTTAGTATATGGTATATGGCAAACTGCATCGAATAAGCGAATAAATGCACATGGAATATACTATGAAGAAACTGGAAGGACTGGGAAGGACTGACCGAGAGAGGATCGGTACCATTATCCGAGGCACGAAGGGAACCGTCTCTGTGGGTGAAGCCGGCAAAATTTTGGGGATTTCTTCCACAGAGGCGGCAAAGATGCTGGCGAGGTGGGCCAAGAAGGGATGGTTCTCTCGCGTACAGAGGGGCCTGTACGTTCCTATCCCCCTGGAGTCACAGACGGCAGAAGTAGCGCTTGAAGATCCGTGGCTGGTCGCCGAGCGGCTCTATGCTCCGTGCTATATCGGAGGTTGGAGTGCTGCCGAATACTGGGGTCTTACGGAGCAGATTTTTCGCACTGTTGTAGTCATGACGAAGCAAAAACCAAGGGATCGGAGGCCCACCATCAAAGGCACAGATTTTCTACTTCGCACTGTGTCGGAAAAGGCCATGTTTGGTCTCAAGTCCGTTTGGAGAGGACAGGTCAAGGTGTCTGTATCAGACCCAGCGCGGACCATCCTCGACATGCTCGATGCCCCGACACTTGGCGGGGGTCTCCGTTTCACTCTAGACATGCTCACCAATTACTTACGTTCCGAAAACACAAATCCGGACCTGTTGATTGACTATGCACAACGCTTGGGCAATGGCGCCGTGTTCAAACGGCTGGGATTTCTCCTGGAAAGGACAACGCCGGGGCGAATTGAGCAGATCGAGAAATGCCGCTCCAGGCTCACCACAGGAAATGCAAAACTGGATCCGAAGCTAAGCGGAGACAGATTGATTACTAGATGGAGACTCTGGGTGCCTGCGAGTTGGATAAAGGAGAAAGGAGTTGATTGACAAGCGGGAAATTATGGAGTTTTCCCGGGAGTTCGGTCTCAACGCGAACGTCGTTGAGAAGGACTACGTAATTGGCTGGGTTTTGTGGGGAATCTCAAGTCGCCCCGAACTGGGTTCATCTTGGGCCTTCAAGGGCGGCACCTGTTTGAAGAAATGCTATTTTGAAACATACCGTTTCTCTGAAGACCTGGATTTTACGCTGCCCGGTACAGATTATCTAGAGGAGACATTTCTGGGTGGTGTCTTCAACGGAATTGCCGATTCGGTTTATGAAAAGACTGGTATTGAAATCCCGAAAGAGACAATTCGCTTTGAGGTGTATGAGAATCGTCGGGGTGGCATTTCTGCGCAGGGGAAAATCGGCTACCGGGGGCCAATGCAGAAGCGCGGTGATTTGCCTCGCATCAAATTGGATTTGACCACGGATGAGGTCTTGGTTCTGGATCCTGAATTGAGGGAGGTCCACCATCCCTATTCCGACAGGCCGGAAAACGGGATAGAGATACGGTGTTACAGCTTCGAAGAAGTGTTTGCCGAAAAGATGAGGGCTCTGGCAGAACGTGAACGTCCACGGGACTTGTATGACGTAGTTCATCTGTATCGTCACAATGAGCTAAGACCAGACCGCGTTCTTGTTTTGACCACCCTTGAACAGAAATGTTCGTTCAAGGGTATCTCTTTGCCCTCAGTGGCCACGCTTGAGAACCGACCAGAACGGGCCGAGCTGGAAACCGAATGGGAGAATATGCTCGCCCATCAACTGCCCGTCCTGCCTCCGTTCGAACAATTTTGGCAGGAAATACCACTTGTATTTGAATGGCTTCATGGAGTAATGGAAAAAGTGGAGCACCCGTCAGTTCCTCGCATGGGGCTGTCGCTAGACGACACGTGGCAGCCCCCAAGCATGGCCCAGGCATGGCATACAGGAGTGCCGCTGGAGAAAATTCGATTTGCAGCCGCGAACCGGCTTTGTGTCGATCTAGCATATCACGGCACCCATCGCCTGATAGAGCCATATTCCTTACGCCGAACCCGTGAAGGCAATTTGCTATTGTTTGCCATAAGGCATCACACGGGCGAACTGAGATCCTACCGCGTTGATCGAATCCAGGATGCTGTCGTTACAAGGGAGCCTTTCACAGCCCGATACGCAATTGAACTGACACCCACAGGACCAATTGCTGCACCACCAACCGCCCGCAGGTCAACCAGTCATCGAATGTCTGTATCTCTTATCTCTGCCAACACGGTCCAGTCGAAGCCGTCCAAAGACAAGGTCCTCTCGCTTTGGGCCGACCTATGTCGTTCAGTGCTCAGTTTGCGGCAAGAAATTCAGGCGGAAGACAAACAGAACGCGTCTGAATCCTCACAAAGACTAAGGACGGGTATAAGTGTTACGGGAGATCAGGTTTCTTGGTAGACGTCAAATACTAGTCTTATTCATGAGTGTATCAGGAATTGATGGAATTCTGGTGGAGGACAGCTATGGGTAATGACCTCAAGAACCAATACGATCCCGACTTTGTATCGCCGCCGGGCGAAACCCTTGGAGAGATCATGAACGCCCGGGGAGTTTCGAAGGCGCAACTGGCGGAGCGGATGGGTTGTTCTGGCAAAAAGGTCACTGGAATTATCAAGGGTGAAGCCCCTATCACCTCAAGAATGGCCATTGAGTTGGAACGCCTGCTCGGTGTCTCTTCGGGTTTTTGGCGCAACCGAGAACGCCATTATCGTGAGTTCCTCGCCAGGAATGTGGAAAGCGGGACGCTGATAAAAAATAAGTTGAACTGATTTCGCGTTCTCCGAGGAAAGAGGCGAGGCTGTTGTCCGGGCGGATGCTTTTGAGTTGACCGATTGTCTCCAGGAAGAGATGACGAGATGGATGGAGGTTGAGATGAAGAAGAACGTTTATCCGAATCTTTTTCGGCCCCTGAAACTGGACGGCTTGAAGCTTAAGAACCGTATTACCATGGCGCCGCTTTACCTGGGATATGCAGCGCTCGGCGGGAAGACGTCTCCTCTGCTATTGAAGCATTATGAACGTATGGCGCAAAGTGGGGCAGCCCTGATCGTCGTGGAGAATGCCAGCATCGCCCCCGGAGGAAGTGCCTCGCCAAGGACCATTCGTTGCGATCATGACCGGTATCTGGGAGGCCTGGAAGGCCTGGCTGCCGTGATAAGAAAGGGTGGCGCCCTGGCGGCCCTTCAAATCAATCACGCCGGGCGTTTTGCCCATGTGGCGGAGCCTGTTGCGCCCTCGGCAGTCCCCGTTTTCGACAGGACGCCCCGTGCGCTTGTTAAGAAAGAGATGATGACGATCCAAAGGCAATACGCTAAAGCGGCATTGCGGGTGAAGAAAGCCGGGTTTGATCTGGTAGAACTCCACGGGGGAACGGGGTATCTCCTCGCCCAGTTCGTGTCTCCCAGGACCAACAAGAGGCAGGACGCCTACGGTGGGGCCATAGAGAATCGCCTGCGGTTTCCGCTGGAAGTCGTGAGGCGCGTCAAAGATCTGGTAGGCGATTTCCCGGTAGGGTACCGGTTTTTGGCAGAGGAATGGCTACCCGACGGGCTCCATGTTGAGGAGGCGGTTGTTTTGGCAAGGGCCTTGGAGGAAGCGGGGGTGGCCTATATTTCGGTTATGGGTGGGACCTATGAGTCTTTCTTTCTTCCCGAGATCATCAAGAAATCACGCCATCCAGGCTATATGGTTTCCCTGGCAAGTGCCGTAAAGAAAAGTGTAAATATTCCCGCGATCACGGCCGGTCGGATATCGACGCCTGCACGGGCTGAGTCCATCCTGAAAGAGAAAAAGGCGGACCTCATCGGATTGGCACGCATGCTCTGGGTGGATCCTGAATGGCCGAGCAAGCCCCGGCAGGGGCTGGATAGGGCGATCTTGAAATGCAGCCCCAAGTGTGATGCATGTCTCCAGTTGGTTATGCAGGGGAAACCGGCGTTTTGCCCCAGATGGAAAAAAGAAAAGCGACGAGAATATCGGGAACTCTATCAGTAAGAACCCGGGGAAAAAGGGGGACGTTCTTTACTTTTAAAGTTTTCTGTCGGCCAAGTCTTTTGATAAGGTTGTTGCGCAAAAGGACTAGAGAACGTCCACCAAAACAACCAGGAAGTCGCGTTTCGGGTTCAGCGTTTTGATTGGCGGATTAAGATACTTATATATCGATGGAGTATTTTAGTAGCTTATGGACGTCCCGGTAGTCCTCGATTTCCTCGCGAAGATGCTTTCCCTGAGGAGAAGTAACTCCTTCCGGGCACGGAAGCGGGGGTGACCACCGAATCGGCACTGAATCATTAAACTTATAGGCGATACAAATGAACGGAATCGTCCGGGCGGACATCAAACAGGGAACGCGTGTTAAGGTTGTACAGAAACAGGATCAGCGATCCGGAAAACTTACGGAAGGCATCGTCAAGGATGTTCTCACGAAATCCGCCACACATCCACATGGGATCAAGGTTCGTTTGGAAAGCGGCATTGTAGGGCGCGTGAAAAAGCTCATTCCCTGAAGTCCGCATTGATCTTTCAGGGCACCGTAAAGGTGTCCATAAAAAATAAGAAACTAATAGGTCGATGGAGTTATTTAGTATCTTATGGACGTCCCGGAGGCCGTGTTGTTGCTGAAATTTCTCAAAACAGCAACACGAAACCGGCCATCGAACAAGTTTTAATCAAATAAACCCTAAAGTTGCAAAAGTCGAGGATGCCGCAGATTCAAGGCGGCAAGGGTGAGGCTGTAGTCGGCTACGCCGAACTCTTGCCAACAAAGGAGATGCGGTATCCTCGGCTTTCCCGAAGGGTAAACAACTTGGCTGTTTTTCCAGTTTTTTGGATATCACTCGTAGTGAATTCCTCAAAACTGCTCAAAAAGGCCGCAAAGAAAGACTATCATTGCTTTTCAGGACCTTTTGCCATGTTGTTTATGCAACTATAGGGTAAACAGTTTGGCAATATGGGTGCATCTTAAATTTATCTGCCCTATCTTTCTCATATGATTGGAAAAAGATCTGATTTCAAACATGTGAAATGTGAAACAAAAGATCGCTCCATCCGATCAGGAATTAAACAAATGTCAAATGTCAAGGG
>Ga0209986_10003373_pt1 | contig 14030 bp, 9 predicted proteins | sample BlataG_FD_183168 | JGI IMG/M metagenome (GOLD analysis project Ga0209986, IMG submission 183168) | Deep subsurface microbial communities from Black Sea to uncover new lineages of life (NeLLi) - Black_00105 metaG (SPAdes) (version 2) | ecosystem: Environmental > Aquatic > Marine > Oceanic >...
TGAAGTTTGAAAGCTAAATGATACAACTCTTCCTCGTCGCGCAGACCTTCAAGCAGAAGGGCTTTGTTGAAGCGATACTCAAACCCGACTTCCTGCCTGGTCTGACCCGAAAGGGTGGAGCGACCGTATACGTAGAGATTGGGAGCGGTATAGAAGCCGACCGTTACCCGGGTCTTCAGAGGGTCGTACTCCCCGCCATAGAGGGGGTCAATTTCAAACGTTTCCACCCCGAGGTGGGCCAGTTGCCTGGCGCCGATCTGGGAAACCTGCGATGAAATCAGGCCGGAAAGGCGCTGTTCAAATTGGCCGGAAGATGACACCGAATCGGAGCTGTAATAGTTGGCCACGATTAACGGCAAGATGTCCTCACGTGTGAAATCGGATTCTTCGGCAGCGTTTATTTCAGGTGCTTCGAGGGTGCCGGTCACGTGTATTCCCAATTCTAACGGCTGGGTTGTTTCCGGTTCCTCGCCAACGGATCGCCTTATGCCCGCAATCCTGGTGTAGCCCGTTATGTCCAGCCGAGGGTTGATCGTCGGGTTGCCCTCAAAGATGACTTGGCTTCCCGGTTCAAGCTGGAACGTTTTGTCAAAGAGAAAGCCGCGCCCCCGAAGTATTTCCATCTCTCCGATAAACCGATAGATACCCTTTTCACGAACGAGATTGATCTGACCGGCAAACTCGGCGTCAATATCCTCGTTTTTTATCCAGTAGTTAGAGAGGATATCGATATTCAGATCCAAGTCCCACACATTCTCACCGGAAAGGGCGTACATGATCGGCGAACCTTCTACTTCGGAAGCAAAATTGACCAGATACCTCATGGATACAAGGGTCAAGTCTCCTGAAACCAGGGGAGGGGAGTCGCCCTCGACATGCAAATTCCCCTTAACCACGCCTCGGATGTTGTCCAATTCGTACGAAAAAGGAAATTCCTCCGCCAGGGTGATATCGAGATCATAGTAAAAACTGTCCAGCGACTTGACAATAATGTTACCCTCTAGATGCGTCTTTCCCTTTCTATTTCCCTTTTTATCTTTGGCAAAGAGCTCAATGCGATCAATGATGATCCTGTTGTCTTTCATCGTAACTCCCGCCGAGTCGGCCCAGATCAACTGTTCGAGGTCGAAGTATTTCAGACGGGTATTCTTTATGTATGCCTCCCCGGCCAGATGGGGGGCGTGGGGAGTGCCGGAAAGGGTGATATCGGCAAAAAAGTCGCCGTCAAGCTGTTCGACCGACGGCATAACTAAACTGACAAGATCAAATCTGCGATCGACGGCAGAAATATCAATATTCAAAGGCAGCTCCGGGAACCGTTCCACCACCTCGGAGGTAAAGGCAAGATCGACATGAAAGGAACCGGTGCCGCGATAGTTCCCGGCGGCGGAACGAATCAGCAGGCTGTCCAGCGCCAGCAGCCGGTTGTCGTACTGCAGACCGGCCACGAGGGCGCCGAGCTGCAAGTCGCGGTAGGTCAGTGAATCTATAGAACCGAGAAAGTTGAATCGCGGTTGAGCGAAAGTCCCCTCGACCAGCGCCTCGCAAGAAAGGAAGCCGTCAATCGGCAGCGTCGTGTCAAACAGATTCACCCATGGTCTGATTGGAATGTGGTCAACAGACAGCACCAGATCCAGCGACTCATCATAGTCAACTCGCCCCGCCACCGATAACCCGGCGTCTCTGGTCCCAATGACAGCGCGCTGGAAGTTGAAACCAGAGGAATCAACGTCAAACTCTATACTTAAACGGTTGTAAAAGGTCTGATCAAACAAGGCGAGCGTCAGTGAGTCGACCGTCATATGCATTGGATCCACGCCGTAATCAAGAAGCCCCTGGCCGTTGAGCCTTGCATACTGATTGCACATGCTGAAGGTATCGATCCGCACCAGATTGGAATCGACCGACAGAAACAGATACCCGGAGTCGTACGGCAGATCCCAGGCGGCGCCGTCGTAATACGAAATCTCGACCGTTCCTCGTTTTCCGGTCAAGAACCTTTTCATTTCGACGGAAGCAGCGAAGTTATCGCCGCAAAGACCATACACCCACACCGAGTCGGAGACGAACAAGCCACGCAAATCAGGATCGGCGGTGGTTCCTGATATTGTCGCGTCGGCATGTCCCCTGCCGCCCGGCTGATCGATAAACAGCTTTCCCCGGTACCGATCGAGATTATAAAGGTCGGCGGCGACTGTCAGGTCGATATCGTCCGAGTAATCAATCCGCCCGGTCAGGTAAAAGATGTTCTCAAAGTAGTTGATCCGGAAGGAATCGGCAAAACAGATCGAGTCGGTCGTAATTGTCAGGTTACCAAAAGCTTCATGGAGAGGGTACTCATCGAAGGACGATTCGTGCAAGTCAGTATGAATGTCCAACAGCAGTTCGTCACGGCGAAACGATTCTCCCGTCAGTTCGATGCGACCGGTCAGATTCGATTCAAAGGCATTGGGCACGAGTTGCTTAAGATTGAAGTTCTTGACCTCGGCGCTGAGGGAGTACCGTTCGACGGGAGTGGAAAAATCTATCCTGCCGCTTCCGTCAATCGTGCAGTTGCCCAGGATGGTTCCATAAAGGGTGTCGACTAAAAGACGGCGCTTGTCAAAGCGAAAACCGGCGGAAAGGTTCTCAAAAGCGGCGAACATGAAATCCCCGGCGACATCCACCGAACCCTCCATTTTCTTCCCCACAAAAGAGACGGTGCCGTTGAGATCCAGAGTACCGCTTAACCCCGCTCCGAACAAGGCGCTCACGTCGCGCAGGTCAATGTTGTCCAGGGCAAAAGCCACCCGGCCTTCCGGCGGATCTGCAAACTCTACATTGCCGTTGAGCTTGGCGCGACTCTTGCCGGTAATGGCGGCAACATCAGAAAACACCAGCCTTCCCTCAGAGTAGGTCAGCTTGCCTGCTGCGGCAGTAAGCGATAACTGTTCATTGCTGGAGGTGAACTCAAAGCGCCTGAGGTCCACGGCGTAAGTCTTATCGCTGCTCTCGACAGCCACCGACAGAACAATGTCGTTGAAACTCAAGGTGTCTGTATTTTCCAACAGCCTTAGGCTGGCGTTGTTAAGCTCAAGATTACCGATTGAGAACGAAGGAACTTCGCGCCTTCCGTCGCCGCCACCCTTCGACGAAAAGCCGGGAACCAGCCAGCGTCCGGAGCTGTCGCGCACAAGAGTCACTGTCGCGGAGTCAAGGTAAAGGTAATCCAGAATGTAGTCCTTGTTCCACAGGTTCGATAGAGAATAAGCCGCCGAAAGCCTCGGGAGGTCCAAAAGCAGGTAACGGGAAGCGGAATCGATGTAGTACACAGTTACATCTTCAAGGACAATACCGGAAAACAAATCCCCTTGTACTTTGCCGATGGTGACGCTCAGATTGTATCGCTGTTCCACCAGTAAGGCAAGTCGGGCATTAATAATCCTTTCTAGACCGTCGAACTTGAAGATATACACGTACAGTGAACCGACAAGAAGCAGAGCGCCGGCGAGAACAGCAAGAACGATTCTCCTGAAGGTACGCATCAACTCATGTCCAGTCTGTCAAATATCGACAAGGATACCGCATATCCATCGCCCGCCGCTTCACCGAGGTCGTGTATCACCTGATGGACCAGTTCCAACGGAGCGCCGACATTGACAGCCCCTTTTATGTGCGAGTACAGTTGTTTTTCACAGTTTTCAATCATCAGGCAGGCGACAATCGCCAGCTCCCGGTCGATAATACCAAGTCCGGGGCGGGAGAGCACCTTGCCGTAACCCTCAATGACCATCCACCGGAACACTTCCGGCGCCAGCGCTTCCACCTTTTGTTTGAGGGGAAGATAATTTTCTGAGTAGACTGTGCGGCACAAATTATGGCCGTTAGTAAACCAGGTCTCGGATTCTTCAACGTTGATTTTTTGCAACATCGAAACGGCGTTCGGCGACGGGAAATAGCGATCCAAATGTTCAGCCGCCTGGAGCATGCGCGGGAAACCAAGAAAGAGGTAGGACTGCAGCACGATCTCGTAAAACTGCTGGCGTCCGAGGCCACACTTTTGACAGACCTCTATGGTCCGGTCAAGAATCTCCTCATCTGCCATGGCAATGGCAGCAGAGTACAACGCCAGTGCTCTGATATGACTATTTTGCCGGGGACAAAAGTCGGCCAGATGGCTGCGAAACCGTTCCAAGTCAACGCTCGCGTTCATAACGGTAAGGTAACGGCGGAACGTGGATATTGGCAATGGGAAACTTACTACTTCCGATCTATTAGCTGCTTCTCAAGCCGGCGAAGTGCCCTCTTGAGAGATTCGATCTCGCTGCGAAGAGAGTCCTCCGATAAACGCAGGGGAAATTGTGTCGGAGGTTGGTCAAAGAATGCCTGTGAGGAATCGAATTGAAGTTTGCCGATCTTGACACGGACACGATATGGAGTGTCGTTTCGGATGAAACCCAGTTCAATCACCGTTCCGGGGAAAGTCTGACGAACTCTGTTTCTCAGATCAAGGGCAGAGCGCAAGGGACTATCGTTCATGCTCAACAGCAGGTCCCCTTTTCTCAGTCCCGCCCGTTCGGCTGGTGAAGAAGGTTCTACCGCCGTGACCATCACGCCCCTCTCAACGACGCGGCTTTTGCTCATTCCCGCGTTGACAAGCATGTTCGTGGGTTTAAGTTTAATCCCGGGCGTAATCTCTATATTGATAGTGATGATGCCGATGTACCCGACCGGACGGTCACCTTGCATCAGGATATGGCGGACAATGCCGGGTATCTTGCGGGCCGGTATGGCCAATCCTGCCTCCAGCCGTCTCTCGAAGCCGATACCGCCGGTTATCAGGCCAACCAGGTTCCCGGAGAGATCAAATACTCCTCCACCGACTGTTCCCGACGTGATCGGCGATGAAAACTGGATAGTGCCGTCGGGTCTGAACCCGGCACAGAATCCAAGGGAGGGGCAGGCCGGAATGCCGTAAGAATTGCCCATCGCAATCACCATCTGCCCGGCGCAGCCCTCGCGGCTGCTGAACGAAGCCGGAACCCCGATTCTCCTGTTGACGTGGATGACAGCCAGGCCGGTCTGATGGTCGATACCTCTCATCTGGGCAGGTATTATCTCATCACCAAAGCGCACGACGATCCGTTCACGACCGGTCACCGCCGGTGCAGCCACAAGAATGTGTCCCAGCAGGTCATAAATAATCCCGGAGGAAATCAAGCTCTGGACGGCCTCGTCACCATGACCCCGAAAGGCCTTCGGCGACACCGGCGTTGACGACTCTATCGTTACCACCGAACGGGAGAGCTGGTAGATCAGCTCGTTCAACCCGCTTTCGAGGCGGAACAGCGAGGTGTCCGCGCCGTATACGGCGCCTGAAAAAAAGACCGCCCAAAAAGCCACGGCAGTGATCTTCTTGGCGGCCTTAGATAAGCGCGTTGCCATTTTTAGTATGCCCTTCCACCCTCCTTAGCGGATGGTGACTCCAGTGACATATATACCCTTACCACCGGCCGCACTTTGTAATAACCCAGCACGTACGGAACCGGCGTTGGTGCCTGTGCCGACGCCGTCATTAGCCCGTACGACCGATCGATATCACGCCATGCTCCCTGCTGAACAATAGCGTTGGATAACCTGTTCATTCTTTCCGCCCACGCCAGTCGGTTGCCCAGGGACCAGTCTTTGTCAAGATTTGCCGTTCTTCTGAGATTGTCCACCGGCTGCACCGTAAGATAAGAATCATCGAGCGCGGATCGCCGGGCGAAGATGTCGTCAGCCAGAGGGATATTCTTAGGTGAGAAAACAACAATTGCCAGCAGAATCATCAAGCTCGTGGTGACAAATGCGGGGATTGCCTGGCGCCAGAGGATAACCGGCGCCCGCTTTGGCAGAAACGCTTTGGTGCGCGTCTCTGCAAACCGCTCCTGGGCAATTCGGTTAAGCAGCTTGCCGTTGAAGTCATCGCACACGGTCAAGGTGGAAAGCTTCTCGTTCGCCTGAGACATCGACCGGTACACCGCTTCCTCCCGGCGGCAGGCCGAGCAGGTCGAAAGATGCTCGCTGACGGCCGGCTTGAGACGGCTGCTCAACTCACCATTACAGTAAGCTGACAGGTAGGAGCGTACTTTTCGACAGCGCATTGTAACTCTCCATCTTCGGTTGCAGTTTATCTCGCAACATCATCCGCGCGCGGTTGACACGCGATTTCACCGTGCCGAGGGGAATAGAAAGAATCTTGGCCACTTCTTCATACGGATGTTCCTGAATATCCCGTAAGATGAAAGCGGTCCGATACTTCTCCGGAAGTCCTTTAATGGCGGCGTTAAGAACCTGCGGCAGCCGGTTGGGCAGTTTCATTTCCACCGCAAACTCGGCTTCGTTCCCCTTCATTTCAGTTATGTCGTAAAACTTAAATTTCTTCCTTTTGCGCAGCTCGTTGCGAGCCAGGTTCAGCCCAATCGTGTATATCCACGTGGAGAAGCAGTGTTGAAAATTAAACGACTGCCGATGCTGGTAAACCCGGACAAATGTCTCCTGAACCACGTCTTCAGCATCGTCACGGGATAACAACATCCGCCCGATAACGTTCATCAGACGGTCTTTGTAGCGATCTACCAGCTCGTTAAAGGCGACCATGTCGCCGTTCTGGACAGCCCGCATTAAGCTGTAATCAATATCCTTTTCCGGTTCCTTAGACATTCATATTGCCTGTGTTGGCGTCGTTCTATCTCTATTACCCGTTGATGAGGGTAAAGTTCCCTGTTTTCTTGCCTGCCGCGCAACTCGAATATATTGTCAAACAACAAGTTACCTTATTATCGTCAGAAAACAAGCAGAATTCAGCCCAGTTTCTGGCTGACCGTTCGGTTTCCAGAGAAGAAGATTGGTATTGAACGGGCGTTCTGCCGGGAGTGGTTTGCCTGCTCAGGATGGTCCGAAAAGGGCCGTCCACGGTGAAAGGTAGAGCAGAAAACCAAACAGAGCCAGCAGGATAACCGGTATCGCCAATTGGCGGTAGACCCTAAGCAGGTCGCTTCTGAAATACTCGTTGGTGAGAATCAGGCAGAGGTGGGTCGGTGAGAGCATCATACCGAGATACCCGGAGAGGTAGGCCAGCAGTATATGTGAGGGCATGATTTCGGGCTGATAGAGGAAGCCGGCCAACAACGTGTAGCCCAAAGCGACAAAGGCGGCCACCATCCCCGTCAGAATCCCGGCGGCAAAGCAGACTAAAAAAATCAACAGTTCTTCCGGCAGGTTGAACTGCAGTGATAACCTGGGAATCGATCCGATAGCGCCGGACAGTTCAAGGGCTGTCTGGAACGACAGGGTGCCGAAAACCAGAAAGACAAGCTTGTACGATAGCCCCTCTTTGAGCGCTCTTAGCATATTGTCCTTCGGCGGTCGGGCAATCACCACGAGCACGATAAAAGAGATCAGCACCGCCAGGGCCAGGTCTACCTTCAAGATTGCATACACTATTATCGCCAGAGCTATCGGCCAGATACTGCTGAGAATGCCCAACAACGGTCTCCAGAAGTGAGTCGCGGCAGCATTGTTGTTGTCTATCTTACGAATGAAAAAAGCAAGACCGATGACCGCCATTATCACGGTGAGAGGAAACTGCATCAGGGAAACAGTGCCGATTGGCAGGCCGGTAATAGCTTCCGTTAGAATGATCCCCGGGTAAATCGGCCAGAAAAACTCAACGATGTGGCGAAACCAGTAGTTGCTGGCGGTTCGGAACTCGGGAGGGTACTGGCTGCCGACCAGGACGTTATCGACCAGGGGAGCGGACAAAAGCGATCCGCCAGGCATCGGCATCAGCCCGACCAGTGGCGGCAGAACCGCCACGGCCGTTCTGTTGCCACCGGGCAGCCCTTTGCAGGCCTCAGAGAGCCTTTCAAGAAACTTGAGTTCTTTTAACAGTCGGCCCAGCGTAGTAATCAAGACGATAACCGACGTAAGGGAAATGAACCGCTTTGACTTGACCAGTTCCCAGTATCCGTCCAGAAGGGCCGACAGTTCGACCTGGTACAGCAGCGACGTAATTATCCCCGCGCCGAAGAGAGTGATGCCCACCGAGAGCTTCTTGCGCAGGGCGAGAATTATGATGACAAAGACCGCAACCAGTTTGACGGCTTCCATAGCGGCCAGTATACCAAACCCCTTTCAAATGTCAATCAACGGGCTTGACACAGGGTGGGAATTGGGCCTAGCTTGTCGGCATGTTCCCTGAGACTCGAATTACAAGAAGCGGTGGTATTATCCTGCAGGTTTCGTGGACAGTAGGTCGGGTTCCGACCCGCCTAAGGCGTGGAGAAACCCGACATTCGCTACCGAAGATTTCGTGGGCGGCAGATGTCCACATCTGCCCCATGCGAGTTGGCGCGCGAGGAGAGGCTACCCCAAAGGTCCGCCATTGAGAGTAGTCACCACCATCAACGGGCGCTTTGTTTCGCGCGGGCAGGATAAGATCTCCGTATTCGACAATGCCCTCTTGTATGCCGAAGGATTGTTTGAGACCTTTTTGGCCATTGATGACCGCATTATCTTCATGAAAGAGCACCTTCAGCGCCTTTACCGGGGAGCAAAAGTCATCGGACTGAAAATCCCCGTCCCTGCGGACAGGTTGTCTCAGTGGATAACCAGAACGGTGCGGGCTCACCCGGATCGTATCACGAAGCTGCGCCTGACGATAACCAGTGGCGAATCGGCACGGTTTGTAGGACGGCAGGGCAAGCCGCAGGTCATCCTGAGCGCCTCCCCGCACCGGATGCCTCAGGTTCCGTTCAAGCTTTGGGTGTCGGATTTCCGCATCGACCAGGATTCCATCTTCCGTCGCATCAAGACGTTGTCGTATGCCATTCATGCCGCCGCTTTGAAACAGGCTAAACTGAAAGGCTGCGACGACGCCCTGCTGCTCAACGAGAAAAACCAGATCGCCGAGGTGACGTCGGCCAATATTTACTGGGTTGATAAGGGGAGACTATTCACGCCACCGTTGAGCGCCGGGTGTCTTGAGGGAGTGACGCGCAAGCTTGTCATAAAAGAGGCTGCCAAACTGGGTCTGAAGATCACCGAGAAAAACAGTACTCTGGACGGTTTGCTCAAAGTCGACGAAGTCTTCATTTCCAGTTCGCTAAAACTGGTTGTGGGTGTCTCGCACCTCAAGGTAGACAAGAAGACCCACTCCATTAAACAGGGGCCAATCACCCGTCTCGTCAGAGACCACTTCCGGCGCCTGGTTGACATGGACTGACAGGCTGCTGTGGCCGTGCTGCACGGTAAGGGGCATTTTTTTGTGGACAAAAGCTGTTTTTCAGACTATATTTAATAATAACTAAAGATTAGGCGGAAGCCGCGAGACAATTTTCGGAGGTCTTACCAGTTGGGGTAGAAAAAACAATGTTAGAGCAACACCCCTCCCTGTAAGCCGGTTTCCACTGCGCCCTTGAAGTGAAAGGACCTTGCTATGCCCCGTGTGATAACATTCGAGAAAAAACAGCGTTTATCTGGTTTGGCCCTGCTGGTGAGTTTGGCCGCCGTTCTCGTAACGACAGCCCCGGCCTTCGGCCAACTGACCAGCGAGGACATTGTGGCTTTGCAAAAACAGGCCCAAGAGGAAGGATGGACTTTTACTGTCGGCGAAAACTCAGCCACCAAGTATTCGCTTGAAGAATTGTGCGGCCTAAAAGAGCCCGAAAACTGGCAGGCAACGGCGCGCTTTGATCCCATGACGCCCAGAATCGATCTTCCGGAGGCCTTCGATTGGCGGGATGAGCATGATCTTCCGCCGGTGAAGAATCAAGGCGGCTGTGGAAGCTGCTGGGCGTTCGGGACAGTGGGGCCTCTTGAATGTAATATCAAGATCCTGGACGGCGTGACGGAGGATCTCTCGGAACAATGGCTGGTGAGCTGCAATAGTAGCGGATGGAGCTGCAGCGGCGGCTGGTTTGCCCATGACTATCATCAATGGAAGACTGACCCCTGCGGTAGCTCCGGGGCAGTCTTGGAAGCCGATTTCCATTATGTGGCCTGGAACGCCCCATGCGGTTGTCCCTATCCACATCCGTATCACTTAGAATCCTGGGCGTACATCGGTACCTCCTACGGCGTTCCGGCCGTCAGTCAGATAAAACAGGCCATTATGGAATACGGTCCCGTTTCGGTGGCCGTTTACGTCAACGGCGCTTTCCAGGGTTATAACAGCGGTGTGTTTAATGGCTGTAGTGACGGTACCGTCAATCATGCCGTTGTGCTGGTCGGCTGGGATGATAACCAAGGGCCAAACGGCGTCTGGTTTATGCGCAACTCATGGGGTAGCGGCTGGGGTGAAGGCGGCTACATGCGCCTTCCGTACGGCTGCTCCAATATCGGTTATGCTGCCTGCTACGTCAATTATGCGGGCGGCGTGGTGTTTGAGGCCGACACGACTTTCGGCTGGGTGCCGTTTGATGTCAGCTTTACAGCCACCTCGGGATTTCAGGTGGACACCTGGACGTGGGATTTTGGCGACGGCGACTCGGCTTTTGTCCAGTCACCGGTGCACACCTACGAGAAGGCCGGCTTGTTTACGGTGAAGGTGGAAATCAATGCCGGCGGAGAGATTCGCTCAAGGGAGAAGCACAACTATATTAAAGCGCTGGCAGACTCTCTCATTCCGGCTTCAGGCCAGGGAAGCCGCAGCGCCACCGTTGAAGTACCGGTATACGCCCACAACTTCGTACCGATCACAACCATCAAGATTCCGGTTGAGTACTCCGGCGACCTGGATGTCACCCTCGATTCGTTTTCAACCGTCGGTTGCCGAACGGAGTACTTTGAGCAGCAGTCATATCTTCATTTCAATCCTGCCGGTAAACAGGAGACAATCAAGCTTGTGAGCTCATATTCCGGCACGGCGCCTGACCTTCCCGCGGGAGGAGGTGTGATTGCGAATCTGTACTTTACGATTTCCGGCTCGGCGGAAGATGGGGAAACGACATTTGTAGAAGTGGATGGATACAACGATTATTCTCCCAAGTTTGCCGGCCACTTTGCCACCTATACGCCCAGAGTGACCACGGGCACCCTTTCCGTCTGCGCTATGCACGGCGACCTGGATGGTAATCTGAGCATCAATACGTCCGACATAACGTACCTGGTCGACTACCTCTTTTACGGTGGCCCTCCACCCTCGCCGCTTGAGGCAGGCGACGTAGATTGCCAGGGCAGTACTAACGTCATTGATCTGACCTATCTGGTCGAGTATCTATTCTTTAGCGGCCCCCCGCCGTGCGGATGCTGAGGATAGAGTAAACGTTTTTGATGTGGTGTCAGCCGGCTTAAGGCTGTCTCAAGAGATTTACGGCTGCACATCACATGATCGGCTATTATAACGATAAACTTTCTGCCGAGAGGCTCAAGCGTTGCTACGAAATCGCTCCGCCGCGGGTTCGTCAATACTTAGAGGCGGAGGCGAACCATGTCCTGGATAAAATCTGCTCCGGCGACATGGTCCTTGAGCTTGGTTGTGGTTACGGCAGAATACTTCTTCAGCTCGCACAGAAAGCCGGAGGGGTGATCGGCATTGACAACTCTATCGCCAGCTTGCTCCTCGCACAAGAAATGTTCGGCGGTATATCAAACTGTCACCTGCTGTGTATGGATGCGGTTCAACTTGCTTTCCGTGACCGAATTTTCGACTGTGTCGTCTGCATCCAGAACGGAATCTCGGTATTCCGTGTGAATCAGCAGGACTTGGTCAGGGAAAGCCTCCGCGTGACCAAACCTGGTGGAACGGTGCTCTTTTCGAGCTATTCCGACAAGTTCTGGGAGGATAGACTCCACTGGTTTCAACTGCAGTCGGAGGCCGGGCTATTGGGGAAGATCGATCACGAAAAGACCGGTGATGGTGTGATTGTATGCAAGGACGGCTTCACGGCAACAACCATACGGCCGCACCAGTTCCAATCATTGACCGCGGAATTGGATGTTGATACTCTGATCGTGGAAGTAGATGAATCCAGCCTGTTTTGTGAAATTACCCGCTATAAAACCGAGGCTTGTCGTGGTACATAGAGCTGAAACGGCGTTTCGGGACGACTTTCATCTTTTTTCTGAATGTTCATTGAAGTACCACGCCGACTCCTTCAGGGCGGGGGAGGGTTCTGCGTGAGGAAAGCTGATTACGCAAGAATTGCATCGTTCTACGACAAAGCACGTAAACTATCGACGCAGAACATTGATCTATGGCTGGGACTTGTCTTAAAGTTTTCAAAAGCGAAGGAAGGAGCAAAGGCGCTTGACTTGGGCTGTGGGACGGGGCGGTTTGCACTTCTGATGGCGAGTCGACTACGGTTTTGCGTGACCGGGGTGGATTATTCCCAGGAGATGCTGTTGAAAGCGCGTAAAAAAGACGTTGAAAGGCTGGTGCTATGGGACTGCCGGGATGCCGAAAGCTTGACGTATCCCGATTGTTCATTTGATATAGTCTTTATATCGCATCTGTTACATCATGCCAATTCACCAGAAAAAGTCATTAGCGAATGCAAACGTATTCTGAATGTTTGCGGAGCCATGCTCATTCGATACGGAGCCATAGAGCAGATTCGAGATGACGTTGAGCACACATTCTTTCCGGAGGCGCTCGGTATCGATGAAGCGAGAACCCCCACTGTGCCGGCAGTTGAGGAATGGCTGAGTGATGCCGGCTTTAAGGACATAACGTCGGAAGAGGTCGTGCAACAGACCTACGGGACCGGTACAGAACATCTCCATGCCGCCAAAACCAGGAGCACTTCCGTTCTAAGCATGATATCACAAGAGTCGTTTGACAAAGGAATTCACGATCTGGCAAAGCATGTCAAAAATCACCCTCATGATCCCTGGTTACTCTTTGATCGATTGACCCTGACGGTTGGATATAAGTAATATTGTTTTCTAATTGTGGCACAACAAATCGTAGGGCAGGAGTCCCTGACTCCTGCCAATTACGGCAGGTTTCGGAGAGACCTGCCCTACAAACCGGAAGTGAGTTACCTGGCTGAAAAAGCCTCGACCAGGTTTAACCCGTTCTTTACAACCTCGTAGCCACTGTAGGTCGTTTCTTCCGCCAGGCTACCGTCGGCAAGATAGAACTCAATAGCAATATCATACGTCCCCGGTTCAATTTCAAAATCGCCGACATAGATCATACCGGGTAAGAACTGGCTGGAACGAAGGTCTGCATTCTCGATCAGGTCGGTACCGACGTCAACCGCTGCCTTCTTTAGCCAGCCGCCCAACCCGCCGGTGTCCATTTTCTTCTTCAGCTTGTGCGCCGCCAGGCCCTTCGCAATCGCGCGCGCCACGGTGCGGAGGTAGATCAGCGACTTCTTCGCGGCAAAGGTCTCCTCGGCCACCTTGCCGACATCCTCAAGAAGCTGCAGCTCTCCAATCAGCTTACCATTTGCCAGCACCCGTATCACACTCACCAATGAGGGACGAGGCATGATTTTGGGGATAGCAAACTTGAAATAGTAGTCGGCCTTTACCTTGACGGGGAGGTGGCCGTATTCAGACCCTTTGTTTTGCGGGTCGTCATAGAGCACCTGCACCAACTCCAGGTCTTTATCGGTTCTGATTCGCAGGTTCAGCACCTCCTTCACCGGCGCCAGTCCAATCAGGCCGATTACACTGAGGATTGCCCGGTCTTCTGAATAGTATTTCACCTCGGGCATAGTAAAGTTGTATATGTGCGGCTGAGAGCGAAAAGCTTGTACCAGGAAGTCGTGGTCTATCCGGGCGTCGTCCATCTTGCCGTCGGCAGCGTATATATGCATGCTCAGGTAGCGGCCAAAGGCATCGTTGTGGAACCGGACTTTATCAACCTCGTAGTCAATCTCCACCCGGTCGGTGTCATCGGGAGAACCCTGCTGGAATTGGGCGGCTGCGTCGGCATACTTCTGCTCAAGAAGCTCTAACTTGAGATTGGCGCGCCGGATTTCGACAAAGGCCTCGTCGAATTCACCCCGGGCAATATAGTTGAGCGCCTTGATCAGGTTGGCGTAGAGAACTTCGTAGTC
>Ga0209986_10003374_pt1 | contig 14028 bp, 13 predicted proteins | sample BlataG_FD_183168 | JGI IMG/M metagenome (GOLD analysis project Ga0209986, IMG submission 183168) | Deep subsurface microbial communities from Black Sea to uncover new lineages of life (NeLLi) - Black_00105 metaG (SPAdes) (version 2) | ecosystem: Environmental > Aquatic > Marine > Oceanic >...
GGCAGGGTCTTTGCAGTGGATATTCACGAGCTGGCTATCGAAGCGGTTAAGAAAAAGATTGACCAATATGGATTAAAAAACGTTGTGCCGGTACTGGTAAAAGGATACGACAGCACGCTGCCTGACCAGATAGCAGACGTAGTATGTGCTATTGATATGTTTCACATTATCAAGAGCCACACAGAATTCCTGGCAGAGCTTAAAAGAATAACGAAAAATGAAGGCGTACTGGTAATTGACGATGGCCATCAACGACGGCGTGTTACCAGGAGCAGTATCCTCGAATCGGGTCATTGGGATATCTTCGAGGAAACCCGCGACCACTTAAAGTGCAGACCCAGGTTTGGCTAAATCAATGAGCTTTCCTTGCCAAATGTACCAGCGATACCTTGAGCCGGGATTTACCCCATTTGACCCGCTGGAGCTTGCCAAGCAGACAGAGGAGATTGTCTGTCGCGCCGATAGCCGAAAGTATACCAAGTTTTACTGTACGCGCGTGTACGGTGGAATAGCGACCGGCTATACTTGTGGCTGTTGCTTACGCTGTATTTTTTGCTGGGTGAATTGGAGCCGCGATTTTCCAGAAAAATATGGTGTCTTTCGTTCTCCGGGCGAGGCGTTCCACCAGCTTAGCCGCGTTGCGCGAAAGGCACGAGTTTCCCAACTACGCGTCTCCGGGGCCGAGCCAACCCTGGGTAAATCCCATCTTCTGGGTCTCCTGAAAAGAGTGGAGAACTCGCCATTTAGTTTGTTCATTCTCGAGACCAACGGCATACTCATTGGCGCCGATACCGACTACGCGCAGCAAATCGCTCGCTTCAAAAAAGTCCATACACGTCTCTCACTCAAGGCCGGAACACCTGAAGCCTTCACGAGAAAGACCGGGGCAAAACCGGAAACCTTTGAGCTGCCTTTTCAGGGCATTGTGAACCTATTGGAAGCAGGAGCAAGTTTTCACGTTGCCGCTATGAGCGCAGACCCCAGAATCGTTGACAAATATGAGCGTCAAAGCCTCATCGACCGGCTTGCGTCGATAGACCCGGCTCTGGTTAGGAATCTTGAAGAGGAAGTGGTTGACCCGTATCATACTGCGCTTGAAAGGCTGCAGCACGCCGGTGTCAGGCTAACGTGGGATGCCGGTTGATGCCCTTATTTCAGCCTGTTTTGGGTTTTGAGTGGCAAAATCCAAAATTAAAATGTAAAATGCAAAATTACAGTGCAAAATTCAAAAAGGTTTGGCGAGTGTAATGCTAAGCAGTCGAGTTTCAACTTTTATCTTTGTTCTTCCTATCTTTCTGGTGTCTCTAACTGTCCACGAATATGCGCACGGCTGGATGGCCTACAGATATGGTGACGATACAGCCAAGCGAATGGGCCGGCTGACCCTCAATCCTTTAGCGCATATCAGTCTCATAGGCACTATTATCTTACCGCTTATCGCACGTTTCGGCTGGGCCAAGCCGGTGCCTGTCAACTTTTCCATTCTCAGCAAGGGACAAATCTTTAAGGTCGCCGCTGCCGGTCCCGCTGCCAACATATTGTTGGCGCTGATTTTGACCGGCCTTTTCCACCTGCTAAGTCCGGCGCCAACGTCGCTATTGGGCTCTTTTGTATTGCTCGCTATATTTTTCAATCTTCTGTTAGCTGTTCTCAACCTGCTGCCCATCCCGCCGCTGGATGGTTCGAAAATGGTCGCCGCCCGCCTCAAATCCCCGGAGGCCATCAGGGCCTATAACAGATTTGCACAGTACGGCATATTTATTCTTATCGGCTTTTTGGTCCTTGGCGGCTTTGAGCTATTACTTCCCCTTGTCGGCCTGCTATACGCTCTACTCGGCCTGCCCTTGCCTTCGCTGTGAGTTGTACCGCCACCGCACCAACGCCCTCCCTGTCATCCTGAGCGCAGCCCACCCTTTCATGTCATCCTGAGCGGAGTCCACCCTTTCATGTCATCCTGAGCGGAGTCCGCCGCAGGCGGACGCAGCCGAAGGATCTGGCCCTCGAACATAATTCAACCCTCGCAACTTCCTCCCCCGTCATTCCTGCGCAGGCAGGAATCCATATTTAGCGGGGTTGTTGGTTCCCACGTGCCACGTAGGATTTCAGGGCAAATATTGCCAGGCCGTCCCGATTTACCGATTGTTTTTGGTCATGTTTTAAGTTCTTTCTTCACTTTGTATAGTCCGACAACGCCCTGAAACAATAAGAAAAATATTACAATTTGGAGAGACCACCCTAACAAACCAACTGCCGAGAAACCGAATCTTGTAAGGAAAACATTTACGCATATTGCCAATCCACAGTACAAAAGAAAAAATGCTAATCCCTTTATGAATTTGGTTGTGCTTAAAGCGGAAGCGAAACCATACAGTAATATAAGGGCTGGTAGGCATCCAGCAGTAAAACCGAGATTAAAGCCAAAGCTAAAACGGTGTAAAAAGTTGGGTTGCGGAAACAGCGGAAAGTCAGATAATAGGCCAGCAATCCATACCACGACAATTGCAACACAGGGAATTAAAAACAGAACAAGTGTGGTTATTCTGGCAATTTTAATTTGCGTTTCACTTTTCATAATTTCTGCCTTTCAAAACTGTCAATAGAGCACCGCACCATTTTAACGATTGGCTGTCGTAATTCAACTGAAAATGATTATTCGTGGTGTTTCCGCGCAATCCGTGAAATCCATGGCTAAAAGTCAATCAAATCCGCAGGCGAAATTAGCGGTTAGGGTATAGCGGATAGGGTATAGGGTGGATTCCTGCCTCCTTCGACTTCGCTCAGGACAAGTTTCGCAGGAATGACAACGAGCATCGAGCATCCAGCATCCAGTATCGAGCATCCAGTATCGAGTATCCGGCATCCAGCATCGGGCATCCAGCATCGGGCATCGAGTAAATTTCAATCATTTGCGCAGGTAGTCAGGATCAAAAATCGGGATTTTTGAAATTTTTTTAACTCCTTCAATATAAACGAGTTACGAGCGGCGAGAGACGAGAGACGGCTTATATTTTCGCATCAAAAGCGCAAGTTGAGCCAATTATAGAAGAGACAGTTGGCAGGGACCAGGGGCCAGTTGTCAGGGGGCATGGCCCAGTTGTCAGAGGGCAGGACCCCGGTAAGATAGGATGAAATCATCTCACGGGGTAAAGGGGGTAGCGGGTAGCTTAAACCTGAAAGCTTAAAACCCAAATGCAAAAATCAAAATGCAAAAGGCAAAATTACAATTCAAAATGCAAAATCTGACCTTGTACAACTGCACCGAGTTCGCAATGCAAATAAGCAGTTCTTAAATCCCAATAATCAATAGTCAATAATCAATTATCAATCGTCCCCGGAGGGGATTATCGACGTTGTTATTCACATTCCAAACTGGCTAATCTGGCCAATTGTTTTACTCGTCCTTTTGTATCGGCGGCTCCGTTTCGGCTATGCCTTCAGAAGAATCCCGCTAACAAGAGGCAAATACGCGATAGTTGACCCGGACGACTACGAGCGTTTGAGCAGGTACAAATGGCTCGCTCAGCAAGGTCAGCGGACGTTTTATGCAATCCGACGAAGTCGCGTAGAAGAAAGTGGGCGGGGCGATGTGGTATGGATGCACCGAGTTATAATGCAGCCGGCTGAGGGAATGATGGTTGACCATATCAACCATAACGGCCTCGACAATAGAAAGGCGAATCTACGGCCAGCGACGCGGAGCGAGAACATGTGGAACAGGCGTAAGGCAGATAGGAAGAGCCGGTCAAGATATAAGGGTCTTTCACTGCATAACCGAAAGAAACGGTGGAGCGTGAGAATAAAGGTTAACGGCAGGTCGAAATTTCTTGGTTTTTTTGAAGATGAGGTTGAGGCGGCAAGGGCCTATGACAACGCAGCGCGGAAATTTCACGGGGAATTTGCAGTGTTGAATTTTCCGCAGAAACAGGGGCGTTCTATCTACTGTAAACCAGCAGATACACAATAAACCCGGCGTAGCCGGACAAAAGCACTATCGCTGAGAATCGGGTGATAACGCGCCTGCCGATGATTGCCAAAGCTGCAAAACCACCGCTTACGGCAATCATAATCCAATAGTCGACTCCTGCCAGCCGTTGTACTATTTCAAACGGCCTAATTACCCCCGCCGTGCCGACAACGAGCAGGGTGTTGAAGACGTTGGAGCCAACTAAATTGCCAATCGAAATATCGTGCTGGCCCTTGATGGCCGCAGCTACACAGGTTGCAAGCTCGGGAAGAGATGTTCCGATGGCGATAATGGTCAGGCCGATGACGGCCTTGCTCAAACCGATTCGGTCGCCTATAAAGACCGCTCCTCGAACGGTGATATCCGCGCCTAATGCCAAGCCAGCTAATCCGATAACAACGAACAGCACACTCCTTCTCGCGTCGCGCGTTTTAGAGGTTTCCTCGTTTTCTTGTGTGCCTGTGCGCTGGTGCTCTTCTTTTCGTGCCATAAACACCGTCAGCAAAATCAAGACCGCAAACACTGCCAGGAGCAAAACACCTTCTGCCCGTGATAAATCTAAATTGTGCAAAATAGGCCATAACAGCAGGCCAACCAGTAGCATCACGGGTATCTGATACCGCAGGGTTTGCTTCTTGATGCTGAGCGGGCGAATAAGGGCGGCCAAACCGCCGACAAGGGCCAGATTGGCGATGTTTGAGCCGTAAACGTTGCCGATAGCCACATCGCCCTGGCCGCGGAGCGCTGCTGCGATACTTGCTGCGACCTCGGGGGCTGATGTCCCCATAGCAACCACCGTTAGCCCGATGACAAGTGGACTGACGCCAAGGTATTCAGCCAGTTTGACGGCTCCTGATACGAGCAGGTCGGCACACTTCCACAGTATCAACAATCCCCCAACCAAAAGTATAACAGCCCAGATTATGCTCATACACAATAGGATAACTCAAAGTCCAGAAGGATTCAAACAATTTGGTCCAGCTCGGACGAGCTTACACGTGCGCCTCTGATTGACGAAGAGTGGTTCCAAACGGCAATGCGGCCTGGACTAATTGCAGGTCTTTGAAATTGATGGCGAGAAGTTCTGGTTTACCCCGTTAGAAAGAAAGTAAAAGATACATAGCGAGGGCAGGACTTAACGTCCCCCATCGGCTTTCTAACGGGGTTCATTGATGATGTAACGCACGTAATTGCTCTGCTGCCGGGCGATTATTGAAAAGCTTAGCTAAGAAAAAAGGGCTGCAAACACTAAGCTTACAGCCCCTTGATTCAAATTCGATTATTTGTCCTTGGTGTGAACAACAATGTTTCCACCTTGCAACACACCGCCAGCACGATCAGTGGGGTCCCCTTCCTCACTAACGCCAGGAGCCCAGATCTTGATGTTGAAGGTGTCATTTATACCCGGCTCGCCTTCGTCAATACCTTTGACAAAGAACCAGTATCCGGGCTCATGGTTAACCAATGCCCAACCCTTGAATTGGACAATTTTTCTACCGGTGATTACAAGCTGCTCGATGGAGTAGCTTTTCAGATCGATATAACCGTCCGAATAGCGGAACTCGAGATGGCCTGTTGGGTTATCTTGTTTATACTTGGCGTTGAAGCCGAAGTTTGCTCTCACATTAGGATGCGTGTTCAGCCCGTCATATTCGGGCACGATCCAGCCGCCACCGGTAGCAAAACCACCTTCCGGATTGTAAACCACCAGTATTGCTGATGCGATAACCTCCGAACAGTCCAAAGTCATATCAATTTTGTAGATGGCAGGTTCCAGATCCAGGACGACTTGGGCGAGACCATCCTGCGAATTAGTGTCGGGGACGATAGTCCCAACACCTTCGGCTGTTAACATGAAGGTAAGCCTTGCGTTATCAATGTCGAGTACGTTGCCGCCAGTATCCCTGAGCGTAGCGATCAGATTTGCAGTTATCATAGGATTACCAGCTGTGGACAGTAGCGTGTCGCCATCGTACGTCACGGCTGCCACGGGGTCCTGAACAGTAATTACAACCTCATCGGGGTTCGAATCCAACTCCCCATCGTTAACCACTAACGTGATTACATAGTCCCCAGGACAGCCATCTGACAAGGTGACGGTCGGCGTTGGTCCATTTGCAGGGCTCTCGTCAAAAGGTCCGGTCCAAGTGTAGATTAACGGATCTCCGTCCGGATCACTGGAGTTTGTGCCATCCAGGGTCACCTTCGTTCGCTGGGTGCTATTGTATGCGCACATGAAAGACTGATCGGGTCCAGCATCAGCCACAGGAGGCATGTTAGCCGGTAGTTCTCGAAATACCCATATACCGACAGATGCGGAGTCTGTCTGGCCTTCACTGTCTGTCGCTATTACGGTAACCGTGTGGTGGCCTTCAGTGAGTTCCCCGGTTGCCAAGTCTAGAATCCTACCACTGCCTAGGGTGCCGTCAACATTCGAAGTCCATAGCAAGTTCTCTGCGAGTAGACGCCCATCTTCTCGATCTCGTGCATCTGCTTCAAAGAATACAAGCTGGCCACCAGTGAAAAGGGCGTTCTCCTCAGGCTTAATGATTGTGACATCAGGCACGTTGTCAGCTACTGAAAATACGCCATCCGATTCGTCGGCCGCAGTATTAAAAGCGTCACTTGCCACTATTCTTATGAGCCCATTATCGGTCCCTTCCAAGAGGCCTCTGTCGACCTGATAGTCCGTACTAGGCCAGTCGACAGTGAGCGTCTGCCAACTGTTGCCTGCGTCGGAACTATATAGGACTATGAACGTAAGGTCATCCCCGTCAGGGTCGCTCCCGGTCCACTCCAGTGTGACCTTTTCTCCACCAAGATTCTCACCGCCGTTTGGATAGAGTACCTGTACGGTTGGTGGATTACTACTTGCAGGCTGTGAGCTCAACAATACTCCATTATGATAGACAGTTGCCTGCGTGATAGTTGGATCAGCCAGAACAGGGATGATGAACGATCCTACGGCGGGGTCTTCCAGCCAGGAACTTGCCACGTATTCATTAGGCCTGAACGAAACGGTTGTGACTATATTCCCACCGCTGTCACTTAACTCAAGAACGTAGTCGCCTAAGGGCATCGTTGGCAAAAACGTCGGCGCGAAGACAACCGTAAAAGGCAAAAACTCGACTGTGTCGTGCTGAAAATCAACTTTCCCGCGCACCAAAAGATAATTCTGTGCCTCGTAACTCTCTAATGCACTTTGCCTCGTGGTTTCTTCACTCCACCTGTTATTGATAGCAATTCGGAGGCCATCATAAGTGAAATCAGAAATCCAAAGCGGTTGGCAATAGCTCATTAGTTCAAAGTTCTCACATGGGTCGACAACCTGCACTGTATGTGTGTCAAGTCCCCAAATAAGACGTTCTTGTCCCTCGTCCATAGGCCCAATGGTCGCGCGATCAAATCCATGGATCTGATGAATATATGGGAACTCAGGTGCTGACATAGAAGCGATTGAACCGCAAGGACCTCGTTTAAAGGTTTCACCTCTTATGGTTACTGTGCCAAAGTGGGCCTCGTTTGCAGCGTGGTGCCGCCCAAGACAATGGCCTATTTCGTGAGCGTGCACATTGCGCTCGGCCCCCATGTCGCCCGAGGCTACCGTGCCGGGAATGCCCTTGGCGAGCCCTCCCAAGTGGGGAGCATCTACAATCACCCCGTAATAGATACGATCGCAGTCGCCATACAATGCGCAATTGAGGAGTCTCCCCAACTCAAGCCGCAGATTTGTCCAAGACAAGTCTGGTTCTCCTGGATTAGGCAATAAGAAGGAACCCACTGTCCAATCTAGGTTGTCAATGGGGTAGATAGCTCTTAATCGCTGAGCTGACTCACTAAGTTGTTCAGTGGTAGGCGCGTGCGTGGTCAATTGCCCGTCGATCCATGGCACGCCGACGAACATGACTTTTGGCTCGTCAACTGGAGTGAACGTGACCTCAACAGTACCATCATACGGTGAACCACCTGGTTCCGCTGGTTCTTTGTACTCAAGCCCGCAATCAACCGCCTCAACACGGAGTTCTACGGTACCTTGGAGCCATGACTGAGGGAGCCTAAAATTAACACTGTCGTCCCAATTACCACGTCGGCCATCCACATCTGGTCCAGCCGATATGACCCCGCCGAGGTTCAATGCTGTTAGGGGGGACCGTGGGAGCTCAACACCTCCCCGGTAGCCACGGAGCCGAACCGAAACTTCAAGCGGCTCTTGTCCTTTGGTTTGTATATGCGCTCGGACGTAGGTGGTTTTGCCTTCGACTAGAGACACGCTGTTCTCCCAATTTTGGATGCACTGGTTAATCTCCATTCCTATCAGTTCGAGTTCTGGCTCTACAAGCGCGGAGTGGAGGCATTGAACACCAGTGCCCATCGGGCCGGAGAGAAGAGTGGGCGCACCACTTCCTGTGTACGCATAAACATACCCCGTCCCAGGCGTTGAGCTGCCATAGTATGCGCCAGCTTCTCCACCAATACCAAGATAAAGCACAGAGTCGCCATCAGCGAGCATAGAGATGATGCCGTCCGGACCTGTCCACACGTGGCTCCAGTTATGTGAGGTGTCTAGCCGCGCGAGCACACCATTATCGTACGATAGATAAAGGTACCCTTGGAACGGCTCCAGTTCCCACATATTCCCATCATAATAGCCAAGAACGTTGTACCAGCTAACTCCATTTGTGGAACGGTGAAGGCGACCTATGTACGCGGCACCGTAGAGCCCATTGTTGAACTCGGCAAAGTCGTAAATGCAACTCCCACCGAGATGGGCATCATAAAAGAAGCTGGTCCCGTCGAAGCGGCCGAATTTGTCATACCCGATGTCGCCAAGCTGGAGATAGCCGTAGCTCGACGGATACAGGGACCTGATTCCACTCCAACCCCCAACATTGCCCACCCATACAAAAGTGTTGTGGGGAGCGGAGGCCGCATCGTAGCGATATAGCTTACCGCCGTTCCAAGCAGTGCCGGCATAGAGATCACCATTCCATTCCTCGAGATCACAAACTTGGTCATCGAGATTATCTCCCATAAGCGTCCAGCTTGTGCCGCCCTCATAACGCCAGACTTTACCAATACCGGAGAGAGGGCTCGAGGTGGACATTGTCGCGGCGTAAAGATACCCGTCGAACTCGATAAGGTCCAGAACAGCGTAGCCCAATGAACCAGAAATCGCCGTCCATGTAGTGCCGTCATAAGCATACACCACGCCAGGGTTACTCGTCCCAGCGTAGAGAAGACCGTTTTCGACTGCCCTTACCGTAGATGCTGGAAGTAGAAGTCCAACTATGCCGACAACAATGCCCAATAGTAGTAGTTTTTTGATGATCATAACTTGTCCTCCTTATGAAAAAGCGTTCTGTTCCAACCGAATACACAGACAATTAGTATGGCCGAGCAATTATTTGGGACACTCGATAAATCGCACTCCACCTACGCCAATAACTATGTCAATGAAATGTTTGTCACCTTCCTTGACTTTGAGCCGGAAACAACCTTCAACATTCAGGGGGAACTTTTCCGCTCGAGCTTTACTGCGCTTTGCCAAACACATAAGGTAGCCTCCCGAAGCCAGCTCGAGCTTGTAAGCACCTTTTTCACCTACAACTGAACTATTTTGAACATAAGTGTAAAACACTTGCTTCGACATGCGGAATCTGGTCAGGCGTAAGACACCATTGCCAGCGTTAACGAGTTCAGCTTCTTCCAATAGCGATGAAAAGTCCTTTGCCTTAACGACCAGAACCATACCTTGCCTGAAAGGAATATCTGGAATGGAGGATACATCGCTTTTGACCATAACTCGGCCACAAATGTAAGCGTGTTTGGTACTCTGTTCATGTTCAGTTTGAAGGCTTGACCTTCCCATTGCCTCATTTGCGTCTTTGGTGTCCCGGCCAACTTCGGAAGGGTCGGAATCGCATGACAAGAGATACGAACATAGGAACAAAATGATAGACACACGTACAGGCACAATTAATTTCATTTGACGGTCCCCTCAGCCATATTTGACCTTCCGCAGAAAAAAATGATTCGCTGACAATATAAGCTGGGTCGGAGGGCCTCTAATGGTTAAATTTTCATAGGAACGTACCCAGAAATCTATCGCTACTATTGGCAGATTGCAGAATTTACCATACCCCCGTTTCACCCAATAGTTTCGCTCTTCGCGCATCGACAAGCACTCCTCTTCATGCACTCGGCCGACGGCGCAAAAACAACCGCCGGCTGCAAAGACAATAGGCTATTTTTCGCGGGGGGGGGGGGTAAGCCAACAATCCGCTGATACGAATTGTAAGTGATGCCTCCTCCCGCTCCTACATCCGCGAATGTCAGGCGGGTGCGGATAAGCCTTTCACCGCCAGACTTCGAAGCGGACAGCCAGTATTTAGGTCATAGGAAATCCTCTGTCAAGTAAATTCCGTTAATTTTTTTGAATTTCTTGTTTTTTTGTTTTTTGCAGTTTTTGCCAAACAGATGCAGGTAAATTAGTTGAAAAACGCTTTTTTTGAGCAATCAACCGCGATTATACAAACCGCCGTACTCATACCCTCGCCGCGAGGATAAGACCAACCACGCTGATGCGCTTATTTATTACGCAATAATATCCGAGCTGCTTGAGCAAGGCAAGCCCTTTGGCTATGACTTGGTCTCCAAATCACTCTCTACGGCAGTAACGTTTCGTGAACCAATTGTTTATTGCCAAGTGATTATTAACTATTGAAGGACAATTTGGAAAGCGAAGTGATGCCTATGATTGTGTAAAAGTTTTGTTAGAGAAACCATTTTTGGACAGCCCCCGACAACGGCATTCCGGGACAAGCCTCTATTCACAGTGCAGGAGGCACTTTTTTTGCGCACATTTTTGAATTTTGGGTTGTAATTTTGCTATTTGCTTTTTGATATTTGAATTTCTCTGCGAGCTCAGCGCCCTCTGCGGTAGAAACTATCCGCTGTCCGCTAAATCTTCCCTACAACCAGACAGGCATTATGTCCGCCAAAACCGAAAGAGTTGCTCATCGCGATATTGACCTTTGCCTGACGAGCTTCCAACGGGACATAGTCCATTTTAAGGTCGCAGCGCTCATCCTGGTTGTGGAGGTTGGCGGTGGGGGGGATGGCCGATTTATTAATGGCCTTGACGCAGATTATAAGCTCAACGGCGCCGCTTGCACCGATTAGATGGCCGAGACTGCCCTTGGTCGAGCTGATGGGTAAGCTGTACGCATATTCGCCGAAAACGGTCTTGATGGCTGCACTTTCAGAAATGTCGTTTAGCTCCGTGCCTGTGCCGTGGGCGTTTATGTAGTCGACTTTTTCTTTTTCTACGCCAGCGTCAATCAGGGCAAGTTCCATTGTCTTGGCGGCACCTGCGCCGTCGGGCAGGGGGGCGGTGATGTGGTAGCCGTCGTCGGTCGCACCATAGCCGAGAAGCTCGGCGTATATATTTGCACCACGTTTTTTAGCGTGCTCATATTCTTCCAGAATTAAGATGCCGGCCCCCTCGCTGAGTACAAATCCGTCTCTATCCTTGTCAAATGGTCTCGAAGCCGCTACAGGGTCATCATTTCGAGTGCTCAGGGACCTTGCGACGCAGAACGAAGCTAATCCTATGGGTGTAAGAGCAGCTTCGGTGCCTCCTGTTATCACAATGTCACTTCGTCCGGTGACAATGCTGCAAAAGGCTTCGCCGATAGCATGACTGCCGGAGGCGCAGGCGCTGGAGACACAGATATTGGGGCCTTGGAGGCCGTACTGAATTGCGATATTGCCGCCCGCAGCATTAGCCATAAGCCTTGGGATGCAGAAAGGCGAAACCTTCATCGGGCCTTTCTTCAGAAGCCTTATGTGCTGCTCTTCAATTTCTTTGATACCGCCTATGCCTGTTCCTACAATGACACCGACACGAAAAACGTCTTCTTTCGAGAAATCGAGGCCGCTGTCGTTCACGGCCTGCATCGCGGTGGCAACAGCAAACTGAGTGAATCGGTCCATTCGCTTGCTATCGCGCTGGCCGATGTATTTGGTTACGTCAAAATTTCTTATCTCGCCGCCGAACTTTACCGAATATGCACCGGTGTCGAAGGATTGTATGGTGGAGACGCCGCTTTTTGCCTCGCATAGCGCAGCGAAAAGGGCATCAGCGGACTCAGCCAGAGCGGTAATGCAACCTAAGCCTGTAATAACAGCTCGCCGTCTACTCATACTTATTCGCTTTTGCTACCCCTGGCTTTTGGAATGCATTGCCTTGGCAACATAATCTACTGCAGCACCGACTGTCTGGATTTTCTCGGCTTCTTCGTCCGGGATACTCATATCAAATTCGTCTTCGAACTCCATAACAAGCTCGACGGTATCCAATGAGTCGGCATTCAAGTCGTTGATGAAAGAAGTTTCGCGCGTTATTTCAGACCTGTCTACGCCCATTTGCTCGCTGATTATTTCGATCACCTTCTCTTCAATTGCCAGAACATCCGCATCATCAGCACTCACTTGCTTTTCCTCCAAATAGGAACATATTTCATAGCATTAGGATTAGTTACCAATAACAACGACTAATCAAACCTATTCGGTACATTACTTATTTGTGGCAGGTATAGTAACTGGTAAACCGGCTGTCAACAAATATTTTTTTATTTTTTTTGGCCGGCCAACAGGCGAGATTTGCTGAATTAGGGTGAGGAGAATTGATAATTGATTATTGATAATTGATTATTGAGCGGTGATTTGCGCTTATTGGGGGGATGGAAGAATATAGCCACAGGGGGAAAAGAAGGGCATAGGAGCATCAGGGTAGCAGAATATCGGGTAGGAGGGCATCCGGTAGCAGGGCATCAAGGTATAAGGGCATAACAAGGGAAACGGATATCGGGGGATCAGATCGTCAGGAAGCAGGATATCAGCAATAAGTGTATCAGGTTCTAAAAGACATTCGGGAATCAGTGATTGGTTGTCGGCGGTTACTTTCGCTTTGGGCCAAAGTTTAGAGAGGGGAATTGGCCGTGGCGTATTCGTGAGGCGTGAAGCGGAAAAAATAGCGTATAGGGGGTAGCGGGAGGAGAATTGATGATTGATTATTGGTGAACGAAAAATTAGACGCGGATTGCGCGGATCCTTCGACTGCGCTCCCCGCACCAAATGACGGCAGGAGCCTATTTGGGACGGGACAGGCAGGTTAAGTTTGACAAGAATTTCTAACGGGGTAAAATGGATTGGTAAATTTGAATGCAGGTTTGGGTTATTATTAACCACGGATTACGCAGATTTTTAAGAATAGAATTTGAAAGAAATTGGGGTTTTGAGTGAGATTTTGTGTTGAATTGGGACAGGCAATCGTTAAAATGGTGCGGTGGGAGCAAGCTTCGGTAAGGACAAAAATGTTCAGGTGGAATTGGAAAAGTGAGGTTCTGGTTTGGTGCTTGGTTTTTGGTCTTCCCGTTGTAGGCCTCGTCTGCTCCGTAATTGCCGTTGCAATTTGGCAAGAGTGGTGGGGGATACCCGCTGGACTCCTGCTGCTCGTGTTCCTGATATATGTTCTGAGCAGAAGAGCGCAAAGGCAAAGGAAAGAAAAACAGAATAGTTAAACGACAGGCAATCGTTAAGATGGTGCGGTGATTCTCAGATTTTGAAAGGGGTATGATATGGACGTCAAAGAGTTCGTTGCGGAGACGTTAAGGCAAATCGTTGACGGCGTTGTGGATGCACAGCAACAGACAAAGGGGAAAAATGCCGTAGTGGCGCCGTACCACGATTACCACAAAACGGTGAGCTTCGATGTTGCGGTCACGGTTGTTGAGGGCAAGGAAACGAGCGGGAAAGCTGGCATATCTGTGTGGTCTGTAGGAGCAGGTGTTCGTGGGAAGTCTGAATCCTCAAGCAGTACCGTAAGCAGAATCAAATTTGAGATACCTGTTGAGTTACCTCAAGGCAGTGAACCACCTGACATGCCTGTAAGCACGGGGCCTTCCGACCCGATGGCGATGTAATAAGTAAATCCGGACGGCTCGGCGGCGATCGTTAAAATGGTGTTATGAAGTGAACCTTCTTGAAAGGGCCAGTAATGA
>Ga0209986_10003375_pt1 | contig 14028 bp, 12 predicted proteins | sample BlataG_FD_183168 | JGI IMG/M metagenome (GOLD analysis project Ga0209986, IMG submission 183168) | Deep subsurface microbial communities from Black Sea to uncover new lineages of life (NeLLi) - Black_00105 metaG (SPAdes) (version 2) | ecosystem: Environmental > Aquatic > Marine > Oceanic >...
TGGCCTAGGCGGATTCTTCGGTGCTGCCCTCGGAATGCTTTCCACTTTCTTGGCCTCGAGGCTCGGTGGCTGGACCACGATCGTATCGTGGGACGCAACCGGTGCAGGCTTGACTCTGTCTGCTGTGGTTGGGTTGATCTTTGGGATCTATCCGGCTTCGAGAGCGGCGGCGCTAGAGCCCATCGAGGCCCTTAGAACCGAATGAGAGCCTGGTGGTGTCGTTTCTATTCATTCCGTACCCGTTGAGTAATATAAAAATTATATATTTTTTTAAAAACTTCTCCCAGACAATGATTATGTTACAAGAGTGACTGTTTTAGGAGACATAGCGTTTACATCTCGATGATTTGTTAGGATAAATTGTTGATTCAGATACAAAAGCCTGGAAAAGTCTGGTACGCCCGGAGGGATTCGAACTCCCGACCTTCTGATTCGTAGTCAGACGCTCTATCCAGCTGAGCTACGGACGCGCCGACTTAATGCGTTCCTTATTATGTAAGGTTTCGTATTTTTTTAAGGATAAACGGCCTGATGAGGGCATCAAGACATACATTTTTCTATGGGATTGCCACACTCCCTTTGATCGCTCATCCTGCGAGATAAAAGAATAATCGAACGGGGCTCGCCACATTAGATAAGCTAAATCTAGAAGCGCTTGCAATAAAATTTATTTTAAAACATATAGGCAATCTTCAGGAATAGAGTGTGGCCTTGAGCCCCTTTTTCTCCAAATTTGGCTGTTCCCTTCTGGTAGGCTAGTTGAATGGAACCAAATGGAGGTTGAAAGCGATAGACAAACAGTACCTGAATATTCTTTTTATTAATAGAGGAATTAATCTGGTAAAAAATTTTAATAAAAAGGTCATTCGTGAAGTAATTCGTAGCCCGAAGGACATGAATCCATGTGCTTTTTTCCTCTGGATCAGGATCATACGTCAGGCGGACCAAAGAATACTGGAAAGCAAAATCTTGAGTTATTTTGTAATTCAGACTGCCCTTGACTAGGTGAAAATTTATATCAAAATTATGACCAAAGCCGTAAGAAATACGGGCTTGCTGCCATTCTCTTGTGTTATAACCCAGCTCAAATTCGGTTTGATGATTTCGGAAATCTTTTTCATAAAGCTTGTACTCTTGGGTGTGGTCCACGTTAAAAGAAAATTTATTCTGAAAATCAAAGTAGAGCCCTTCATCTATTTGCCAGCTTCGTAAAGTCCCATCCAATCCCCAATAAATACTATAGTTGGAATTGTATTCAATCCGGTCAAGGCCCCATTTTTTTTACCAGAAAATCTTGCGTACCCTTGAATCCAACTCTCTCCTGTTGTCATCCCTGACATAACCTACTTCATTTGCATTATCGCCAAAGTTCATTCCTAATTGAGTGTAGCGGAGATGAATATGAAAAGTGGCTGAGTCATAGCTTGGCCGGAGGAAAAAAGCAATGTTGTCTTTATTGTAGTCACCGTAGCTTAAAGCAAATTAACCAGTAAACTGAAAGGTATCTGTAAAGTACAACGAAGTATCTACACCAGACGTGCCTTTATTTTTTCCTCCAATCAATTTATTGGCAGCCAGAAAACCCACTGTTGAAGACTTCATGACGTCTCTTTTAAGGCAGAACACAGTAAAATTCGCTGAATCCTCACCAAGAACTTCATCTTTTTTCGTTTGAGCACTTAATCCTAAAAACTCATAGACCCCAGATTTTCCATAAAGTTTGACTCCTCCGTAAATATCGGAAATCCTTCTGGAATAAAACAAGCGAATTCGTTGCTGATAAATTTCTGATCCTTCTAAAAAGAAATTTCTCTTCTCAGGGAGACTGAGTTCAAAACGAGTTAGATTAATCTGTTCCTGGTCAGCTTCCACTGTAGCAAAATCGGGATTGATGGTTAAATGACCTGAAATCATTTTACTAAAAGAATAGCTTGCATCAATACCCCCTTCTAATTCTGATTTTTCCCCTTCTTCAACTTTTGAAATACTATGAGGAATGATAATGGTTTTTTTCTCTGATTTTCCAAGATCGAGCCCCTTTAATATCCCATATTGAGAAACTTTCTGGGGAGATTCAAGAGGGCCGACCCAATAACTTTCTTCAAGGATTCGGGGTATGGATCTACCTAAATTGAGACCCCAGATTTTATTTTCTCCAGGCCTATACTTTAAACAACTTAAGTCAATGGCAATCTCTGCACTCCAGCCATAATCAGTTTTTTGAGCTGTAGATTTCCAGATTCCATCCCAGATTATCTCGCTTGTACGACCATTTTCTTTAATCCGACCATCAAGCTGAGTGCCTAACATATTTGTTATGAAAAAATAGCAATTTCTTCTGTCGTGAAAAGTATCAAGAAACACCATAACAGCGTCGTCATCTTTTAACTCTTCATCTCTTTTGGTTATTCGAGCTGCAATTCTCTCAGGCTCAGGGTCATAACAGAGAAATCCAACATAAAGGAAGCTATCATCATAAAGGATTTTCACTACGGTTTTGAGAGAGGCTGGCTTTCCTCTTTCTGGTTCAAACTGAATAAAATTAAAGATTTCCTGAGTCTTTGCCCAAACTTGTTCATTTAAAATGCCATCTACTTTAATGGATTCAGTAATTTTTAGAGCAGTCGCTTCTTTTCTCTGTTCCTGCCCAAAAATTAATATGGAGGAAAAGTAAAGTAGTATAAAAAGTAAGATTATCTTTTTCATCTCTCCTCCTTTCTTTTTATCTTTTCTATTATGAGGAACTCAAATCGATGCCCTCCTTATGTCAATCGCTCAGGTACTTCAAAAGCGTGATGAACCTAATTTTATAAAACCTCGGCTATTGATTTTATAACCAGATTCCTTTCTCTTATGTCAATATCCCGCCTAGAGATATAACTTATTTATCCGATATTTTGTAACTGATTGATATGCCGGCTCTGCTTGACCGATCAAAAGTCGTTTCTAAATTGGGCAAGCTTTCCAAATAATCAACAAATTCTCCAATACCTCCACGGCGCCATCCACGCCTTCCTGATACATTATGGGCGGTAAAACATCCACCCACCTCAAGTTTTGGCAACACGGCTATCAAGTAATTTTTATACCAGTCCTTATCTGCATCACAAAAAACGAAGTCGAAAGGACCTTTAAGTTTCGGAACGAGTTCATGGGCATCAGCAAGCCTTGCGTCGATGTAATTGAAAAGTCCAGCTTCTTTAAAATTCGCTAAAGCCTCTCTATAACGTCTTTCATTTATCTCAATGGTGATAAGCTTACCTCCAGTTTTGCTGAGTGCCCAGGCAATCCATATCGTTGAATGTCCTGTGGATGTTCCGATTTCAAGCGCTTTTTTATAGTTATTCTTAATGATAAGATCATAGAGAACCTTCCCATCAACTTCAGGAACATTCATATCTCTCCATTTATATCTGTGGCTGTCAAGAAAATTTCTGACTTTCTCATCAAGAGTTTGATTTTCCTCTGAATCCAGTGAAAAACCTAATGAAATAAGCAGTAAGCATAGTAAAAGACTTAATGAAGATATTAAGAAATTAATCTTAGATTTACGTTTCATATGTACCTCCTATTTTTTAGGTTATATAGAGCTGTTTATTTAAAAAGCATTATAAGAAAATTAAAATAATGGCAATTTAACCCGAAATGTTGTTCCCTGATTAATTTTGCTTTGAATATCAATTATTGCTCCATGACTATCAGCCACAGATTTCACGATAGAAAGTCCTAATCCAGCTCCTCCGCTTTCTTTGCAGCGAGATTTATCAACTACGTAGAACCTGTCGAATATAAAGGGGAGCGCCTCCTCGGGAATACCGATTCCCGTATCCCGAATACTGAGCAGCGCAAATCTATCGTTTCTCTTCAGATTTATCTCAATTCTACCCTCAGGTGGTGTATATCTAATTGCATTATCGATGATATTCGATATCAGCCTCTCAAGAAGTGCCTTATTCCCTTTAACCTGTGCAGGTATTATTTTTTTTATTTCAAAATTGATGCCTTTATTCCTTGCCGATTGTTCTCGACTTTCAAAAACCTTTAAAAGAATTTCATCCAGCAGTATTCTCTCAGTAAATTTTATTTTATTCGAAGCCTCGATCCGAGACAGGAAAAGCAGATTGTCAATTATCTTTTCCATTTGATATGCTTCTTCCAGAACACTCTTCAATGTTCTTTTATATTCCTCACTTTCTCTATCTTTTCTGAGAAGCACTTCGATCTCACCGCGGATGATTGTTAAAGGAGTTCTCAATTCATGTGAGACGTCACCGGAAAATTGCTTGATTTTTTTAACCGATTTTTCAAGCCTGGCGATCATATTGTTGAATGTATCAACCAAAGCGCCAATTTCATCTTGACGATTTCCGGAATCTATACGGAGAGAAAGGTCATCAGCAGTAATTTCATTTGCTGCCCGGACCACACTCTTAACAGGTATCAGAGCTTTTCTTATGATAAAACTTCCCCCAAGTGAGGCAAAAAAAAGTAACAATAGACCCGCCAGCATCATTATCACCAATAATCGCCCTAATGCGCCAGCCGTGCCCTCCAGAGAAATTCCCACTTGGATAATGTAGCGACCTCTCACTGGAAACAGAATAATCCGCAGAGGATGGGAAGCAAGTCTTTCTTCGGTAAGATTTATGTAAGTTAGATCATTTTTACCTGATTTATCAGCCTTGTAATATACTTCTTTCCTAAGAAGAAAGACATCTGAGTTAATTTTATTTGAGCGAATAATTCTTTCTGGAAAATTTCTTCCTCGGCGAGGAAATTCCACAACCTGAATAAAGGGCTGGTGATTTCTGTACTTTTCTTCAGCTTCCCTGATTGCATCATCCCATGTGATTCCACGAGCTCTCTGATATATGTTACTGACATCAACGGCGATTTCATCCAGAGTCTTATCTAGATCCTCCATTAAACTCTTTTTAAAACCTTCATGCAGAAACAATCCTGCCAACCCGACAACAATTCCTAATATCAGGATATACCAAATAGTCAGCTTAAAGCTGAGCGACTTAAATTTCCTTATTTTCACCAATTTGATACCCGTGTCCACGAATTGTATGTATAAGTTTTACCTTTGAATTTTTATCAATTTTATTTCTTAAATGGTTGATATAAACCCTAACCATATTGCTGGTCCCCTCATAATTCATATCCCAGACATGCTCGAGTATCATCCATTCTGTCAGTATTCTTCCTTTGTTTCTCATTAAGTATTCCAACAGAGCATATTCTTTTCCGCTTAGCATTATCTTTTTGCCAGCCCGAGTAACCTTTCGATGCAGCGGATCCAGCTCGAGATCACCAACTTTCAACACCTTTGTCTAATAATCTTGACTTCTTCTTAAAAGAGCTTGAATCCGGGCCAGAAGCTCCTCAAACGAAAAAGGTTTGGTCATGTAATCGTCAGCTCCCTCAGAAAGCCCTGTGATTTTATCCTCGAGGGCATCTTTTGCCGTTAACATGAGAATCGGTGTCAACACCGAATTTTCCCGCAATTCTTTACAGACCGAAAAGCCGTCTTTCCCTGGGAGCATGACATCAAGAATGATCACATCATAGGAGTTCACCTGGGCTAAGTAGACAGCCTCCACCCCATCCCGGCACAGATCTACGGCGTACTGTTCTTCCTTCAGCCCCTTCTGTAAAAAGGCTCCCACTTTCCTGTCATCTTCGACGATCAGAATTCTCATAGCTGTATTATAAATCACTAACGTCACAAAATGTAAAGGTCCTACCTCCTTCAATACCAATACCCTCCGAAACGGGGGTTGACAACATTGCTGTAAACGGATCCGAACGTATAGCGCAGCCCTATGGAAATGGAGTAGTCATAATGCGTGGCCAGTTCCTTTCTGCGCAATAATACCTCATCCAAAGAGGCTTCTTCCTTGGGGAGGGACAACTGGTCATGAATCCGTTCGTATCTTCCCCATATATCCAGAGAGAGCCCTTTGAAAATCCGAAGGTCAATATTCGTCCAGAGTTCCAACCGGTTTTTGCTGAAATTATGAAAATAATGAGACCCCTCTAGCGACGTAGACACACTCCCCCACGGTTCCCTTACCTCTAAGGTGATGGTCAGCGATTGATTATATAAAGTTTCCGAGGTCTTATCAAAGATGGTCTCTTCCATATAGTTGGCTCTGTTCCATCCGATCTTGTAGAGAAAGCGTAACTGTCGACGGGTAGACTCTAAATAAGGAAAATAGTTATACTCCAATGCCGGAGCAATCATAAATTGAGCATCCAGGTTGCTGTATGTCGACGATTCTGCTTCCACCCAGCCTCCTATGGACCAATGGTTGTTTATACTTTTCACGACCATACCAGAGAAATTCTTATGGTCTGAAGTACTTGTTATCGTCTCATCTTCATAATCATACACCCTTTTATCAAAATCCCCCGATAGACCCAATCGAATTTTTATATCAGGTGTGAGCTTATTGGCCGACACATTCACATCCAGAGAGCGGGAACTCCTACTCGCCTCTCCGCTGATATCCACGTCTGCGCTGATGCTGAACACCCAAAATTTCCAGGGATCCACTACGGCTGTCGGTTTAAGTCGTTCCTTGAAATCCAGAAAAATAAACCCGGCTATGGGCGTCTCCACAAGATAAGGAAAAAGCCCTCTCTCTAAGACCTCCAGTTGCGCCCTCCGGACCTCATCTCGGGTATCGGTGGGACCGGAAGCATGGACCAGAGTATGATCCAAACCGATATATTCTTTCAAACCGATGAACGCAAAAGTGTATTCCCGGCCTCCGCTTCCGGTTTGCTGTTCCGTAATCAGGATGTGCACATCCGCATCCTTTCGGTCCCGCACATAATTGACATAAGTAATATGTTCCCGAAAATAGTCTCTATCACAGTGGTCGCAGTCAATGAAGACCTTAGGGGCCAATTCCCTCAATTCCTCTAGTTTTGTCTGTTGGTTCTGGGAGTAAACCAAGGAAATACAAACGAAACCACAGAAGAACAATATAAAGGCCATCCGCAATTTGTGTCTGATCATTCAGTCTCTCCTTGTACAAAATTGAAAAAACACGCTCGAAGCCCGGAGTCTTCTCGTTCATCATACAAAAATAGAACATCATTATAACCTTCTAAAGATTAAATAAACGTTAAAGAAAGATTAAAAAATCTTAATAATTCAAAAATGTAAGAAAGTGGAATTCAATTAGAATGCTTACATAAATCCCTTGACATTAAATAAAAAATTATATAGAAACTAAATTGATGAGAAGAAACATGAATAAATACCATAATATAAATTCCACTATGATAATGCCTAACCCGAGCAGGGAACGCATTAACTAGCAAACCTCTGTTCGGGATCCTCCCAAATTAAAACCTTTTCCTTTCTTATTCAATTGGAAATTATTGCATTATGATGGAGGTCTGGAAAATGTCAAAGACTATAAAAGATATAAATAAAAAAATAAATACAAAGAATGTGAAAGTCGTAACAGCCGATGAAATGACCCGCATAGTCCGGAAGATTGGACCAGAACAAGCCGCTGAAGAGGTGGATGTAGTCACTACAGGAACATTCGGTGCCATGTGTTCTTCTGGAGTTTGGATTAACTTTGGTCACTCAGAGCCACCAATAAAGATGTCCAAGGTTTGGCTTAATAATGTGGAAGCCTATACAGGTGTTGCGGCTGTCGATGCATATATAGGTGTAACTCAAATCTCTGAATCATTAGGTATGAGCTATGGAGGAGCTCATGTCATAGAAGACCTTGTAAGTAGAAGACCTGTGATTATGAGGGCAAAGGCTTACGGTACAGATTGTTATCCTCGAAAAGAAATAGAAACAGAGATAACAATAAATGGCCTTAATCAGGTCACAATGAGTAATCCAAGGAATGCTTATCAGAGATATGCCGCTGCCACCAATTCTAGTCAGAGGATTCTCTACACTTATATGGGAAAACTCCTCCCAAATTTTGGAAATGTCACTTACTCTGGTGCTGGTGAGCTATCGCCAATAATGAATGACCCGACCTTTGAGTCTATAGGTCTAGGAACGAGGATATTCCTGGGAGGAACTCAGGGTTATATAACAGGGTGCGGCACACAACACGATCCAGAAAACGGGTTTTCTACACTGATGGTCCAGGGTGATCTAAAGAAAATGTCGGTGGAATTTCTAAGGGCTGCTGTTTTTAAGGGTTATGGATGCACCCTTTATGTGGGAATTGGAGTGCCGATTCCAATCCTAAATGCCACAATAGCAAAGGCCACAGGAATAAGCGACAGTGAAATACTCACATCTGTTCTGGATTATGGAATTCCCTCCCGAAATAGACCGGCTCTTAAGAAGGTAAGTTACGAAGAACTCAAATCAGGGCTTATCGAATTAAATGAGCGCCAGGTAAAGACAGCTTCTTTATCCAGCTACATGATGGCAAAAAGGATAGCCGAATTATTGAAAAAATGGATCGATAGCGGATTTTTTTATCTCTCAGAAGCCGTAGAAAAAATTCCTCTGAAAGGAGCAGCCAAACCCATGCTCCAAAAGGAACCGACAGTTGCAGAAACTATTGTTAAGCAGAGAATTGTATTACCTGAAGATCAATACTTTTACAGGGAGGATCAAAGATGTATCCATTGCGGCCTCTGCCTTTCAGTATGTCCTACTGAGGTGTTTGGTCATGATAAGGGCTGGAATATAGTTGTGGATTATGGCAAGTGCAATGAATGCAGCATTTGTGGAGATGTATGCCCCGTGGAAGCGATACACATCCGCATAAAGGAGAAAGAAAAGATATGAATAGGCATAAGTTTAAAATAAAAGAAACCATAGCAACAATCATCTCGGATGAGAAATTCATTCCTGTGGGCGAGCAAGAGATCTTGCGTCAGAGGAATTATCTTGAGGATTATATCCATAAGGACCCTTTTTTCTGCTGTACACTTAAACCTTACGAAGTATCGCATGAGGCCCCTGAGATTGTCAGGCGGATGGCGGAGGCTGCTGCAAAAGTGGGTGTTGGCCCAATGGCTTCTGTAGCCGGGGCAATTGCCGAGTACGCTGTCAGGGCAATGGTGAATGCCGGATCAACCCATGCTATTGTGGATAACGGAGGTGATATTGCCATGTACATTAGCCATCCCGTGATCGTGGGGATATATGCTGGAAACATAAAAATAAAGAATATTGGCATCAGGTTTCAGCCTCAGGAAGATATAATAGGCGTGTGCACATCCTCAGCGACAATAGGGCCATCTTTAAGCTTTGGGAATGCAGATGCTGCCACGGTGATGTCAAAGGATGTTATTTTAGCTGATGCAGCGGCCACTGCCCTTGGCAATTCTATCAATAAAAAGGAAAGGAAGTTAATAGAAAATGCACTGAATACCCTTATGATCGATGGAATAGATGGGATGATAGCCATAAAGGAAGATATCATAGGTATATGTGGGGACCTTCCAGAGATGATTAAGATCAATGTGGATTATGACTTGATAACAAAGGGATAGGAGAAAGGAAAAATGAATAAATTCAAGACATGTGTTATGGGTTGCACAGGGCTTGTAGGCCAACAGTTCATTAAAATGCTTGATGCCAACCCTTATTTCGAAATTGTAGCTTTATCTTCATCAGAGAGATCTGAGGGAAAAAGATATCTTGAAGCCGTGGATTGGATAGTTGGCGGAAATATTCCTGAATGTGCAGTGGACATTGTTGTAAGTAACACTTCGGTCGAGAACCTGATAAAGAAAGGAGTAAAAGTTGTTTTTAGTGCGCTCCCTTCGGCAGTCGCAAAGAATATAGAGAGAGCTCTTGCCAACGAAGGCCTGTATGTGTTCTCCAATGCCAGTGCCCACCGGATGGATTCTGATGTGCCCATCCTCATACCAGAAGTGAATCCAGACCATCTTGCGTTAATCAAGGCCCAGACCTCCCAAGGTAAAGGATTCATTGTCACAAACTCCAATTGTTCAACAACCGGGCTCGTACTGGGATTGAAGCCGCTTTGGAAATTCGGGTTAAAGTCAATAACAGTTACGACATATCAGGCCTTGTCAGGTGCAGGGCGTCGAGGCGTCGCTTCCCTTGATATCCTTGGTAATATCATTCCCTTTATAAGGGAGGAGGAGGAGAAGATAGAAAGAGAAACAAGAAAAATATTTAGCAAGATCCATCAAGAAGGTGTGAAGAATGCGGAATTGGAAATCAATGCGAGTTGTTGCCGTGTTCCGATCCGCAACGGGCATCTTGAGAGCATTGTCATTGAATTGGATGAAGATGTAGATGTAGAGACTATCTCAAGTGCATTAAGTTCATTCAGAGGAATTCCTCAGGAAATGAAGCTCCCGACTTCTCCAGAGGCGCCTGTAATCGTGAGAACCGAAGAGAATAGACCCCAGCCGGTACTAGACAGAGATGCTGGCGCTCCAGAGCGGGCGAAAGGAATGGCTGTCACCATAGGAAGAATAAGAAGAAAAGGGAAGAAAATAAATTTCTTCTTGCTGGTCCACAATACCATTCGCGGAGCAGCAGGGACATGCATTTTAAATGCTGAGCTTGCCGTTATGAAAAACTTCATTAGATAAATCCGGGGATATATAGAAAGGAGAGAGAGGAGGATAGAATTGAAGGTAATGAAATTCGGAGGCGGCTGTTTAAAGGACAGTAAACATTTTCTGATAGTTGCTGAAATAATTAAGGCAGAGAAGGATAGCGCTGTTGTTATTGTCTCTGCAATGTCTGGAGTAACAAACCTGCTTGAAGATGGCATTCAGATGTCAATGGAGTCTGAAAAAAATGTGTCTGAAATCATTAAAACTATCAGAGATAAGCATAAAGATATTGCTGAGGCTTTAATTCGAAATGATGATATTAAACACAGGACTCTAGAAGAGATTGAGGTGAGGCTAAAGAAATTAGAGAAGCTTTTCTATGGTGTCACTTACACCGGGGAGATTACAGAATCAGTTAAAGCAAACATACTGAGTTATGGAGAGCGTCTTTCTGCTATAATGCTTTCAGGAGTTCTGAAAAGTTTGGGTAAAGACGCTATTGCGATGGAAGCCGATCAGATAGGAATAATTACAGATGAATCCTTTGAAAACGCTACTGCCATGCTTCCAGAGGCAAGCAAAAATCTTAGATCTGAAGTCCTCCCTTTGGTCAGGAGGGGAGCGATCCCAGTAATCACGGGCTACTTCGGTTGTACTCTTGAAGGAAAAATAACCACCTTTGGCAGGAACGGTTCTGACTACAGCGCTGCAGTTGTCGCCAATGGAATTGGTAGCAGCTTGCTGGAAATTTGGAAAGATGTTGAAGGCTTTATGAGTGCTGATCCTAAAATCGTAGAATGCCCGCACAGAATTGATAAACTATCTTATTATGAAGCAGCAGAATTATCTTACTTTGGCGCAAAAATAATTCATCCCCGCACTGTAGAACCCCTGGTACATATCCGAGTGCCTATTCATATAAGAAATTTATATGAACCAGAAAGCGAGGGCACAGAGGTACTGCCTGGAGGCTATGAACGAGAGGATGTGATAAAAAGCGTTACATATAATAAGCACATTTCTATACTGAGGATACATGGGCCTGGTGTAGGGTATAAGCCTGGAATAATTGCGGAAATAGGACGGTTACTATCTGACATGGAAATAAATATTTATTCAGTTATCACTTCTCAGACATGCATAAATCTTCTCATAGGTAAAAACGATTCTCGCAAAAGCTATGAATCAATAAAGAAATTAGCTGACGGTGTTATAGAAAAGGTCAATTTAGAGAATAATATAGCGCTCATAGCCGTTGTGGGTGAAGGTCTTTTGAAAAGGAAAGGAGTGATTTCCAGAGTATTTAGTGCTGTTGCTGAGGAGGATATAAATATTGAAATGATATCTTTAGGTGCCTCGGAAGTTGCCTGTTATTTCATAGTGATAGAAGACGATGTCGAAAAGGCAATCAATGCCATACATCGAGAATTTTTCAAAGAAATTAAGTAAATATGGAAAACCATGAAAAAAAATATTAATTTGATTTATATTATTACATTAATGAAAAGGCTTATATTTTTTTTCATCATTCTCTCATCCCTCCTTTTTTCTCAAGAAAAATATGAAATTGAAGTTCATGGAGAAAAAATTCCATTCAGTTTTGATACAAAAAGAGATGTTCTTATTATTGAAAGAGACTTCCTCAGACAATTTCCAGCACTGAATCTGCCGCAGCTAATAAGTTTCGTCGCGAATATAAATTTTGTTTGCAGAGGAATTTTTCAGGCGGATCCCCAGATTATGGGGTTCAATCAGGAACAGGTTGTGGTCATGGTAAACGGCATCCCACTCAATAATTCTCAAACCGGGCATCATAACTTCTCACTCCCTTTTGATGTTGAACAGATCGAAAGGATAGAAGTTTTAAGAGGAGGATTTACTTCGATGAGCGGCTTTTCCGGCACAGGAGGCATAATCAATATCATTACCTCAAATCAAAACGGCTTTAAAATCACCCGCGCGAGCTTTAATACGACTAACTCCTCCTTAAATTTGAGTTTTAAAAACTTCTATATTTCATCAGGGATTGTCTCGACAGATGGCTATATGGAAGGTGTTGACGGAAAAAAGTGTTATTTACAGGGAGGAGTCAAGTTAGCCATTCACAAAAGCTTCCTAGATATCTGGGGCGGATGGGTTTTATCTAAGTTTGGAGCATATAATTTTTATGCACAGTTTCCATCTTATGAAGAACTTGAACGATTTCTTGGCTCTATAAATTGGAATAGCCAGTTAGCCTCAGGCCTCATTTTTGCTTTTAAACTCTCCTCTCAATACTCAAAGGATGAATTCAAGTTATTCAGAGACAACCCAGATTTTTATTTAAACAACCATAAAACCCTGCAAAATTCCATTGAAATGGGAATAAAAAAAGTATTAAAGAATGTTTCCTATTACTTAGGAATTTCTTCCTATCTGGATTCAATCAACAGCGATGGAATACGAAATGGAGAAGAAACCACAGCATTAGGGAATCATAATCGAACATTGTATTCACTTTTTGGTGAGTTCAGCGGAGAAAAAAGAAACATCTTCATGAATTCAGGGATACGGCTAACTATTGGGACGTACAGTAATTTCAGCAGTCACTTTCTTTTAGGATGTTGGATTAAAAAGAAGTTAAAGATGTCAGGTTCTTTCTACCGCAGTTTCAGAATTCCGACGTATACCGAACTTTATTACAGTGATCCTGCACACGTTTCAACTCCCGGATTGAAACCTGAAACCAGCTTGGGCTACTCTTTCTCACTTGATTATAAAATTGAAAATACTGAATGTGGAGTCAGATTTTTCATCAACCAATCAGACAATCTCATAGACTGGAAAAAAGACCAGGAACAAAACCTCTGGATTTCTGAGAATCTGAAAAAAGGAAAATATTACGGGATTGATTTAGGCCTTTCATACAAGTTCAGAGATACCAAATTAAAGATTCTTTATACCTTTCAAAAAGCTGAATTCAAGGACAATCCCCTCATAAAATCTTTAAAATACCACTATTATTTTCCTGAAAGCAGCCTCTCTCTCTTGTTCAACAGAGACTTCATATTTTTTTCCATATGCTCGGCTTTAAAAATTGAGAGGGAGAAATATACAAAAAAGAATAGATTTTACTTAAATATAAAAGCAAACAAAAAGTTAGGGGAAGCCCGCCTATTTTTTGAAGTTCTGAATTTATTCAATAACCGAGTCGAAAAAATCCCTGGACTTCTAGAATCTCCAAGAAGTTACAGTTTAGGATTAAATTTCAATTTCTAACAGGTGATATTCAAATTTATATTAAGTATCTCTCCATCGTCTGGGACTCTCATCGCTCGGTTCACCCTAACCCAACTTCGCCAAAAATGAGATAAATTGAGCCATTTTGGGGGGTAGGATGGCAGCAAATCCTTATATATCAGTAAAAAATTTGTAAAATATCAATGTAGTGACACACACATAACTTTTTACTTGGCAAACAATTATACACATGATATGTTT